>Ga0302326_10012294_pt1 | contig 18290 bp, 16 predicted proteins | sample Palsa_T0_3_FD_202264 | JGI IMG/M metagenome (GOLD analysis project Ga0302326, IMG submission 202264) | Peat permafrost microbial communities from Stordalen Mire near Abisko, Sweden - Palsa_T0_3 | ecosystem: Environmental > Terrestrial > Soil > Palsa > Peat permafrost | place: Sweden: Abisko...
GCTGATGATGGCCTTCTGGCCCATGGGGACGTAAGGCCGGTCCAGTTTCACGGTGAGCCCCGCGACTTTTGGATCGCTCACGGTGAGCGCAGCCGTCCAGGGCGCCGGGTTGAGGACTACTACTTGGTCCGACGACGGGCCGGATGCCTTAAGTTCCACGCTTGACTTATCCACGGTTATATTATTCGGAATCAGCGGTGGAATCGCTACGGGCGGCAATGGGCGTGGCGAGCCCGAATCCCCTGCGAAAGGCACAGGCGCCGCGCCAGGCGGAGGCATGCCGGGCGGGATAGACGCACCCCCAGGCACGGGCATGCCGGGAGCCATAGGCATGCCGGAAGCCCCAAAAGGGGAAGCCGGCACCAGCTTGGGGTCGATGTACCAACACCACTGGCCATTCTCCAGCTTCCAGCGGCTCACCAGCTTGCCCGCCAAGGGGTGGCCGATGAAGCCCTCCACCGGCAACATTCGCTGCACCACCACAATCGCCGACGCTTTGGTAAAGTTGTCGAAATACTGGATGCTCTGGATCTGAAAGCCACGGTAAATCGGCTTGCTCGATCCCACGAACATATCTTTCGTGTCTTCGGCCACCAGTTGCAGCGCCTGGTTGAATTTTCCGTCCACCTCGAGCTGATAGAAGCGGCTGATGCGTGCCCGCAGGGCAGCCTCCACCTCCGGCGGAGCGTTCTGCGCGGATTCCGGCGGTTTTTCGCCGGATGCCGGAGGGTTCTGCGCGAACATTGCAGCGGCCATGAGGATCGGCGGTAAGACTCTCAGCATTCCTCTATTTTAGCCGGGTGTGCCCAGAAAATGCTGAGGGGGTGCGCGACACAAAAGTGGAGAGGCCCGAAAAAACTCAAAGAAAACCGCCAGATCCGTGCGTATCCGCGCCGCTGTTCGATCGCCTTCAGGCCAACTGCCGAATGACTTTTTTCCATCGGCGTTTATCGGCGTTCATCGGCGGCCCATACCGGTTTTGATTTTCGAATAGGCCGGAAGAAACACATATCCTGGCCGCCGATGAACCAGATAAACGCCGATGGAATTCAGCTTTTCTGCGATCCATCGGCTCAAGTCGCGTGGCCCGGATCCCCACTTCTATGTCGCGCACCCATGCGGCTGGTGAGACACGATCGCCTGGCGCGAGCCCCCGGCCAATCACAGACCGGCAAAATAAAGATACCAGGCGCCGTCCTCCAGTCTTTTCAATCGCCCTCAGCTAATTCCGCGCGCACACAGGGCTGGCCGCGGCCCGGAGCGCCGCGAGCTGTGTGTTAACTATGTGAGTGGAATAGCCGGCACGCTGCTATATTGGAAAAGGTCCTCCGAATGTCTGGAATTATGCTTGTACGGGGGGCGCGGCAACTGCTCACCTTGCACGGCGCTACCGAGGCCAGACGCGGCCCCGCCCTTCAAGAACTCGGCATCATCCGCGATGGCGCTCTACTGATTGTCGACGGCCGCGTGGTCGAAGTCGGCCCCAGCAGGCGCGTCGAGAACCTTGCGCAGGCGCACAGATGCCAGGAGATCGATGCCACGGGCCGCGTGGTCATGCCCGGCTTCGTGGATTGCCATACGCACCTGGTTTGGGGCGCCGGATGGCTGGACGATTTCGATGCGCGTCCGGCCGAAGCTGCAAAGGATACCGCCCTCGATCCGATCTGCCCCATCGGCGTGCTGCGAAACGCGTCGGGCAAGCGCCTGCAATCGCGCGCCCGGGAGTGGATCCACGGCATGGTACGGCACGGCACCACCACCCTGGGGGCCCAGTCGGGTTATGGGTTGGACCAGAGAGCCGAGCTGAAGATCCTGCGGGTACACGCGAGATTGAATCGGGCGCCACTGGACATCGCCTCCACGTTCCTGGCCGCGTGCGACGTACCGGCGCTGCTTGGGATGCCCTCCGATCTGCTGGCGGCTGTCCATCGCCGGAACCTGGCCCGTTTCGCAGGTGTCCGCCACGACGGGCGGACGTGCGGCCTGGACCAAAGCCGAAACTACCTGGAGACGGCGCGCAGCCTTGGATTTCAACTGAAGGTACAGGCAGGCAACGGCTTCACGGCGGAGGCAGTACGCCTGGCGGTGCAGATGGGGGCGGTCAGCGTGGACCACATAGGCGCCGGGTCGCTGGCGGACTTGGAGTTGCTCGCGGCTTCCAATACGATAGCCGTTCTGTTGCCCGGCTCCGCCTTCCATTGTGGAAACGGGGGTTGCGCTCCGGCGCGGAAACTGATCGACGGAGGCGCGGCTGTGGCGCTCGGGTCGGATTTCAATCCGCGTACCAACCCTTCGTACAACATGCAGACGATCGTCGCGCTGGCTTGCGCGCACCTGGGCATGAGTCCGGCCGAGGCCATTTGCGCGGCCACCTTCAATGCCGCGTGCGCCATCGGAGCGGGGCAGGTTGCCGGTTCGCTCGAAGCCGGCAAACCCGCCGATCTGATCGTGTTGAACGCGGCGGACTACCGCGAAATTCCCTACCATTTCGGGGTTAACCTGGTGCACCGCACGGTAAAGCGCGGGGTCACGATTTATGAGGAGGGTAGCGTGGCGCGGTGATACAGTGGGGCAGGATGGCGGCCTGGGAGGCCGCCACAGGCCGAGGGCCTGCCCCACTATCGATGTCACAGTCCGCCGTTGTCCGAAACCGGAACCGCGACGGGTTGCCCGGCGCTCCCGCGCAGGGTCATATTGCGAACCGCCTTGGTCACACCAAACTTGTACGATTTTCCAAGAGAGCCGGCGTCCAGCTCCCGAATGACATAGGCGCCATTGATTTCGTCCACTTTGAGGCAACTGCGCGTAGATATCTCTTCGGGGCCCGCGGGAGCGATGAAGGTTGCGGCAACGCCATCGCCGCGCACCACCACTGTATTGATCCCCGTTACTTCCTTATTCAGCGCCAAGGTATAGCCGCCGGCGGGCAAGCGGGTGTTGCCCCAATACGCTTCCACCGGCAGGCTGAAAGTTCCTTTCATTACGGTTTCCGCACTGGCTCCCACGGCCGTTATGCCCAGCAAAGCAACAAGCCCTAAACTGAGTGTGAATCGTTTATGTAAGTTCACGGTTTTTCCTTTCATAAGCCGCCGGGTTGCGGCGGGTTGTTTGTCTAAACCATAAGACGATCTCGCGGCGCGGGAGTATGCCGGCCCGAAATCAATTGTTTGTCAATTCGCATTGGTACAATAGCTTGCGTGAGCCGGAACAAATTGGAACATTACACCTGGGAGAGCCTCGACAAAGAGGTCTTGAATCCGCACATCTCGCGAAAGGTCATCGCCGGTGAGAAGGCCATGGTGGCGCAAGTCTTCCTTGCCAAGGGTGCGATTGTGCCGGAGCACTACCACGAGAGCGAGCAGATTACCTACATCCTGGAGGGGGCGTTGCAGTTCGAGATTGAGGGCCGCACCATAGTGGTGTCGGCGGGCCAGGTGCTGCGCATTCCATCGAACGTGCCGCACCGGGCGGTGGCGCTCGAAGATACGCTCGATCTGGACATCTTCAGCCCCATTCGGATGGACTGGCTCACGGGGCAGGACGACTATCTGCGCCACGGCCAGGCTCGCCCTTGAAGATATGGACTTGGGAATCAAAGATCGCGTGGCAGTAGTGGCGGCTTCCAGCAGCGGCTTGGGTAAAGCCGTCGCTTGGGGGCTGGCGAAGGAAGGCGCCCGTCTGGCTATCTGCGCGCGCGCGCGATCGGCGTTGGAAGCCACCGCGGAGGAGATCCGCCGGGGCACGGGCGCCGAGGTGATGGCGCGCGCCCTGGACGTCACAGTGTATAACGACGTGCGCCGGTTTGTAGCCGAAGCGACGGAACGATTCGGCCGCCTGGATATCTGCGTGGCCAACGCGGGCGGCCCGCCGGGCAAGACCTTTGCGGAAACCACCATCGAAGATTGGCAGGCCGCGGCTAGTCTGAACCTTATGAGCACGGTGCACTTCGCCAAAGAGGCGCTGCCCACGATGCAACGGCAGCGATGGGGCCGGTTTATCGCCATCGCGTCGGTGGCGGCGAAGCAACCGGTAGAGGGGCTGATTCTCTCCAACTCCGTGCGCGCGGGCGTCGCCGGCCTGATGAAGACGCTCGCCAACGAGTACGGAAGATACGGCGTACTGGTGAATACCGTCTGTCCCGGCTACACGGCCACTGCGCGCCTGGTTGAACTCAGCCGCCGCCTGGCGGCGAAAGAAGGCGTCGATCCCGCCGGGATCGAGGAGCGCTGGGCGCACCAGACTGCCCTGGGCCGCGTGGGGCAGCCCGAAGAGTTCGCGGATCTGGTGGTGTTCCTTGCGTCCGAACGAGCCAGTTATATCACCGGCGCGTCAGTCGCGGTAGATGGCGGGCTGGTCAAGGGCTTGTACTGATTCGGACCGGTTCCGGTCCGATTTGGAACGGCGGCGCCGCTCAATTTGCCGCCGCCAGCCGCAGCGCGGCAGAAGATGCCCTCCGCGATTGCTGCTGGATGCTCGCAATGCGGGTCTCAATGCCGTTCAGAAACACCGCTTTACGGGGTGACTCCGGCCAAGCCCGGACCACTTCGCGGCGGTATTTGAGGAATGCCATTTCTTCCTTCATGTCATATGGCCTTGCACGCGCCGTGCCACTGTTGGCGACATGACACCAATGCCGTTCAGTTAAGTCCGGGAATTTGGGAAGTACCACGGTTTGTTTGCGCGAGCGGGGCGGCACGGGCGCTGTCCCACGGCAAAGTGAGCAGTATTGGAGCTAACACGCGCGACCCAGATAGAGGGCCAGCTCAGTGAGAAGCCCGTTGTCGGGCGGCGGAATTGACAACCGTCACCTTAGCTGGACCCGTCGCGGCGTGCGGCCTGCCGGCAGCCGGGCCAGCCGCCCGGTGGAGCGCTGCACGCGTGGGCCTCCCTCTGGATTTTTGACTCGTCAGAAGAAATCGTGGGTGGATTCCGGCTCGGGCAGCTTGCCAAGTGAGTGATAGAGGGCGAGTTCGAGCACCCGGTAGGTGCGAAAACCGTAAGATTTTCTCATGGTGACTTTGGCTTTGTTGTTCAGGCCCTCAACGACGCCACTGGAAAGGAGCTTTTGAGCGCGGAAATAGTTGAGGATCAGTTCGCGATGCTGACGCAGTGACCGAGCGATCTTTTTCATCGGCTCGATGCGGGAGCGCATTGTTTGCCGGCACCACTCATCGAGGAACTTCGCGGCCCACGCAGGCGAGTTGTAATCCCAAAGTTGCCGAAAAGCTTCCTTGAGCAGGTAGGCTCGGACGGTCCTGAGGTTGTACCGGAGCAGATCGCGCAGGCGGAAGCGTTGCTCGGATTTCAGATTCTCTTCGCGTTTGAGCGGGAGCCAACGCGATTTCTTCAGCAACGGCGTACCTCTCGCGGATGCTATCTGTGACCTCTTCGCCTATCGCGGTGAAGAATCCCTCGAAGGATTCGATGGTTCTCTCCTTCCCGACCCAAAGCAAGCGTGTAACGCCGAGATCGATTTGATAGACCAGCGTGAGGTACTTGTGCCCTTTGGCGATGCTCCAGTACCAACCTGACGACCTGTTCGACGGCATCGCAGACTTTGTCCCAGGAGGTGCGGAACGCCTCGGCGGTTTCTTTCCATGAGAGACGGCGTGCCCAGCGCGCCAGAAACAGCATGTAGGCATTGGTCAACCGATGTTTGCCATCGCCCCAAGGAACTCGCTCGACTACTACTGCGCCGCAGTTGGCTGCAGTCGACGCGCCGCATGGGGACAGGAGGAAGACGAAGAATTCCCAGAGAGGGATGAATTCAAAACGCCGTTCGGCGGGCGTGCTGATAGATGAATCCCTGGAAGCGGTGGCGGCGGTTCAGAATCGTGATCAGTTCCATGGAGCGAAAGGCGTTGGAGAAAAAGCTCACGCCACACCCGACTCACCTTCCACCTCGATCACCTGTGGCTGATAAGCGGAACGATCATCGGCGATCTCAAAAGGCGGGAAGCGGAAAGGGTGGCATCCCAATCAGCCTTCGTCGCGAAGCACAGTCATTGGATCCACTCTCGCCGCGCGGCTCGCTGGGATCCAGGCCGCCAGAATGCCGACAAGAGTCATAAGAACACAGGCGAGGGCGAGTGCGACCGGGTCCAGCGCGGACACCTCGAACAAGAGACCCTTCAATACCCGGGTCAGAGCAAAGGCTCCAGCCAGTCCGACGGCAAGCCCCACGACGAGCAGCGAGAGGGCGCTGCGCAAAGTGTGCGATACGACGTCGGCCGGCCGCGCACCCAGGGCCATACGGATCCCAATCTCGCGGCGCTGCTCGGTTACCGCATGCGCCAGAACGCCGTAAAGTCCCAGTGCGGCCATCAGTGCGGCGACGCCTGCGAAGGCTCCTATTACCCACGTGGGCTGCTTCGCCCAGAGTATGCTCCGCTCCTTCACCTGCTCCATCGTCCTTACTTCTCCCAGGGGCAGGTGGGGATCGATCTGCCGCACTGCTTCCCGAATCCCGGACATGGCTGCCAAAGGCTCGCTCCCTGTGCGCACCACCAGACTGACGTCCTGTCGCGGGACCTGGGCCAAAGGTACATAGGCCACCGGCTCTTCCGGCGCATGCAATCCGCCGGTCCGCTCGTTCCGAATCACGCCCACGATTTGCACGGTCACTGGGGACTCCGGGATTGGGCCGTAGCCAGGCAAGTGGATGCCTACAACTCGCAAAATCGGATTCGCCATATCGAATTTGCTTGACAAAAACCGCGCCGCCTCCTGATTGATCACCATGACGGGCGGAGCGCCCGCGCGATCGCGCTTTTCAAATCCGCGCCCGGATTCTACGGGAATTTGGAGCGTAGCGAAATACCACGGATCGACCATCTTTACACGAACCAGGAGAGCCTCTTTCACTCCCGCGAGGCTGATCCACTCGCCCCACCGTGCGCCTTGAAGAGGCAAGTCGAGCGAGAGAGCTGCCTGCTCGACTCCAGGCGCGGACCGGAGCCGTTCGACGACCGCTTCATAGAATGTAGTGGCGCTTTCCGGGGTCGGGTATGCAGTCGATGGAAGATCCGTCGACATCGTAATCACGTGGTCGATTCTGACCCCTGCATCCACTTGCTGAAGTTTCGCCAGGCTCTTGAATAGCAGCGCCGCGCCGCAGATCAGCACAACGGAAGCCGCCACTTCACCGATGACGATTGTGCGGCGCACCGCTGCGCTCGAAGCCGACGATCCACGTGCCGCCTGATTCAATGAGCTCGACAGCTTGCCGAAAGAAGTTTGCAGGGAAGGAAGCAAACCCGTGAGTACCAAAACCGCCATCACGACCAGTGCGGCAAAGCCGAGGACGCGCAGATCCATGCTGGAACCGGCGCTGAGATCGGCCGTAAACGGCAGTGATGCCGCCACCAATGGAGCCGCGCCACGCAGCAGCAGGTAAGCCACCGCAATGCCCGCAATGCCTCCGAGAAAACACAGCACCAGGGTCTCCGTGAGCAACTGTCCGATCAAACGGCCTCGGCCGGCCCCTAAAGCGGCTCGGAGGGCCATCTCCTTCCGCCGGGTTGCTCCTTTGGCCAGCACCAGGTTTGCCACGTTCGCGCAGGCGATCAGCAACACAAGCAGAACCGCTCCGAACGCGAGGTAGATCGAGCGGCGCAGGGTATCGCCAACCAGCAGTTGCGCGAACGGATCCACCGCGAAACCCAATTTCTTTTGTGGAATGACCGCGCCAAGACTGGCTCTCAAACCGCTCATCCTGGCGCGCGCCTGCTCGATGCTCACACCGGAGCGCAGGCGTCCGACCACTTGCAGCCAGTGCTGATTGCGATTCAGTTGGATCGACGCGAAGATCAATGGCTTCCAGAACCGCGCCTCGTCCCGGTCGAAACTGCCCGCGGGTAAGACCCCGATGATCCTGTGCGATTCACCGTCGAGCACAAAGTCGCGTTTCAGAACGCCGGGATCGCCGCCGAATCGCGTCTGCCACAACGAGTAGCTCAGCACCACCACCGGGGTTGCTCCCGGCTGGTCCTCGCCCAATGCGAACGTGCGCCCGATTCGAGCCTTCACGCCGAATACGTTGAAGTAATCGGCCGACACCAGTTTGCCCGAAAGGCGCACCGGATCGGCGCCAGTCGTCACCGCGGCGCTGACAGGCTCTTCCGCAGACAACGCGTCGAAGATGGTGTCCTGCCGCTTCCAATCGAGAAAAGTGAATGTGGTGGTGTTGTTGTGGTGCCCCGGGGTGGGCGCTTCCCACAGCCTTACCATGCGCTCTGGCTCAGGGAACGGAAGCGGTCTCAACAGGACCGCATCAACGATAGTGAACATTGCCGTGTTGGCGCCAATGCCGAGAGCCAGCAATCCGATGGTAACCGCGCCGAACCCAGGATCCCGCGCCAGCGAAGCCATTCCGTATCGTAGGTCTCTCAACAGGTTCTCGGCCCACCGGACGCTCCGGTGATCGCGATGATTTTCCTTCATCTGTTCGATGCCTCCGAAACTACTGCGGGCCTCACGTCGAGCCTCTTCAGGCGACAGTCCGGTGGCAATGGCATTGAGCTCGGCCATCTCCAGGTGGGCGAGGATTTCATCCTCCAGTTCCCCATCGAGACGCCGGTTGCGGAACAGCGCCAGCAGACGGCCCGCCGCGAATCGAAGGTTCATGGCTCCGCCTCGAGGAACCGGGCCACCAGCGCCGTCGCCCTCTCCCAGTTCGCAACCTCGACATTGAGTTGCTTTGCTCCAGCCCTGGTCAGCGAATAAAACTTGACCTTGCGTTTTGTCTCAGAGACTCCCCATTGCGTCCGAATCCAGCCTTGCTCCTCCAGGCGGATGAGAGCTGGATAAATCGACCCCTGGTTCAATCGCAAAAGGTTCTCCGCGACCTGTTCAATTCTCCTGGCGATGCGGTAGCCGTGCATCGGCCCCATGGTGTCCAGTGTTTTAAGGATCAGCAAATCCAGGGTTCCGTAAGGGACGTCCGTTTTGTTTTCAGACATGTTGGCTGCCCACAGCTATATACTACACCTGGCAACCGGTAGGCTGTCAACACCTCCAAAAAACGGTCCGGCGAACTTTCAATGAACTGGCGGCTGCCAAAACCGGGCGAACCCAGCATCGCTATCCGCGGGTCCGTGCGTCGGTAATTATGTTTCCGGACCATCCCACGGCGTCCGCCGCAGTGCCTACCTGGATCAAACGGCGTGCGGATCTGGGAAATGGCGGGAACGCTGTCCCTCAATTGAACCGTATTAAACTCACCCGCTCCATATGGGGCCGCCAGCCTGCTCGAACCGATCTAACGGTGAGCATTCGCCGTGTTTCACTCTGGCAGAGGCAAACTGGTTCCCGAAAGAGAACTGGCTATGGAAAGAGACGGCGCGGCTCTGCTACCCCCCATTGTTTTCGCCTGCTTTTGACCTTCCGGCTCCGCTCGAAACGCACCACTACCCACAGATTCTCCCGACGAGGCGTAATGGTAGTGCTCCCGGTTTTGCCGGTCCATGGCCGCCTTGCAGCATGATGGATTCCCGGCTGCCATATGAGAAATTCAAACAGCGCCTGAGAGTATACTGGACACGGGTAGATTGTGGAACCGATAAGGAAACTCCGAAAATCGGGCCCCGCGCTGTTATGCGCCTTGGTCTCGGGCGGGATCGGCGCCCAGACGATCTCGACCGTTGCTGGAACTAACTGGACTTTCCCCACTCCGCCTATACCTGCTCTTCAGGCGCCGCTGGGACTCGCGTATGGATATGCCCCGGCGGGCGTCGCCGTCGATTCGCACGGAAACCGTTACATCGCCGATCCGTTAAACGCTCGCGTGTTCAAAGTGGACGCTTCCGGGACGCTGACCGTCGCGGCCGGAACCGGTGTATCCGGATATTCCGGAGATGGTGGGCCGGCCAGTAGCGCCACACTGGACCTTCCCTTTGGGATCGCTGTAGACAAGTCCGGCAATCTGTACATCGCCGACACATATAATGCCGTCATCCGTATGGTGAACGTCAGCGGCATCATCAACACGGTGGCCGGAACATTGCCCATTGGGGGGTATTCCGGAGATAATGGGCCAGCCATACGTGCTGAGCTGAATTCGCCCGAAGGGGTAGCCGTGGACGCCGATGGCAACCTGTTCATTGCCGACACAGGCAACAACGTCATCCGCAAAGTAGACACCAACTCCATCATTACCACTGTGGCGGGAATACTGGGCTATGGTTACTCCGGAGATAATGGGCCCGCCACCCTCGCCCATCTAAGCCTTCCCAAAGGGGTAGCCGTGGACGCTTCCGGCAACTTGTTCATCGCCGACACCTTTAACCACCGCATCCGCGAAGTGAACAGCAGCGGCGAGATCGTCACAGTGGCGGGGAACGGAACGCCCGGGTTCTCCGGAGACAGCGACCTGGCCATTTTCGCTCAACTGAATTATCCGGCCGGATTGACTGTGGACGCTTCCGGCAACCTGTTCATCGCCGATACTCAGAACAATCGTATCCGCCAGGTGAACGAGCATGGATTCATCGGCACCGTGGCCGGAACCGCGACCTACGGCTATTCCGGGGACAGCGGACCCGCCATCGGCGCGGAATTGAACTATCCCGGCGGAATTGCCGCGGACGCATCCGGCAACCTTTTCATTGCGGACCTCTATAACAGCCGCATCCGGCAGGTGAACGCCGCTGGCATCATCAGCACGATTGCTGGAAACGGGGACTATAGGTATTCGGGCGACGGCGGGCGGGCTGCCAGCGCGACCCTGGACTCTCCCTTTGGGATGGCCGCGGATGCCTTGGGAAACGTGTTCGTTGCCGATGTCTATAACAACCGCATCCGAAAAATAACCCCGGCAGGTATCATTACGACCGTAGTGGGCAATGGGATTGCCAGTTACTCCGGTGACGATGGTTTGGCGACGGCCGCGTCGCTGTTCTTCCCCTACGCTGTGGCCGTGGATTCCTCCGGTAACCTGTTCATCGCGGACACATACAATTCCGTAATTCGTAAGGTAAGCGCGGGCGGTACTATCAATACGGTGGCGGGAAATGGGCGCTCTGGCTACTCCGGAGACAATGGACCTGCCATCAACGCACAACTGAACTTTCCCACCGGAATAGCCGTGGACGCCTCCGGCAACCTCTTTATCGCCGAACCATACAACTTAGTGGTCCGTAAAGTGGACAGTAGCGGCACCATTACGACTGTGGCGGGAAACGGGGGCGGTGGGTATTCCGGAGACAACGGGCCGGCCACCAGCGCTCATCTCAACCAGCCATCTGCGGTAGCCGTAGACGCTTCCGGCAACCTGTTCATCTCCGACACTTACAACTTCGTCATCCGCAAGGTGAATACCAGAGGAATCATCACCACGTTTGCGGGAAACGGGAGCGGAGGGTACTCCGGGGACAATGGACCGGCTGCCAGCGCGGAATTGGAGTACGTCTATGGAATATGCGTGGACAGATTGAGCAACCTGTTCATCGCCGACCGCCAGGTAATCCGTAAGGTGAATACCAGCGGCATCATTACGACGGTGGCGGGAAACGGGACTTATGGCTACTCCGGGGACGGCGGGCCCGCCACCGCCGCGGAACTATCAAATTCATATGGCGTAACAGTGGACGCGTCGGGCGACTTGTTCATCGCCGACACGAACAACTACCGCATCCGCGAAGTGGTTGCTGCCGAAACGATCGCCAGCCCCGCCATCGCCGGCATAGTGGGCAGCGCCGGCTTTCAGGCAGGCGTCGTTCCGGGCTCTTGGATGACAATTATCGGCACGAACCTATCGCCGGTAACCGACACTTGGGCGAACGCCATTGTCGCTGGCAACCTTCCCACTTCAGTGGATGGTGTCACTGTCACTGTCGGCGGCCAATATGCCTATGTCGATTACATCAGCCCTACCCAGATTAATGCGGTGGCTCCCAATGTAGGATCGGGAACGGCGCCGGTGATAGTAACCAGCCCGACCGGCACAAGTTTGCAGTTTATGTCTGTCGCTCAGGCGTTGCAGCCCGCGTTCTTCCAGTGGGGCAGCTACGCGGCCGCTACTCACCAGGATTTCACTCTGGCGGCGAAGAATGGCACTTTCTCCGGTGTGACGACGGTGCCGGCCAAGCCGGGCGACGTCATTATTCTCTGGGGCACCGGCTTCGGTCCGACGAATCCATCCGCGCCGGCCGGCGTGGAGGCGCCATCCAGCACCACTTACTACACCGCCAACACGGTAACCGTGACATTGGGAAACACACCGGCTCTCGTTTATGGAGCGGCCCTGGCGCCTGGCTACGCGGGGCTGTATCAAGTGGCCATCCAGATTCCTGCGTCGTTAGCCAACGGAGATTATCCCGTGGTAGCGACGATTTCGGGCGTGCAGTCGCCCTCCAGCCTTATCACGGTGCAGGAATAGTCGGGGTGGCGATAGCCGGGCTACGCCCGGCGCGACTGCAAGAGTGCAGTCGCGGCAGGCAAGAGTGCCTGCGATCGGCGATCCGCAAATCGATCCCAAAATCAACCCGCCACTGCGCTTTGCAATCGCTCCAGGGCCGCGGACCAATAATCCTGCAGGCGCAGGACGTCGCGGCTGGACAACAGCTTTTTATGGGCCACCACCAGTCTGGTCCTGTCGCCCCGCGCCCAAAACCTGACGGCCACCCAGGTGCCATCGGGCCATGTCAGGTGCAGAACCTTGTCCTGAGTAAATGTGCGGAGCTCGAATGCGACGCCCGGCAGCCAATGCGCAAGCGTGTTTTGGTCGTGCCATGCGGACCACACCGCCGCCAGCGGCGCGGCCAGGGTTTTCTGGCGGTACACCTGGTAGCGCAGGCCGCGCTGATGCATGCGGCGCAGACCGCGCGCCTGCTCATAGCCTACCGTCAGTAATCGACTCCACCAGGGCGGCAGGCCAAGCTGCCTGCGAACCAGCAGGGCGATCTGGTCGTGGTCCATCATGCGGGCGCCGGCCTTATCCAGAATCTTGAACCACTCGTCCCATTTCTTGCCGGTCTTGGCCTTCACCGCGTCGTCGCCGACGCCGCCGACGCGCTTGTTGCGAAACACCTGTGCCATCGCCGTGCTCCGATTCTAACTCAGTAAGTCGGGGCCGATCTTGCGCACCACCTGCCCCTGCAACTCGCCCAGCAACTCATGGACGGTCTTGCGAGTCACCGGGTCGCGGAAGTCCGGAACTAGGTCGGCCAATGGCGCCAGCACGAAGCGGCGTTGCCGGAAACGCGGGTGCGGGATCTCCAGGTCCGGGGTGTCCACTACCGCGTTCCCAAAAAGCAGGATATCGATGTCGATGCTGCGCGGCCCCTTGGGCGCCAGCCGGCGGCGGCCCAGTTGCGCTTCCACCTTGGTGGTGCGGTGCAGCAACTGCACGGGGAAGAGATCGGTTTCCGCCTCGGCCACACGGTTCAGGAACCAGTGCTGGCCGGGCACATCCATGGGCTCGGTTTCGTATACCGGCGAGACGCGCAGGATGTGCAACCGCGGCGATTCGAGCGCGCGCACAGCCTGTTCGAGCATCGCTTCGCGGTCGCCCAAATTCGAGCCCAAGCCCAGGTATACCTTCTTCATAGCGTTCTAAAACAGCGCCGGATGATCGCCGCGAAAGCGCCGCTCAATGTGGAAATAGTCGTATGCCAAATCGGTCGCCACCCGCCCGCGCGGCGTGCGGTTCAGGAAGCCGAGCTGAATCAAATACGGCTCGTACACTTCTTCGATGGTATCGGCCTCCTCGGAAATGGAGGCGGCAATGGTATTCAGACCCACGGGGCCGCCCTTATATTTTTCCAGGATCGTGAGCATGATCTTCTGGTCGATCTCGTCGAGGCCGTAGCGATCCACTTCCGCCAGGTCCATGGCGGTTTGCGCGACGGCTTGCGTGATGCGTCCGTCGGCACGCACCTGCGCATAGTCGCGGACGCGGCGCAGCAGACGATTGGCGATGCGCGGCGTGCCCCGGCAGCGGCGCGCGATCTCCTCGGCCGCGCTATCCTCGATGGCCACGCCCAGCAGGCGGGCGGAGCGCTCCACGATGACCTTCAGTTCCTCGACGGCATAAGGATCGAGGCGCAGCACCAGCCCGAAGCGGCCCCGCAGCGGCGCGCTGATGAGTCCCTGGCGCGTAGTCGCGCCAATAGCCGTGAAGCGCGGCATGGGCAGCGAGTGCGTGCGCGCGCCGGGTCCGGCACCCACCAGGATGTCCACGCGAAAATCCTCCAGCGCCGAATAGAGCATCTCCTCCACATCGGGCATCAGGCGGTGGATTTCGTCGATGAAGAAGACCTGCCGCGCGCGGATGTTGCTCAGGATGCCAGTGAGGTCCAGCTTCTTTTGGAGCACGGGCCCGGATGTGTTGGTGATGGGCACCTGCAGCTCTTCGGCGATGATGCAGGCCAGCGTGGTTTTGCCGAGCCCGGGCGGGCCGTAGAGCAGCACGTGGTCCATGGCTTCGCCGCGCATGCTGGCGGCCTCGATGGCGATGGACAGGTTATCCTTCAGCTTCTTCTGGCCGGCGAAGTCGGCGAGGCGGCGCGGGCGGAGCCCGGCTTCGAACTGGGCATCCTCGGGCTGGCGCGCGCCGGAAACAAGTTCCCGATCGGGCATTCGTTTTCAGCTTACCGTACCAGTTCCAAGGCGCGCCGGAAAAGCGGCTCGAAGTCGGCGTCGGGCGGCGGGGGCGCGCCAGCCACACGGGCTTTGCGCACGGCGGCTTCGGCGGCGGGACGCGCGCATCCCAGGTTCAGGAGGGCCGACAGCACATCCTGCTCCACGGCAGTCAAGGCGGCGGTGGGCGCACCCGGCCCGCCAGACGAAGACGTGGCATCCTCGCCGGATGGCGCCGGCATCTTGTCGCGCAGTTCCAGCACCATGCGCTCGGCGGTCTTCTTGCCCACGCCGGGAATGCGGACGAGTTTTTCGACTTCGCCGCGCCGGATGGTGGTAATCAGATCGACCGCGGGAATGCCGGAGAGCACCGCCATGGCCATCTTCGGACCGATGCCGCTCACCGAGATCAGCTTCTCGAACAAGGCCTTCTCGTCCTGGGTGAGAAAACCGAAGAGCGCCAGGGCATCCTCGCGCACGTGCGTGTAGATGCGCAGCCGCACCTCCGAGCCGCTCTCGGGCAAGTGCGAGTAAGTGGAAACCGGAATGGTCACGTCGTAACCCACACCGCCTACATCCACCACCGCCTGGTTTGGATGCTTCTCGATGAGCACGCCGCGCAGCAAAGCAATCATAAGACTGTATTGTATGTCTCAATGAGTTGGAGGACGGGCAATCCTGCATAGTGGGGCAGGCCCTCGGCCCGCGGCGGCCTCCCAGGCCGCCATTTTGTCTCCGCAAAAGGTCGATTTCAGACCAAGAAGCGGGTCCAAGGGACCCGACCCAGAGGGTCCCCCGGCCACGGGCCTGCCCCACTCTTTATGCAGACCCATCGACAACTCTAAAGTAAGTGACATTGGGCAATCGTTTGCCGCCTGGCTTGAATTTGATCCGCATTCTCTCACATGCGAACATCGTCACATGGCCCGCCGCCGCTTCCTGGTCGAACAAATCCGCGACAATACCGCCGAACTGCGCGGGGAGGATGCCCGGCATCTCGCGCGCGTCCTGCGCGCCGCACCCGGCCAGCAGTATGAAATCTCCGATGGCGCAAGCCTCTACCTGGCCGAGATCGCCGCCGTCGAGAAAGACCGCGTGGTCTTCCGCGCGCTGGAAGCTCTCGACACGCCGCCGGACCCGGTCCGCCTCACGTTGCTCGCCGCGCTCATCAAGTTCGATCGCTTCGAATGGCTGGTCGAGAAGGCCACTGAACTGGGCGTGGCGGCTATTGTTCCGGTACATGCAGCGCGCAGCGAAAAGGGGCTGCTGGAAGCCGCCCGCAAGCGCGCCGAGCGCTGGCGCCGCATCGCCTATGAGAGCAGCCAGCAGGCCCGCCGCTTGCGTCCACCCGAAATCGCCGAGCCGCAAAGCATGGCCCAGGCGGTCACCGCGACTTTCTTCGCAGCCAGCTCCGCGGCCAGCGGCCTGCGCTATTTCCTGGACGAGAAATCCGGCGCGCCGCCCCTGCTCTCCACGATTCCGCCAGCCGCGCAACGCCGCGCCGATCATGCCATCGCGGGCATCGCGCTGCTCACCGGTCCGGAAGGCGGCTGGACGGATGGCGAACGAGCCGCAGCCGCGGCCGCCGGATGGGCGCCCGCCTCGCTCGGTCCCCTGATCCTGCGCGCGGAGACGGCGGCCATCGCCGCGGCCGCCATGCTGCTGCATGCGTGGTGGGCATCTCAGCTAGAATGTAGGACGTAGGGATGCTTACTTGCGCACGCCGTTCGATCTGCTAGTTCTATTTATCGTCTTCCTCAGCCAGTGGCATTTGTGCCGGCAGGGCTTGGCCGCCGCCCGGCGCAGGCTGTCTCCGCGGGCCATGCGCTTTGCGTACTGGGGCGCGGGAGCCTTTTACTTCCTGATGGCCGCTTCATTCGCCTTAGGCTTCTCATTCCTGGTGAGCAAGTACAAGCTACCCGCCAGCCCTTCGCAAGTGGCCGGGGCTGTCGCGCAGGTTTGGCTGTTTGGTTCCACCGCCAGTTACCTGGCGTACCGCGCTTTTCGGTTTTTGGTACGGAAGGCGAGTCCGGAGGGACCCACCCCACACGACCCCACGCGCCGCAAGCTGTTGAGCGCCACGGGAGGCGCGCTGATCGCCGCACCGTTCGCCCTGGTGGGCTACGGCGCATACGTCGAGCGCCTGGATTTCCACGTGCGCGAAGTGGAGATCCCTATTCCCAATCTTCCCGACGGCCTGGATGGGCTGCGCCTGGTGCAGTTGAGCGACATTCATCTGAGCGCCTTCCTGAGCGAGAAAGATCTGGCCCGCGTGATCGATAGCGCCAACGAACTGCGCCCGCATCTGACCCTGGTCACCGGCGACCTGATCACCGCCGCCGGCGATCCACTGGATGCCTGCCTGCGGCAACTCTCCCGCCTGCGCGCCGACGCCGGCATTCTGGGATGCATGGGGAACCACGAAGACTACGCCATGGCGGAGAGCTACACCGAACGCGAAGGCGCGCGGCTCGGCATTCCATTCCTGCGCGGCTGGGCGCGCGCCCTGCGTTTTGGCGATGCCGTAATGAATGTGGCGGGCGTGGACTACCAGCGGTCCGGCCGCGGCTATCTGCGCGGCGCCGAGCGCATGGTGGTCCCGGGCGCGTATAACGTCTTGCTGTCGCACAATCCGGATGTCTTCCCGGTGGCCGTGCGCAAAGGGTTCGATCTGACTCTGGCCGGCCATACGCACGGCGGCCAGGTGAGCGTCGAGATCTTGCATCAGCCCGTGAACGCCGCGCGATTCTTTACGCCTTACGTATACGGCCTGTACCGGAAGGGCGCTGCCTCGGCCTACGTCACGCGGGGAATCGGGACCATCGGCATCCCCATGCGCATCGGCGCGCCTCCCGAAATCGCGCTGCTGCGCTTGAGAAAGGCATAAAGCGGCGGCGTGCGATACCTGATCGTGAGTGACATACACGCCAACTGGGAAGCTTTAGAAGCGGTCCTGGAACACGCTAGGGGCAAGTACGACCAGGTGCTTTGCTGCGGCGACCTGATCGGCTACGGCGCGGATCCCAACGCCGTCATTGAGTGGGTGCGGGCAAACGCGGCGGGCGTGGTCCGCGGCAATCACGACAAGGCTTCCGTGGGCCTCGACGACCTGGAATGGTTCAACCCGGTAGCCCGCGCCGCCGCGGTCTGGACGCAGCGCGAGCTGACGCCGGAGAACACCGCGTATATCCGCAATTTGCCAAAAGGGCCGCTGACCCTGGACGGTTTCCAGGTGGTGCATGGCTCGCCGCTCGACGAAGACGAATATGTTCTGGGCGCGGCCGATGCGGCCGTGGTCTTTTGCTATCTGGACGCGGCGCTCACGTTTTTCGGGCACACGCACCTGCAGGGCGGCTTCATCTGGAACCACGCGCGGGTGGAAACCATTGGCAAGACGCCGGCGGCCGAGGAGCGCCAGACGCTGGAACTGGCCGCGGAGTGCGCTTACATGATCAATCCGGGATCGGTGGGCCAGCCGCGCGATGGAGATCCGCGCGCGGCCTACGTGCTGTACAACCCCGAGGAGAGTTTCCTGATCTACTACCGCCTGTCGTACGACGTGGCGAAAGCGCAGGCGAAAATCCGCCGGGCAGGCCTGCCGACGCTGCTCGCCGAGCGGTTAGCTACGGGACGGTAGGCTGTTGGTGGGCTTCTCGACGGTGGGGCGGGCAATTCTGCCCGCAGCTTTAGCCCCGCGTGGGCGGACCGAGGGT
>Ga0302326_10012295_pt1 | contig 18288 bp, 17 predicted proteins | sample Palsa_T0_3_FD_202264 | JGI IMG/M metagenome (GOLD analysis project Ga0302326, IMG submission 202264) | Peat permafrost microbial communities from Stordalen Mire near Abisko, Sweden - Palsa_T0_3 | ecosystem: Environmental > Terrestrial > Soil > Palsa > Peat permafrost | place: Sweden: Abisko...
AGAGTTGGTGGCCAGGCGATCGCGGTTGGGCCAGGTCACTGTCCGCCCTTTTGGACGTATGCGCGGACAAAGTCTTCGGCGTTCTCTTCTAGAACATCGTCGATCTCATCCAGCAGGTCGTCGGTCTCCTCGGTCAGCTTCTCGCGACGCTCCTGGCCCGCGGCCGTGCTGGCAGTGGGGTCGTCGTCATCGCCGCCGCCACCGCCGCGCTTGGTCTGCTCCTGGGCCATCGCTGCCTCCTGCATCGTCATCGGGCGTGAAACACGCCCGTTGTTCTCCACCCTACCGGTCAATAGCGTTATTGCTCAGGCGAAAGCCCGGTGTCCGGCCGCTTAGGTGGTCAGCTGCTCCACCAGCTCGACCGCGCTGTCCACCGAATCGAGCAGCGCCCCGACGTGCGCTTTGCTGCCGCGCAGCGGCTCCAGCGTTGGAATTCGCACGAGCGAATCGCCACCCAGATCGAAAATCACCGAGTCCCAGCTGGCCGCCGCGATGTCGGCACCGAAGCGGCGCAGGCATTCCCCGCGGAAGTAGGCCCGGGTGTCGGTGGGCGGGTTGTCGACCGCGTCGATCACTTGCTGCTCGGTGACCAAACGTTTCATCGAACCGCGCGCGACCAGCCGGTTGTACAGACCTTTGTCCAGCCGGACGTCGGAGTACTGCAGGTCGACCAGGTGCAGGCGGGGAGCCGACCAACTCAGGTTCTCCCGGTGCCGGAAGCCTTCCAGAAGTCGCAGCTTGGCCGGCCAATCCAGCAGCTCGGCGCACTCCATCGGGTCGCGCTCGAGCTGATCGAGCACGTGCGCCCAGGTCTCCACGACGTCGGCCGCGCGCGCGTCGTGGTCGCGGCCGTCGACCAGCTTCGCCGCCCGGTCCAGGTAAATCCGTTGCAGCGCAAGGGCAGTCAGCTCACGACCATCGGCCAGCGCGACGGTGGCACGAAGCGATGGATCACGGCTGACCGCGTGCACGGCGTGCACCGGCCGAGCCAGCGCCAAGTCGCTGAGGTCGATTCCGTGCGCCGGACCGTCCTCGATCAGGTCGAGCACCAGCGCGGTAGTGCCGAGCTTGAGATAGGTCGACGTCTCAGAGAGGTTGGCGTCGCCGATGATGACGTGCAGCCGCCGGTAGCGGTCGGCGTCGGCGTGCGGCTCGTCGCGGGTATTGATGATGCCGCGCTTCAGCGTGGTCTCCAGCCCGACCTCGACCTCGATGTAGTCGGATCGCTGCGAGAGCTGGAAGCCCGGCTCGTCGCCGGACGGCCCGATGCCGACTCGGCCGGAGCCGGTGACCACCTGGCGGGACACCAGAAACGGGGTCAGCCCGGCGATGACGGACGAGAACGGTGTCTGCCGGCTCATCAGGTAGTTCTCGTGCGACCCGTAGGACGCGCCCTTGCCGTCGACATTGTTCTTGTACAGCTGCAGCTTGGCGGCACCCGGCACGCTCGCGACGTGCCGGGCGGCGGCCTCCATCACCCGCTCCCCGGCCTTGTCCCAGACCACCGCGTCCAGCGGGTCGGTGCATTCGGGGGCGGCGTATTCGGGGTGCGCGTGGTCGACGTAGAGCCGCGCGCCGTTGGTCAGAATCATGTTGGCGGCGCCGACCTCGTCGGCGTCGACCACCGGTGGCGGACCGGCGGAGCGGCTCAGGTCGAAACCGCGCGCGTCGCGCAGCGGCGATTCCACCTCGTAGTCCCAGCGGGTGCGTTTGGCGCGCTGAATGCCGGCGGCGGCCGCGTAGGCCAGCACCGCCTGCGTCGAGGTCAGGATCGGGTTGGCGGTCGGGTCCGACGGCGACGAGATGCCGTACTCGACCTCCGTTCCGATAATCCGTTGCATGCTCTAAGCCTAGGCGTGGCGACGATGCGCCCCGCGTGGCGGGGCGAGGTGGGGGTACCGCCCAGCCGCGTAGCGGCGAGGGGGCAAGCCGCGCGATCAAACCCAGCCTGGCGACGATGCGGACCGAGGTCGACCCGAGATGGAGCTCTCAGCGATTAGGCGGTGATCCCGGCAAATACCCAGCGTGTGGGTTATCGTTGGCGCGTCGGGGTGCGTGGAGGACATGTTTGATCGAGCCTGTGCTGAATAAACCCGGGTCGATTCCGGTGCCGCATAGCCCCGTCGCTCCCCCAGCCGATAGGCACTGGTTGTCGCTGCTGCTGATCGAGGACGACCACGGTGATGCGGTGCTGGTCGAGGAGCTGATCGCAGACTCTGGCGCCGATATCCGGGTGGAGTGGGCGCCGTCGCTGGCGCACGCCGAGGGTGTGCTCGCCCGCGAGCGCCCGGATTGCGTCCTGCTGGACCTGCATCTACCCGACGCCACAGGGTTCGATGGCATCGCCCGCGTCACCGAGTGGGATGGCACGCTTCCGGTTGTCGTGCTGACGGGATTGAATAACGAACAATTCGGGGTGTCGGCGGTCGCCAGCGGTGCGCAGGACTACTTGGTCAAGGGGCGGGTCGAACCCGACATGCTGCGGCGGACCCTGCTGTATGCAATCGAACGTAAGCGTGCCGAGCTCATTGCGGGAGAGCTGCAGGCGAGCGATCTTCGGGCCCGGGAAAATGTGCGGCTGGAACGTGGTCTGCTGCCCTCCCCGTTGCTGCTCGAGGGCTCAGAAGTAAACGTAGTGACCCGATACCGACCCAGCCGCACCAACGCGCTACTGGGTGGAGACTTCTACGATGTCGTGCAAACGCCGGACCGGACCGTGCACATCGTTATCGGTGATGTCGCGGGGCATGGACCTGACGAAGCGGCGTTGGGGGTGGCACTGCGGATCGCATGGCGCACCTTGACGTTGAGTGGCATTCACGGTGACGCTGCGATGCGGCAGCTCGAGCAGATCCTGCACGCTGAAGGCGCAGGCCGCACCATCTTCGCGACGATGTTCAGCCTGGCAGTCAGTCCCGACAGTTCGCGGGTTATCACGGTCCGCGCCGGTCATCCCGGCATGCTGGTGCACGGCCTCGGCACCGTGGATTGGGCCGAGCCGCCGGCCGGCCCGGCTCTGGGATTCGCCGGTGACGGCTGGCCGGAGTATGCAATGGAACTCCCCGAAGGCGGCGGTCTGGTGCTACTAACCGACGGACTGTTCGAGGGGCATTCTGGTCGCGGTGACGAACGCCTCGGCGAGGACGGTTTACTGGAACTGGCCCGGTCGCTGGCGGCGCTGTCCGGCCCGGAGTTCGTCGACGCGCTCATCGACCAGGCCGAGGCTCGAGCTCACACGCATGGCGGGTTCAGCGACGACGTCGCCGTGGTGCGGGTAGAGCGCAGCGTCGGGTGACGATGGGATCGACAGAGCAGGCGGACACCCCTACGGACGGCCCGCAGCTGGGATCGCGACTGACGGTCGCGGGTTGGCAGACCGTGGTGTTGTCGGTGATGGGAGCGGTGGTGCTGGCCGGCGCAGCCGCGGGTGCGGTGCTGTTGGACCGCACCGACGCCGTGACCCGCGAGTTGACCGATGATATTCAGCCCGCGCGTGTCTCGGCGTATCAGTTGCAGGGCGCGTTGCGCGACCAGGAGACCGCCCTGCGCGGCTATGTAATTGCCGCCGACCGGCAGTTCCTCGCCCCTTACGACGACGGGCAACGCGACGAACAGCAGGCGGCCGAGGACATCACCGCGCGACTCGGTGACCGGGTTAACCTGATCGCCGACCTGACCGCGATCGAGCGCGCCGGCGCCGCGTGGCGTAGCACGTATGCGCAGCCGTTGATCAGCAGCGTGATCCCGGGCGCACCCAATGTCGTGAACGCCTCGACCGCCGACCGCGGAAAGGCCGAGTTCGACCACATCCGCGTGCTATTCGATACCCAGAACGCCGATCTGGCAGCCGCGCGAACCGTCGCGGTCAACCAGCTGGACGCGATGCGCAGCTGGCGTGATCGGATCCTGATCGCGATGGTGGCAGTGTTCATCGCCGGGGCGCTGCTGCTGGGGTTGTTGATGCGACGCGCGGTGACCCGTCCCCTGGCGTTGCTGGCCGCTTCGTGCCGGCGGATCGCGAGGGGCGACTTCGCCCACCGCATCGACGCGCGGGGAGCGAAAGATATCCGCGCGATCGCGGGCGACGTCGAGAACATGCGGGGGCGGATCGTGACCGAGCTGGACGTATCCCAATCGGACCGGGCTCGTCTGGCGATGCAAGCAGAGGTGCTCGACGCGCGGGCGGTGGAGCTACGGAGATCCAACGCCGAGCTCGAGCAGTTCGCCTATGTAGCCTCCCATGACCTCCAGGAACCGCTGCGCAAAGTGGCCTCGTTTTGCCAGTTGCTCGAACAGCGCTACGGAAGCGCGCTCGATGAACGCGGCATCGAATACATCGGATTCGCTGTCGACGGCGCCAAACGAATGCAGGTGCTCATCAACGATCTGCTCACCTTTTCCCGGGTCGGTCGACTCAATGTCACTCGCGCCACGGTTGACCTCGACGCCACCTTGGAAACCGCTCTGGCCAATCTGGCCGCGGCGATCGAGGAGTCCAAGGCCCAGATCGTGCGTCGCGATGGTCCGCTTCCTCAGGTCATCGGCGACCCCACCCTAGTGACGATGCTGTGGCAGAACCTCATCGGCAACGCGGTCAAGTTCCGACGCGAGGATCGCGTCCCCCACATCGTGATCGACTGCGAACGCGGCACCGGTGATCACGACGGCCATTGGATGTTCAGCGTGACGGACAACGGCATCGGCATCGCTCCCGAGTTCGCCGAGAAAGTGTTTGTGATCTTCCAGCGTCTGCACGGCCGGGATGCCTACACCGGAACTGGTATCGGGCTGGCGGTCTGTAAGAAAATCGTCGAGCTGCACGGCGGTACGATCGGTATCGACACCGGCAACAGCAGCGGCTCTCGATTCTGGTTCACCGTGCCTATTGCTGCCGACAGCGACGAGACACCTGTCGGCGCAACCGAAGGAGCACACCGATGACACCGGCTGGTCGCCCAATCGAGGTCCTGCTTATCGAAGACGATCCCGGAGACGTCCTCATCACTCGGGAAGCCTTCGAACACCACAAGATTCACAACACTTTGAGTGTTGCACGCGACGGACAGGAAGGTCTCGACTATCTCTACCAACGTGGATCTCACAACGGCGCGACCCGGCCGGACCTGATACTGCTCGACTTGAACCTGCCGAAATACGACGGCCACCAACTGCTTGAAAAGATCAAATCCGATCCGGAGTTGTGCCACATCCCCGTTATCGTCCTGACCACCTCGGCCGCTGAGGAAGACATTCTGCGCAGCTACCGACACCACGCGAACGCGTACGTCACCAAACCCGTTGGCTTCGAACAATTCATGGACGTCATTCGCCAGATCGACGAGTTCTTCGTCCAAGTCGTATGCCTCCCACGCCGCTGATCCACCTCGTGTCGGTTGACGCAGGTGCAAGAAGTGTTACCTTCACCTGGTGTCTGCCGAACCCATCACCGGCCTGTCCGGAAAGCGCTACGGCGAAGTCCTTCTGGTGACCCCGGGCGAGGCGGGGCCGCAGGCAGCCGTCTACAACAGCTTCGGCCTCAACGACTGTCCCGCCGAGTTGTGGTCGGCGCTCGACGCACAGGCCATTGCGGCCGAAAACGGTGCTGCCACAGCCTTACTCAACGGCCCGCGGTACTGGCTGATGAACGAGATCGAGAAGATGACCCAGGGCCCGCGGATCATCAAGAACTTCGGCGGAATCGACATGGTGCTGCAAGCGCAAACCTTGCTGTCGGGGATGAACCCGGCGCCCTACACCGCCAATCAGGTCCACCGGCACACCGTCTTCACCTTTGACGTCGGCGAAGAGGTCTACGAATTGCACGACCCCGCGCTGCGGCGGTGGGTGATGCAGACCTGGAGCCAGATCGTCGATCCCAACCTGTCGCGGGCGGATCTGGCCAGGCTCGGTGACCGGCTCAACCTGCCCGAGGGATGGAATTACCAGACCCGAACGCTGACCAGCCCGTTGCGCATCGACACGACCACACATGCCGCGCAGGTGCTGCAGGACGACCTGGCCAACAGCTACTCGCTGCTGGCCGGCTGAGCCTTACAGGTACTGACCGAGGTTCGACTCGGTGTCGATGGCCCGTGAGGCACTCGAGCTCTTGCCGGTGACCAGCGTGCGGATGTAGACGATCCGCTCGCCCTTCTTGCCCGAAATCCGCGCCCAGTCGTCGGGGTTGGTGGTGTTGGGCAGGTCCTCATTTTCGGCGAACTCGTCGACGATCGAGTCGAGCAAGTGCTGGATCCGCAGGCCTGGTTGACCGCTTTCCAGCACCGATTTGATGGCGTTCTTCTTCGCCCGGTCGACCACGTTCTGGATCATCGCGCCGGAGTTGAAGTCCTTGAAGTACATGACTTCTTTGTCGCCGTTGGCGTAGGTGACTTCCAGGAACCGGTTGTCATCGATCTCGGCGTACATCCGGTCGACGACCTTCTCAATCATCGCCTTGATGCACGCTCCACGGTCACCACCGAATTCGGTGATGTCATCGGCGTGCACCGGCAGAGTCTCGACGAGGTACTTCGAGAAGATGTCTTGTGCCGACTCGGCATCCGGTCGCTCGATCTTGATCTTCACGTCGAGGCGGCCGGGCCGCAGGATCGCCGGGTCGATCATGTCCTCACGGTTGGAGGCACCGATCACGATCACGTTCTCCAGACCCTCGACACCGTCGATTTCGCTGAGCAGTTGCGGGACGACCGTGGTCTCCACGTCCGAGGAAACCCCGGTGCCGCGGGTGCGGAAGATCGAGTCCATCTCGTCGAAGAACACGATCACCGGTGTGCCCTCGGACGCCTTCTCGCGGGCCCGCTGGAAGATCAGCCGGATGTGACGCTCCGTCTCACCGACGAACTTGTTCAGCAGCTCGGGGCCTTTGATGTTGAGGAAGTAGGACTTGGCCTCGCGCGCGTCGTCACCACGGACCTCAGCCATCTTTTTGGCCAGCGAGTTGGCGACGGCCTTGGCGATCAACGTCTTACCGCACCCGGGTGGCCCGTAGAGCAACACGCCTTTGGGTGGCCGCAGCGCGTATTCGCGGTAGAGGTCCTTGTGCAGGAACGGCAACTCGACGGCGTCGCGGATCTGCTCGATCTGCCGGCCCAGCCCACCGATGTCGTTGTAGGTGACGTTGGGAACCTCTTCGAGCACGAGGTCCTCGACCTCAGCCTTGGGGATGCGCTCGAAGGCGTAACCCGCTTTGGTGTCCACCAGCAGCGAGTCACCGGGACGCAGCTTGCGCGGCCGCAGGTCATCGTCCGACGAGTCATACACACCGTCGGGCAGGTCCTCTGCCACCAAGGGCTCGGCCAGCCACACGATGCGCTCCTCGTCGGCGTGACCGACCACCAGAGCGCGGTGCCCATCAGACAGAATTTCGCGCAAAGTTGAAATCTCGCCGACTGATTCGTACGTGCCGGCCTCGACGACAGTTAAAGCCTCGTTGAGCCGAACCGTCTGTCCCTTGCGCATCGACTTCACGTCGATGTTCGGCGAGCACGTCAGGCGCATCTTGCGGCCCGAGGTGAAGACGTCAACGGTGTCGTCCTCGTGGGCGGACAACAGCACGCCGTAGCCGCTGGGCGGCTGCCCGAGCCGATCGACCTCTTCGCGCAGCGCCAGCAGCTGCTGGCGAGCTTCCTTGAGGGTCTCCATCAGCTTGGAGTTGCGCGACGCCAGCGAGTCGATACGCGCCTCGAGCTGGTGCACATCGCGCGGACTACGTGCGGCACTGGGCGATCCGGCAGCGTTGTCCAGTTGCTCGCGCAGGATCGCAGCCTCGCGTCGCAGCTCTTCCAACTCGGCAGCGTCCTCGCTGGAGAGGTCTGGTTCGCGCGGGTTACCGAACGCTTCACGCTCAAACTCACCCATGGTGCGCTCCTTTCCCGCTCCGGGACGGTGGTGCGGTGGATAGGTCAACGCTACCGGCGATTTCCAATTCATGCGGGAACTCGAAACGGGGCACACAGGCAACAGCGTTAACATCTTGTTTAGTCAGCTTTACCGAGAGGACCTTCGTGACCGTGAAAACCCTAGCCACAGGCATGGCGGCGCTGGCCGCCATCGGTGCTGCGGCCGCCGGTGTGACATGCATTGCATCCGTTACCGCTGTGTCGCCCCGCGTTCAGCCGGTCGTCTTCGGCGCGCCGCTGCCGCTGGACCCGCCGGCGCCGGTCGGAGTGGACCTGCCCACTGCCTATCAGCTCACCACCGTCCTGAACACGCTGCAGGACCCGAGCGTGTCGTTCGTCAGCAAGGGTTACCTCATCGAGGGCGGCATCCCGGTTCCGGCCACCCTTGCCGACCACGAACTGCAAAAAGCCGCTGCCAAGGGCAGCCTGCCGCTGACCTTCAACATCAGCAACATCGCCCCCGCCGGTCCCGGTGCCGCCACGGCCACCATCACCGCGACGGGCCCGCATCTGGCCCCGACACCCGAGTACCTCACGTTCGTCGATCAAGGCGGCTGGAAGCTGTCGCACGACTCGGCGATGACGCTGATTCAGTCTGTGCGTTCGTCGCACTGACGGCCGCTGAATGCCCCGACGCCTTACCGCAGTCTTGAGCACCGCCGCGATTGCGGTGGTGCTCGGGCTTCCGGGGTGTTCCAGGGATGAGGACGGTGCGTCGCCGGCGACCTCCCCGCCGTCGACGTCGGTGAGTTCGACGGCGGCCCCGCAGGTCGCTCCGTTGCCGCCGCCCGATGCGCTGGCGGGCGTGCTGTACCGGCTGGCTGACGCGGCGGTGCCCGGCCCCCAGAAGCTGAACCTGGTCGAAGGCGCTACCCCGGAAAACGCGGGTGTCTTCGACCAGTTCTCCAATGCACTGTTGAACGGTGGCTTCACGCCGGTGAAGTTCGATGTACGCGATGTCGGGTGGTCTGACCGGGATCCGGCCGACGTGGTGGCCAACGTCGACGTCAGCTCATCGAATCCGAAAGGTCCCCGATTCTCTTTTCCCATGGAGTTCAAGCCGTTTCAGGGCGGCTGGCAGCTGTCGGCGCGGACCGCCGATGTCCTGCTGGCGTTTAAGACCGACTCCGCGCCGCCCCCGGCGGAGCCCGGTCACTGACTCCCGATGTGGATCGGCTGGCTGGAGTTCGATCTTCTGCTCGGTGATGTGCGCTCGCTCAAGCAGAAGCGATCAGTGGTGCGGCCGGTAATCGCGGAACTGCACCGCAGGTTCGGCGTATCGGCCGCGGAGACAGGATCCCAAGAACTTCACCGACGGGCCGTGATCGGGGTGGCGATGGCCTCGGCCGATCGCAGGCATGCCGTCAACGTGCTGGACGCCGCCGAACGCCTGGTGGCGGCGCATCCGGAGTTCGAATTGCTGTCGGTGCGCCGAGATCTGCGACGCAGCGACGACTAGCTCGGCGACGCCGGCTCGCTGGGGCGTTGCTTTCTGTGCAGCGGCGTCGGGGGGACGGTGTCCGGGGCCAGCTTGCGCGCGAACACCAAAAACGCTGTGTGCCCACGCATGTTGTGTTGGGGCCGCACGGCCAGCCCGACGACGTTCCAGCCGCGCTGCATCGTCTCCCAGGCGCGGGGCTCCGTCCAGCACTGCTGCTCGCGCAGCGCCTCCACCGCCTTCGACAGCTGAGTCACGGTTGCCACGTAGATCATCAGCACGCCGCCGGCAACCAAAGCCCTCGACGCCCGGTCCAGCACTTCCCACGGCGCGAGCATGTCCAGCACGACCCGGTCGATCGAGCAGTCGGGCAGATCGGCGTCGACGACGTCGCTGATCACCAGTCGCCAGTTGTCGGGGACGCAGCCGAAGAAGGTCTCCACGTTGCGGCGGGCGTGTTCGGCGTGGTCGGCGCGCACGTCGTAGGAGATCACCTGTCCGTCCGGTCCAACGGCACGCAGCAGCGAACAGGTCAGTGCTCCGGATCCGGCACCCGCCTCCAATACCCGGGCGCCCGGGAAGATGTCGCCCTCGTGCACGATCTGCGCGGCGTCTTTCGGGTAGACCACCTGAGCGCCGCGCGGCATCGACAGCACGTAGTCCACCAGCAGCGGACGCAACACCAGGAACTGGTCACCGTTGGCGGACTTGACCACGCTGCCTTCTGGCAGTCCGATGACCGCGTCGTGCGCGATCGCGCCGCGGTGGGTGTGAAACTCGCTGCCGGGACTGAGCAGCATCGTGTAGTGCCGTCCCTTGGCGTCGGTGAGCTGAACGCGATCACCGATGACGAAAGGGCCGGTCGTGGACACAGCCGTCAAGCCTGCCAGCAGACGCGCCGCCAAAGGTGCGCGGGGTTGTCCGACCTGCCTTCTAGGCTGCGGATATGAGTGGCACTCCGGGCGACGTGCCGGGCGAACCGGCCAGGCGGCGCCCCGCCCTGTCACCGTCGCGGGCGGCCGACTTCAAGCAGTGCCCGCTGCTCTACCGTTTCCGCGCGATCGACCGGCTGCCCGAGCCTCCATCTACCGCTCAGGTGCGCGGATCGGTGGTGCACGCCGCACTGGAGCAGCTCTACGGTCTTCCCGCCGCGCAGCGCGGGCCGCAGACCGTCGACGCGCTGGTCGGTCCGGCGTGGGAGCAGGTGATCGCCGCCGAACCCGAGCTGGCCGACCAGTTAGATGCCGAGCAGCAGACCCACCTGCTCGACGAGGCCCGCAAGCTGCTGTCCGGTTACTACAGCCTGGAAGACCCGACCCGGTTCGACCCGCAGAGCTGCGAACAGCGCATCGAGGTCGAACTGGCCGACGGCACCCTGCTGCGCGGAATCATCGACCGGATCGATGTCGCGCCCACCGGCGAATTGCGGGTGGTGGACTACAAAACCGGCAAGGCCCCACCGGAGGCCCGGGCGCTGGCCGAGTTCAAAGCCATGTTCCAGATGAAGTTCTATGCGGTCGCCCTACTGCGCTCGCGGGGCGTGCTGCCGACGCGACTGCGGCTCATCTATCTCTCGGACGGCCAGTTGCTGGACTACTCCCCCGACGAAGCCGAGCTACTGCGCTTCGAGAAAACGCTGATGGCGATTTGGCACGCCATTCAATCCGCCGGTGCTACAGGCGATTTCAGGCCACGGCCGTCGCGGTTGTGCGACTGGTGCGCGCACCATGAGCACTGTCCGGTCTTCGGCGGCACACCGCCGCCGTACCCGGGCTGGCCGGAGGCTCCCGACGAAGGTAACGCCGACACCGTCCTGCAGCACAAAGCCGAGCCGGCTGCTTGATCGCCCGCTACTTCAGCGGTGACATCTCCTGCAGCATGGTCGGTATCAGCTCGCACACCGTGGGGTGAATATGCATCGTGCGGGCCAGTGTCTGGTAGGGCGCCTTGGCTGACATGATGTCCAGGATGGCGTGGATCGCCTCGTCGCCTCCGACGCCGAGGATGGCGGCTCCGAGGATCTGCTGCGTCTCGGCGTCCACAACGACCTTCATAAAGCCTTGCGTCTCACCCTTTTCCACTGCCCGTCCGACTCTGGTCATCGGTCGCTGACCGACCAGCGCGGGGCGGCCGGAATCCCGAACCTGCTCGACGGTCATCCCGGCACGTCCCAGCGGCGGGTCGATGTAGAGCGCGTAAGCGGTAATCCGGTCACTCACCCGCCGTGGGTCATCGTCGAGCAGGTTGCCGGCCACGATTTCGAAGTCGTTGTAGGAGGTGTGGGTGAAAGCGCCTTTGCCGTTACAATCGCCCATCGCCCAGATGTGGTCGACGCTGGTTTTCAGTTGGTCGTCAACCGCGATGTATCCGCGGGCATCGGTGCCGACGCCGGCCTGCTCGAGCCCGAGGTCGTCGGTGTTGGGGCGCCGCCCGACCGCCATCAACAGGTGGCTGCCCGCTATCGGTGCCGCACCAGCTCGCGGCGTCAGCTCGAATCCGTTGTCGTGCTTGGATATCCGAATATCGGTTGCGTCGACGACGATGTCGATGCCTTCATTCTCCAGGATCGTCTTGATGGCGACCGAGACGTCGTCGTCTTCGCGCGATGTCAGTCGCGAGCCTTTTTCGACCACGGTCACCTTGGCGCCGAAGCGCCGGTACATCTGCGCGAATTCCAGGGCGATGTAACTGCCACCGACGATGACGAGATGCTCGGGCAGCGTATCGAGTTCGAGGATGGACACATTGGTGAGAAAGTCGATATCGGCCAGCCCGGGAATGTCGGGCACCACCGCACGTCCGCCGACGTTGAGAAAAATGCGCTCGGCACTCAACGTCTCATCCCCAACCTGCAACGTGTGCGGATCCTCGAAGCTGGCATGACCGCGAATGACGGTGCAGCCGTCCATACCGTCAAGCCAGTCTTCGACGCCTTTGCGGTCATCCAGCATGATGGCGTCCTTGCGCGCCTTGACTTTTCGCATGTCCACGCTGACCGCGCCGGTGTCGACGCCGAAGTCGGCGCCGCGCCGGGCCATATGTGCGGCCTGCGCACTGGCCACCAATGTCTTGGTCGGGATGCAGCCGGTGTTGACGCAGGTGCCGCCGATCAGCTTGCGCTCCACCATCGCAACGGTGTGACCGGCTGCGGTCAGTCGTCCTACCAGCGGGGGCCCGGCCTGGCCGGCGCCGACTACGATCGCATCGAAACGCTGCGTCACAGAGCAGCTGCGACAGCGAGAAGCGCGAATCCACCACCAACCGCGACGGCGTCCTCGAGCAACGCTGCCGGCAGGTCGCGGCCGAACGAACCGGCCAGCCCGCCGCGCGCCCGGTGGCCGCCCAGGGTGCCGAGGACGGCGCCGACGACACCCGCACCCAACGCGCTCCAGGTGAAGCCCCAGGCGCTGCCGATCACGGCGCCCGCGAACCCACCCGAAACCAGTCGGGCAACGAAGGACGGAGGTGCTGTGCGGCTGGGTGTCTTGGGAAGTTGGTCGAGGACCAGTTCACCGGCGGCCAGAACGGTGAAGACAATCACGGTGATCAGCAAGCCGACCCACGCATCCCAGCGTCCGGTCAGGTTGATCCACCGCATATATGCGGCCCATGCGACGACGGCGGGCGCAGTGAACGATCGCAGACCCGCGATCACACCAATCCCCAGAGCTAGCAACAGAACATAGAAATGCGTCACGGCGACCCTCCTGAGGGCTCGACAACAGAACGCGGCATTAGCGCGACGCTAACACAGCGACGCCCGCCCCACCGGGGCATTCATGATCAGAATCGGAAAAACCGGACGTTGGATGCCAAGATCGCTCTGGCCCCGATAGCCGCCAGCTGGTCCATGATCGCGTTGACGCCGCGGCGCGGCACCATGGCCCGTACCGCCACCCAATCAGGATCGGCCAGCGGAGCGATCGTCGGCGACTCCAAACCCGGCGTGATCGACGTCGCGTCGTCGAGAACCGAACGCGGGCAGTCATAGTCCAGCATCAGGTACTGCTGGCCGAACACCACGCCCTGCACGCGGGCGACCAGTTGATCGCGGGCGGCGGCGTCCGGCCGCTCGGCGGCGTGCGGATCGACCTGTTCGATGAGCACAGCCTCTGAATCGCACAGAGTCTCACCGAAGGCCACCAGGTTGTGCAAGTTCAGGGTGCGGCCCGAACCCACCACGTCGGCGATGGCGTCGGCAACACCGAGCTGTATCGAGATCTCGACCGCGCCGTCGAGGCGGATCACGGTCGCGTCAATACCCCGGGCCGCCAAGTCTTCTCGCACCAGATTGGGATATGCGGTGGCGATACGGCGGCCGGCCAGGTCGTCGACTTTCCAGTCCCTGCCGGCCGGGGCCGCGTAGCGGAAACTGGACGACCCGAAGCCCATCGCCAGTCGTTCATGCACCGGCGCGCGGGATTCCCGCGCCAAATCCCGCCCGGTGATGCCGAAGTCGAGCTCACCCGACCCGACGTAGATGGCAATGTCTTTCGGCCGCAGGAAAAAGAACTCGACGTGGTTGTGCGGGTCGATGACGGTCAAGTCTTTCGGATCAGTACGACGCCGGTAGCCGGCCTCGGAGAGAATCTCGACGGCCGATTCGCTCAGCGCCCCTTTGTTGGGGACCGCCACTCGCAGCCAGGTGGACCCATCCCGACTATGCGTCGTCATCACAGCTTCCGGTACACGTCGTCGAGGGTCAGCCCCCGGGCGATCATCATCACCTGAGCCCAGTACAGCAGCTGGCTGAGTTCCTCGGCCAGCGCCTCGTCGGATTCGTGTTCGGCCGCCAGCCACACTTCGCCGGCCTCCTCGAGGATCTTCTTGCCCACCGCGTGCACTCCGCCGTCCAGCGCCGCGACAGTGCTACTGCCGGGCGGACGGGTGCGGGCACGTTCGCCGAGTTCGGCAAACAGATCCTCAAAGGTCTTCACGGCCAGCGATTGTTTCACGGGCGGCTAAGCAAAGTCACGGCGGTTTCAGGTCGCGGCGGGTGGCGCGGCAGTCGGAGACACCTCGTCGGGCATGTCCTCCAGCGACACCCCGTTGGTTTCGCGGACCCATCGCCAGACGAAAACAAGCGACAGCACCGCGCACAGCGCGTAGAACCCGTAGGCCACAACGAGCGCGTGGCGCAGCGCCGGGAACGTCACCGCGATAGTCCAGTTGGCCATCCACTGCACGCCCGAGGCCAGACCCAGCGCCGCCGACCGGATGCGGTTGGGGAACATCTCGCCTAGCAGCACCCACAGCACCGGTCCCCAGGACACGGCGAACGCGACGACGAACAAGTCGGCCGCCACCAGCGCGATCACCCCGGCGGCTCCGTCTAACCGCGGCTGACCGTTGACGGTGGATGCTCCGGCGAACACCACAGTCATCGTCGCCAGCATCACTGACATGCCGGCCGACCCGGCCAGCAGCAGCGGCCTGCGGCCGAGCCGGTCGATCAGCGCGATCGCCACCAAGGTGATGAGCACGTTGACCCCGGTGGTCAACAGGGCAATGGTGAACGACGACTTCTCGCCGAAGCCCACTGCCTCCCAGAGTAAATCGGAGTAGGAGAAGATCACGTTGATGCCGACGAACTGCTGAAAGACGGCCAGTCCCAGACCCACCCACACGATGCCGTACAGCCCGCCGGTCGGCTTACGCAGATCGCGCCACGACTGCGGCTTTTCCTGCTCCAACGTGTCAGCGATCCGACTGATCGTGGGTTCGACGTCGCGGGCGCCGAGCAATGCCGAGAGTACCCGTCGAGCTTGCGGAAGCTGTTGTTTTGCAACCAGATAACGCGGCGACTCCGGAATCGAGAAGAGCAGGCCGGCATACAGCAGCGCGGGCGCCAGCTCGCTGACGTAGGTCCAGCGCCAGGCAGCCAGACCCAGCCAGAGCGGCTTACCGGAACCGCCGGCGAGGTGGAACGGCAACCAGGTCATTGCCAGTGCGCCGAAGATGCCGCACACGATCGCGAGCTGCTGCAGCGAGCCGAGCCGGCCGCGGAATCGCGGGGGCGAGATTTCGGCGATGTAGGCCGGGGCCGCAACTGAGGACAGGCCGATGCCGATGCCGTAGATGGTGTGGAAGATGATGAACATCCATATGCTGCTTGCCAATCCGGCGCCGAGCCCGCAGACGAGGAACATGGCGGCCGCGAGCTTCATCATCGCCCGCCGCCCCACCCGGTCCGCGATTCGGCCGGCAAGTACCGCCCCGACCGCGGCGCCCATCACAGCCGAGGCGGCAGCGAAACCCAACAGCGCGTTGCCGATGTGAAAGTTGGCCTGCAGCGCCTTGACTGCGCGGTTGGTCACCGAGATGTCCCAACCGAAGCACAGTCCCCCGATCGCGGCCACCGCCGCGAAACGAGTGGCGGACAAGAAAGCGGCACGGGCGGCGGCGCTGTCGACGGGCAGGTCTTCGTGATGAGCCGACGGCGCCTGGCCGCGGGCGTCGTCAGCGGCCATGGCGTCCTTCGATGTGGTCGGAGTCTCGACTGGCCAGACAATACCGTTGCCCATGCGGGCGACCATCAGCGATCAGACGTTGAAGTACTTGGCTTCGGGGTGACGCAGTATGAACGCGTCCGTGCGAACTCAACGAGCTTAGGGCTCAGTCCTCCGGGTTGTAGCCGAGGTTGGGGCCGAGCCAGCGCTCGGCTTCCTGCAGGGTCCAGCCCTTGCGCTTCGCGTAGTCGGCGACCTGGTCCTGGGCCATCCGGCCGACGACGAAATACTGCGACTGCGGGTGTGAGAAATACCAGCCGCTGACGGCGGCACCGGGCCACATCGCCATCGACTCGGTCAGCTCGATGCCGGTCCGCTCCTGGACGTCCATCATCTCCCAGAGCGTCGCCTTCTCGGTGTGCTCCGGGCAGGCCGGGTAGCCGGGGGCAGGGCGGATTCCCACGTACTTCTCACCGATGAGTGCCTCGCTGTCCAGCTGCTCGTCAGGCTGGAATCCCCAGAACTCCTTGCGGACCCGTTGGTGCATCCGTTCGGCGAACGCCTCTGCCAGCCGGTCGGCGAGCGACTCCAGCAGGATCGCGCTGTAGTCGTCGTTGGCTGCCTTGAACTCGACGATCTTGTCTCCGCTGCCGAGCCCCGTGGTGACGGCGAAGGCGCCGACGTAGTCGGCCAGACCGGTGTTCTTGGGCGCGATGTAGTCGCCCAGCGACCGGTTCGGGATGCCGTCCCGATGCTCGCCCTGCTGGCGCAGGTTGTGCAACGTGGTCAGCACCTCGGTACGGGTCTCGTCGGTGTAGACCTCGACGTCGTCGCCGACCGCGTTTGCCGGGAAGAAACCGATCACCCCGTTGGCGGTCAGCCACTTCTCCTTGATCAGGGTGTCGAGCATCTCCTGGGCGTCGTCGTACAGCTTGCGGGCCGTCTCGCCCGACACCGGGTTGTTGAGGATGTCGGGGAACCTGCCCTTCATCTCCCAGGCGTTGAAGAACGGCTGCCAGTCGATGTACTCGCGCAGCTCGGCGATGTCGTAGTCCTGAAATTCTCGTACTCCCGTACCTTGCGCGGGCACCGGCGGCGTGTAGCCGTCCCACTCGATCGGCGTCCGATTCGCGCGGGCCTTCTCCAGCGTCAGCATCGGCCGCTCGCTCTTCTGGGCGTGCCGTTCGCGCAGGGCTGCATAGTCGGTCTCGGTGGCTTCCAGCAGGGCTGGACGCTGCTTGTCGTCGAGGAGCGCGGCAGCGACCGGCACCGAGCGGGACGCGTCCTTGACCCAGACCACCGGACCGGTACGACGCGGCGACACCTTCACGGCCGTGTGAGCGCGCGAGGTGGTCGCGCCACCGATCAGCAGCGGGATCTCCAGCCCCTCACGTTCCATCTCGACGGCGAAATTGACCATCTCGTCCAGGGACGGAGTGATCAGGCCGGACAGGCCGATGATGTCGGCGTTGTGCTCCTTCGCCGCGTCCAGGATCTTCTGTGCGGGCACCATCACGCCGAGGTCGATTACTTCGTAGTTGTTGCACTGCAGGACGACCCCGACGATGTTCTTGCCGATGTCGTGGACGTCGCCCTTCACCGTCGCCATGATGATCGTGCCGTTGGTGTCCTTATTCGCGGTGGTACCGGACTGTGCCTTCTCCGCCTCGATGTACGGCAGCAGGTACGCCACAGCCTTCTTCATCACCCTGGCCGACTTCACGACCTGGGGCAGGAACATCTTGCCCGCGCCGAAGAGGTCACCGACGACGTTCATGCCGTCCATCAGCGGGCCTTCGATCACCTCGATCGGGCGACCACCTGCACCCTCGATCTCGGCCCGCAATTCCTCGGTGTCGGCATCGATGTGGGCGTCGATGCCCTTGACCAGGGAGTGCGTGATCCGTTCGCGGACCGGGAGGCTGCGCCACTCGGCCGCCTTGGGGTCCTCGGTCTTCTCCGACTTGTTGAACCGCTCCGCGATTTCCAGAAGCCTCTCGGCCGCATCCTCGCGACGGTTCAGGACGACGTCCTCGATTCGGTCCCGCAGCTCGGGGTCGATCGAGTCGTAGGGCACCAACGCGCCGGCGTTGACGATGCCCATGTCCAGGCCGGCCTTGATGGCGTGGAACAGGAACACCGCGTGGATCGCCTCGCGGACGGGGTTGTTGCCCCGGAAGGAGAACGACACGTTCGAGATACCGCCGGAGATGTGCACCCCGGGAAGGTTCTCCTTGATCCACACGCAGGCCTCGATGAAGTCGATCCCGTAGGTCGCGTGCTCCTCGATACCGGTCGCCAGCGCGAAGCAGTTCGGGTCGAAGATGATGTCCTCGGCCGGGAAGCCGACCTCTTCGGTCAGGATGCGGTAGGCGCGCCCGCAGATCTCCTTGCGTCGCTCCAGGTTGTCGGCCTGACCCTGCTCGTCGAAGGCCATCACGACGACGGCGGCGCCGTACTTGCGGCACAGCCGTGCTTCGCG
>Ga0302326_10012296_pt1 | contig 18287 bp, 14 predicted proteins | sample Palsa_T0_3_FD_202264 | JGI IMG/M metagenome (GOLD analysis project Ga0302326, IMG submission 202264) | Peat permafrost microbial communities from Stordalen Mire near Abisko, Sweden - Palsa_T0_3 | ecosystem: Environmental > Terrestrial > Soil > Palsa > Peat permafrost | place: Sweden: Abisko...
CCCGCGCCTGCGCCTGCGCCCGCGCCCGCGCCCGCGCCCGCGCCTGCGCCTGCGCCCGCGCCCGCGCCTGCGCCTGCGCCCAGCGTCGCTCCGCCACCGCCGCCCTCCCCGGCTCCCTGGACCGTACCTCCGCCGCCCGTCGTGCTTCCGGGGACGGCGTCGGTCAGCGTCGTGCCGCCGCCCGGCGAATCCATCGCCACGCGCGCGACCCCGACCGCGACGGGAGGTCCCGGCAATCCAGCCTCGGTCGCGGCGGGTCCCGGCGGATTCCGCATCACCGCCCTCGACAACAAGGCAGAGATTCGTTTCCGGGCGCTGGTGCAGTTCGACGGACGCTTCTGGTTCGACGACGGGCAGCGCCCGGTCAACAGCACCTTCTTGATCCGGCGCGCGCAGCCCTGGATGGAGGGCCGCCTTCCCTACGGCGTCAACTTCTTGTTGAACCCCGACTTCGGGGGTGGAACCGTCGTCCTTCAGGACGCCTATTTCGGGTGGGACCTCCACGACGAGGTGAAGTTCCGCTTCGGCAAGTACCGTCCCCCCTTCGGCCTCGAGCGCCTGCAGCCCACCTCGAACCTGAGCTTCGTCGAGTTCGGCCTTCCCACGCTGCTGACGCCCAACCGCGACGTCGGCGCCATGGTCTACGGCGACGTCTTCAAGGCCCCCGAATGGCGAGCCGGCTTCCTCGGCTACGCCGCCGGCGTGTTCAACGGCGTGCCCGACAACGCGAGCGGGGATCTCGACGGGGACAACCAGAAAGAGTTCGTCGGGCGGTTCTACCTGCGGCCGTTCGTCCCCCTGCCCGCCGAGGTCCTCGGCCGGCTCTTCGTCGGCGTGGCGACCACCTTCGGGCGCGACTACGGCACGCCGACGACTCCGTTCGGCAACCCTACCGCGAACGTCGCCTACAAGACGCCGGGGCAGAACACGGACTTCACGTACATCGCGGCGGCGACCGGCGTCACTCCCACGTTCGCGAACACCGTCGTCGCCAACGGACCGCACAACCGCTACGGCGCCTACCTCTACGAGGCGCTCGGTCCCTTCGGCCTCATGGGCGAGTACTACGTCTCGAACCAGGAGGTGGGGCTGGCCGGGAAGGGCAACGCCACCATCAGCAACAAGGCCGGCCAGGCCCAGGCCACGCTCGTTCTGTTCGGCGCCGACGCCTCGTACGACTTCGTGCACGTACGGACACCCTTCGACCCCGCGGCGGGTGACTTCGGTGCGCTCGAACTCGCGGCTCGCGTCGGCCACGTCTCGTTCGATCCAAACGCCTTCCCGACCTACGCGTCGCCGACCGCCTCCGTGCGCGGGGCGACCGAGTTCACGGGTGGACTGAACTGGTACATCAGCGACAACGGGAAGTTCGTCCTCAACTGGGATCACACGGAGTTCCAGGGCGGAGCGAAGACCATTCCAGAGCTCTCGGTGGGACACCGGGAGGCCGAGAACATCATCCTTTTGCGGGCACAGGTCGTGTACTAGCGGCGGCGAATGCCGCCCGCGTCCTGAATCGTCACGACGGCGGCGAATGCCGTCCCCGTCCTGGAAGTCACGACGGAGTCTGTCGGCGCTTTGACCGACAGTCTCCTAGGGGCGGCGAATGCCGTCCCCGTCCTGGAAAGAACATGACTTTTTTTGGGAGATTCCTCATGAAGTTCCGTCTCGTCACATTGGTCCTGTCTGCGCTCTTCCTGGTCACGTCCGGCCTGACGGCTGGCTGCACGGGGGACGACAACACCCTTCCCTTGCCTCCCTCCGACGGGGGCTCCGGCGACGGCGGAAAGTCCGAGGGCGGCGACGCTGCGAAGTCCGAGAGCGGCGACGCCGCACCGGGCGTGGACGCCGCCGATGCGGCGAAGGAGGAGGGGGGGCCAGAGACGGGCGCCGGAGCGGACGGTGCCCCGGCGGATGGGCCCACGGGCGACGCGGAGTGATCGGCGTCTGGGGCGAAACTGGGCGTTCTTGCGCCGGTGTGCCCGCGGGGGACGTCACGCGTTCGTGACGAGGACTCTACAAGACTGCCCTTGACTGCGCGTACCATGGCGGCGGCCATGGGTTCGACACGCCGGCGCTTCGTCTCGAGCGTCGTCACACTGTGGATCGCCGTCAGCGGGTGCAGCCGGGACAGCGGGACGGCGGCGGGCGGAGCCGTCGCTGCCCGCGCGCGCGACGGGAGCGAAGCGCACCCGCTCATGGTCATGCTCATCCCGGCGGACGGCGGGACCGAAGACGGCACCAAGAAGGACTTTCTCCCGCTCTTCGACGCGGTGACGCGCGCCAAGGGTGTGCACTTCGATGTCCGTGTCGGTCAGTCCTACGCTGCGGTGGTGGAGGCCATGGCTGGCGATCAGGTCGACGTCGGCTTCTTCGGCGCGGTCTCCTACCTCCAGGCAAAGAAGCGAGCGGGCGCGGAGCTCCTCGCCGTCTCGGTGGAGAACGGCTCCAGCGTGTACTACGCGGGGGTGTTCGTCCGGCGCGACTCCAGCCTGAAAACGCTGGCCGACATGAAAGGTAAGAGCCTGGCGCTCGGCGACCCGGGCTCGACGTCGAGCTTTGCCTATCCGCTGGCGATGTTGATCGAGGCCGGCGTGGATCCCGTCAAGGATCTGTCGAAGGTGGTCCTCGCCGGCAGCCACGTCAACTCGCTCACCGCCTGCGCCGAGGGACACGTCGACGCGGCCGCGGCTTCCTTCGTCTCGCTGGAGAAGGCGGTCGACGAAAAGAAGCTCGCCCCCGATGCGCTTCGTCCCCTTGCGCGGAGCGATGCGATCCCCAATCCGCCCCTCGCCATGGCGTCGCGCCTTCCGGCCGATCTCAAGGCCACGCTGCGCGACGGCTTCGCGCACGTCCAGGACACGCCGGGCGTCACCCCGGACATGATTCGCGGGTACGGCGGTAAAAAGGTCGACCGCTACGACACCGCCTACCCGGAGGCCGAGTTCATGAAGGCCGCCGCGAAGCTCGAGAAGGTGGACGCCATCCGTCCGGAGATTCTCAAGAAGGCCGGTGAGCGGTAGCGTCGCAGCCCTCATGCTGCGATTCCTGGAGGTCACCAAGAGGTATCCGGGGGGCCTCACGGCGATGGACCGCGTCTCGCTCGACGTGCCGCGGGGGCAGTTCTGCGTGGTGCTCGGGCCTTCCGGCGCGGGCAAGTCGACGCTGCTCCGGTCGGTGAACGGCCTCACCGAGACCACCTCTGGCACCATCGAGGTCGGCGGCGTCGCTCTTACCCCGAAGACCCTGCGGCGCGTGCGCGCCGAGGTGGCCATGGTCCATCAGCAGTTCAACCTGGTCGGGCGGCTGAGCGTTCTCACCAACGTGCTCACCGGCACCCTGCCCCGGGTCTCCACGCCGCGGTCCATCATGGGGGTCTTCCCCGAAGAATACCGGCGAAAGGCCTGCCGCCTTCTTGCGGACGTGGGACTCGAAGAGGAGCATCTGTACCGCCGCGCCAGTCAGCTCTCTGGCGGCCAGCAACAACGCGTGGCCATCGCGCGGGCCTTCATCCTGGATCCCAAGGTGGTCCTCGCGGACGAGCCGGTGGCCAGCCTCGATCAAGCGAGCAGCCTCACCGTCATGCGCTTGCTTCGCGAGACGTCCGCCCAGCGCGAGACTACCGTTCTCTGTAGCTTGCACCAGGTGGAGCTGGCGCTGAAGTTTGCCGATCGCGTGGTGGGGATGCGCCAGGGGCGGACCGTCTTCGATGGCCCACCGGGCCGCCTCGACAGCGATGCGCTGGCCCGCATCTACCGGAGAGACGACGAGGCCATCGCCGCCGGGGGAGCGGAAGAGGCCCACCGCGCGGAGGCCGCCCGCAGGGAGGCCGCACGAGCCGCCGGAACGATGCCGTGACGGAGTCGCCGACGACCCCCGCGCGACGACCGCCCGAGCAATGGAAGCTCGCGCAGCCGTTCGGCGCTCGCTCGTTCGCCGTGGCGCTGGTCGTCGCCGTCCTGCTGGCGCTTTCGGCGCGGCACACCGAGATGGACCGCCTGGCCTTTCTGTCCGCCGAGTACGTCGCGCACGTCCTCGGGCTCCGGGTAGAATCCCAGGTCGCGCGCGGCGTCGACCGGTTCGTGTCCACCGCCTTTCCGCTGGTGATCGCCGAAGAGACCCCGGTGGCGCGGATCGACGGCTTCAATCGCCGGCATCTGCCCCTGCTGTCGCACCTGGAGATGCGCGAGACGTCGACCTCGGAGTACGACTTCACGCAGCAGAAGATGGTCCAGAGGAGCGAAACGAGCGAGGTCCTGGTGCGCCCGGTCGGGTATCTGGTCCACGTCCTGGGCAAGATGCTGGAGAGCCTGGAGATCGCCCTGTGGGCGACGCTGTTCGGGATCGCGCTGGGGGCTCCCATCGCCTATCTCGGTGCGCGCGGCTACACCCCGCACCGCGTTCTCTACGTCCTGGCGCGAGGGTCCGCGGGCTTCCTTCGCGCGCCGCCCGAGTTCGTGTCGGCGCTGTTCCTCGTCCTGGCGTTCGGCTTCGGCCCCATCGCCGGGGTGCTCGCCCTGGGGCTGCACAGCGCCGGCTTCTTCGGGAAGTTCTATGCCGACGACATCGAAAACGCCGACCGCGGGCCCCAGGAGGCGCTCGTCGGCATCGGCGCGAACAAGCTCAAGGTGCTGCGGTTCGCCGCCCTGCCGCAGGTGCTCCCCCAGTACCTTGCCTATACGCAGTACGTCCTCGAGCGCAACGTGCGGATGGCCACGGTCATTGGCGTCGTCGGCGCCGGGGGGATCGGTGTCGAGCTGAAGGGCCGCTTCGACATGTTCGACTTCGGGCACGTCACCACCATCCTCCTCGTCATCTTTCTCACCGTGCTCGGCCTGGAGCGCCTGTCGCAGTGGGCGCGCGCACGCCTCATCTGACGGTGCGCGTGGCGGCTAGGGGGCCGCGGGGTCCGGAGGGAGCTCCTGGTACGCTGGTGCGCCCGGGCGGCCCCGACCGGCGCGCGCCGCCGGGTCGTCCCGCCAGAATACGATGGTGAAGGCGACGAAGGCGGCCCACAGCGCGGCCAGGTGACCGAGCATGGCACCGCCGCCGAAGCGTTCGAAGAGCCGGCTGGAGACGGGAGGGCCGAGGAGCATTCCGGCGGCATAGAAGGCGTTGTAGATGGAGTTCGCGCGCCCGTACGAGGCGGCGTCGACGACCCGTCCTTGCAACGCGAGGCTGACCGGCGAGATCGTCGCCAGCGTCGCACCCGCCACGAAGATGGCCACGCACATGAGCGGCCAGGACGTCAGCCAGACGAAGCTGGCGACCATCACCGCACCGATGGACGCCAGCACGCGCATGACCCGCAAGTAACCGACGCGATCGCCGACCTTGCCCGCGTAGTTGGAGAAGAGGAGCATCCCGGCGGCGAAGAACGCGGGCACGAGGATGGTCCGGGACTCGGCGATCCCCTTGGTGTCGATGAGATAGAGCGGCAGGAACAGCACCACCGAGGCCTGGAAATAGCCGTAGGCGAAGGTCCCGAAGAGGCTCGTACGGACTCGCCGCAGGACGCGCAGCGTCGCCTCCGGGGCCCGCGCTGCGAGCGACGCCCCGCCCCCTTCCCCGGCGATGGGCCTCTCCGCGGCGGCGCGATCGAGCCGGACCGCGACGACCAGGCACGCCGCGGTCGCGAGCACCGACGAGGCCAGGAAGGCCATGCGCAGGGGCGCGAAGGCGGCGATGCCCTTGGCCAGGAACGGTCCCACCACGTAGCCGAGGGCCACGGCGATGGCGTAGAGGCTCATCACGTAAGCCTTCTGGTGCGCCTCGGCGCGGCGCAAGAGCACGGTCTCGAAGCAGACCCAGGTCGCCACCGAGAACGCACCGTCGAAGAAGCGCGCCGCGGCGATGGCCACCCCTGACTCGAGAAACGGAAAGACGCCGACGCACGCCGCGTAGCCGGCAAGGGAGAGAACGAGGATCGTCTTGGCGGTGAAGCGCTGGAGAAGGAGGCCCATCGGCAGGGAGGTGGCCACGATCCCGCAGGCGAAGATCGCCGCCAGCGAGCCGATGTCGGGCTTGCCGAACCCCAGCGCCTTCAGGCGCAGGGCGGTGAGGGCGATGGACACCCCGTACCCGGTGCCCACCAGGAGGGAGGCGACGTAGACGACGCGGGTCGCCGGGTCTCGAACGCGCTGGAGAACGGTCTGCACGTGCTTTGCCGCCGCTTACCCGATGATCGGTAGCTTCACCGTTCCTCTGCCCTTCGCGAGCGGGAGCTTCTGGTTCTTGGCGTAGACCGGGTGACGCCCCTTCTCGCGGTACCACTCCGCGACGGTGGCGGTCGCGTACATCTTTTCCACGATCTGCCGCCAGCCCACGCCCGTGTTGTAGGCGCAGAAGCTGATCTCCCCTTCTTGCGTTCCGTAGGGGATGATGCACATCTCGGTGCGGCGAAAGTCGTAGTTGAAGAGATCCTGGAACCACATCCCGGCGACGAAGAGGACCCGCCAGGAGAAGTCCCTGGCGTCGCTGGCGTGCTCCCCCACCTTTCCCCCGCGCGCGCCGGTCTGGCTGAGGAACTGACGGAGCAAGGTGGCCAGGGTGAATCCCTTGGGTGCGCGCCTCGCATCGAAGCGCCGGCACAGGGCGACGGCGAGCTGCACCAGGGTCACCGGGCGCGGCTGCGCAGCATCGGTGATCTCGCGGATGTCCGCCAGCAGGCCTTCGAGGTCGAGCACCTCCGCGAGCGGCACCATCTGCTTGGTGTCCTTGTGCACCAGCAGCGCCGTCCCGATGCCGCAGTTGGGGTGGCAGCCGCAGTGCAGGGCACCCCAGTCGGCACCCTCCGCGAGCAGCAGATCGGTCAGGTCGCCGAACGGCCCCATGGCGGACAGCGGGAACCAGTCGCGCATCGGCTCGGTGGCCCCGAGCTGCGTCTTCAGGTCCTTTGCCAGGTGCGACAGCGTGTAGCGCTTCGCGCGCCGCTCCTCGTCGCCGATGTCCTCGTCGCGACCGGTGAAGCTCACCGGCTGGAAGGACACGACGGTGATCTTGTCGGCGTTCTCCACGGCGAAGCGCACCACCTGCCCGACCTGGTCGTCGTTGACGCCTTTCAACACCGTCACTACCAGCACCACGTCGATGCCCGCCGCATGCAGGTTCTCGATGGCGCGGAGCTTCACCTCGAAGAGATTGCCCACCTTGCGATGCGCGTTGGCCGGCTCGCCGACACCGTCGAACTGCAGGTAGGCGAGGCGCAGCCCCGCGGCTTTCGCCTGGCGCGCGAAATCCGCCTCCTGCGCGAAGCGCACGCCGTTGGTCGCGCACTGCACGCAGAAAAACCCTGCGTCCTTCGAGTACTTCACCGCCTGGAGGAAGTGCGGCGAGAGCGTGGGCTCGCCGCCCGAGAACTGCACGCTCATCTGCCGCCGGGGCTGCACACCGAGCGCGTCGTCGAGGATCTTCTGCACCTCGCTCCACTCGAGCTCGTGGACGAAGCCGACCTGGTTGGCGTCCATGAAGCACGGGTCGCACATCATGTTGCAGCGGTTGGTCAGGTCTACGGTGAGCACCGAACCGCGCCCGTAGAGGATGCTCGACGTCCCGTGGTCGCGGAGCTTGGTGGCCGGAGCCAGGAAGTCCCGGCCGGGGAAGAGCCCCTCGATGCGCGCCGTGAACGCCGGATCGACGGACATCAGGTCGTCGATGACGCCGTGCCGGTCGCACGTCTTGGTCATCACGATGGTCCCGTCCCGCTCCTCGATGCGCGCACGGATTTCCCCGGGCTTCCCCTCCACGAGAGAGCGCACGTCGGCGCGCCCCTCCAGCACGGCGGCGCGCGCCTCCTTGACACAGCCGGGGCACAGCGAATCGGTCTCGCGCGGCCAGCCGAGGGGAGGGAAGGTGCGATCCCGCGTCTTCATGAGGGGGGCGGGCGCCCACTTCGGCTGGGGGGAAGGGCGTTCGAAGCGCGTATTGTAGGCCCGGACGGCAGGCCAGAGAGCGTTGGCGGCGAGGCGGAGAGCGTGGCTCATGCGATGAACGAGAGATACACGGGAGAGGGGGCTCATCACCAGCACGCAACGAGCTCATCGACCACGGATGAGTCTACCGGCATGCTTGACGCCTCCCGGCTCCCCCCGCGATCCTGCCTACCGTGACCGGCGAGAGACGCAGTGGGTACGCCCCGCCGGAGGCCCGCGTCGGCCAGTCGCTCAACGGCAAGTGGCACGTCGACCGGCTGCTCGACGTCGGGGGCATGGGCGCCGTCTACGAGGTGACCCATCGCAACGGCCGCCGCGCCGCCGTCAAGGTGCTGCACACGCGCTTTGCACGCGATCCGGAGGTGCGCCGGCGCTTTCTCCGCGAGGGGTACGTGGCCAACAAGATCGGCCACCCGGGGGCGGTCGCCATCCTCGACGACGACATCGCAGAGGACGGCTCGCCGTACCTGGTGATGGAGCTCCTGGAGGGCGAGTCGCTCGCCGCCTGGCTGGACCGCGCCGGGGGCCGCTTGCCGGTGAGCGAGGTGCTGGCCGTGGCCGGGCAGGTGCTCGAGGTTCTGGTGGCCGCCCAAGGCAACGGCATCGTCCACCGCGACCTCAAGCCCGCGAACATCTTCGTCACCAAGGGGGGCCACGCCAAGCTGCTCGACTTCGGCCTGGCCCGCATCCGCGACGGCGCGCTGTCGCTCATTCCCACGGCGCAGGGCGTGATCATGGGCACGGCCGGGTACATGGCCCCGGAGCAAGCGCGCGGGACGCCGGATCAGGTCGACGCGAGGAGCGACCTGTTCTCACTCGGCGCGGTCATCTTCCGCGCGATCTCCGGGCGGCGTCTCCACGAGAAGGAGAACGCCTTCGACATGACGGTGGCGGCCATGAAGGAGCACGCCCCTTCGCTGGCCACGGTCCTGCCTGACGCCGGCCCGCTCCTCGTCGCCGCGGTCGATCGCGCCCTGGCCTTCGACCAGAGCGCGCGCTGGCAGGACGCGCGGACCATGTTCGAGGCCCTTCGCGCAGCCTACGACGAGCAGCGACGAAGGCCGCCCCCGGCGGCGCAGTCCCACGGGCCGAGCCCCGGTGGGGACTCGATCGACGTCTCCGTCCAGTACGAGGGCGACGAGCCGAGCATCGTGGTCGACCTGGCGTTCGGCGAGCAGCACGACGAGGCGATGGAGCGCGAGCGCCAGCGCACGCGCGAGGTCCTCGATGGCCTGGCGGAACCGTCGGCCGCCGGCGAGCTTCGCGAGCCCTAGCCCCGCCCTAGCCCGGATTGAGCCAGGATTACTCACGACGGCATTCGCCGCCGACACGTGGGAGACGCGTTACGGTCTGAACCCCGATTCCGCCGCCGACGCGAATGGGGACTTCGTGGACTTCGCCGGTCGAGTACGAGTAGTCGGGTGGCGGAAAAAGGGGTATGCTATTCGGCTGGGTCGTGCACTTGGGCCGGCCGCTTGCGCGAAAGGAAGAACATGAGTGACCGCGGTGGCCGAAGAGATGGCGGCCGGTTCGTGGGCACCGCGTTGTCGGCAACGCTCCTGGCTTGCGGAGGCGCCGAGGGGTCCGATCTGCTGCAGCATCCGCCCGAGCCAGAAAGCGGCGTCACGTCCCCCGGGGACGCGAGCCGCGACGCGCCCCCGCCGGCTTGTTCGGACGCGACGACGGGCGGCGGCTCGTGCGTCCGGTGCATGGCGGACGCCGACTGTCCGGCCACCGGCAACGAGTGTGTCGTCGCCACTTGCGTGGCCAACGCATGCGGCACGGTCGACCTCGACGCGTCGCACGTGCTCTCGACCGGCCAGACCGCGGGCGACTGCCAGGAGAAGGTGTGTGACGGGATGGGCGGAACGACCTCGATCGCCGACGACGGCGATCGGCCCGCCGCCGGGGTATGCCGGGTCGGGAGCTGCGTGAACGGCGTGCCTTCTTCGGGAAATGCGGCGAACGGTGCGCCCTGCGACGACGGCAATGCTTGCACGGCCGATGACGCGTGCTCGAGCGGCGTCTGCGCCGGTACCGGTTGCGCCTCGGGCATCTGCGGCAACAGCCTCTCGGCGTTCACGGGCACCACCCCGACGCTCGACTGGTCTTTGGATGGGGCCGCGGCCTACGACGCGACCAGCAATAGCGTCGTCCTCGTCGATGGGACTGAAGGCAATTCAGTCGGCGCCGCCATCTACGACAATCCCGTCACCATGGACACCTTCCGGGTGTCCTTCGACTTCCGCATCACCGACATAGGCAACGGACGAGCGGACGGGATGATGTTCGTCATCGAGACCAACGGGAAGGTGGTGATGGGCGGAAACGGCGGCGGCCTGGGCGCCCTTGGCCTGGACGGCTACGGGGTGGAGCTCGACATCTTCGACAACGCGACCTGCACCGACAGCGACCAGAACCATGCGGGGGTCGACGTGCTGACCCCGATGTGCCCGACGAACGAGGGCCTCGTCGATTCCATCGCCGTCAGCGCGAATCTCCTCAACGTCGTGGTCGGCGACGTGGGGGACGCGATGTGGCGCACGGTCACCGTGGCGCTGACCGCCGGACAGATGAGCGTCGCCGTCACCGGCCCTGCTTCCGACGGCCCCATCGCCATTCCCAACCTGCAGAGCGTCGCCCTTCCGGGGTTCGTGTCGGGGACGCCGTATTACTTCGGCTTCACCGCTGCCACCGGCGGCTATGCGTCGCGACACGAAGTCAGGAATGTGCAGATCGCCTTCGCGACAGATCGGTGCTTGTGAGGCGTTGTGACGCCAAGGTCGACTCCGCCAGGTACTCTTTGATGAACGGCGGCGAACCCCATGGTACCCTCGCGCACCCCAGAGCAAGGGACACCATGGCCTCTTCGAACAAGCACCGGCCTGCCGCCTTGGCGATGGCCGCCATTCTCGGCGCCAGCGTCGTCTGCGCGCCCCTCCGTGAGGCGCGCGCGGACAATGTGTCGCCCACGGGCAAGGGAATCGTCGGAGGCTCGCTCCTGGGCGCCGAGATCCCCACCATCATCGAGGGCATCGCCGGGGTGCGCTCCGGCTGGGTCTACTTGATCAGCGCCATCGTGGGCGCCGGCGGCGGCGGCGTGGCGGGCTTCGAGGTCGAGCAGAACTCGAGCGACGGCAAGGCCCCCATGTACATGCTCGCCGGCGGCCTCGCGCTGGTCATCCCTGCGCTCGTCCTCACGCTGAACGCGACGCGCTACCAGCCCGAAGAGGGCGCGACGGAGGATCGCGCGCCGACAGGCCCCGCCGCAGAGCCCGGTGCCCCCGGCGGCAGCAGCATCACCGGGACGCCGGTGCCCCCACCTGCACCTCCGCCGCCCCCGTCGGTGATGACACCTCCTCCCCCTCCGGCTCCGGTTCCCCAGTCGATGCTCGACGTGCGCATGCACCGGGGTGCTGCCTCCGGCGGCGCTTTCCGGCTGGGCGTCCCCCTGCCGGACGTGAAGCCCGCCTTCTCCGTCGCCGATGCCCGCACCTACGGTTTGAAGGACAACCCCTCGGCGCTCTACCTGCCCGTTTTGCACGTCGCGTTTTGAACGTTCCTGCGCGCCTTGCCCGCTGATACCATCTTTGCGCTGAGGCCCTAGCCCCGGGGCTAGGCCCGGGGGAACAGAGGGAGCGGGAGCGGAGCAGAATGGCACAACGAGTTGCGCAGCCGGCCAAGCCGGCGGATCCCATGCTCGGGCGCGTCATCGCCGGCCGGTATCGCCTGGAAGTGCGGATCGGTGAAGGGGGCATGGGCGTCGTTTACCGAGCGCGTCACGTGCTCATCGACCGCATCGTGGCGGTGAAACTCATTCGCCCCGACCTGCGCGGCGAAACGCACCTGCGAGCGTGGATGCTGCGGGAAGCCCGCGCTGCAAACCGGGTGGACCACGCGCACATCATCGACATCCACGACATCGGCGAGACGGAAGAGGGGGAGCTCTACCTGGTCATGGAGTACCTGGTCGGGCTGTCGCTCTCCAGCGAGCTGGCGCGAGGGCCCATGCAGCTCTCGCGCGGCGTCGACATCCTCGAGCAGATGTGCGCGGCGCTCGCGCGCTCGCACGACCTCGGCGTCGTCCACCGCGATCTCAAGAGCGACAACATCCTCTTGACGACGCGCGGAGGTCGCAAGGACTTCGTGAAGATCCTCGACTTCGGCCTGGCCCACCTGGCCATGGATCCCCGCCTGGCGCCCAAGGGCGCGGTCTTCGGGACGCCCGAGTACATGGCTCCGGAGCAGGCCCGCGGCGAAGAGGCCACCGCGCAGAGCGATCTCTACGCGCTGGGCGTCCTCTTCTTCGAGATGCTGACCGGCCAGCTGCCCTTCCGCAGCGACGATCGCGAGACGCTGCTCGAGATGCAGCGCACGGCGGTGGCGCCCCGGCCGCGGTCCATCAAATCCGACGTGCTGCCGTCGGCGGAGGTCATCGTCGTCAAGCTGCTGGAGAAGGACCGGCGCAAGCGCTTCCAGGACGCGCACCACCTGCACGAGGAGCTCAAGACGCTGCAGCGAAGCCTGCCCAGCACGCCGTGGGAGGTCGCCACCACCGGTGACAACATCGCGCCGCCCCCGCCGCCGCCGCCGCAGGGCGAAGGGGTGATCGAGTGGGCGAGCCGCGCGGCGCTCTTCTCGCGCATGGTCTCGCGCGCGTATCCCGCGGGCAACCCGCCGACCGACGTGCAGAGCGCGAGCACGCAGGCGTGGGACCTGGCGGCGCGGGCGACGCGTCTGGAGGGGGAAGTTGCGAGCCACACGCGCAAGCTCGAGGCGCTGGAGCGTCGCGGACGCGCGCTGCGCGCAGAGATCGGCCGCAAGGTCGAAGAGCTGGCGCACGAGGAGTCGCGGGCGCTGCGCGAGCTGTCCGCCGAGCAGGCCGAAGTGACGCGCCTCCGGGACGCGCACCTGCAGGCCGAGCGCTCGGCGGCGCAGGCCAAGCAGGCGGCGGATCAGGCCATCAGCGGCGCGTCGACGCAGCTGCGCACCGTGTACGAACGCGCCGGGGCCGCGGTGGCGCTGGTCGACGCAAAGCGCGATCAGCTACGGGAGCACGAGCTGAAGGTGTCGGCAAAGGATACGCAGGCGCGCGACCTCCGGCGCCAGATCGAGGAGCTCCGGGCGCAGCTGGCGCGCTACGCCGAGGCGCTGGAGGAAGACCTGTCGAGCGGCCGGGAGAAGGTGGCGGCCAGAACGCGCGAGGGGCTGAACTACGAGAAGTCGTTCAGCGAGGTCTCGGTGCTCCTGCTCAATCACCTCAAGGCCAAGCCCGAGGCGCGCGATCTTCTGCAGGAGCTCATCTCGGCGATGCACGGCCAGAGCCACAACGGACCGAAGAGCGACAGCCGCACCCCCGTGTGACGTGGGATCAGGGAAGCTTGGCGTTCAAGAACGCCTTCAGCTTCACGAGGGTCTTGTGATCTCGAGCGAAGGTCGGCACCTGGTAGGCGCCGGCCCACGCTTTGACCTCGAGCAGGAACTGCGTCCGCGTCGCTTCGTCGCCCACCACGTCCTCGACCGTGCGGCCGCGCGCGGCGCCCTTGCGAAGGCCGCTGACGTAGCCCTCGAGGCGGGGATAGTCCTCGGCGAGAAAGTCGCGCACTGCCTGCGCGTCGTCACTCAGGCGCTGCACGACGCCGCGCTTCAGCTCCGGTCGCGCCGACCCGGCCTGCGAGCAGGCCACGCGCAGGACGAAGGCGTCGTCGAGGTAACCGAGGTCGTCGATACCGTCCGGGATGAGGTCGAGTGACTTGAAGATGTAATTGAGCCCCGCGACCAGAGCGCGCGTCGCGCCGTCGTCCGCCGCACCCGACGCGAGCTCGTCGCCCACCTGAGCGGCGTCTTCGCCGAGGCTGCGCAGCCACTGGGGAAAGAGCTCGAGGTAACGAGGGTCGAGGGCGGCGTCGGTCATGGGCATGGGCTCCGAGGCGAGAGCTATATCATGCGTCCCACCGCTCACGTCATCCGCGCGAAGGCCCAGCCCAGCAAGAATCCCGCGACCAGCGCCGCCAGGACGAGCACCACCACCGTCCAGGGTGGCGCGCCGACCACGACGCGACCCGGCGGGCGCGCGATCATGGGAAGATCCTTCGACGGCAGGGTTTCGCCCAGCGTCTGCGCGGAGAGCATCATCACGAAGGGAGCCGGGTCGGCCACGGGGCGCTGCGACCCGGCGGGGCTCTGCAGCGTACCTCCCGGTGCACGGGCTGGGATGCCGGCAACCTCGACGGCGGCCCTGTGCGGCGCGGGCGTCGGCGCGGTCCGGGGAGCGTACGCCTCCTGCGGCGCGGTGGGGACCAAGAGGGACGGGGTGAAGACCGACGGGACCTCGGGCAGCCGGCTGAGAGGAAGCGCGGTCGCCGGGGTCATCTTTCCGATGCCGCCGTCGAGGCGCTGGGCGAGGTGCGGGACCGCGGCGCCGAGGGCCTGCGCCATCGCCTGGGCCGAGGGAAAGCGCTCGTTGCGGTCCTTCTGCAGCGCGCGCGCCACGAACGGCGCCAGCGCGGCCAGCGACGGGTCGACGCGGACCAGCAACTCCGGCTCCACTGCCAGGACGGCCGCCAGGCGCGCGTACTCGGTGGGTGCGGGGAAGGCCTCGCGCCCGGTGAGCATCTCGTAAAACATCACCCCCGCGCTCCACAGGTCGGCGCGCTGATCGACGTCGCGCGCGTTCTTGATCTGCTCGGGGCTCATGTACGCGGGCGTACCCAGGAGCATCCCCGTGCGCGTGCGGCTCCCCATGCCGCCGGCGGCGTCCATCACCTTGGCGATCCCGAAGTCGAGCACCTTGACCACGAACGTTCCCTCCGGCGCGCGGGTGAGGAACACGTTGTCCGGCTTGAGGTCGCGGTGGACGATCCCGCGCGCGTGGGCGGCGGCGAGGCCGGCCAGGATTCCCAGGAGGATGGGGACCGCCTGCGCCGCGGGCACGCGTCCGCCGTTGGCCGTGTACGCGCCGAGCGGGACCCCTTCGAGTAGCTCCATCACCAGGTACGGCGAGCCGTCCTCGGCCGATGCGCACTCCATCATCCGCACGATGTTCGGATGGATGAGACGCATGCAGGTGCTGGCCTCTTCGAGGAAGCGTGCGAGCACGTTCGGCTCGGCGAGGTACTCGGGCCGCAGGATCTTCACCGCCGCCCGGGCCCCACCCTCCAGCGGATCGGCCGCGTAGACTTCTCCCATACCTCCGGCGCCGAGGCGCTGGGCGAGTCGCCACCTCCGCGAGAGGACGGCGCCCACCAAGGAGCGCGGAGAGGATTCGGCGGGCGCCATGGCGGGAGACCGGGGCAGTCTACCGTGAAGCCGCCACCATCACGTCCGTAGCTGGGCACCGAAGCGCTTTTCGACGTCGGCCACGACCTGGGCGTGCCGCTGGTCCACCTCGGCGTCGGTCAGCGTGCGGTCTGACGCGCGGTAGACGACGCGCAGGGCCAGGCTGGCGTGACCGGCGGGGATGTTGCCACCGACGAACCGGTCGAACAGGCTGACCTGCTCTGCCAGATCGCCCGCGACCGCACGCACCGCGCGCTCGACGTCGCCCGCCGCCACGCTTTCGCCCACCACCACCGCGAGATCGCGCGTGCTCGAGGGAAAGCGCGGGAGAGGAGCAAAGCGTGGCGGACGTGGTCCTACCGCCTGGAGCGCCAGGAGATCGAGCTCGACGCACACCGCGCCCTCCCCTAGATCGAACGCCTCGACCACGTCCGGATGCACCGGGCCGAGCGCGCCCACGCGTTTGCCTTCCACCTCGATCCACGCCGCGCCGCGGGGGTGTAAGTGTTTCGGTCTCTCGTCCGGGCCGGCTGGACGCAGCGTCGCCTCGCGCCTCAGCAGGCGCTGTGTCATTCCCTCGGCCAGTCCTTTGGCGTCCCAGACATCGACCGCTTCGGGCCTGGAGAGCCACGCCGGCCGGAGACCTCTCAGCATCGCGGCAAAGCCGATCCGCTCGTCCACGCCCGTCGAGGGAGGTCCCACCGGGGAGTCGCGCTTGCCGTCCTCGCGCGCATCGCCGGACTCGCCCGCCTCGGCGAAGAAGAGCGTGCCCACCGTGAAGAGGCGCACGTCGTGCTCGCCGTGGCGGCGCGCGCGGGCGAGGGCGTGGAGGAGGCCCGGCAGGAGGCTGGTGCGCATCACCGTGCCGCGCTCCGAGAGCGGATTGGCGAGAATGACCGCGGACGCGGGCGCCCCGACGGTCTCGAGATCGCGCGGAGAGACGAAGGAGTAGGTGATCGCTTCGCTCAGCCCGAGCGTCACGGCGGCCTCGCGCGCGCGACGGCGCAAGGCTTCGCGCGGTCCGGCGTCGCGAGACGGGCGGAAGGCCGGGAGGCTGCTGGGAATGGCGTCGAACCCGCGCACGCGCGCGACCTCTTCGACCAGGTCGACCTCGCGCGATACGTCGGGCCGGAAGCTCGGCACCTCCCACACGTCCATCCCGGGTCGAGACGAGCGACAGGCGAAGCCGAGCCGGTCCAGCGTGCTCCGCACCTCCTCCGGCGGCACCTCCACGCCGAGAAGGCCCTCGACCCGCGGGTGCCGCAACATCACCGTGCGCCGCGCGAGGGCGCGAGCGGTGAAGACGCGCGTCTCTTTCACCGCTTCGGCGCGGGCCAGACGGCTCGCCATGGACACGGCCCGCGCCAGCGTCGTCGCGGTGTCGTCCCAGTCGACACCCCGCTCGAAGCGATGGCTGGCCTGGGTGTGCAGCCCGTATCGCCGCGCCGCCCGGCGCACGCCGCGCGGATCGAAGTACGCGCATTCCAGGAGGACGCGCGTCGTCCCCTCCCCGACTTCGCTGTTGCCGCCGCCCATCACCCCGGCGAGCGCCACCGGTCCCTCCCCGTCGCAGATGACCAGATCGTCTGCGCTGAGGGTTCGCTCCACTCCGTCGAGCGTGATCAGCGTCTCGCCTGCTGTGGCGAGCCGGACGACGATGGCGCGGCCGCGCACCTTGTCGAGATCGAACGCGTGCAGAGGGTGCCCGGTCTCGAGCATGACCAGGTTGGTGACGTCGACCACGTTGGAGATGGGCCGGACACCGAGCGAGGCCAGCCTCCAGCGCACGTCGAGGGGGGAGGGAGCCACCTTGGCGTCGATGAGCACGGCGGCGCCGTAGTGCGCGCAGCGCTCGCCGTCCTCGATGGTCACCGAGACGTACCTGCCCAGCTCCTCGTCGCGTTCCAGCACCGGCGCGACCGGGGCGGGCGGCAGGAAGGACAGCCCGAAGAGCGCCGCGGCCTCGCGCGCCAGGCCGATGTGGCCGAGCCCGTCGGGCCGGTTGGGCGTGAGACCGATCTCGAAGAGGGTGTCACGCGCCGCGGGCAGCGCTTCGACCAGGTGTGCTCCCGGCAAAGCGGTGCCCGGGGGAAGGACCAGGATGCCGCTGCCGTCGTCGCCGAGGCCGAGCTCCGCCTCGCTGCACAGCATCCCCTCGCTGGGGACGCCGGCGATGGTCCGCTTCTCGATGGTCATTCCCTTGGCGGGCAGACGTGCACCGAGGGGGGCGAGAACGACCAGACCGCCTGCCTCCGGCACGTTGGGGGCGCCGCACACCACCTCTTGCCGGGTCCCGCCGCCCCGGTCGACGGTGACCAGGCGCAGCCCCGTTCGCGACGGGTGGGGATGGGTGGTGACGACGCTGGCTACGAAACAGGCCTCTGCGCCCAGACCGAAGGCTTCCGTACCCTCCACTTCCAGACCCGCGGCAGTGAGGCGCGCGGCAAGCGCGCCCGCGTCGTCGGGGAGCTCGGGACACAGCTCGCGGAGCCAGCGAACGGATGCTTTCATGCGGGCCCTGAAGTAGCCCACCCGGAAGGCCCTGGCCATCACGCGCTCGTGGCGCCGAAGAACTTTTCCGCGCCGCGCGCGTCCAACACGCATGGCCTACCGCGACGTCTCCGAATCCCTCCGCGCGTACCGCGACCGCATCGTCCACGATCTGGAAGAAGCGCGGCGCGCCGCCCGGGAGGCCGCCGATCAGGCAGCGCGGGTGAGCGTCCTCGAGAAGGAGCTGATCGAGACGGAAGGGCTTCTCGCGAAGGTGAGCGGAAACCGTCCTGGCCTGCCGCTGCTCGACGACGTGACCATCGCCGCCCCGTGCAAGGCGAGCTGGGAGCAGATGGTGGGCGACGATCACGTCCGCTTCTGCGGGCAGTGCGACAAGAACGTCTACAACCTGTCGTCCCTTCCACGCGAGGAGGCCGAAGCGCTCCTCGTCGCGAGAGAAGGCAAGATGTGCGTCCGCCTCTTCAAGCGGGACGACGGCACGGTGCTGACCAGCGATTGCCCCGTCGGCGTGAAGACGCGGCGCCGTCGCCGAGCGACCCTCGCGGCGGTGGGAGGCGGGCTGATGGC
>Ga0302326_10012298_pt1 | contig 18283 bp, 14 predicted proteins | sample Palsa_T0_3_FD_202264 | JGI IMG/M metagenome (GOLD analysis project Ga0302326, IMG submission 202264) | Peat permafrost microbial communities from Stordalen Mire near Abisko, Sweden - Palsa_T0_3 | ecosystem: Environmental > Terrestrial > Soil > Palsa > Peat permafrost | place: Sweden: Abisko...
ACCTGATGGTTCACGGGAAAATCGTCGATGCGATGAGCAACGCCGACGCAATCGCGCGCGAGAGCGAACTGCTCGCTCACCTCGGCGTCTAACCCCCCTTGTCATCCTGAGCGGCGCGCCGAAGGCCCGCAGTCGAGGGGCGACTCCGCTCAGGGTGACAGTGGGGCGCCTTCGTTGTGAGGCGATCGGCGTACCAGGATGACACCCGATCCGGCGAGCGCGAGCAGCCCGATCCACGTCGGCAATTTCGCGGCGATGTAGAAGGCGCTGCGACCCGACGATCCGTCGATGAATTCACGCCACTCGTCTTCGACCAGCGCGTCCGCCGGCCACGCGCGCACGATCGGCACCGGCTCCGCGGGCGGCAGATGGTTTTCTGCAAACCACAATGTGAGCCCGCACGCGACGACGGCGCAAGCGGTGGCGCGGATCGATCCCTTCGTCAAGTACCAAATAAGGATCGCGCACGTCACGAGCGCGAAGGCGAGCAAACCTTTCACCATCGCGGGATAGAACCAGGGGATCGCAAGCAGCACGAGCGCGGAGCCGGCGAGCATTCGCCCCAGACGCGTCGGAGCGAGCTTCACGAGCAGCAACGCTGCAGGGACTGCGAGCGCAATCTGGGTCAAGTGAATGTAGGCGCCGCCCGTCACCGACAGCGCCGCGGGGACGAGCGCGATGCCGGCTCGCTGCCCCGCGCGTTCGGTCGCGCGTGCGCACGCGATTGCGAGAACGAAGAGGACGACGGTCGACGCGGTTCCGAGCCCGAGCGCGGCGCGGTCGGGTAGCCCGGCGAGCGCGAGCAGATAGCTGAACCCGTACTGGTCTTGCGAGTGTAACGATGCGACGGCTTGCGCCGGAAGGTTGAGGCGCAGATTGGTCAATTGCTCGCTCCACGACGTTGCCGCGATGGCGATCGCCAGGCTCGCCAGCGCCGAGAGCACCAGCGCGACCCTCGCACGCGGTACCCACGCTCCGAGCGCGAGCACGACGAAGATACCGACGTGTGGCTCGATCAGCGTTCCTGCAGCGAGGACGCCCGCGAGAACGTCGCGTCCCGCAGCGAGCGCAGCCGCGGTGGCCATCAGCGCCAGCAACTCGAAACCGGTGAATTGTCCGAGCGTCAGCGTGGGAAACTGGGAAAGCAGAATCGCGGCCGCCGCGGTCAGGAGCGGAACGCGCAACGTTCGTGCGAGCAGCGCGATCGACAGCGCGATCGCGACGAGCGTCAAGGTTTCGAAGAGCACGGCCGCAAGCGGAAACGGAAGCGCTGCAAACGCTCCCATCGTTGCAGCAACGTAGCCGGGGGAAACGAACGGCATCACGAGATTGGGAGAACGCACGAGCGGACCCGCCGGGTAGCGATGCTGGCACGTGCGAGCGGGCTCGATCCGATAGGGATCCGCCCGCGTATCGACCGCAACACCCGCGCAGTAGGCCACGCGAAAGTCGAGCATCTGCCGCTGGAGCGGAATGAAGTCGCTGCGCGCGAGATCGCGCGCGCCCACGCCGACGCCGAACGCTATTAGCGCCGCCAGAATCCAGGTCCGCAAACGGCTAGCTGGGATCGGGAACGAGCGCGCCTGGAAGATCGTCGTCCTGGAGCGGGAGCGGCCGCCGAGGTGCTAGCGCGCGCAACAACTCACCAACGATGCCGCGCCGTGCAACGAGGATGACGGCCGCGAAGACCAATCCCATGACAATATTGGTCTTATCCCCAATCGCCGTTTTCGAAACGAAGAAATCGAGGGATTGAAACACCGCGGCACCGACGATCGGCCCGTAGATCGTCCCGATGCCTCCCAGAATCGTCATCATCACGATCGTTCCGGAGGTATGCCAGTCGACCGCATCCAGGCTCGCGAGCCGATTCGCGATCGCGTACAGCGCGCCCGCCACACCTGCGAGCGTTCCCGACATGACGAACGCGCCGAGCTTGAAGCGCTCCGTGTCATACCCGATGCTCTTCGCGCGACTCTCGTTCTCGCGCATCGCCGCCAAGACCGCACCATAGGGCGAGTTCGCGACGCGCAATGCGAACGCGGTGCCAAGCACCGCAACGAAAAGTACGAGATAGTAGTAGACCCTATCGTTCTCGAGCGAGAGTCCGAAAAGCGTTCCGCGGGTCGTGACGCTCAAGCCGTTCTCGCCGCCGGTGAGATCGTCGAGTTGAAAGGCCAGAAAGTATTGGATTTCGCCAATCGCAAGCGTGATCATCGCGAAGTAGATCCCGCTGCGGCGTACGGCGATCGCTCCGACGGCCGCCGACAACACGAACGCATACGCGGCCCCAGCCACGACGGCGAGCGGGAATGACGTGACGCCGTGCGCGATCGCGATCGTCGCGACGTAGCCCGCGCCTCCCCAAAACAGCGCGTGACCGAACGAGAGCAGCCCAGTGAACCCGAGCAGCATGTCGAATGCAACCGCGACCAGCGCGAAACAGACTAGGTCGATCGCGAAGACGATATAGACGCCCGGTACGAACGGGAGCACGAGCCCGATCGCCAGCAACGCGACGCCGACCAGCGCCCCGCGCCGGCCCGCGATCACGCTGCCCGCTCCGCGGCGCCGAACAATCCGGCCGGCCGAAACATGATGACCAGGACCATCACGATGAAAATCAGCGTGTTCGAGATCGGAGGATAGACGACGGCGCCCACCGCCGCGATGACGCCGAGCGCGAAGCCCGCCACGATCGAGCCCGCAATCGAACCGAGACCCCCGATGACGACGATTGCAAAGGTATTGATGATGACCGAGTCGCCCATCGTCGGCGTCACGTTCGTATTCGGCGCGGCAAGCACGCCCGCGAGTGCCGCAAGCCCGACGCCGAAGGCAAACGTCGCGCTGACGAGCCGGCTCGTATCGATGCCGAACGCCCGGGTCAAAGCCGGGTTCTCGGTCGCCGCGCGAATGCGCGCGCCGACCGGGGTCCGTTCGATCACGAAGTACACGACGCCGCATACGATCACCGAAACGACGATCACGAACAGCCGATAGGCCGGATATTCGGTAAAGCCGAGATTCGTGACCCCGGCGAGCAATGCGGGCGTCTCGTACGGCGAGCCCAGGGCCCCAGCCGCGAGCCGCATCAGGTCTTCCAAGACGAGCACGATGGCGAAGGTCAGCAGCAGGTTATACAGCGGATCGAGTCCGTACAGGCGGCGCAGCAACGTAACTTCGAGCAGCAAACCGAACGCACCGACGATCACCGGAGCGACGATGAGCGCCGCAAAGAACGGCAGGTGGATTTCCTGCGCGCCGTAGTACGCGACGAATGCGCCGAGCATGTACATCGTGCCGTGCGCGAAGTTCACGATGCGCAGCATCCCGAAAATGATCGAGAGACCGAGCGCCAGCAGTGCGTAGAAGCCGCCGTTGACCAGGCCGTTAAAGACCTGCAGCAGGACGTAGTCCGGCGTCACCTGCGGCACGGCGCCGAGGCTACCAGTCTTTAACGCACTTCGATTGCGATTCCGGACGGAACGCGCGACTGGGCGGGATGACCTGGACGATCTTGAACCACGCGTGCGGCTCCTTGATCTTGCTCTTGTCGAGCACGTCGACAACGTACATCTCGTGGGTTACCCGGTGATCGCGGGCCCGCCATTCGGCCGCGTGAGCGTAGAAGTCGTTGAACTGATGCCCATCGAGATACTGCTGGACTTTGTCCGCATCGACCGAGCCGACGGCCTTCACCGCGTTCAGCCACTGCGTCGTTGCCGAGTAATCGGCCGCTTGAATGTCGGTCGGTCGCACGCCGTTGCCGACCCGCTGGGTAAAGCGATCGGCCCACGCGCGCGACGGTTTATCCTCATTCCAATACCACGACGTCGTGATACGCGAGCCCGAGAACACGTCTGGCAGCGCGTCGACGTCGGAAAGGAAGAGCAATCCGACGGCAATCTTCATCTGCTTATCCAAGCCGAATTGCTTGACTTGTTTCATCGTATTGACGGTGTCCGCGCCCGCGTTGAGGATGCCCAGCACCTGAGGGTTCGCGGCTTTTGCCGCCAAGAGGTACGACGAGAAGTCGGTATTGCCGAGCGGAATCATATCGGCGTGGATAAACTTTGCCCCCTCGGGTTCGAGCGCCGCGGTAAAGTCGGCGAGCATTTGCGTTCCGAACGCGTAGTTGGGAACGATGCCGTACCACGTTTTTCCGTCGGACTGCCGCGCGATGTTTCGTCCCGTCGACGAAGCAAGCGCATAGGTGTCGTACGCGTAGTGATAGGTGTATCGATTGCAGCTTGCGCCCGTAATCGCGGAGCTGCCGGCGCCGGTGACGATCGCGAGCTTGTGCTTTTGTTTCGCGACGCCGGCAACCGCAAGCGCGGTCGCGGAGTTGGTCATGTCGAGTGCGAGCTCGGCACCGCCGTCGTAGGCCTCGGCCGCCTTGGCGGCCGCTTCGTCGCCCTTGTTGCGGTGGTCGATCCCGTCGACCTCGATCGTGCGCCCGAGGACCTTGCCGCCGAAGTCTTCGACGGCCATCTTCGTGGCTTCGACGGCACCTTGCCCCGAGAGGGCCGCATACACGCCGGACATGTCGGTGATGACCGCGATCTTGATCGGCCCGTCGTCGGCGGCAACGCCGAGCGGCGCACCGAGCGGGAGCACGATCGCGCTCGCCGCGGCCAGAGCAAGGCAGAATCGGCTGGTGTTCAAAGTGAACTTCCTTTGCGCGTCACGAACTAGCGAGAATCCGTTTCATCGGACCGCGCGAGATTCCCGCGCTCCTCGAATTCATTGGAGTTTTACACATATGTTCATTGAATATAGAGGTAAATCACCGCGCGTTGCGGCGAGCGCCTTCGTCGCTCCGACGGCGGTGCTCATCGGCGACGTCTCCGTCGCCGAAGAGGCGTCGATCTGGTTCGGCGTCGTGCTGCGCGCGGACCGCGGGACGATCCGCATCGGCGCCCGTAGCTCGATCGAAGACAACGCGGTCGTTCACGCGAGCGCCAACGGGTCGACTGCGGTCGGGAACGACGTGACCGTGGGCCACTGCGCGGTACTGGACGACTGCACGATCGAAGACGGGGCGCTGATCGGCAGCAATGCCGTCATCCTCAACGGCGCGGTGGTCGGCGCGAGCACCGTCGTGGCTGCCGGGAGCGTCGTGACGGTCGACGAGCAGGTGCCGGCCCGAATCGTCGTCGCCGGCGCCCCGGCCAAAGCGCGGAAGCTGCTGACCGGCCGCGCCGCCGACTGGATCGCGCATCAAACGAAGGACTCGCTCGCCCAAGCCCGCGACTACCGGCGCGACAACCTAGGCGATCCGCAACACCACGAGCTCAAATCGTCGCGCCGCGGCCGCAACAAGACCGCGACGGTGGTTAGCTAGCGCTACGGGTTGGCTGGCCGGCCGTCAGACGTTGGCGGTAGCGTAGCCTGCGGATTCGCCGGGGGAGGTGCGATCGTCCGGCGGCAGATCGTCCGGGTGGGTCGGACTCTCTTTATGGAACCTGGCCATCAAGACGTAGATGACCGGCACGAGCACGAGGTTGAGGACGGTCGAGAGGATCATGCCTCCGAAGACCGGCGTGCCCAAGCTGTGACGGCTCGAGCTGCCCGCGCCGGAGGCGATGACGAGCGGCAGGATGCCGAGGATGAACGCGAACGAGGTCATCAAGATCGGGCGCAACCGCGTTTCGGCGGCTTTCTTCGCGGCCGAGACCGGATCGAGCCCCTGAGCACGTAACTGATTGGCGAACTCGACGATGAGGATCGCGTTCTTGCTTGCGAGCCCGATCAACATCAAGTACCCGACCTGCGCGTAGACGTCGGATTGCACGAGTCCGAAGAAATCGTGGAAGACGAAGAGCGCGAACATGTTGCGCAGGAAGACGAAGACGAGCGCCCCCAAGATCGCAAGCGGCACGGACATGAGGATGATGAGCGGGTCGGTCCAGCTCTCGTACTGCGCCGCGAGCACCAAGAACACCACGATGATGCCGAGACCGAAGATCAAGGCCGCCGCGCTGCCGCTCTCGATCTCGTCGAGCGAGATGCCGGACCACTCGTGGCCCACGCCGTTCGGCTCGAGCTTCTTCGAGAGCGTCTCCATCTCGGCGATCGCATCGCCCGAACCGTAGCCTTGGCCCGGCTGGCCGGAGAGTTCGATGGAACGGAAGAGGTTGTAATGATAGATGATCGGCGCGGAGCGCACTTGCGTCGAAGAGATCAACGTGGTAAGCGGCATGATCGCGCCGGGCGTGCCGTCCGCATTTGCGTTCGCACGCACGTAGATTTGCGAGAGGTCGGCCAGCGACGAACGATATGGAGCGTCCGCCTGAACGTAGACGCGATACGAGCGGTTTAAATAATCGAAGTCGTTGACGTAGAGCGATCCCAAGTAAATCTGCATGGTGTTGAAGACGTTCGCGAGTGGAACGTTCAACGAGTTCGCCTTCGTACGGTCGGGATCGACGACGAGTTGCGGGTTGTCGTTGCGGAAGGTCGTAAAGACGCTCTTCAGCTTCGGATCTTGATTCGCAAAATACTCATAGTGCTGCGCGACGCCGTTGAGCGCGGCGAGGCCGACGTTGCCTTTGTCCTCGAGTTCGTACTGGAATCCGCCGATGTTGCCGACACCTTGAATCGATGGAGGATTGAACCCAAAGACCTGGGCGCCCGTGATCGCCGAGAACTGCCCCTGCAACCCTTTGTTGCCGTAGAGTAACCCGAGCACCGAGTGGGCGAGTCCGGGGCGATCCTTCCAATCTTTGAGCAAGACGAAGATCGTCGCCGCGTTCGCCGCGCTGCCGGTGAAGGCGAACCCGTTGACGGTGAACACGCGCAGCACGTCCGGGCGAGAAATGATGTCGTCGTCGACTTGTTTGGTGATTGCCTCGGTTTGATCGAGCGACGAGCCCTCCGGCAGCTGGACTATCGCGATGAAATAGCCTTGATCCTCGGAGGGCGTAAACCCGGTCGAGGCGTGGGTGAAGAGGTATCCCGTCAAGGCGAGCGCGAGCACGAACCCGCCGATGACGATCGGCCACGCGTGCAGGATGGCGCCAAGCGAATCGTGATACGTAGCGCGGAGCCACGCGATGCCGCCATTGAACTTGCGGAAAAACGCGTTGCGCGGCCGGTCGCCGCGTCCGAGCAACAGCGCGGACAACGTCGGGGTGAGCGTCAGCGCGTTGAAGAGCGAGATCGTGATCGAGCACGCGATCGTTAACGCGAACTGTTTGTAGAGCTGGCCCGTCTCTCCCGGGAAGAACGCAACCGGGATGAAGACGGCGAGCAGCACGAGCGACGTCGCGACGACGGCGCTCGTGATCTCGGCCATGGCGGCCGACGCACCCGCGAGCGGCGACATCTTCTTCTCTTGAATGAAGCGCGCGATGTTTTCGATGACGACGATCGCGTCGTCGACGACGAGCCCGGTCGCGAGCGTCAAACCGAAGAGCGTCAGAGTATTGATGGAGAACCCGAGCGCCTTCATCAGCGCGAACGTGCCGATCAGCGATACCGGGATCGTGATCGCCGGGATCAGCGTGGTGCGCCAATCCTGAAGGAACAGGTAGATCACGATAACCACGAGGACGATCGCGATCAGCAGCGTGAAGACGACCTCTTTGATCGATTCGTTAACGAAGGTCGTTACGTCGAAAGCGACTTCGTAACCGAGCCCCGAGGGAAATTTCTCCGAGAGCTTGGCCATCGTGGCCTTCACTTCGTTCGAGACGTCGAGCGCATTCGCGGTGGGCAAAGACAACACGCCGATGCCGACCGAGGATTGTCCGTCGAACTTGAGGTCGGAGGAATAGTCCTCGGCGCCGAGTTCGACGCGTCCGACGTCGCGCAGGTACACGTGACCGCCGTCGGCCGTGGTCTTGACGATCAGCGCGCCGAACTGGTCGGGCGTCGTGAGCCGGCCGAGTGCGCGGACGCTATACTCATACGGCTGATGGCCGTTCGTGGGCGGGGCGCCGATGGAGCCGGCCGCAACTTGGACGTTTTGGTCCAACAGTGCGTTCGTGACATCGGTTGCGGCCAGGCCGTTGTCGGCGAGTTTCTTCGGGTTGAGCCAGATGCGCATCGCGTACTTGCGCTCGCCGAAGATGATGACGTCCGAAACGCCCTTGAGGCGCTTGATCTCGTTCTTCACGTAGAGGTCGACGTAGTTCGACATCAGGAGGGGCGTCAAGGCGCGGTTGTGCGACGTGAAGCCGATGCCCATGACGAACGAACCGGCGTTCTTGCTGACCGTGATGCCGTTCTGCACCACTTCCGGCGGCAGGATGCCTTCGGCGCTTTGCACCTCGTTCTGGACGTCGGCGGTCGCCGCGTCGAGATCGCGTTCTAGATCGAAGGTACAGGTGATCGTGCTGTTCCCGTTGTTACTCGATTGCGAGGTGATATAACGCAGGCCCTGGACGCCGTTAATTGCGTTCTCCAGGGGAATCGTCACCGACGATTCTACCGCTTGCGAACTCGCACCGATAAAGGTCGACGACACGGTAACGACCGGCGGGGCGACCTTCGGGAATTGGGCGATCGGCAGCGTCGGGATCGAAACGAGCCCGGCGAGCACGATGATCATGGAACAGACGGCCGCGAAAATCGGCCGCCGTAAGAAAAACTCGATCACGTTGTACCCTACGCGCCCCTGGGTGAAATTGTGTCGGGAAGGTGCGCCTCGATGTAGCCGACGGTTCGCCCGGCGACATTGTAGACCTCGGGCCGCGCGTACCCGGCCAGTTCCGTGAAGGCCGCGTCGTCGAGTGCCCCGAGCCGCCTTAATGTTGCGATCACGGCGGGCGGGGCGGCGCGGCGCGATCCGTCGGCGACCTTCGCCACGAGCCCGAGCCCGAGCGCCGGCACGGCGCTCCCATGAACGCCCTCAGCGCCCGCCTTGCACGCGAGCGATCCACGCGCCGCGGTCATGAGGGCCGTATCGAAGCGTCCCGTGCCCGCCACGTACCAGGGATAGGCGATCATCGCCGCGCGAACGCGCTCGAGAGCGGCCGCGTCCCGATCCTCCACCCCTTCGAGCGTCGCGAAACGGGCGAACGCGAGCGCCGCGTTGCGGAGCGGTGTCGCGAAGACCGGAATGCCGCAGCCGTCAACGCCGACCGGCCAGCGCTCGGGATCGTCGTCGGTTAGGCGGCCGCACAGCGCGAGGATCCGCCGCTGAGCCGGATTACCGGGTTCGAGATAGGTCTCGGGCGGCGCGCCGATCGCCAGGCACAGGGCGAGGATCCCGGCGTGCTTGCCCGAGCAGTTGTTGTGGAGTGCCGTCGGCCTCTCTCCGGCGGCGACGAGCGCCGCCGCCGCGGGATCGTAGTTCGGCGCGTGCGCGCCGCACTGCAGCGCGGAGGCCGGCAGTCCGATCTTCGCGAGGATGCTGCGCACCGCGTCCAAGTGGAGCGGCTCGCCGTTGTGCGACGCCGCGATCACCGCAAGCTCGCGCCTGCCGAGGCCGAAGCGATCGGCAGCCCCGGACGCGACGACTTCCGCGGCGATAAACGGTTTGGCGGCCGAGCGTAAGTACACAGGAACGTCGATCGCACCGTACGAGGCCACGATGCTGCCGCGCGCGTCGCTGGCGCAAGCGGCGACGCAGTGTGCGGATTCGACGATCGATCCGCGCGTGACCCGGACAATCGGCGGCCCGGTTATTACGACGGGTTCGGGCCCTCTACCACTTGCACGAAGTTGCTCGGGTGGATGTACTTTCCGAACGCAGCGCGGACTTGCGCCGCGGTCAATTTCGCGTAAATTGTCGCGGCGCGATGTCCTTCGTCGAGGGGCAATCCCGCGACCGCGCGGCCCGCGAGCGCCGCTGCGACCGAGTCTTCACTCGATTCGCCGAGCGGCAGTTGACGCAGCAGAATCGCTTTGGCCTGCGTGAGTTCTGCCGGCGTCACGTCGGTCGTCGCCATCGCGTGGAGGTCGCGCACGATGAGACGATGCGCCTTCGAGACGTTCGGGGGATCGGAGCCATAGCTCACCGTGTACGTCGCGCGCGTCTTGCCGGCGGATAAAGAGTTGTTCACGCCGTACACGAGGCCCGCGACTTGCCGCAGATCGTGGTACAGACGGGTAGCGTAGAACCCGCCGCCGAGCACGTGATCGCCTAGCTCCAGCGCATAGTAATCCGGATTCTGGCGTGTGACGGAGACCGTTTCGACGAGCGAGGTGTCGTCTTGCACGCGACTCTTATCGGGGACGACGGCAGCCGTCGGCTTGTTCGCCGGGACCGGCGGTAAATCGACGTTCGGTTTGCCGCCGAGCGCCTTCCAATCGCCGAAGTATTTCTCGATCGTCGTCTGGGCGTCGGCGGGGGTAATGTTGCCGATGACGACGATCGTCGCCATGTCGGGACGGTAGACCGCAGCGTGGTACGCAGCAATATCTTCGAGCGACACGCTCGAGACCGTCTCCGGCGTCGCCTCGCGCAATCCGGGATCGCCCGAGGGTAATAGCGCGCGCAGCAAGGCGCGCTGCGTCAAATGCGACGGCGCGGTTTGCTCGCCCGCGAGCTCTTGCACCGTCTGTTGCTTCACGATCGCAAAGTCGGTGGGCGGCGCGGCCGGGTGGAGTTCGTTGTCGGCGAGCAGTTCGACCCCACGATCGAAGTTCGAACGTAAAACCGAAAGGCCGAAGCTCGTACCGGCGCTCTCTTGCGCCGAGATGTCGTCGAGCGCTTTCGCAAACGCGAGGCGGTCGAGCGTCGTCGTACCGTACGAGAACAGCCCGTCGAGCACGGCGTCGACGCCGTCTTTGCCGGGCGGCGTTTGCAACGCATCCTGATGCTTGATTTCGCCAGCGATCGAGACCGTGTCGCTGGCGCTCTCCGGTTGCACGATCAGACGAATTCCGTTCGGGAGCATCGTGTCGGTTGGAGAGAGCGTCGAGGGTGGCACTTCGAGTTGAGCGAGCTTCGTCTGAGCGAACTCTGGAAGCACGACCGGCTTCCGCGGTTGCGACGTCACGGTCTCGCCGCCGCCGAAGCCTTTCGACGACACGGCGTTGCCCGAGGGTTTCGGCACGAGGTTTGCCGTGACGCCGAGACTCGCGTCGAGATACTTCTTCGCAACACGATTCACATCGTCGACCGTGACGTTGCGAATCGCCGCGACATCGTCGTCGGGCGATTGGCGGCCTTCGCCCGCGATCGCTTCCGACCACGTCCCGGCGAGATCGCCGATCGAATTGCGATTGAACTCGTTCTGTGCGATCTCCGACCGCTTCGCCGCATCGACGAGATCCGCGGGAACGCCGTTCGCGGCGTAGTCCGCAACGACCCCGGCGAGCGTCGTATCAAACGCTTTCACGTCGGCGGTTGAGGGTAGCGCTCCGTATACGAGCATCAAACTCGACTTCGGATAGGTGCCGGTTAGCTCCGCACCGCTCCCCAGCGCCTTGCCTTGGACGGTCAATCCGTAGAGGTTCGCGCGCTGACTCGCGAGCACGTCCGCCAGCACGTGGGTCGCGGCGTAATCGGGATCGTCGCTGCCGGGCATGCGGTAGCCCGTGAACGCAAGCGCGTACGGCAGGTCGCTGTCGAGCGTGAACGTCTCGGACTTCACCGGACCCAAGTTCACCGCGGGGTGCGCCGGAACCGGATGCGAGGGGATGCTTTCATAAAGCCGCTTCACGGTTGCGAGGGTGGTCGCCGGGTCGACATCGCCCGCAATCACAAGGACCGCATTGTTCGGCGCGTACCACGTTTTGTAGAAGCTCTTCAAGAGCGTCCCGGTCGTCTTGTCAAACGATGGACGCGTACCGAGCGCGTCGTGCGCGTAGGGCGTTCCGGCGAACAAGTCGGCGGTAAGCCGCGTGAATGCCTTGTAGCTCGGGTTGGAGTTGTCCATCGCAACTTCTTGCTCGATGGCGCCGCGTTCCGATTTCCATTCGGTGTCCGAGTCTTGGATGTCACGCATGCAGGCCGAGTCGACGCCGAGCTCGACGTCGAGGTCGCTTGCCGGAACCGATGCGAAGTACTGCGTCAGCGTCTGCTGAGTATCCGCATCGCCGTCGCCCCCGAGTTGCGCGAAGATCGCCGAGATCTGATCCGCGCTCACCCCGGAGCAGCCGCGAAAGGCCATGTGCTCCTGCGCGTGCGCCATCCCCGGAAAGTCCGCCGGCGTATCGTCGGCACCGACCAGGTAGTTGTCGTAAACCGAAACGACCGGCGCGAGCGGATCGCGCACGATGACAACCCGTAGCCCGTTGTCGAGTGTCGCTCGCGTTACGTTAGCATCAGGCGCTGCCGTGGACGCAGCACTCGGCGCAGGTGACGGACCGGCGCCCAACAGGGCAAACATCGCGGCCGCCGCGGCGGCGCGTTTAAAGAAAGACATTAGAGCTCCATCTGACCAGCCAAGAACGCGCACTTAAAGTACGCACTCGGGGCTGGAGAGTTTCGGTTGCCAAGTCACTGTCACCCTGAGCTTGTCGAAGGGCGTCCTTCGGACAAGCTCAGGACGACAAAAATGGCGTTAGGCGTTTAGCGCGGGCTCGACGATCTGGGCTTCCTGATCGGCAAAGACCGGGTTCGAAAGGTAGCGCTCGCCCGTGTCGCAGCCGATCGTGACGATCGTCTTGCCGGCCGACTCGGGCCGGGCGGCGACTTGCATTGCGATCCAGATGTTCGCGCCGGCTGAGATGCCGACCAGCATCCCTTCTTCACGCGCCAAGCGCCGCGCCGTGGCGATCGCGTCGTCGTTGGTAACGCGCACGACTTCGTCGTAGACCTTGGTGTCGAGAATCGCCGGGATGAATCCCGTTCCGGTGCCCTGGATCTTGTGCGCGCCGGGCTGGCCGCCGGAGAGGACGGGGGATGCGTCCGGCTCGCCCGCGATAACTTTCACGCCCGGTTTGCGGGCGCGCAGCACCTCGCCGACGCCGGTAATCGTGCCGCCCGTCCCGACCATCGCCACGAAGTAGTCGACGTTGCCGTCGGTGTCGCGCCAGATTTCCTCTGCCGTCGTGCGCCGGTGGATCTCGGGGTTCGCTGGATTCTCGAACTGTTGCGGCATGAAATATTTGGCGGGGTTCGAGTCGTGAATCTCCTTGGCTTTGGCGATCGCGCCCTTCATGCCGTCCGCGCCGGGGGTCAGCACGATCTGCGCGCCGTAGGCCTTGAGCAGGTTGCGCCGCTCGATCGTCATCGTGTCGGGCATCGTCAGGATGATCGGGTAGCCCTTCGCAGCCGCCACAAATGCAAGTGCGATGCCGGTGTTCCCGCTGGTCGGCTCGATGATGACGGTGTCGGGCCGCAGCCGGCCCTCGCGTTCGGCCGCCTCGATCATCGAGACGCCGATGCGGTCTTTCACGCTGCCGGCGGGGTTGAACGACTCCATCTTCACGAGGATCGTCGCGTGCAGACCCTTGTTCAGCCGCGGAATCTTCACCAGCGGCGTGTTGCCGAACGTGTCGGCCAAATTCTCATAAATGCGTGCCATAGTGCTTCCTTCGTTCGCGTGTTGAGCGCCAGAACCGCCTGCCGCGGCAAGAGTTTGCGCGCGAGCGGGAGCAGCCGGCGCGAGGGGGCCGCTTCCGATGAGCGAACATACGTTCGCAACCGTGTTCTCCCTTATCGAGCGCTCGCTCTACGTCCGGGATCTCGACCTCTGGATCGATTCGATGCGGTCGCGCTCGCGCTGCTACGTTTCGCACGGTCACGCGGACCACGCGCGCGTACACGACGTCGTCGTGACCTCGACGCGCAACGCCAAGGTCTGCGCGCACCGCTTCGGACGGCGCAAGCAAAAGCCGGCCTCGCAACGCGAGGTCGTATTCGAGACGCACGAGTTCAACGAACCCTGGACGCTCGGCGACCACGAGTTGACGCTCTTTTCGGCCGGGCACGTCCTGGGAAGTTCGCAGTTACTCATCGAGGGACCGGAGGGGCGCTTCGTCTATACCGGCGACTTCAAGCTCGAGGAGTCATACACGGCCGAGCCGCCGGAAGTGAAACGCTGCGACACGCTCCTGATGGAATGCACCTACGGCCGCCCGCAGTACGTCTTTCCGCCGCGCGCGGAGGTCGCTGGTACGATGGTCGCGTGGGCAAGAAAAGCGCTCGAGGCGGACGCCGTTCCGATCTTCTTTGCGTATTCGCTGGGGAAGGCGCAAGAAGCGATGGCGATCCTCGGACGCGCGGGAATTCCGATCGTCGCTCACGGCGCCATCGCATCGATGACGGCCGTATACCAATCAGCGGGTGTCGAAATGCCCAGCTACGAGCGCTATGATCCCGCGAGGTTCGACGGCGCGCAGGCCCTCATCTGGCCGCCGTCCGGCAACGGGCTTCCGGCCGCAGTTCGAAATCGCAAGGTGCGCACGGCGGCGCTCACGGGCTGGGTCGTAGCGAAGAGCACGCGCGGCTGGGTGCGCGCCGATACCGGCTTCCCGCTCTCGGATCACGCGGACTTCCCTTCGCTCTTGCGCTACGTCGAGCTCGCGCAGCCGCGCAAGGTCTTACTCAACCACGGCGGACGCGATTTCGTGTATCACCTGCGCAAACGCGGCGTCGACGCGGAGTATCTCGAAAGCCACGCACAGCTCGCGCTGTTCTGATGCCGCGTCCCCGCTTCTCGCTTTCGACGCTAGCGGTAGCGTGCCGGGCGTCGCGCGGTCTAACGGGGCCTAGGCGTTGGCGGCAGCGTTGCTGAGGGTGTTGCTGACTTTGGTGCCGAGGGTCCGCATCGCGGCGATCGCGACGATCGCGACGAGCGCGATGATCAGGGCGTATTCGACGAGTCCTTGGCCGGAGTCGTCGGCAAAAAACTGAACCAGGGGATGAGCGGACACGATAGCCTCTTGAGATGGGCAGTGAGTGAAGGGGATACGGACAGTATTGTATCCCGCGCAGCCGTCTGGCGGCATCGGGCGCGCGGCCGCCCATCGATCGGCGCCGCGACCTGTGACGACGCGCACGTTCGGCCGCCGAAAGGTGGGAAAACGCGCGCGCTGCGCGGCCGGAGGGCGTGATCCGAATCACACCGCGAGCCCCCTCTCGCTTTCGCCGATAAACTAAAGATGAGAGTTAATGTGGCCCCGATGCCCGCGGCGGGCGGATTGCCCAAGCTGTTCGCGCCGATTGCGGCATTTTTCCGGCTGCACGGTTTCGAGCTCGCGGCCTACGTCTCACTCGTCTTTACCTATTACTGCGACGTAACGACGCCGGCCCATCTCTCGATCGAGGTCGGGTACGAGATCCCCATCGCGATCGTGGCTTGCGCCGGACGGCGCAGTCCCATCGTGCGTATGGCCCTCGTCGCCGCAATTACAAACATCGCCGGGTATATCACCGCGTTGCCGTTCTCTTCGCCGTACGCGGATCCGATCGGGTTCCAGAACCGTCTCATCGCGCTCGCGTCGCTCATCCTCGTGAGCGCGCTGGTCCTCATCCTACAATCGTCCGCGGCGAAACTCGCGCGGTTGCAAGAGCAGCAGCGCGCGCTCACCGTCGAACAAGAGCTGGCGCGCGAGATCGTACGACGGGGCGAACGCCTGGGAGAACGCCAGGAGATCATCGCGGAACTCGTCGAGGCGATCGCGCACGACGTGCGTACGCCGCTCGAGGCCTTGTCACTCACCCTCAACCAAGCATTGCGGGGTCAGTACGGCGATTTGCCTGAGGCCTACGGCGACGTCGTGCGCGAAAGCCGGATATCGATTGCCTCGATGACGCGAATCGCCGAGACGCTGCTCGCGTTCGCGCGCTTCGAATCGCAGAGCGCGACGCCCGAGTGCAGGGCCGTCGACGCCGCAGCGCTCGCACGCGAAATGGTATCGGAGTTTACGTCCCTCGCGGAAGCCCGCGAGGTCGCGCTTACGCACGATGTTCCGGAGACCGCATACGTCTGGGCCAATCTCGACGATCTGCGGCGCGCGATCGCCAACCTGCTCGCGAACGCCATCCGCCACACCTCACCCGGCGGACGCGTCTCGATCGACGTGCACGAATGCGCCCTCGGTTGGAGCGTCGAGGTCGTCGACGACGGCGTGGGTGTCTCGCCGGCGCAGACCACGACCCTGTTCTCTCGTTACAAGCGCGACGCCTCAGGGACGGGTCTGGGGCTCCACATCGTCAAGCGCATCGTCGAAAGCTTCGGGGGATCGGTCGCGTACGCGCCAGTATCGCCGCACGGATCCCGATTCAGCATGACGCTCTTGCCCCCGAAAACGGCCGAATGAACCGAGGGATCCGCGTGATCATCGTCGAGGACCATGCCCTGGTTCGTACCGGTTTGAAGACGGCGCTGCGAGCCGGCGGCTTCGACGTCGTGGGTGAAGCCGCGGACGGCGTTTCGGCGGAAGCACTCGCGATACGCGTGCGACCTGACGTTGCAGTGGTCGACCTCGGGCTTCCCGGACGCAACGGGATCGAACTCGTGCGGCGTTTGAGCGAACTCGAAGGCGGACCGCGCAGCGTGGTGCTGACCACGCGCGACGACGAAGAATCGATCCTCGCATCGCTCGATGCCGGAGCATCCGGGTACTGTTTCAAATCGTCGGCGGAATTGGGCTTGCTCGATGCACTGCGTGCGGCCGCTCGCGGCGCGACCTACCTCGATCCGACCGCCGCGGGTGTCGTCTACGCCAAAGCAAAATCGAGCGCGAACGGCGCTGCGCCGAAAGCAAAGTCCCCATCCCCGCTGACGAACCGGGAAGGCGAGATTCTCGCGCTGATCGCTCAGGGCGAAGGCAACGCAGCGATCGGGGTCGCGCTCAACATCAGCCTCGCAACCGTGAAGACGTACGTTACCGAGATCTTGCGCAAGCTCTCCGCATCCGACCGCGCGCACGCCGCTTCGATCGGGCTGCGGCGCGGATTCATTTCCTAGAGACTAGCCCCCGACGTCCCAGGTCAGGCCCGGGTCTCGCTTCGAGTAAGCTCGGAACGCAATGAGCGTTTCCGTGCGGATGACGCCTTCGAGGGTCGCGATTTCTTGGGTGACGAGGTCGGCCAAATCTTCGTGCTGCTTCACGCGCACCACGGCGATGAGATCGAACGGACCGGAAACGCTGTAGACTTCGGTGACGCCCTCGACCTCGAGCAAGCCCTCCGCAAACGGCCGCACGAGGCCCGGCTGGATGGTAAACATCACAAAAGCGGTAATCATCGTCCGGTTACGGCCTTTTTGGGCAGCGGACGGCTTCGCCTCCGTGCCCAACGGCGCCGGGCGGGAAGGTTTAGGGATGGTCGAGTTCGCTGCCGCGTGCGACGACATCGCGGCGGTCGCGGCGAAGAACGCGAAGGTCGAGCGGTTGGCCGCGTACTTTCTGACACTCGACACCGAGAATTTGCGGGCGGCGGCGCGATTCGTTAGCGGCAACCCGCTCGCAGCCCACGACGAGCGCAAGCTCGCCATCGGCGGCCGAACCTTGATGGCTGCCGCGCACACCGTGTGGCGTTACGACGACGCCGCACTTCGAGCGGCATACCGCGCTACTGGGGATCTCGGCGAAGCGCTCTCGCGTGTTTACGGGAAACCGCAAGCGCTGGCGCTGTTCGGCGAAACGCTGACGCCGGCCACGTTCGCGGCCATCCTCGACGAACTCGCATCGGCGTCGGGAAAATCGGCGGGCAAACGTCGCGAGGCGACGTGCGAACGCGTCTTGCGCGCCTGTCGCACGCCGCGCGAGGTCGCCTACGTCGCGAAGATCCTCACGGGTGAGCTGCGCATCGGGTTGCGCGAAGGGCTCGTGCTCGACGCGATCGCGAGCGCCTTCGGCCGCGACCAGGCGGACGTCCGCCGCGCGGCGATGAGTGCCGGCGACATCGGCGCGGTCGCGCTCGCGGCTCGCGCGGGCGAACTCGACACCATCTCGATCCGTTATTTCGCGCCGATCGGCTTCATGCTGGCGACGCCGGTTGCGTTCGGATCGTCCTATCGCGAATTCGAGAGCGGGAGCTGGGTCGTCGAAGACAAGTTCGACGGCATTCGCGCGCAGGCGCACGTCCAAGGCGGTGCGGCCCGCTTGTTCTCGCGCACGTTCAACGAGCTATCACGGGCCTTTCCCGAAATCGCGGCGGCGCTTGCGACATGCTCTCGCGACGCGATCCTCGACGGCGAAATCGTCGCGCACCGCGACGGCGCCGTGCTGCCCTTCCGCTACTTGCAGCCGCGGCTCGGACGCGTCGATCCGTCGCCCGAACTGCGCGAGCAAATCCCCGTGCAGTTCGTCGCATTCGACGTCCTCGCGGCAGGAGAACGTTTCTTGCTCGACGAGCCGCTCGAGCAGCGCCGCTCGGAATTGGGCGCGATCCTGGAGGCGTGCACGAGCGGCCTCGAGACGCTCGTGCACG
>Ga0302326_10012300_pt1 | contig 18281 bp, 14 predicted proteins | sample Palsa_T0_3_FD_202264 | JGI IMG/M metagenome (GOLD analysis project Ga0302326, IMG submission 202264) | Peat permafrost microbial communities from Stordalen Mire near Abisko, Sweden - Palsa_T0_3 | ecosystem: Environmental > Terrestrial > Soil > Palsa > Peat permafrost | place: Sweden: Abisko...
ACGAACTGGACCGGTTCGATTCCGACCCGGAGTTTCGCGACGTGCTCGCGGCCCGGGTGGCCGAGCACATCAAGGTGCTGCGGCGGAAGATCACCGATCGCGGGCTGGCCCGGGCGGACGTGCGGCTTTCCGACGAGGTCGCCGTCCGGATCCTGATCGAGCACGGCATCATCACCTCCGCCGACCTGGGGCGGCTGGACGACCCGGCATGGCGGTCCCGCCAGGAAGACCTGTGGTGGACGCAGTCGTGATCGGTCAGCTGGCAGGCGGCGCCGACCCCGGGATCACCACGAACTGCGTGCTGACTTTAGCGCCGTGATAGCCGGTCACCTCGATCGTGAAGAGCCCGAGCGGGAACGGAGTGGGGAAAAGCCGGTTGACGGTGAAGCTGAGCGTCCCGTCCTGGCTGGTCACCGGCTTGATCGTAGCCGTGCTATCCATGATGTTCGCCGACGCAGGCGGCGGGCCGACCGCGGTCATCGTTACCGTGACCGGCACCCGCGGATCAAAGCCGGTCCCGTGCACGACGAACGTGGTGTCGGGGTCACCGGAAGCCTGCACCATGCACACCAGCGGGGCGTTGCTGGGCTGCCCGGGCGCCCTGACCGGCCCAGACGGACCGCATGCGGTCAACGGCGCCGGCGGCGGGCTGACACCCCCGGGCGGGCTGCCCGAGCTGCTGAGCGACGCGCCGAGAATGACGCCCGTGACGACCATGGCCGCGCCCACGGCGCTCCAGCCGACCCAGGCCAGGTGGGCCCTGAGCCACTGCTGCCAGCCGGACCCGGCATCGGCCGGGCGCTCCTGACGTGATCGGCCGCGGCCGAGCTTACGCCGCCCGGGCGGCTTATACGCGGCGGGGAGCTCGGTGAACGAGGCGGACGTGGATTCCTCACCGCGTGCCTCGTGGGCCGGGGCGACGGTGACGAACTGGGGACTGCGCTGGTACTCCCCGATCAGGGCCATCGCCGGGGCCGGCAGGTAGGCGTGCTCCTCGGCGGGGTCCACCCCCCCGAAGGCCTGGCCCTCGGTGAACAGGCCGAGCTGGGCGAGCATCGCCGAGGAGGTCGGGCGCGCCCGGGGCACCCGCTCCATACAGGCCATGATGAGGTCGGCGAGTTCGGCGGGCAGGCCGGACGCATCAGGCGGCTCGGTCGCCAGCCGGGCCAGCACGTCCATGACCGAGGCGCCCGCATACGGCGGGTGCCCGGTCGCCGCGAACAGCAGCGTCGCGCCGAGGGAGTACACATCGCTGGCCACCGAGGCTTGATGAGGGTCCCTGGCCTGCTCCGGCGCCATGTAGGCGGGCGTGCCGACGGCACCGCGAGACACCGTGAGCTCCATCCGCTCGGCCGCCCGGGCCACGCCGAAGTCGATCACCCGGGGGCCGTCCGGGGTGACCAGCACGTTCGACGGTTTCAGGTCCCGGTGCACCAGCCCGGCCCCGTGGATCGACTCCAGCGCCTCCGCGCACCCGGCGGCGAGCCATCTGACCGCCTGCACCGGCATCGGGCCGCAGGCCGCGATCATCGCGCTCAGCGAGGGGGCCGGGACATACGCCGTGGCCAGCCACGGCAGATCGGCGTCGGGATCGGCCTCGACGACCGCGGGGGTGAAGAACCCGCTCACCTTCCTGGCGGCCGCCACCTCCTGCGCGAAGCGGGTACGGAAGCCGGCTTCCTCGGCCAGTTCGACCTTGATCGTCTTGACCGCGACCAGCCGCCCGGCCGTCGACCGTCCCAGGTAAACCTGGCCCATCGATCCGGCCCCGAGGCGGCCGAGCACCACGTAGGGCCCGATCATCTCCGGATCCCAACGGCGTAGCGACTCGGCTTCCGACTGCGGAAACACATCGGCCTCCCAGACCCGGTAAGCCCCCGAGACACCCCCCCGGCTGCGCGATCAGACTCCATCATGCCTAATCCGTCCGCAATTGTGCAGCGCGCCCTCCGGATTGTGACAGGTGATTCTGAGGAGGAACCAATGCCCGTTCGGACAAAATATGCGTTTAGGTGGGGATATGTGCACCTAGCGGACCGACCGGGATCACCGCGTCGCTCATGGCGCGGGCGGTGGCAAATCCCGGTTTTATGACCGTGTTGATGAGATGCAGGCGCTCATCGAAGCCCGTGAACGCGCTCTTCATCGCGTTTATCGTCAGCCATTCGACATCCGGCCAGCCATAGCCGAATTCGGCGGCCAGCCGGTGAAACTCCGAGCTCAGCGTGACCTGGCTCATCAGCCGGTTGTCGGTGTTCACCGTCACCCGGAAGGACAGCTGCCGCAGCACCCGGAGCGGGTGCCGCGCGATCGAGGGTGCCGCACCGGTCTGGACGTTCGAGGTCGGGCACATCTCCAGCGGAATCCGGCGGTCGCGGATATAGGCCGCCAGGCGCCCCAGCCGGACATGGCCCTGGGCGCTGATCTGGATGTCGTCCGCGATGCGGACTCCGTGGCCGAGCCGCTCGGTGCCGCACCACTGAACCGCCTCCCAGATCGATGGCAGCCCGAACGCCTCGCCCGCGTGGATCGTGATGTGGAAGTCCTCGCGCTTGATGTACTGAAACGCGTCCAGGTGCCTGCTCGGCGGCCAGCCCGCTTCGGCGCCCGCGATGTCGAACCCGACCACGCCCTCGTCCCGGTAGCGGACCGCGAGCTCGGCTATCTCAAGCGACCTGGCCGCCGTCCGCATCGCCGTGAGCAGGGCATATACCCTGATTCCCCGGCCCGCCCTGGCCTGGTTGGCGGTGCCCTGGCGAAAACCCTCGAGGACCGCCTGAACCACCTCGTCCAGGCTCAGCCCGCATTCGGTGTGCAGCTCGGGCGCGAACCGGACCTCGGCGTAGACCACCCCGTCGGCGGCCAGGTCCTCGGCGCACTCCGCGGCCACCCGCCGCAGCGCGTCCGGGGTCTGCATGACCGCGACCGTGTGCCGGAACGCGTCCAGGTAGATCTCCAGGTGACCGCGGTGCGCGCCTTCGGTCAGCCGTCTCGTCAGCTCTTCTACGTTGTCACCTGGCAGGTCACGGTAGCCCGTCTCGCGGGCCAGCTCCAGGACGGTCTGCGGCCGCAGGCCACCATCCAGGTGATCATGCAACAGGACCTTCGGAACCGCCCGGACCTGGTCGAGTGTCAGCATCCCACCATTGTGCTACCCGGTGCTTATTCCGTTCGATGCTTATTCCGTTCACCACGCGGGAGAGATGTATTCGAGGACCGGGGAGACCGGTGGCGGGGGGCCCTGCTCGCTGACCGCGAGGGCGCCGTCAAGCGCGGCCAGGGCGGGACCGAAACGCTCCGGCTCGTCGGCCCGGAGCTCGAGCACCGGCTGGCCTGCCTGCACCCGCTCCCCCGGCTTGGCCAGGCAGATGATCCCCGCGGCCGCGCTGACCGCGTCTTCCTTGCGGGCCCGGCCCGCCCCCAGCCGCCAGGCCGCGGTCCCGACGGCCAGGGCATCCAGGCGGGTCAGCCAGCCGGAGGCGGGGGCCGGCAGCAGGGTGGTGTGCGCCGCCTGCGGCAGCGGGGCATCCGGATCGCCGCCCTGCGCGCGGACCATGGCCCGGTAGGCGGCCAGGGCCCGGCCGTCGGCGATGGCGGCGGCCGGATCGGCGCGGGGGTCGTCTGGGTCGTCTGGGTCGTCTGGGTCGTCTGGGTCGTCTGGGTCGTCTGGGTCGTCTGGGTCGGCGTGGAGGCCGGCCAGCGCCAGCATCCGGGTGGCCAGGGCCAGGGTGACCTCCATCAGGTCGGCCGGGCCGTGGCCCTGCAGCGCCTGCACCGACTCCGCCACCTCCACGGCGTTGCCGACCGCGCGCCCCAGCGGGGTATCCATCCGGGTCAGCAGGGCCGCGGTGCGCACCTGATGTTCTTCGCCCAGGGCGACCATGGTCCGGGCGAGCTGGCGCGCCTGCTCGCGGCTCGTCATGAAGGCGCCGGTGCCGACCTTGACGTCCAGGACGAGCGCGCTCGTCCCCTCGGCGATCTTCTTCGACATGATCGAGCTGGCGATGAGCGGGATGGACTCGACCGTCCCGGTTACGTCCCGCAGCGCGTACAGCCTGCGGTCGGCGGGCGCCAGCCCCGGCCCAGCGGCACAGATGACACATCCGGCGCTGGCCAGGACGGCGAGGGTTTCCGCCGGGGTCAGCCCGGCGCGAAAACCCGGGATCGACTCGAGCTTGTCCAGCGTCCCGCCGGTGTGGCCGAGGCCACGCCCTGACAGCTGCGGGACGGCGGCACCGCAGGCCGCAACCAGCGGCGCCAGGATCAGGCTGACCTTGTCCCCCACCCCGCCGGTCGAATGCTTGTCCACGGTCGGCTTTTCGATGGCCGACAGGTCAAGCCGGTCGCCCGAGGCGATCATCGCCGCGGTCCACGTCCTGAGCTCGGCCTGGTCAAGACCCCGGAAGTAGATCGCCATCAGCAGCGCGGACATCTGCTCGTCGGCGACCTCGCCCCGGGCGTAGGCCTCGAACAGCCAGCGAATGTCGGTGTCGGAGAGGGGGTACCCGTCCCGTTTGGCCCGAATGAGCGTGACCGCGTCGGTCATTGCGATCGCCCTGGCCGGGTTTGGTAGCCGGGGGTTTGGTGGCCGGGGGTTTCCCGGCGCTGGGAAAGATCGGTGCCGGTGAAGGCGGCCGGGAGCAGGACCTTCAACTCCACCGGACCGTCCTCGGTGTCCACCAGCAGGTCGCCGCCGCCGGCTTCGAGCAGGAGCTGGCGGCAGCGGCCGCACGGCAGCAGCGGCTTCCCGTCACCCGCGACGACAGCGACGGCCAGCAGCTGGGCCGGGGCGTCCGGCTGCCAGGCACCCGACGCGTGCAGGGCGCTGACCAGGCCGCACTCGGCGCAAAGGGTCAGGCCGTAGGAAGCGTTCTCCACGTTGCAGCCGGTGACGATCTGCCCGCCGGCGGCCTGAGCGGCCGCCCCGACCCGGAGCCCGGAGTACGGCGCGTACGCCCGGGCGGCGGCCGCCACGGCGGCTGCGCGCAGGACTGGCCAGTCAATGGTCACCTGACGACTGTAATGGGTTCAGGAGTTCGGGAGTCCGCTGGAGTTCGGGTCCGCGTGGATAAGGCTGCAGGGTGCCTTATCCACGCGGACCCTCTCCTGTCCTTGGCGGCCGCGGCAGGGAAGCGGACCGCGCTAAACGTAAGGAACTCTAGTAGAAATTATGCCCGGTTACTTGTTAGGACCCACACTGGAAGGAGTTCAGGTTTGGTTAAGATCTGCGCCCGATTGGGTCCTGACGGGTTTCGTGCTTAACGTAGAGGCAGTGAATGCACGTCTTGGCCGGGTCCTCGTGGTAGAAGACGACCCTGGCATCGCCCTTCAGCTGGTCCGCGGGCTGACTCGGGCCGGCTACGAAACCGGCAGTGTCACCACCGGCAAGGCGGCGCTCGACTGGCCGGTACCCGACGTGGTGCTGCTCGATCTCGGCCTGCCTGACATCGACGGCGTTGAGGTCTGCAGGCGGCTCCGCCAGTCCTGCGACGCGGCCATCATCATCGTGACCGCACGGGGCGAGGAATCCGACCGCGTGCTGGCGCTCGACGAGGGAGCCGACGACTACCTGATCAAGCCGTTCGGGCTGCAGGAGCTGCTGGCCAGGATCAGGGCCGTGCTGCGCCGCAGCCGCCAGCCCGCGGGCCAGGTGCTGCAGCACGGCCCGCTCACCGTCGATCTGCGCACGCACAAGGTCGCCGTGGACGGGAACCACATCGCCGTGACGCCCAAGGAATTCGCCATCCTGGAGTGCCTGGCCAGCGACCCGGGACGGGTGGTCAGCCGGCAGGAGATGCTCGAGCGCGCCTGGGATGAGCACTGGTACGGCCCCACCAAGGTGCTCGACGTGCACATGGCCGCGCTGCGCAAGAAGCTCGGCGACCCCGGCCTCATCGAGACCGTCTACGGCCACGGCTTCCGGCTCGCGGACCAGAGCAGCCTGACGTGACCAGGCGGATCCTGCTGGTCTTGCTGGCCTTCACCGCCATCATCATCGCCGGGGCCATGGTCCCGCTGGCGCTGAACACCATCGCGCACGACCGGAGTTCCTTCACCCAGGAAACCGTGGACGAGGTAAACACCGATGCCGCGGTCGCTCAGGCCCGGCTGGACAATCCCAATGTCCCGTATCCGCCGCTGGTCACCGTGCTGCATGAGGCGCGGGAAGCAGGAGAAGGCCTGCTGATCCTGCGCAGCGCGGCAAACGATACCCAGGGCACTCCGCTGACCAGTTCGGCCATGCCGGCGGGCAACTGGGGGCCGCTGGCCGACGAAGCGGACAAGCAGGCTCGGCTGGTGGGCCAGGCCCACCAGCCGGTCACCGAAGTCACCGGATCGTGGGTAGCCGCCGCGACCCCGGTCTACTCACCCAGGGGCCCGCTGGTGGGCACCGTGATCCTGGCCAGGTCCACGGGTCCGCTCAACCGCGACATCCTGGCGCTGTGGGTCATCCTCGGCACGATCGCCGTCGTCGCGATGCTCGCCGCGGCACTGCTGGCCTTCACGCTGGCCCGGTGGGTGAGCAGGCCGCTCGCCGGGCTGGACAGCGCGGCGGGCAGGCTGGCCGACGGCGACCTGGCGATCAGGGCCGTGGTCGGCTCGGGGCCGCCGGAGTTGCGCCGCCTCGCGACGACCTTCAACACCATGGCCGGGCGACTCGAGGCCCTCGTGCACGGGAACCGGGCCGTGATCGCGGACGTGTCGCACCAGCTGCGCACGCCGCTCACCGCGCTGCGGCTGCGGCTCGATCTGCTCGCCGCGGACACCGACCCGGTCACGGGGCACGAGCTGGCCGGGGCACTCGAGGAACTGGCGCGGCTCTCCCGGCTGGTGGACGGTCTGCTCGCGGTGGCCCGCGCCGAGAACGTGGTGCCGGTGCCCGTCACGGTGGACGTGGGCGAGGCGGCTCGGGAGCGGGTGGTGGCGTGGCACCCCGTGGCTGATGACCGGGGCATCCTGCTCGAGGCCGGAGCCCTCGACGGCAAAGAAGGGGGAAGGGCAGGCGGAGGGGCCGCGCGAGGGCCGGCCCTGGCTTGGATCGGCGAAGGGCACCTGGAGCAGGTCCTGGACAACCTGATCGCCAATGCGCTCGAAGCGCTGAGCGCGGGCCACCGGGTCACGGTGACCACCAAGGCCACCAACTCCGGCGCGCTGGTCATCGTGGCCGATAACGGGCCGGGTATGAACGCCGAGGACCGCGAGCGCGCCTTCTTGCGGTTCAGCACCTCCAACCCCAACGGCACCGGGCTCGGGCTGGCCATCGTGCACCGGCTGGTCACCTCCAACGGCGGCACCGCTAGCCTGAGCCAGACCCAGGGCGGTGGGCTGACCGTCACCCTTGACTTCCCTGGCGTGCCGGCGGCCTTGGAGGAAGGCACCAAGAGCGCCGGTGAAACTCCCCGGATGTATGTCAGCTAGGCCAGGAACGCCATGGTGATCGGGTTCCGATTCGGCAACGAGCAGGCGAGATAGCCGCGTGTCCCCTTCACAGGCCACACCACCAGGCATAACCTGCGGGACAACCCAGGACGAATTCCAGGCCAGGCGCCACGGCGCGCTGGCCCAGTGGAGGTAAGCGTGAAACACAACGCATGGGCCACGGCGGCGCTGGCCGTGTCAGCGACGCTGCTCATCGCCGCGTGCGGCAGCAGTCATAGCTCGGCCTCGTCCAGCAGCACATCCAGTACATCGACGAGCTCCGCCTCAACCACCAAGTTCCTCGGCTGCATGGTCACCGACACGGGCGGCATCAACGACCGCTCGTTCAATGCCTCTTCGTGGGCGGGCATGCAGGCGGCCGCGAGCGCTAACAGCGGCATCACCGTTAAGTACCTGCAGTCGACGACGCAGAGCGACTACACGCCGAACATCAACACGTTCATCGGCGAGAAGTGCAACATCATCGTCACCGTGGGCTTCCTGATGGGTGCCGCGACGGAGGCGGCGGCCAAGGCGCACCCGAGCCAGAAGTTCGCCATCGTGGACTGCTCGTACGCGTCGGGCTGCATCACCGGCACCAAGGAAAGCAACATCGACCAGCTGGTGTTCAACACCGTGCAGGACGGCTTCCTCGGCGGATACCTGGCCGCGGGCATGACGAAGACCGGCAAGGTCGCGACGTTCGGCGGTATCGAGCTACCGACCGTGACGATCTACATGGACGGCTTCTGGGACGGCGTGCAGTACTACAACAGCAAGCACCACACCAACGTGCAGGTGCTCGGCTGGAACGAGAAGACCCAGAAGGGCTCGTTCACCGGCGACTTCACCAACCAGACCAAAGGCCAGACGCTGACCCAGACGTTCGTCAGCGAGGGCGCGGACATCATCTTCCCGGTCGCGGGCAACGTCGGGCTCGGCGCGGCCAAAGCGGTCCAGAACGCGGACAGCGCGGCCGGCAGCACCAAGGTGACCATGGAGTGGGTGGATGTCGACGGTTGTGTCAGCGCGGCGTCGTACTGCCCGTACTTCATCACCAGCGTGGAGAAGGGCATCGTGGCGGCGGTGAAGACCGCGGTGCTGAGCGTGGTCAACAATACGTTCACGGGCGGCACCTACGTCGGCACGCTGGCCAACGGCGGGGCCGTGCTCGCTCCTTACCACGACTTCGCGAGCAAGATCCCGGCTTCGCTGCAGAGCGAGCTGGCCACGGTGAAGGCGGGCATCGAGAACGGCACCATCCAGACGCCGACGAAGAGCCCGGTGTAGTTTCCGGGTAACGGGTGAATGTGGCAGCGGTGCGGCGTCATGGCGCACCGCTGCCACATCGGCGCTGGCCTGGCGAAGTAGGGGATCTGTGGAACTTGAGCTGACGGGCATCACCAAACGCTTCGGTTCGCTGGTGGCCAACGACCATATCGATCTCTCGGTGGCCCCGGCTCAGGTGCATGCCCTGCTCGGCGAGAATGGCGCGGGCAAGAGCACCCTGATGAACGTGCTGTACGGGCTGCTGCAGCCCGACGAGGGACAGATCCTGATCGACGGCAAGCCGGCCTCGTTTGGATCCCCCAGGGACGCCATCGCGGCCGGCATCGGCATGGTGCACCAGCACTTCATGCTCGTACCCGTGTTCACCGTGGCAGAGAACGTCACCCTCGGCATCGAGGAGACCCGGCCGCTCGGCCTGCTTGACCGGCGCAAGGCTCGCCAGGACGTACGGGAGCTTTCCCGCCGCTACGGTCTTGACGTTGACCCGGACGCGCTGGTGGAGAACCTGCCGGTCGGCATCCAGCAGCGGGTAGAGATCGTCAAGGCCCTGGTCAGGCAGGCGAAGGTGCTGATCCTTGACGAGCCGACCGCGGTGCTCACCCCGGCCGAGACCCAAGACCTGTTCCGCATCATCGGGCAGCTGAAGGCCGGCGGCACGTCGGTCGTCTTCATCTCGCACAAGCTCAAGGAAGTCCAGGCCATCGCGGACACGATCACCGTGCTGCGCCGCGGTGCGGTCGTCGGCGAGAGGCCGCCGACGGCCAGCGAGGACGAGCTCGCCGCGCTGATGGTCGGCCGGAACGTGCAGCTTCGGGTGAGCAAGCAGCCGGCCAAGCCCGGCGACGTGGTGCTCGAGGTGTCCGATCTGACCGTCACCGACGAGACCGGCCGGGTCTGGGTGAACGGGGCATCGTTCGGTGTCCGCGCGGGCGAGATCCTGGGCGTGGCCGGGGTGCAGGGCAACGGGCAGACCGAGCTGTGCGAGGCACTGATGGGGCTGCGGCCCACCGCCACGGGCACGGTGAGGCTGAACGGACGCGACCTCACGCACGCCACGCCCAGGCAGCGGCTCCGCGCCGGCGTCGCTTACGTGCCGGAGGACCGGCAGGAAGACGGGCTGATCGGCGACTTCGCGGTCGCCGACAACATCGTGCTCGACACCTACGACCAGCCGCCGTTCGCTTCCGGCATCAACCTCAACCTCGGCGCGATCACCGCCTACGCGACCGAGCGGGTGGCCGAGTTCGACGTCCGCACCACCTCGGTGGCCACGCCCGTCGGCACGCTGTCCGGCGGCAACCAGCAGAAAGTCATCCTGGCCAGGGAACTCGGCCACGAGCACAAGCTGCTGGTGGCCAGCCAGCCGACCCGCGGGCTCGACGTGGGCTCGATCGAGTTCGTGCACCGGCGCATCGTCGAACAGCGCGACCACGGCGTGGCCGTGCTCATCGTCTCTGCCGAACTTGACGAGATCTACGCGCTCGCGGACCGGATCGCCGTCATGTACGAAGGCAAGATCACCGGATTCCGGCCGCCGACCGTGCCGGTGTCCGAACTCGGGCGGCTGATGGCCGGATCGGCGGAAGCGGCGGAAGCGACGGAAGCGACGGAAGCAGAGGCGCCAGGAGCGGGCCCATGAGCGAGCAAGCGCCAGCATCCGATGCCCCGGGCCCCGTGCCCGGCACTCCAGGTCCAGGGCCGGATGACCCGCAGTCGGGAGGACACCGGGCCAGGGTCAGCGGCCGGGCGCTGTGGTACTCCCTCCGCAGCGGCAACGCGTTCATCATCACCGTCCTGGCCCTGATCACCGCGCTAGTGGTAGGCGGCCTGCTGAACGCGTTCACCAATACCACGGTGCTGCACGCCTGGGGCGACTTCTTCTCGGCTCCTGGCCACGCGCTCGCGCTGGCCTGGGACACCGCGGTGGGCGCCTACGTGGAGATGTTCGAGGGCTCGATCTTCAACCCGCACACGGTCGCGGCGCTGTTCAGCCAGGCTTCGTTCGGCACGGCCATCCACGACGGTTACCTCAGCGCGGTCTTCAACCCGCTCTCGGAGACCTGCGTCCAGGCCACGCCGCTCATCCTGGCCGGGCTCGCGGTCGCGCTCCCGTACCAGGCTGGCATGTTCAACATCGGTGGCCAGAGCCAGTTCATCGGCGGTGCCATCGTGGCCACCTACCTCGGCTACGGCGTGAGCATGCCGGTCGTGGTGCACGTGATCGCCTGCGTGATCGGGGGCTTCGTCGGCGGCGCGGCGATCGGCTGGATCGTCGGCGAACTCAAGGCGCGGACCGGCGCGCACGAGGTGATCGTCACGATCATGCTCAACTACGTGCTGGCCTATTTCCTGGCCTACCTGCTCTCCTACGGCTACCTGATGCAGGCGCCAGGCACCGTCAACCCGATCACCGCGCCCATCGCAGGGAACGCGCACCTGCCCCTGCTTTTCGGCTCTCACCTGCGCATCAACGCAGGCTTCCTGCTCGCGCTGGCCTGCGCCGCCGGCATCTGGTGGCTGCTGAGCCGGACCACCGTCGGGTTCGAGTTCCGCAGCGTCGGCAAGAACCCGAGCGCGGCCCGGGTGGCGGGCATGAACGTGGAACGTAACTGGGCCCTGGTCATGCTGATCGCCGGCGGCCTGGCCGGGCTGGCGGGCGCGGCCGTCATTCAGGGCACCGACTTCACCCTCAACAACCAGAGCTTCGGAACGTACGGAATCGACGCCATCACGGTGGCGCTCCTCGGCCGGGGGCGGCCGCTCGGCGTCGTGCTCGCCGGCCTGCTCTTCGGCGCGCTGCACGCCGGGGCGCCGCTCATGCAGGCCGCCACCGGAACCCCGGTGGACATGGTGGAGGTGCTGCAGGCGGTGGTGGTCTTGTTCATCGCGGCGCCGCCGCTGATCCGGGCCATTTTCCGGCTCCGCGCCGCCGGGGTGGCCGGCGTCGGCGAGGTGCTGTCCAAGGGATGGAACGCATAATGATCACCGAGCAGGTGCCCGAAGTCCTCGTCGCCCCCGCCCCGGTCGGCGTGTTCCGGCGGTGGCTGGCGCCGGTGACGTTCCTCGTCTTTGGGCTGGTGGACATCTTCGTGCTCGGGAGATACGCCCATCACGGGGACGCGACCTTCGCGTTCTCTCAGCCGTTCGCCAAGGTGACCGTGCCGAACCTCACCTTGGCCGCCGCGGTGACTTGCTACGTGTGCGGCGGAATCTCGATCGCGGTGGCGGTGCTGCGCCCGTTCGCGGGTTCCGGCAAGGTGCTCAGGCGGACGGCCATGGCGCTGGTCACGTTCTTGTTCATCATCTCGCTGCTGTGCTGGGTCGACGCCGGGCTGAGTACCGCCTTCAACGTGGTGAACCTGCTGCAGGGCACCTTCGCCGGCTCGATCCCCATCATGCTGGGCGCGCTGACCGGCGTCATCTGCTCCCGGTCCGGCGTGATCAACGTGGCCATCGAGGGCCAGCTGCTGCTCGGCGCCTTCACCGCGGCGATCGTGGCCAGCGGCACCGGCTCGCTGTGGCTGGGACTGCTCAGCGGCGCCCTGGCGGGCTCCCTGGTGGGGCTGCTGCTCGCCGTCTTCGCCATCGGGTACCGGGTGGACCAGGTCGTCCTCGGCGTGGTCATCAACACGCTGATCCTCGGCCTCACCGGATACCTGTACGACGACCTGATGATCCCCTTCCAGAACACGCTGAACTCGCCGGCGACGTTCTCCGCCATCAAGATCCCGCTGCTCGGCGACATCCCGATCATCGGCCCGGTCTTCTTCGACTCGACCATCTTCCTGTACCTCACCTACATTGCGCTGGCCGGAGTCCAGGTGGGCATGTTCAGCACCCGGTGGGGACTGCGCACCCGGGCCATCGGCGAGCACCCGGTCGCCGCCGACACCGTGGGCATCGGTGTCATCGCGATGAGGTACCGCAACGTCATCGCGGCCGGGATCATCGCCGGCCTCGGCGGCGCCTACTTCACGATCGGCTCGGTCGGGTCGTTCGGCAAGGACATGTCCTCGGGCGAGGGTTACATCGCGCTGGCCGCAATGATCTTCGGGCGGTACACGCCATTCGGCGCGGTCGCGGCGGCCCTGCTCTTCGGATTCACCACCCAGTTGCAGTCGATCCTGTCCACCCTCAACACGCCGATCCAGTCCAACCTGCTGCTGATGAGCCCCTATATCGTCACGATCATCGTGCTGGCCGGGCTCGTCGGCAAGGTCCGCGGCCCCAAGGCGGAGGGCATCCCCTACGTCAAGGCATAAGTTCGTGGCTCTGGGTGCCCGTTCGGCGTAAACGGAAACGCCCGCGGAGGTGACTCGCTGTCGGCAGTGACCCTAACTAAGAAACACCAAGCTCACACAGGCATCTTTGGCTTCAGAACTTGCAAGTCAAAAATTATCGTGGATCGTTACCTCCTGATAGAGGCTGTCGCAGTACTGATGATCGCGGCCTAAGAGGAGCTTATCGGGCCGGGGGTAGCGCGGCCCGGGCCGGCGGCGGGCGCGATTTCCCCGGGAGCCCGCGGGGGTGGCGTCCGCCTGTTCCGCGGGTCCCGCGTGTCCCAGGGGTCATCTGTGTCCCGGGTGTCACGCATCCTGGCGCGCAGCGGCAGGTTTTTGCGGTGGATCCGGGCTTGGCGGTTGATCCGGTGCACGGAAGCACACCGGATCCACCGCGGAGCCCGGATCCACCGCGGTAACCGGAGGCAGGTGAGGGCGAATCGAAAAAACGGGTGGTACAAGTGACGGTTGAGACTGAGTTCCGGGCCATGGTTGAGGCCTGGATTGCGGATGATCCCGACGAGGGTGACCGGGCCGAACTGCGGGCGCTGCTTGATCGCGCTTATGCGGGGACGGATGGGGAAGCGGCGCGGGGCGCAGGCGCGAGGGCGGACGCTGATGCTGTGGCTGAATTGCGGGATCGGTTCGCGGGGCGGCTTCGGTTCGGGACGGCCGGGCTGCGCGGGGCGGTCGCCGCGGGTCCGAACCGGATGAACCGCGGCGTGGTCCGGGCCGCGACCGCGGCGGTGGCGGGCTGGCTGCTCAGATCGGAGCCTGGCCCGGACGCCCGTGAGGCAGGCCCGAATGCCCGTGAAGCGGGCGTCGTGGTGGGCTGCGACGCGCGGCATCGGTCAGCGGACTTCGCCGAAGAGGTGGCGAGAGTGTTGGCGGGCGCGGGCATCGCGGTGCACCTGCTACCGCGGCCATGTCCTACTCCCCTGCTGGCGTTTGCGGTCCGGCAGCTGGGCGCGGCGGCGGGCGTGATGATCACCGCGAGCCATAACCCGGCGGCCGACAACGGGTACAAGCTCTACTTGAGCGACGGCGCCCAGGTGATACCGCCCGCCGACGCCGAGATCGAGAAGCGGATCGCCAGCCTGGGGCCGCTGGCACAGATCCCTCTCGCCGAGGCCGCAAGCCCGCTGATCATCCGGCACGGCGATGAGGTGGCCCAGGCGTACCTCGACGCGGTCGTCCCCGCGGCGGGCGGTGCTGTTCCCGGGCCGGAGCTGAACGTGATCTATACGCCGCTGCACGGGGTGGCCCGGGACCTCATGCTGCGGGCTATCCGGCAGGCGGGCTTCGCGTCTCCGCACGTGGTGGCGGCGCAAGCGGAACCCGATCCCGACTTCCCGACGGTCGCGTTTCCCAACCCGGAGGAGCCAGGCGCCCTCGACCTGGCGCTGGCCGACGCCCGCAGGCTCGGTGCCGAGCTCGTCGTGGCCAGCGATCCGGACGGCGATCGGCTGGCCGTGGCCGTACCCGAACCTGCGGACGGCACCGCCCTCTCGCCCGCCGCCGCGAGCGACTGGCGCGTGCTGACCGGAGACCAGGTGGGCGCGCTGCTCGGCGCCAGCCTGCTGGAGCGGACGGCGCTCCAGCCCGCACCGCAGGCCCGGGTCGTGGCCTCCACTATCGTCTCCTCGACGCTGCTGGCCAAGATCGCGGCGGCGGCCGGCGCTGGGTACGCGGAGACCCTGACCGGGTTCAAGTGGATCGCCCGGGCGGCCGATGGCCGGCCCGGGACCCGCTTCGTCTTCGGCTACGAGGAGGCGCTCGGCTACGCGGTCGGCGACGTGGTGCGCGACAAGGACGGCATCGGCGCCGCGCTGGCGATGCTCTGGCTGGCGACCAGCGCCAAGGCCGCCGGGCGTTCGGTACTCGAGGTCTACGACGCGCTGGAAACGGCGCACGGCGTGCACTTGACGGCACAGCTCACGCTGCGGACGGCCAAGCCGGCGCAGATCATGAGCCGGCTCAGGGATGATCCCCCGGCGGAGTTCGGCGGCGAGCCGCTGACTGGCGTCCTCGACCTCGCCGATGGCGCCGACGGGCCCGGCACTGGTGGCCCGGCGCTCCCGGCCGCGGATGTGCTGATCTTCCGCCTGCCCGGTGCCCGCGTCGTGCTCCGCCCGAGCGGCACCGAGCCGAAGATCAAGTGCTACCTGGAGATCACCGAGCCGCTCGCGGGCCGCTCGCTCGCCGCGGCCCGCCACGCCGCCGCGCGGCGGCTGGCTCCGCTGCGGTCCGCGCTCGAAGTCGTGCTGGCAGAAGCCTGACCGGTCCGACCTGGCCGGGGCGGTCACGCTGTACAACGACTTCGAACGGGCGGTCTACGCGGCGCTGTAATCCGGCCGACGTGACAGCGCCGACGTGACAGCGCCGATGTGACAGCGCCGATGTGACAGCAGAGCGCGTCAGCCGGTGGTCAGGGCGCGGGCCTGGCTCACGTCCCGGTGCATCTGGGTGACCAGGGCCTCGACGGAGTTGAACCGTTCGGTGCCGCGGAGCCTGGCGGTGAAGTCGATCGCGGCATGGGCCCCGTAGAGGTCCAGGTCGTCCCGGTCGAGCGCGTGCGCCTCGACGGTCCGGTCGCCGACGCCGAAGGTCGGGTTGGTGCCGACCGAAATCGCCGCCGGCCAGCGGCCGATCTCGGACCCGTCCAGGTCCAGGCTCGTCAGCCAGCCCGCGTAGACGCCGTCGGCGGGAGTAGCCGTGTGCGGTGGAGTCTCCAGGTTCGCGGTCGGGAAGCCGAGCCCCCGGCCACGCATGTGGCCGCGGACGACAATGCCCTCCACCCGATGCGGACGGCCGAGGACATGGGCGGCGGCGGCCACGTCACCGGCGGCCAGGCACTCCCTGATGTAGGTCGAGGAAACCGTCACGCCGTCGACTACCAGCAGCGGGACGCCCTCGGCAGCGAAGTCGTACTTCTCGCCGAGCTGCGCGAGCAGCGGCACGTCACCCGCCGCCTTGTGGCCGAACCGGAAGTTCTCCCCCACCACCACGACCGCCGCGTGCAGCCGTTCGGACAGGACGACCCGGACGAACTCATCCGGGCTGAGCCGGGAGAATTCCAGGCTGAACGGGAGCACGAGGACGGCGTCGGCGCCCAGGCTGGCCAGCAGCTCGGCCCGCCGCCGCGAGGTGGTGAGAAGCGGTGGGTGCGAGCCCGGCCTGATGACCTCGTCCGGGTGCGGATCGAAGGTGATCACCACGACCGGCAGGTTCCTGGCCCGGGCGATCTCACCGGCCCGCTCGACGATGCGCTGGTGGCCGCGATGCACGCCGTCGAACTCGCCGATCGTCGCGACGCACGCACCCCAGCCGGAAGGCACTTCGGCCAGACCGTACCAGCGGTACACGATCTCCGTTCCTCCTTCGTCGCCAGACCCCAAGCCTAACCATCACCGGCAGCGGGTCGCGATCAGGTTACGACGGACACGTTAACGACGCGTGACCGGCGCGATCATGCCTCATGCGAAGACGACGAGCGGCCGGGCTTGCCCGGACTCTTCGGTCAGCAAGGCGATGAGCGTGCCGTCAGGCGCGTAGGCAGCCGTGGGAGCCCGCGTGTCGGTGACGGCGGCAGCACCGGCGACATCGGCGCCTGCAGCGACTGCGGCGACTGCGGCCGCCGCGAGACGGCCGCCGTGGGCGAGGCGGCGGGCCTCGTCCGCGGTCAGCTGACGGACCGGGAACGCCGCCGACGCCGCCTGGGCCAGCGGCAGCACCTCGAAGCTTTCAGCCAGCTGATCCAGGGTGTGAGCCTGATCTATGCCATACCCGCCCACCCGGGTGCGGCGCAGCCGGGTCAGGTGCCCGCCGGCACCGACGGCCGTGCCGAGATCACGAGCCAGCGCCCTGACGTACGTGCCGCTCGAGCAGCGCACGGTCGCGTCGAGATCAACCAGCCCACCCACCTGCCCATCCCCGCTCACGTGGCGGACCGCCGTGACCGCGAACTCGTGGACCGTCACCGGCCTGGGCTTGAGTTCCGGAGCGGCACCCGCCCTGGTCAGCCGGTAAGCACGCTGGCCATCGACCTTGATGGCGCTGACCGCGGGCGGTACCTGCTGGATCTCGCCGGTCAGGCCGGCTACCGCCTTCGCCAGCTGCTGTTGAGTGAGCGCTGCCGCGGAAACGTCCACCGTCGACGCGGTGCTCGTGATGTCGCCTTCCGCGTCATCGGTGCTGGTGGACTGGCCGAGCCTGATCGTGGCGGCGTACTCCTTCTCGGTCAGGGTCAGGTATCCGAGCAGCCTCGTGGCCTTTTCCACGCCGACCACCAGGACGCCCGTCGCCATCGGATCCAGGGTGCCCGCGTGCCCGACCCTTCTGGTTCCGGCCAGCCGCCGGATCCGCGCCACCACGTCATGCGACGTCATACCGCCGGGTTTGTCCACGATGACGAGGCCGCTGGGGACGCTCATGCTCTATTTTCCGCTCGCTGGTCGTCATTCATTCGTCGTCGCTGGCCTCGTCGGATTCTTCTGCGGGCTTGCGGTAAGGGTCGGGGTCGCCGGCGTAAATCGCGCCGTCGCGGCTGCGGGCGAGTTCCTCGTCGGCGGTCCTGGCCTGGGTAACCAGGTCCTCGATTCGCTTGGCCGTGTCCGGGATCACATCGGCGACGAACTCGAGCGATGGGGTGTGGCGCAAGCCTATCTGGCGTCCCACCTCGGATCGGATGATGCCAGTCGCACTGTGCAGGGCCATCGCCGTGTCCGCCCGTTCCTGGTCGGACCCGTACACCGTGTAGAACACAGTGGCCTCGCGGAGGTCGTTGGTCAGCCGGGCCTCGGTGACGGTGATGAAGCCGAGGCGAGGGTCCTTGATCCGCCGCTCCAGCATTTCCGCGACGATCTGGCTGATCCTGTCGGCAAGCTTGCGCGCCCTCGCGGCGTCCATGCCGTCACTCCTCCTCGTTGAACAGCCGCTGCCGCGCCGACAGCAGCTCGATCTCAGGGTGCCGGGCCACCATGGCTTCGCACTCGGCGAGCACGCTCATCGCGTTACCGGCCGTCGCCGATACCACGGCCACGCCGATCTCGGCCCGCCGGTGCAGATCCAGGTGCCCGGTCTCGGCGACCGCGACACCCGGATAGCACCGGCGTAGCTCAGCGACCAGCGGCCGGACGACGCCCCGCTTGCCTTTCAGCGAATGCACGTCGCCAAGCAGCACGTCAAGCGTCAGCGCGGCAACGTACACGGCATCACTTCGCTCCTGCCCACCTAGCTCGGCCGCAGTAGACTCGGCCCGATTGGACGTAATGGGGGTGGGGCCCGGCGGGT
>Ga0302326_10012302_pt1 | contig 18280 bp, 15 predicted proteins | sample Palsa_T0_3_FD_202264 | JGI IMG/M metagenome (GOLD analysis project Ga0302326, IMG submission 202264) | Peat permafrost microbial communities from Stordalen Mire near Abisko, Sweden - Palsa_T0_3 | ecosystem: Environmental > Terrestrial > Soil > Palsa > Peat permafrost | place: Sweden: Abisko...
CATACCCAGCAACCCGATCTTGCAAATACTGGCCTGCTTTTACTCCGCCACAGTGGACTGGTTTTACTCCGCCCTTGACAGTTACTACGCCACAGTTGCGGAGCGGGCTTGTTTTCGCCGAATGTGTTGCTGCACGGCGATGTCATAGAAGGGCGCGCGGTTCTAACCTACGCGTAGGCATTTGGGCGTTGGCTCGAGGCCATCCTCTCGACGGCCTGGACGGGATAACCTAAGTTAGCGAGTTGCATTCGATAGGCGCTCGCTTCTACAAATGACCGCATGTAGGATTGTGCAACCCGATTCCAAACCATAGATCGTGCATAAAGGTAGGCGCGTTCGCGCATCGCTTGGCGTTCCTCATTGTTGGCCAAGAGTGCGATTGTCGCTGTTGCAATGGCAGCTGGGTTCTCAAACGGCACCACTATTCCGCGTCCATGGTCCAACACTTCGGCGGCGTACCAATACGGAGTGGAGATAATGGCCTTTCCGGCGCCCATGGCATATGCCAGGGTCCCCGATACAACCTGGGCTTCATGACAGTAGGACGTGATGTAGATGTCGGCCAACCCCACCAGCGAAGCCATCTCTTCAGGACTGACGAATCGGTTGACGAACAGGACCTGCTGTTCCACCCCAAGCTTCTTGGTCAAGGCCTGCAACTCAAGCCGGTAGCGATCTCCTTCCCGAGTTCGGATCTGCGGGTGAGTGGCGCCGGCAATCATGTAAACAGCGTTGCTGTTACTGGCGAGGATGCGCGGCATCGCTTGAATTACGCTTTCGAATCCTTTGTTCGGAGACAGCAGACCAAACGTCAGAAGGACAATCTTGCCGGGGCAAGAGAAGCGATTCTTATTCATGTCGGGCTGCTCAAACGGCAGGTCGGGAATGCCATGAGGAATCAGTTCGATCTTCTCTGCCGGGACCCTGAATATCTCCTGCAGGATTCGCGAGGAGTATTGGCTCATGACGATAAGGCGCTCGGAGCGTACGGCAATCTTGTGCATCACAACCCGTTGGTCAAGATTCGGCTCACGAAGTACTGTATGGAGGGTTGTCACCACTGGCATTTTAAGGTGCTTCAGCAACTCGATGATGTGGTTCCCGGATTTACCCCCGAAGATTCCATATTCATGCTGCAAGCACACCAGATCTACGTTGCTCGCATTCAAATAGTCGGCGGCCCCTCTGTAGGACGCAATGTCACCTTCGCTGATTTCGAATCGCACCCTTTCTGGGTAAGAGTAGCTTGAATTGCCGTCGTTGACTGCAACCACCGACAACTGGGCCGCTCCGTATTCGGCGGCGATCGCGTTACACAAATCTGTCGTGAAAGTCGCAATTCCACACTGCCTCGGAAGATGATTTCCGACCACCGCTATCCTGATCGGGCGAAGCGTACGAGGCGCTAGTTGAAGAGAGGAAACTGAATCAGTTCCAAATATCTTGCGCCGCACTTCGGGATAGATGAGACGGTTTGATTTCGAATCGAAAGAGGTATCTGAAGCGGCCATTCCGCATGTCTCCCCTGATCGTCGCGCGGTGATTGAAAACACTCTAAGCCCTCAGAGGGGCGCGAAGTCGCTTCGCTATCTCAAAGGTTTTCTCAGAAGCTGCTATTGAGAAATCCTGAGCCTTTGAGCTCAGCTCTTCCGCGGCATCATGATCGCCTCGATGGTGTGCGGCGGCGGCGGCAGTGTGGGCGTGGGCTGCGTAGATATGCAGATCCGCGGCGTTGTCATATTCGCTCTGCGGCATCTTTGTTCACCTTCCAAGAAGCCATTGCAGCTGTTGCATTTGCAGTCTTCCACATTGCATGTGAGCGCGCTGAGCAATCGTATACATCGCTGTTAGGGCGCTCCATCGCATCCAAATCGAAAATGCAAACAGGGCGTTTGAGACACAACGACAGAATCGCAGAACCACAGTTTATTGCGGACATCGCCCGTGCTTTGCTTGGAAACCGAGGTCAATTGTGGACAGTTGCGGCATTGCCGCCAGTCCTGGAGTCATCCAAGTCGGTGTCATCTTGTTTCAAACCGATTACCAGAGCGTCGGTCGAGGGGGTGTTTGCCGTTCGAAGTGTCGGCACCAGGCGAGAACGATCAACCGCACCCGTTGGGGGATGAGCGATGTACTACTACTTTTGGGGAATGCACTGGTTTTGCTGGGTATCCTGGATCCTCCTTTGGATGACCTTCTTTTCGTTCATGATGCCCCTGCGGCGAACTACCTACCGGGAAATGCAATCACCGTCCCAACTCCTGAAAAGGAGATGTGCCGCCGGAGAGAACACAAGCGAGGAGTACGACGAATGACGGCCTACGCTCATGCGGAATGCAAATATGAAGTAGAGATGTCCGCCTCGGTTTAATCAACAACAGCTTAGAGGCTAAAAGAAACCCAGGAATCGTTGTGTTTACCGGGCAAGATGCCATTTGGCCTTCAGCCAGCCCAAAATTCGGACAGACTACTTTGCAAGAAGCCGAACCACATGGTTGACGATCATCAAATCCTCGGCGGGAGGAATGACGCGAACCATGACCGGTGAGTGATCTGCCGATATCGCGGCGGCGCATTGGACGTTGTTGCGAGACTTGTCAAGCTTGATTCCCAGTGTGCCCAGTCCCGCGCAGACTTCAGCGCGGGTGGCACTGTCGTTTTCTCCAATACCCCCAGTGAAAACCAGCATGTCCAGCCCACCTAACTCGGCCGCGTAACCGCCGATCCAGTTGGCAATGGTCGAGGTAAACTTCTCTACGGCAAGCCGCGCCTTTGCGTTGCCGTGCGCAATGGCGTCGCGCAGGTCGCGCATGTCACTGGAAAGTTCGCTCACACCCAAGAGGCCAGCTCTCTTGCTGACTACGGTCTCCAACAGGTCGGCGGCCTCGGTGGTGTCTTTAGTCGTCTCCGCAATTTTGCGCAGGATAAACAGAAGCACTCCAGGATCTATATCGCCGGTGCGTGTGCTGCTTACGATACCACCGAGCGGCGTGAGGCCCATTGAAGTGTCCAGGCCCCGTCCGTCTCGGATCGCCGCGATTGAAGCGCCGTTTCCAAGATGCGCGACAATCAGCCTTTGCGGCACGGCCGGTTCCAGTTGATAAACGATCGATTCGTAGGACAGTCCGTGCGCGCCGTAGTGGCGCACACCCATAGCAGCATACTCCTCGGGGATGGGAAGCCGGGTGACCACTTCAGGCATGTGCCGATGGAAGTAGGTGTCCAGGCAAACGAAGTTGGGAATGCCGGGGAACTCCCGGATAGCCTCACGCATGATGTAGATGGCGATGGGTGTATGCAGTGGTGCGAAGGCCTTGTAGCGCTCCATCTCTTCAATCAATGCTGGAGTGATGCGCTGGTTTGTCTGAACTGTAGGGCCGCCCGAAACCATTCGGTGGCCGATGGCCGACGGTGAGGGGAAGTCCTTCGAGTGCAGCGCATCCGCCACCAGTTTGAAGGCAACGGCGCGCGTGGGCAGAGACGGGGACTCATCGACCAGCTTCTTACCCTTACCGTCCTTGATCCAGAACTCGCCCTGATCGGTGCCGATGCCATCGACCGCGCCCTCGTGGAGTTTCTGCGGTTCGCCGTCGGCGGTTGCATACACCGAGAACTTGATGGAAGAAGAACCACTATTCAAAACCAATATGGGCAAAGACGCCATGAACATAGCCTCTCAATTGGAACAGAACAAGTCTGCGGGTTGGAGAGTTGAACGTGGCGTCACAATTGACGGTACATAACTCACGTAAGGATGCGCTGTGCCCCCTGCGATGAGATTGAATCTTGCGCAAAGGTTCTGGGTGCGCCCACAAGCCATTTTGCGCAAAGAACGGTGGCTGCGCTCGGCCGCAGTGAAAACTGCGGCCTACAAGATAATCCTGGCCGAGTTGCACGGCAGCGACGGCCGATGCGGCGACAGACCCCTTGCGAACCACCCCGAAAGTGAACTCGGTCGCCGCAAGTGCTTCCTACTTGCTATACGCGCGCAGCTCGTGAATCAGTATCCTCGCAGAATCTGGAACAGGAACCTTGCCATCCAGGATGTCGGGTCTATCCACGTTATCCCCATACAATGCCTGATCCCCACTTTTGTCGGCCTGAACTACGGCGCCGTCAAGGCTAACTCCTGCAAAAACGCCCTTGCTGCGCGAATAGGAAAGGATCTCTGCGTTCAGCTTCAAATCAGTAGAGGCCGCAGCCTTCCGCCCAACAGGCCCTGCCGCCACGGAAGCGTCCGCGCCCAGTTTGAACTTGTCGCTGAGAAGGCTATGCAATGCGTGCTCGTTCATAAAGAGCATGATGAGGTCCGTTGAAGAGCCCCCGATCTGGTATCCTACGCTCCCTCCGTCGATGGCGATGAACATCGGAGCGCTCCATCCATGCTCGGTGCGGCATGTTGCCAGGCCACGGCCATAACTCCCGCCGAAGATGAAGGCGAACTTTATGTCCCCGGGAATGATGGCGATGCACTTTGCCTTCTCCAGAAGGCCCTGCGGTATGGTGCTATCCGGTGTGTCCATGATTGCCTTGAACACCTCCGCCGCCTTCTGGCTTCGAGCGGCATCATCGTCGCGGTCCGAAGCTGTTGCAAGTTGACTGCCCATCAGTACGAGTGCCGAGACGATCAAAACGCGCTTTAGCATCATATTTGCCTCGTTTCTTTGGATTCAATGGAAGCGTTGGGGTTGATGCGTCCAAACCACCTCGAGATGAAGAGCTGACTCGCGCCAGGAACGCAAACTGAGACTTCGCGACACGATTTCGATTCCCGAAACTGTCGAGGCCTTGATAGTTGCTAATCGTACCGACAGGAGAAACTCCATGAATGGTCTGAATGGACCAGATTTCCATCTCTATGCGGGGCGATGCTAACGCGTAGGGGGCAGTCGCGTTGCCACTTTGGGAACACCTTGCTTCACCACGAATGGACGACTACTCCCGTATATCGGCTTCCGGATTCCTTGCCGGCAAGACTTTGCCCTTTCAGTTCTACATGTCCTCCATCGATGACAAGCCAAGGTTGAAAGGCAACAACTCCACGCGGGAAACGGGGCTCTCTCATGAAAGCCATGTCAATTGTCGGGATCATCCTGATAGCCGCGGGTATCGGGTCGCTGGCATACTTTGCATCGCCGATGCGGCTCATGCTTCAGGAGACGGTCATATTGCACACACTCAATCCAATTCCACCAATTCTTGGTGGACTGGCGGTCGTTTGCGGAATTGCACTTGTGTATTTGGGAACGCCAAAGACTCACAGCGGAGGGTAATACTCATAGTGAGTCGGTCGTGACGCCATCGGCAGAGCGGATTGTTTGAACTAGCAAGATCGATTCATAGCGGACTATAAGCCATCCTCCTCGAGATGGACGCTGCCGATAGGTCGATAGCTGCATCCATAACGAGGCAACTTTCACACATCCAACAATTTTTTCACAGTTGGATCCTACGAACAGAGGAGGTTTCTATGTATTACTTTTGGGGAATGCATGCATATTGGTGGGTGTTTTGGGTATTCCTTTGGATGTTGTTCTTCTCCTTCATGATGCCGATGAGACGGACTACCTATCGTCTATTGCAAACTCCACTGCAGATCCTGCAAAGGAGATATGCGGCCGGGGAGATCGCCAGCGAAGAATACGAAGAAAGAAAAACCAGACTCCTGCGGGATGCCACGATCAGATGAGGATACCTGCTTCGACTCAAGGTATCGGCGCTCCCACCTTGAATGCGCGCTTCGGCTCGGAGACGGGTATGATCTGGCCCGGACTTTGCTCAGGACAGGAACTGACGCACATCCCTTGACGTGGCATTAAACTTCAGTGCACGTGCGATGCAGGTTGACTCGATGATTGGCCTGCGACACTGACTCAACCCAACTGGTAGGGATAAGCACTGAGCGGCAGTGGAGCCAGTCTCCAGCCTTCACTTCCAGGTACCCGAGATTCCAGGACGATTCATCCATGATGAACCCCTGAAGACGCCCCAAATCACCGTCTACGGCCCACACTTCGTAGCCCCATAAGGCCGAGGCACCACGGAGATGCTGATGCTCGGCAGGGCTCACCGGAAACTTGATTCCGGTAGGCATTGTCGATGCCGAGCCCATCCCGCGATCAACCCATGCCGCCCATCGCCCGTAGTCTTTGTCCATCGCCATCTCTTGTTGGCGGGTGACGGGCTTTTCGGTTTCGATGTCAGGACTCTCACGAACTTACTCCATGGTAAAGTGAACATCGAAACACTTCTTTACCCAGTCGGGCCGTCCCAAATCCACTATTGCGAGAACACCATTCTTCCGATGAAAACAGTTGCCTGCTGCCCCGTTAACTTCCCGGGCGTGTGGCGTTATCTGAAACAGCGACCACTCCCCTTTTAGAGGTTGTCAGGGCTCGAGCCTGTCTTGATGGTTGATCCACCCGCCTCGAAAGAAGCGATGACCTACCATATCCTCAGCGAGCAAGTAGATGACCGCAATCAGTATTGCTACGAAAAGGATTCTTATGATTCCAAGCCAAGGCGAACTTTTCTCGGAAGTACTCGCAGCATTCACGTCATCGGTCACCTGAACTGCCTACTCTCTCATTCAACAGTTTGACGAACAGTCGGACTGGGTAGCGTGCCGTATCGCGTCTGTCGTCCGTCATGCCAAGCTGCTCCTGGCCCTCTCAGGGTCAGGGAGTGCGGGTCTCGATGAATCTTCTTCCGGCAACTGATCTCGAAGAACCGCATTAAGCAGGGATTTGTGAACGCGAATACGCCCTTTGTATTGGATATAGCCGAGCCTGCGGAACCGGTTCATGAAGAAACTGACCCGTGAACGAGTCGTACCGATCATCTCCGCCAACATCTCCTGAGTGATAGGAGCAATTAGCGCCGTCGGCTCTCCTGGTTGGCCATATTCGGCCATGAGTAAGAGTATTCGCGCCAGACGTCTCTCGCTGGAATTGAAGAGTTGATCGACCAGATCCGCCTGAATTCTTATGCTTCGCGTCACCATGAATTTCAGAAACAAATCAGAAAATTCATGTTCAGCGTGCATGACACGCAGCATCTCAGCGCTATCGATTTTAAGGACGACGCAGACGGTAATGGCACTGGCTGTAGCCGTATGAAAGTGGCACGTTGCGGAAATGGACTCCTCGCCAACAAAGTCTCCGGTGGCCAGAAGCGTGACAGTCGCTTCCTTACCTCTGTTTGAAACAACGGTGAGCTTTGCTCTTCCGGAATGAATGTAAAAGACTGCGTCCGCAGGATTCCCCTGAGAAAAGAAAATGTGCTTCGCCTTAACTCTGACCAGCCTGCGACCTACTCCTGGACTTGCCAAGTACTTATAGGGATCAAATACTACCTGCTTCATTCTATCCATAGGGACGGCCTCTTGGGTCATGCAGCCCTGCCGCTGGGGAACGGCACAACTGTCGCGTACTGTGGGGCTTCGCTCTCATCGTCTGAATGCGTTGATTCGCACACACTAAATGATCGTTTCAGCACTCCCAGTCTCGGGTCTGTGCAATTCGGCACGTGCCTGCTGTCGCGGCGAACCCGTTGTGCGACCCCAGACAAGTGATCTCTCCACTATGGCGCGACCACTATTGACGAGTCCAATGTAGCCTCGTGACTACATGATCGCAAGCAAAGCGACCGAATTTTTACGAAGACGGAGTTCATTGCAATATCCAGAGCGATCCGGCATTTGTATTGGTCTCATTTGACCGTACTCAGCGTCGCATTTTCTTCGATAGTCGTAGCAGGGCGTCGTATCCACTTGCTGCCACTGGGACAACTCAGCGCTCATGGCTCTTTGAGAGGGAACACTATGCATGCAACTGCCATTCTGAAGCCTACGCCCGAGCCTCCTAAGGCTCGCACCCCTACTAGCCGGATTCTGACGCCTGCAATCAGCTTTCTGCTGGGCTGGGGGTTCTTTGCCCTGGTCGCAATTGGCATCGTATTGTCGGTCATTCTCGGTCTGGTGCAAAAATGGCTCTGGATGCGGCAACTCGACTACGCGGGCATCTTCTGGACGCTTTTATCCGTCAAGTGGGGAATGTTCGGCTTGACACTGGCTGTTGCAATTCTTTATCTGTGGGTCAATCTCCGCTTTGCAACCAGGCACGTCGACGTCTCGGAGGAGGGCGGCTCATTCAACAAGACGTTTATAAATTCTGGCAACGCCAGCAGGTCCATCAACGTAAGCGTCAGTCCCAAGCTGCTTGTATTTGTCATTAGCATGGCCATTCTAATCGTATCCCTCCTGGTTGCGCTTGGCGTTTCAAGCCAATGGGACACCTATCTTCGCTTTCGATATGGCGGATCTTTCGGAATCGCCGACCCACTGTTTGGCATTGACCTTGGCTTTTATGTGTTCCGCCTTCCGTTTTATGAATTGTTGCAGGGAAGCATTACTTTTCTAACCATTGGCGCCCTGGCGATCCTCACCTTTTGCGCGATGTTCGGCGTACACCAGTCCAAATCCACAGGGAAGATTACTCTGCGCGATGGCGTTGCTCGGCACTTCATCGTGCTTCTATTCATTTTGGTTGCCAACTTCGGGTGGGGCTTTGTTCTCGACCACTACGAACTTGTGTACTCGACCGTCGGCGTTGTTCACGGTGCCGGCTATGCGGCCGCACACGTTACAAGGGTTGCCCTTTGGGTGATGGCCGGTGCTTCCGTACTCGCTTGCGCGCTCTTGATCTTCGCCTTCTACCGTCCACGAGCGAAACAGGTGGCCGCCGGCATCGTGATTTATGGAGCACTGTATGCGGTGGGCGTTCTGGCGCTGCCGTACCTCTTCGAGGCGTTCCTGGTGAAACCCAACGAACTCAGCCTTGAGACGCCCTACCTGAACCATTACATCGACTTCACGCGCAAGGCCTATAAGTTGGACGGTATACAAGAGACCGCATATCCAGCCCTCTCAGATCTGACTCCCGAAGTCATCGCAAGAAATCAGGACACGATCCAGAACATCCGTCTCTGGGACTCACGGCCCCTCTTGCAGACCTATCAGCAGACGCAGGCCATACGTCTTTACTACAACTTCTATAACGTGAATGTCGATCGATACCACCTGGCGGATGGCTTCCATCAGGTGATGCTCTCGCCCCGCGAGCTCGCATCGCAATTGCCCGCACAGGCTCAGACCTGGGTGAATGAAAACCTTGAGTTCACGCATGGCGAGGGAATGGTCATGAACTTCGTGTCGAGTTCGACCGGGGGAGGGCTTCCGCAGTACCTGCTTGAAAACGTTCCTGCCGAATCGCAGTACGGCTTGAAGATAACTCAGCCGGACATTTACTTCGGCAACGTGGCGCCCGGCTATAAGATCGTCGATACCGGAATCAAGGAATTCGACTATCCCAAGGGCAATGAAAATGTCTATGCCAGCTACGAAGGCAAGGGTGGAATTCCAATTGACAGCATTTGGAGTAGGCTTCTGTTTGCATGGACGCAGAAGGACATCAATATTCTGCTCACCGGCTACCTTAAACCGGAGAGCCGGATACAGATCTGGAGAGGAGTGCAGGAACGTGTTGCGCAAGTCGCTCCCTTTTTGGTCCTGGACAAGGTACCGTATGCCGTCCTTAGCGAAGGGAAGCAGTATTGGATTCAGGACGCATATACAGTCTCCGACCGCTATCCGTATTCGAATGTCCAAACGGACGGCTCGGCCCAAGGCATGAATTACATCCGCAATTCCGTCAAGGTCGTCGTGGACATGTACGACGGAACAGTGTCGCTCTACATCATGGATCCCAATGATCCACTGCTGGCCATGTACGACCGCGCATTTCCCGGCGTGTTCAAGGATCTCAGTAAGCTGTCTCCTGACCTAAAGAGCCATCTGCGCTACCCGGAAGATATGTTCGGGATACAAGCAGCGGAATACGAGACCTTCCATATGACCGATCCTCAGGTGTTCTACAACCGGGAGGATCTCTGGGTTGCGCCGCAGGAAAAGTACGATGGCGCCGTCGCCGCAATGGAGCCCTACTACATCCTCATGAAGTTGCCGGGGAGCCAGCAGCTTGAGTACCTGATGATGACTCCCTTCACGCCGCAGAAGAGAGACAACATGATTGCCTGGCTTGCCGCGCGCTGCGACTTCCCTGATTACGGGAAGATGCTGTTCTACGAGCTTCCGAAAGACAAGCTGATCTTTGGACCGAATCAGATCAGCGCGATGATCGATCAGAGCACGACGATCTCGGAGCAGCTCACTCTCTGGGATCAAAAAGGATCGGGAGTCATTCGCGGCAAGCTCATTGTCATTCCGATCGAGAACTCGTTCCTCTACGTTGTTCCCCTTTATCTGAAGGCGGAAGGCACGAACTTTCCTCAACTGAAGCGAGTGATTGTCGCGACTGGAGATAAGGTCGTCATGCAACCGACACTCGACGAAGCGCTCGCGTCGTTGTTTGGAACAGCGCCTGGACAATCTGGGCCATTGGCAGGAAAACAAGCTGGAGCGGGGACGCCATTGTCGAAGACGACGCGGGATCAGGCGACCGCACAATTGGCAGCGGCGCAAAAGGCAATCAACGCGTTGAAGCAAATATTGGATAACCCGCCTCAATAGGCCCGAAATGCAAGGCTAGCTGCCAGCGAGGTTTCAGTAATCGAACGGGCATTTTGCGGTGTGCCATGCCTCCGGCTGCCGAGGGGAACAAAGGAGATTTCAGAATGCCGCATTTTCGAGGAACCAAGAGCGCATTCGGGGCACCGGGCGACGAAGCGCGCTGGACTGGGGCTGCCAAAGATGGAGTAGGCACGGCGCACTCCTTTGGAGGCCGCGTCTGGTACACCATCGGACGCGGCATCTTGACCGAGGTTTACTACCCGACAGTGGACCGGCCGCAGCTCCGCGACCTGGAGTTTCTCTTCGCCGATGAGAAAGGGCTATTCCTCGAGGAAAAGCAGGATCTCGCCTATCAGATTGAACGCATAACGCCTTCTCAAGGCTATCGAATCACCACGCGGGATCGCGGTGGACGATTCTCCTTTACCAAGGAGGTCATCGCCGAACCCACCAGGCCTTGTGTCCTGATTCACACAACCATGGAAGGCAATGGCGACTTTCTCAGATCGCTAAAGACCTACGTGATATGCAACCCTCACCTGGAGGTAGGTGGAACCGGAAACAATGCGTATGTCGTCGAAGTATCGGGTCGCCAATTGCTGGTAGCGGAAAAGGAAGACCGCTGGCTTGCGATGGGCGCATCTTGCCCGTTTGCGCGGCTTTCGTGTGGTTATCTCGGCTCCAGCGACGGATACACCGATCTCAAGAAGAACCGAACGATAAGTTTTGAATTCGACGAGGCGAAGAACGGCAACGTCGTGCTCACCGCCCAACTCGATCTTTCCGGCATTCAGGAATTCACAATAGGAATAGCCTTCGGCGAGAGCCTTCCGAGCGCGATTTCGAGTCTGTTCCAAAGCCTGGGCGCCGCCTACAACGAACAACGCAAGGACTTCATCCATCAATGGGAGGAGGCAGCAAAAAGCAGGCTGTCCCTGAATGGAGCCAGTGGCGATCAAGGACGGCTCTTTGAGTCAAGTTACAATCTGCTGCTGACGCATGAGGACAAACTTTATCAGGGCGCATTCGTCGCATCCCTTGCAATTCCCTGGGGCGAGGCGCGTGACGACAAGTCCGGAAAGGGCGGGTATCACCTGGTCTGGACTCGAGATATGGTGGAAAGCGCCATGGGCTTGCTGGCCGCAGGCGACACATGCGGGCCCACGCGCGCACTTATCTATCTCGCTGCCCGACAGAAGGAAGACGGCAGTTTCCCGCAGAATTTCTGGGTAAATGGCGAAGCTTTCTGGGATGGGATGCAGTTGGATGAAGTGGCCTTCCCCGTATTGCTAGCCTGGCGGCTCCATCAGCTTCATCTTCTCGGCGAATTCAACCCACGCGTGATGGTTGACCGGGCTGCCGCATTTCTGCTCTACAGCGGGCCTGTAACCGGCGAGGAACGATGGGAGGAAGGCAGCGGTTATTCTCCCTCAACACTCGCCGCGATTATCTCGGCATTCATCTGTGCCGCCTCGTTCGCGAGGGCAGATCATGACGATGAGATAGCCGCCTTCCTTGAGAGTTATGCAGATTTCCTCCGGTCGCACCTGGAAGAATGGACCGTCACAACCAAGGGATCACTACTTGCGGGAACTTCCCGCTACTTTGTGCGACTCAATCCAACCAAACCTGGAGAAGCCGCTGAGCCCAGCGCGGTGGATACGGCAGAGCTCTTTCTAACCAGCCAGCCGCCCAACACTCCGCGCTCGTATCCGGCCCGCGACATCGTCGATGGAGGATTTCTACAGCTTGTGCGATACGGAATTCTACCGCCCGACGACCCATTGATCGTCGACAGCCTGCGAGTGGTGGACGCACTGCTCAAAACAGAGACGCCTGCCGGCCCATGCTGGCATCGCTACAATCACGATGGCTATGGTCAGCAGCCCGGAGGCGGACCATATACGAGTTGGGGTCAAGGCAGAGCATGGCCTCTCTTGACCGGTGAACGCGGACATTACGAGCTTGCCGCGGGGCGGGACTGCCGGCCATTCCTGCATGCCATGGAGAAGCTTTCAAGCGCTACCTGTCTGCTGCCTGAGCAGGTTTGGGATGAAGACGACATTCCGGACGCGCAGATGCATCGAGGCGGTCCGACCGGTTCGGCAAATCCCTTACTGTGGGCGCATTCAGAATATGTGCGCCTGCTGCGCTCGTTTCAGGACGGAAAGGTGTTCGATGCGATTCCGGAAGTCCTGGCCCGTTACAAGAACGGTCAGCCTCAGACTGAGATCGAGTACTGGTTGCCGAGGCACCCCATTCGCCATGCCCGCAAGGACCATACGCTTCGCATCTGCGCGACGGAGGCCTTCCGCCTTCGCTGGAGTGCCGATGGATGGAAGACCTTGCAGGACAGCGATTCGCGCGCAACAGGTATCGGCGGTGAATATTTCGATTTAAGTCCGAACGATTTCCAGTCGCAGATTGACTTCACCTTTTTCTGGCCGAATCGCAACCAATGGGAGGGCCAGAATCACTTTGTCAAGGTCGCCCCACCCGACCAGGAGAAAGCTTGATGACCGGCGCCAACCATCAGCCAGTGAAAGGATTTGTCTACTACGCCGTCGGAGTAGCGGCTTTAGGTGGACTCTTATTCGGCTATGACACCGGCGTGATTTCCGGGGCGATTCTTTTCATCAAGAGTCAATTCTCCCTTTCATCGACGATGGAGGAGATTGTTGTCAGCGCAGTCCTGGTTGGCGCGGTGCTTGGCGCCACGCTGGGAGGCGCGTTGACCGATCGCTTCGGACGTCGCAGTCTTATCCTCGCGGCCGGCGCCATCTTTGCTATCAGTTCCCTGGGCACAGCTCTGGCGCCAACGGTTCCGTGGCTGATCGCCGGAAGAGTGGTAAGCGGAATAGCCATCGGGATTGCTTCGTTCATCTCTCCGATGTATATAGCCGAGTTGGTCCCGGCGAGAGTGCGTGGAGCACTCGTCGCCGTCAACATGCTGGCGATAACCACAGGCATCGTAACGGCCTATCTGACGGACTATGCACTCACCGACATCAAAGGCTGGCGATACATGTTTGGCTTGGGTGCGGTACCGGCCATTGGGTTGCTGGTTGGCATGTGGCGTCTTCCAGATAGTCCAAGATGGTTGATCGGCAAATCGAGGATCGATCAGGCGAAGAAGGTGCTGCTGCTGCTGCGCACCCCCGAGGAAGTGGGTCCGGAGGTTACAGACATTCAGCAGAGCATGACCAAACAGAATGGCGACTGGAAGACCGAACTCTTTCGACCCTCCCTCAGAATGCCTCTTCTAGTTGGAATCGGACTTGCGCTCTTTCAGCAGTTGTCCGGTATCAATACGGTCATCTACTATGCGCCAACCATCTTCAAGTTCGCCGGCTTCAAGAGCTCCGGTGCTTCCATTCTCGGCGCGGTTGGTTTGGGAGTTGTCATGCTGTGCATGCATGTGGTGGCTATTTTCCTGTTGGATCGAGTGGGAAGGAAGCCCTTACTATTGGTTGGGGTTGCGGGTCAAATTGCGGGTCTTGCGATTCTGGCCGCGGCCTTCCAGTTCAAGCAACTATCGGGTTTTGTTGGCGATATCGCTGTTGGCGGACTTGTGGTCTATGTGGCTTGTTTTGCCTTCGGTCTCGGACCAGTTTTCTGGCTTATCATCTCCGAGATTTATCCCCTGGCCGTTCGCGGCGCCGCAATGAGTGCTGCCACTGTCGCCAACTGGGGAATGAACCTGGTAGTTGCCGTAACCTTTCTGACACTGGTTAAGGTCTTGGGTCACGCCTCAACGTTCCTATTGTACGGTGTCATCACCGTGGGCGCCTGGTTCTTCATCTATAAGCTGGTGCCGGAGACCAAGGGTAAAACTCTTGAACAGATTGAAGAACACTGGCGAAAGGGAAAGCCGCAACACGCATAGATGGCCCTCCGCTCGTTTTTGCGAAGGAATCATAGGCGAGCATCTGTACTTGCTGTTGAAAGAAAATGCGGCTCCACGATCCACATCCATTGCCCGAACCGGAAAGATGAAATGAGCAGACCCAAATGAATTCGCAGATGTTGAGAGAGACCGCAAAGTTGCTTTTCGCCGATTATAAGGGCCTGCTTGCGATGGATGAAAGCAACGGGACATGTAACAAGCGCTTCGAAAAGCTTGGAATTCCGCAGACTGTCGAAGCTCGAAGAGCATACCGCGAATTGATTGTGACCACTCCAGGGCTCGGTGAGTCGATAGGTGGCGCAATCCTCTACGACGAGACGATCCGCCAGAAGAAGAGCGATGGCACTCCTTTCATCAAGGTCCTAATTGATGCCGGTATTACTCCCGGCATCAAGGTGGACACAGGCGCGAAGGACTTGGCCGGTCACCCCAATGAAAAGGTCACAGAAGGCCTGGACGGATTGCGCGATCGACTTGACGAGTATTTTCAAATGGGCGCGCGCTTTGCCAAATGGCGCGCCGTGATTGCGATCGGCGAAGGGCTACCGAGTTGGGGTTGTGTCGAAGCGAATGCGCATACTCTTGCTCGATATGCGGCTCTTTGCCAGGAAGCGGGTCTCGTTCCTGTCGTCGAGCCTGAAGTCATCATGGATGGCGACCATTCCTTGGAGAAATGCCGCGAGGTTACCAACGAGGTGCTGAGAGTGCTGTTCGACGAACTGTTCGCGCAGCGAGTCATGCTGGAAGGAATCGTCCTGAAGCCGAACATGGTGCTACCCGGATTGACCTGCACCAACCAGACCACACTCGACGAAGTAGCCGACGCTACCGTGAACTGCTTCCTGCGAGCCGTTCCCGCTGCCGTACCGGCAATTGCATTCCTGTCGGGCGGCCAGCCGGCTGAATTGGCTTCGGGACGTTTGAATGCGATGAATGTGAATTTCAAGTCGCGGCTGCCCTGGGCGTTGGCATTTTCGTTTGCCCGCGCGATCCAGCAGCCGGCCTTGGAGCTTTGGAAGGGCCAGGAGGCCAACGTGCCGGCGGCGCAAAAGGTATTGGTTCATCGCGCACGCTGCAATCAGGCTGCGCGACGCGGCGAATACTCTGCAGCGATGGAGACGAGTTGACCGGGCATACACAGTGACCAGCTTGCGAAAACCAGATTTGGAAGATGAGCCATGAATCAAACACGGTTGTATCCCCTTCGGTTCGACCCGATTTATCAATACCGTCTATGGGGCGGGCGTCACCTGGCCAGTCTGCTCTCCACGCCGCTTCCCGGTGATGGGCCGATCGGCGAAGCGTGGGTGCTCAGCGACCGTTCTGACCATCAAAGTCTGGTTGCGAATGGACCGCTTAAGGGCCAGACTATCGGTCGATTGATGGAACAATGTCGAGAGCAACTAATGGGGAAGTTTGCTCCTCGCTTCCGCCGCTTTCCCCTGCTCCTCAAATTTCTTGATGCACACAAGATGCTCTCTGTGCAGGTTCATCCCAGCGACGCCTACCCTGACCTGATACCAGCCGGCGAGACGGGAAAGACCGAAGCTTGGGTGGTGATCGAAGCAGAGAAAAAAAGCCACATCTATGCGGGCTTGAAAGCGGGCACGACTGCAGACGATCTGCGGCACTCGATCGCTGGCGGCGCGATTGCCGATTGCCTGGTGGGCATTGTCCCCAAGCCGGGCGACGCCGTATTCATTCCTGCGGGAACGGTTCATACTTTGGGCGGAGGCGTTGTTGTCTTTGAGGCGCAGCAAAACAGCGACGTTACATTCCGCCTATACGACTGGGGCCACGTCGACGCGAAGACTGGCAAACCACGGCCGCTTCAGGTCAATCAGGCTTTTGCCTGCATAGATTTTGAAGGGAGCGCCGGTGGCTTGGTCACATCCCGCGTAGAGGCCAACATGCCCGTTGAGCGCGAGAGACTCTTTGATTGCGAACCGTTCCAGCTGTGGCGATTACTCGGTCAAGCGTCCTTCCCGGTTGGAACTGCAGGAGAGCCGCGTGTGCTGGTTTGCATTGGGGGCTCAGGACAGCTTGAACACGCCAAGATTCCTTATGCCGTAGGCAAAGGAGACGTATGGCTCTTGCCGGCAGAGGTCGGAGTGTGTGCATTTCATCCCAGCCCGCAAGCAACCCTCCTTGAGATTGCAATCCATGGATCATAAGGAATTGGGGATAGCGCGAAATTGATGAAATTGATTTTGTCGGAGTGCGGAACCTCACACAGATTTCGCGAACTCTTAGAGAAATGGAGATGCATGAAGAAACTCATTGTGTTCGATCTGGACGGAACTCTTGCACCAAGCAAATCGTCTCTCGATCCGGAGACTGCAGGGCTGCTGCGTGACCTGCTGAGCATCATCAAAGTGTCAGTGATCTCTGGAGGCGCGTGGACGCAGTTTGAAAAGCAACTCCTTGCCGATCTTCCCAAGGACGCCAACCTCGCGAATCTGTCTCTGCTGCCGACCTGCGGAACACAATTCTTCCAATACAAAGGGAAGTGGACGGAGCTTTATTCAGAGGACCTTACGGCGGAGCAAAGAAAGAAGATCATCGACTCTCTGAACAAGGCTGTTGATGAAACGGGCTATCGCGCCAAGAAGTTATGGGGAGATGCGATTGAGGACCGGGGAAGCCAGGTGACATTCTCCGCGTTAGGTCAGCAAGCGCCTTTGGCGGAAAAGGAAAAATGGGATCACGATTTTGTCAAACGGAAGAAAATCACAGCGATCCTGGAGAAGCTTATCCCAGAGTTTTCCATTCGCATGGGCGGTGCAACGTCAATCGATGTGACCAAGCCTGGCATTGACAAGGCCTACGGGATCGGCAAGCTGCGGGATACTCTGCACCTTTCATTGAAAGAGATGGTGTATGTCGGAGATGCATTATTTCCAGGCGGGAACGACTACCCGGCGGAAAAGGCGGGGGTTGTTTCAATCCCTGTAAGAGGGCCTGACGACACCAACGTGGTCATCAAGACGATCCTCGCTTGTCTTGGCGAGAAGTGAGCTTGGCAAATCCAGTAAGCGGGTGAGGAGCGTTTGATGAGCGGATTCAGGTTGCAACGCCTGGGCATGATCATGGAGCCCGAGCCGGGTAACCCTCATGAAGTGGAAGGGGTTTTGAATCCGGGAGTTGCGCGGGGTCCCGATGGCGAACTCTACCTCTTCCCCCGGCTGGTTGCGAAGGGAAATTATTCGCGCATAGGGATTGCGCGCGTGCGGTTCAATGAAGGCGGCGATCCAACGGGCGTGGAGAGGCTTGGCATCGTACTGGAACCGGAAGCCGATTATGAAAGGCGACCCGACGGCGGCGGAGGCTGCGAGGACCCTCGTGTCACGTTCGTTGAGCCGCTCAAACGCTACATCATGACTTACGCGGCATTTTCCCCGCACGGGCCAAGGATCGCGATGGCGGAATCCGAGGATCTCTTCCGCTGGAAGCGCCTTGGGCTTGCAACGTACGCTCACTGGCACGACATCGAATTGGCTCACGTGGACGATAAGGATGCGAGCATGTTTCCTGTCGCGATCCCGAACTCCGCCGGAGAACTGGAAATGGGAATGCTCCATCGTCCGCTCTTTCCCGGCACTCGGCCGGAGGAGACTGTGCGCCAGCCTGGACCCAGACAGGTGGACTTGAACCACGAGAGCATTTGGATTTCCTACTGTCCACCAGAGTTGATGAGCGAGACGCCGGATCGCCTGGGTCAGTTTACATCTCATCACCGGCTGGCGACTCCAGTGTCGCCCTGGGAACGGCTTAAGATTGGCGCA
>Ga0302326_10012304_pt1 | contig 18277 bp, 22 predicted proteins | sample Palsa_T0_3_FD_202264 | JGI IMG/M metagenome (GOLD analysis project Ga0302326, IMG submission 202264) | Peat permafrost microbial communities from Stordalen Mire near Abisko, Sweden - Palsa_T0_3 | ecosystem: Environmental > Terrestrial > Soil > Palsa > Peat permafrost | place: Sweden: Abisko...
GGTGTAGCGGGGTTTGAAATGGCGGGGTTTGAAATGGTCTTGCCTCCCTCTTGTGCTGTGGCGCCGGCGGCTGCGAACGCCGTTGCGACGCAAATCATACGTGCGATCTTCATGTCTGGCCCCGGATATCGTTCCGCGAAGCATGACGGCCTGCCGCGCGGGGGATGTTGTAGGCAAGTGCGGGGTTTTATGAAAGCATGGGTTTTAGACAACAAGAGCAAAATAACGGGAGCGAAAATGTCGGGATTTTTACGCGCAGCCCTCTTCGGTTTGATGTGCCTTGCGAGCCTCGCTACCGGCATCTCCCCGTCGGCCGCCGCCGGCTATCCTGATCGACCGGTGCGCTGGCTGATCGGCTTTGCGGCGGGCGGCCCGGTCGATATCGTCGCGCGGATCATGAGCCAATGGCTGTCCGACCATTTCGGCCAGCAATTCGTGGTCGAGAACCGGGCCGGCTCCGGCGGCAATATCGCGGCCGCCACCGCCGTCAATTCAACGCCGGACGGCTACACGATCCTGTTCGACGCCCCCAACAACGCCATCAGCACCTCGCTCTACAAGCATCTCACCTATGATTTCATCCGCGACACCGTGCCGGTCGCGAGCATCATGCAACTGACCAACATGATGGTGGTGACCAATGCGCTGCCGGCCAAAAATATTCAGGAGTTCATCGACTACTGCAAGACCAATCCGGGCAAGATCTCCTATGCGTCATCCGGTCTCGGCACTTCGGTGCACATGTCGGCGGAACTGTTCAAGGCGATGACCCATTGCGAGATGGTGCATGTGCCCTATCGCGGTTCGGCGATCGCGTTTCCCGACATCATGTCCAACAAGGTGCAATTGATCTTCGACAATCTGCCGTCGGCGCTGGAGCAGTCGCGCGCCGGCAATGTGCGCGCGCTCGGCGTCACCTCGCCGCAGCGCTGGCCCGGGGTGCCGGATGTTCCCGCCATTGCCGAGACCGTGCCGGGTTTCGAATCCGTCGGCTTCTACGGCATCTCCGCACCCAAGGGCACGCCGCCGGAAATCGTGGAGACGCTCAACAAGGCGGTCAACGAAGCGCTGCGGGATCCCAAGCTGGTGGCCAAACTGGCGGAGTTCGGCGGCATTCCCAAGCCGATGACGCCGGCCGAATTCGGCACGCTGATCGTCAGCGAGACTGAGAAATGGCGCAAGGTGGTCGAATTCGCCGGCGTTTCGGTGGACTGACATCATGATCGCATCCAGGATCGTGTCTTGGCGCCTGGCTGTGTTCGCACTCGCCTGGTTCGCGGCGAGCATCGCGCCGTCCGCCGCCGACTATCCTGATCGACCGGTACGCTGGCTGATCGGCTTCACCGCCGGCGGCCCGGTCGATACCGTCGCGCGTATCATGTCGAAGTGGCTGTCGGAGCGTCTCGGCCAGCAGTTCATCGTGGAAAACCGCGCCGGGTCCGGCGGCAATATCGCCACCGAAGCCGCGATCGCCGCTGCGCCCGACGGCTATACGCTGTTGTTCTCCGGGGCCAACAACGCGATCTCCGCCTCGCTCTACAAGAAACTGCCGTTCGATTTCATCCGCGACACGGTGCCGGTCGCAGAGTTCATGCAGGTGCCGAATTTGCTCGTGGTGTCGAATGCGATGCCGGTCAGGACGGTGTCCGAGCTGATCGACTATTGCAGGCAAAATCCGGGCAGGATTTCCTTTGCCTCATCCGGCAACGGCACCACGGTGCACATGGCAGCCGAACTGTTCAAGGCCATGACCAAATGCGACATGGTGCACGTGCCGTATCGCGGGTCGGCGCTGGCGTATCCCGATATCATGTCCAACAAGGTTCAGTTGATGTTCGACAATCTGCCGACGGCGCTGGCGCAGGCCCGCGGCGGCAGTGTGCGCGCGCTCGGCGTTTCCTCAGCCCAGCGCTGGCCCGGCCTGCCCGATATCCCCGCGATCGCCGAGACCGTCGCTGGATACGAATCGACCGTGTTCTATGGGATGTCCGCGCCCAAGGGCACGCCGAACGAGATCGTCGCCGTCCTCAACACGGCGGTCAATGACGGCCTGGAGGACCCGAAGCTGAGGGAGCAGCTCGCCGGATTGGGCGGCAGCCCGCAGCCGATGACACCGGCCGAATACGGCAGGCTGATCGCGGACGAGACCGCCAAATGGCGCAAAGTGGTCGAATTCGCCGGGATTTCGGTGGAGTGAGGGCAGCATTGCGGGGCGGCGATCATCCCTGTAAACGATGCCAGCACCGTTGCCGGCCGCCAAGCGGCCCGCCTGCGGCGGGGCCTGTAGCTCAATGGTTAGAGCCGGCCGCTCATAACGGTCTGGTTCCTGGTTCGAGTCCAGGCAGGCCCACCAATGTTTTCAGGCATGTACGGACAACGGAAGAACGACTCGATTTCGCTCTAAGAACGACTCGATTTTCGCTCGGAAGAACTACTCTCCTTCTCTATCTAACTGAAATTAAAGGCGAATTCTCTAATAGTTACTTTCTCTACTCGTCCTAGCGTTTGAAAATCCAGGCCGTTTTTTTTTCGAGCAACGACGCATCTTCGACCACAGGCTTGGTGTTTTTTCACGCGTGTGTAAAGACGACCTTCCTCGCCGCGCTTTGGCATCTTATCGAGGCCGACGAAACAGACTGCCGGCTGAAGCTCGACCGCTACGAAGGCAACCTGAAATACTTAAACTCTATTGCCGAAGCATGGAGGACCTTCAAGAAGGTGCCACGGACGTCGCAAGTGGTTGGAGACATCGACATAGCCATCCATTTTGTCGACTCTCACACTCAGGCCAAGGGGCGAGCTTTCTTTCCCGACCTGGCAGGTGAGACGTTCGACGTACAAGTCGAGTCGCGTCGATGCCGGCCGGTCTTTCTAAAGAACGTGGACGGAGATGACGGGATACTTCTCTTCATTAGCTCGGACTCGAAGCAAGATAACCTCTCGATCGTTGAACTTAATTCTATGATGCCACCAGAAGATCCGGAACCAATGGCGCAGGAGGTGCCGGCCACCACCGACACGTCCGGTGAGGTCAACGACGAGGGCGACCCGCTCGAAGAACTGACGCCAGCTCTTGGCGTCGTCGAGCCATCCTTCCCACAAAGTCTCGAGCCGCTCCTCAAGCGGATCGGTCAGACGCCAAAGCGTCACGGATCCAGGAGGATCGAAGATTTGTGCACATCGCGCTGCGGCAACCATGCAAACAGATCGTGCCTGAGCGAAGTGATACGTTCGCGGCAATCCGCGGCGCAGAACCGATGCACCCTGCGGTCCAAGCTGCCCGTTCGAATTCCACCAGCGCGCAAGATCCATCTCGCCGATACGCGCGACCACGGTCCGCACCTTGAGCAGCCACTCAAGGTCCAGATCTGCTTTCAGATCCGCGTTTTTTGCGACGGCAGACGTCATCCTGGCCGACCTCGGGATCTCGGCCCAGTAGGGCCGGCCGCCATTTCCTTGGAAGTACCCACGTTCACGACCCCGCCGACTTCTTGTTTCGCCGCTCCAGCCACTCTTTCGCGGCCCTTTCCAGGATCACGGAAGCCGAGGTGTCTTCTTCGATCGCAGCCTTTTTGACGGACTTGATCACCTCGGGGTCCATCGTCGTCAGAAACTGCCGCTTGTCGCCTTCAGGCGGCTTTCGGCCCTTCCGGAGCGGATTTTTCGGTTCTTTCATCAATCCACGTCCGCCCAGATTTCCCGACTGTCGCTGGAAAAGCGTCCCATGCGTTGAATCCGTCAGCAAGCGCAATCCGCAGGTGCCTGGGGCTGTTTCCCCGGCTTTCTGGCGGAAAAAGTTTTTTCCAGCAGCTATCCCTCTGAATCTACGCCGGTTTCAGGAGCGAACGCAACATATATAGGTCGATATAAGAGATATATTCCATTTAAACCGTTGACATCTATCGTTTGTTCTTGGTATGTTCCCGTTATTGGTGATGTTGCGTGGGGTTGAGCGATGACCGGCAATCAATCGAACAGGACCTGGCAGGCCGCCCTGGTCGCCCGCTATTCAGATCTCTTCAATGAAAAATCCGGTGGCCGGATCTCGACCCCGGGCTATCCGACGGTCGGCGACGGCTGGCGCGATCTTGTTGAGACGGCGGTCGGCCGCATCGCGACCGCTGTTGCCGCTGCGCCTTCCGGATCGGTCGGGATCACCCAGATCAAGGAAAAGTTCGCCTGCTTGAGGCTGTACTGGCACGGTCGCGTTGGTCTCACCGATGCTGCGCATGCCGCCATCGAGGAAGCGATCCACCTCGCCGAGGCAAGGTCGGCCTGCACCTGCGAGCAATGCGGCGAGCCCGGCCGGCTGTACAAGCGCGGCGGCCAGTTGCTGACTGCGTGCGACACTCACGCTAGGGGCGAGGCCGTCAAGGTCCACCCTGGCAGGGAGAACATCCACATCGTCCGTACACTGAAGGACGGCAAGCTCACCATCGCTTCCTGCCGCCGCTACATCCGCGAAACCGACTCCTTTGTGGACGTGTCGCCGGCCGATCTCGGCATCAAGGAGTGAAACCATGGCTCGTTTCCGCTGCCGCGACTGCAACACCGAGGGCACGTTTTCGTATTCAGGCAAGCATGAGTGTCCGAACTGCGGCTCGGATAATGTCCAGTTCGCATTGAGCATCGAGGAATTATCCGATGATGACCCGCTGATCGCCGCCCTGACCAAGTTGGCCGACGACGACACGTGAATTCTTTTAGGCACGGCATACTACAACCCTCACCCGCCTGAAGTGCACGATATGGCCACTCGCACCCTGAATGTCCTCCCCGACCTCATCCGCTTTGCCCAACCGCGCGAGATCACGCTGCCGAAATATTGGATGGAACTCGACCTGTTTGACCACCTCGGCGAGGAGCGCACGTCTTACTACCGCATCGCCGAAAACGGCGTCTTCACGAAAATTGTCAGATCGCAATTCATGTACGACGGCAACTTTAAATGGCGCATGGAGACGAGCTTTTCATCTGACTGGACCAATCAACTATTCGAGGAAGCTGATGTCGGCGTGCACCTCGCCGCGCGACTGCTGACGAAGGAAGAGTTCGAGGTGGCCGAACGCATCGTGCTCGATTTCATCGCGCGCATCGGGCCGCCGGAGAACGTGTGATGGACCTGATGGAGACAATCGTCGCTAGCGTCAAAAAACGCGATCACAAGGTGGTTCGCGTCCCAATCGGAGAGGAAATATCCGACGCCGTTATCGACGAGATGGAAGCGGCCGGATACGTGTTTGCCTGCTCGCCGGCAGCTCCGGACGAGCAAGGATTCCGTGAAGTGTATTTCGAGCGCGCCGAGCCAACATGAAAGTGCACGATATGACCCTCACTCGCCGTCAGATCATGGTCGGAGCCGCCGCGACGGTGGCCGCTGCCGCATTGCCGGCCGCCCAAGCTGACTTCGAATTCATCAATATCATCGTCTACGACAGCATCGAGGACGATATCGCTGACGCCTATGCGCTCTGTTATGGGGGGCCGCGACCGCCGTTTCGTGTCGAGCGCGTTAACGCAGCCGAATACATGCGCGAATTCGAAGAGCGCCTGAAGGCTGACTACGGGATCGAATTGTGATGACCGCCCTCACTCGCCGCCAGACACTGATTGGAGCCGCCGCGACCGTGGTTACTGCTGCATTGCCGGCGGTGGCGATAGCCAATGTCGTGCCGTCAGCATACCCGCACTACCGGAACACGTACGTCCGTCATGACGGCCAATGGCCTGATGGCGCGATCGACGGCGATCTGTTCGAAGACGTTCTACACAATGTTCGTTGGCAATATTGCACGGGTGGCTACCCAGGTTGGTTTTTCGTGGACAAAATCGATTGGTCGAAGCCGTGTCTAGACGGGGTTAAAATCGATGGCTGAAATTTCGCGCCGAGACGCTCTCATTGGGGCCGCCGCCACGGTGGCCGCTGCTGCATTGCCGGCGGTGGCGGCAGCTGTCGTCGACAGTGAGTATCTGAACTTCCTCGTTGATTGTCTGCGCAACGGCGCGGCACCGTATGGCACGCGGTGGACCAGAATGCTCGTTTACAAAGGACGCCGTTGCATGATCATTGCGTCAGGGTCCGACCCTAACGTGGCTGACCTGTGCTGGTTCGACGTCTCCCAAGAAAGCGGCATCGAGAACGACGGGTTCACGCCCGACGACATCATCCGCGGGGCTGGCATGCAGAAGACAGAGCGGTGGTGCATGGGAGGGCCCGCATGATGACCTTCACCCGCCGCCAGACCCTGATTGGAGCCGCCGCCACGGTCGCCGCTGCTGCATTGCCGGCGGTGGCGATGGGTACGGCTTCCAAGACACCGACCGTCACCGGAATTAATTGGAACGGCCTACCGCCGAGTTATCGGTGCACGTGGTGGGAAGATCGCATGCATGGGCTGCTCTGGAAGCACGTGGGCGATCAGTGGGCATGCCTCGGATCCATCGTCGATCCAGTTTACACCATGATCGACGGCGGCGGTGCACCGGGAATGGAAACGTATGTGCAAGCCGTGCCGGCGTGGCACCTGGACTATGCGCTGGCCGAAGACGAAACCGACACCATCGAGGATTAAATATTTTGCGCCTCTGGATACTTTCAGACCTGCATTTGGAGCTGACGCGCGGCTGGGACCTGCCGGGCCCGAGCGAGAGGCCGGACTTTGACGTGCTGGTCATCGCCGGCGACCTCACCACCAGGATGGAACGAGGCGTCCGATGGATACTCGATCGCGTGACTTCCAAGGTCCTTTATATCCCAGGGAACCACGAATTCTATGGAACGGATCTGGATATCACCGTCGAGAAGGCCCGCGCCCTCGCCGCCGGCACGAATCTGCACGTGATGCAGAATGATTCTGTGCGAATTGGCGACGTGGTTTTCATCGGCGCAACTTTTTGGACGGATTTCGATCTGTTTGGCGATCCGGAATACGCCATGCAGGTGGCAGCCGAGACGATGAATGATTACCGCAAGATCCGCTTGGGTCGCTACCAATACCGCCTGCGTCCTTCGCACACGCTGCGACGCCACCAGGAATCGCGCGACTTCTTCATCCGTGAATTACGCAGGCCAAAGACGGGTCCACGCGTGCTGGTGACACACATGGGTTTGCACCCGACTGCGATTCGTCGCGGCTTCGAGCGGGAAATTTCCTCGTCTGCTTATACCAGCGACTGCAGCGACTTGCTTGCCATGGGTGTGGATCTAGCGATTCACGGGCACACCCATGAAACCTACGACCGCATGGTAGCGGGCGTTGGCGTACGCATGGTGACGAACCAGAAGGGATACGGCCCCTGGGCGCCCAACGAGACATGGGACAACGCCCAGTTCGACCCGCACTTCGTCATCGAGATCTGACTACCGGACATCTGAAGAGCGACATCTGAAGGGGGCACACATGACCGACACAACTGACAAACACGCGACCCAGATCGAAGCGGCAAACCCCTCCCTTCAGTCGAATTCAGGTCAGACCCAGTCATGCGCGTTTCCCGAGGCGTCCAAGCCGCCGCCAGCACTTTATTTCTCTCTGCAAAAACCACGGTTGCAATCCCGACGTCATGTTCGTTGGTTCGAGATGCGCTCGTTCAGGCGTCGCTCGACCCGGGCGTTCGCACGATCGAGTTTCTTGCGCAAGCGCGCGTCGCCGCGACACCGGTAGAGCTGAATGCCATCATCATCGTACGCGACGACGGCCGCTTCGTGCTTGATGTCGTACCGGCACGCCCGGTTCGCGATGTCGAGGACGAAGGCCTGGCGCTTATCGCGCTCGCCGAACTCGGTCTGCCAGCGATCACGCTGACCGCAGCCGACATCAAGCGCGAACCGCGATTCGCCAATTCGAATTTGGTCTGGAGCTACCGGATGCGTCTGGTCGGCATCGGCTTACGCATGCGCACTCTCCAAATTCTCGCGGACGAAGGGCCGATGGCCTTGTCGCGGTTGCTGTCCACTGTCTGGAGCGATCGGGACCCGAGCTCGGCGGTCATGTCGTTGGCTTGCGCCGACTTGATCGAGCTTGATCTTGTCAGCCAGCCGCTCGGGCCGGACACCATTGTGAGGGCACGCGCATGAGCCGGAACAACAAGAAGCTCCAGGAAATGTCGCAGCTCTGGCGCGAGGTCGCCCTGATTCAGGGAGTGCCGGCGACGTTGATCGGGGCGGCCGAGCAGAGCGAGATGTGGAACGCCGCGATCGAACGCGCAGCGACCGAACTCGACATCGTCGCCGCGGAAAACGGCGGCAGCGACGATTCCTCCGGCCAGTTCAGCGTCGTGAAGAAAACTCGAAAGCCGCGAAAGCCAAAGGTCTTTACGCCACGAACCGCCATCATCGCGTCCGCGTTGACGGCGGCTACGACTGTGCAGATGCGCCGCGACCTTGCCGGGACGCGCGCAAGGGCGTTCGTTATTCAGGTCCCTTCGGTCGGATGGATCCGGCCTGTGGAAAAATATCTGAACGAGCTCGATGTCGAGCTGTTCACCATCGCCCGCGACGGAAGCAACAGGACGCGAGACACGTCCGCTGTCGGCAACGACGACGTTTCCGGCGCGCTTTCGCGCGGCCGGCGGGTCGTCGGCATCGCCGTCAACCCGGACACGACGTTGCCATCAACGTTGGTCACGACCGCCGATCACATCGTCAAGCTGGTGGCGCCGAATGGCAAGGTGGTCCGCGACGCGATGCGGCGCTGCTACAGCCGGGGTGTGCCGGACAACATCGCGGACAGCCTCGTCGCCGGACTTGAGTTGGAAGACCTGATTGCCGTCATGCGCAAGGGCTCACGCCCCTCCGACGTCGTGCAGCGGCTGCACAACGCCTCGCGGCTGCGCAACAACATCAACGTCAACGAACGGCTGCCGCGGCTCGAGGATGCCATCGAGTATGGCGCTGCGCGGACATGGGGCCTGGCGCTGGCGCAGGATTTCGCCGACTACCGCGCCGGCAAGATCAAATGGGCGGACGTAAGCCGCGGCGCGGTGCTGCATTCCGATCCTGGCCTCGGGAAGACCATGTTCGCGCGGATACTGGCCCAGGCCTGTGGGGTACCGCTCGTCAACGCCTCGGTGGCCGAACTTTTCGCCGGCTCGGCCGGGTACCTCGATTCCGTGATCAAAGCACAGCGCGCGGTGTTCGCGCGCGCCGCGGCTTTGAGCCCCTGCATTTTGCACTGGGACGAGGTTGACGGTCTGCCAAATCGGGTCACAATCTCTCCGCGTGGTGCGGACTGGTGGATGCCTATAATTGAGGACTTTATGTGCCTGTTGGATTCCGCAATTGCCGCGCGGGAGGGGATTTGCGTTATCGGTTCTACAAATAGAATAGATGCGATCGATGCCGCCATCATGCGGCCGGGGCGGCTCGAAGTCGCCATCCACATCCCGCGCCCGAACGCTGCCGGCATCGCCAACATTTTGAGATTTCATCTCGACGAAAATCTGCCCGGCGTCGATCTCACCGGCTTCGCGACGATGCTCACCGGGTCGACCGGCGCTGACATCATGATGGTGGTGAGAAACGCACGCCGGAACGCGCGTCAGGCTGGCCGCACGATGATCGAGAATGACCTGGTCGGCGCGATCCTGCCGCCAGAGGACGTCCCGCCCCCCGCGCTACGGCGGATGTCCGTCCACGAAGCCTCGCATGCGGTGGTGACGCTAGCGACCGGCGCCGGCCGCGTCGCGTTCTGCCGGCTGCAGTCGGGCGCCGACGAGGCCGGCCGAACCACGATTGCGAGTAACAGCGGCGACTACGAAACCGCCGCGGCCATCGAGAACCGGGTGGTCGTCTATCTTGCCGGTCGCGTCGGCGAACGGGTGTTCATCGGCGCGGAGTCCGGTGGCGCCCGTTCCGACCTCGCCCGCGCCACCGCCGCGATCGCGGCGCTGCACATGTCCGACGGCTTGGGCGATCAATTGGTCCATCGCGGCGACGAAAGTCAGGCTCTGCGCGAAGTCCGGCGCGACCGGCGGCTGCGCGCCACGGTGGAGAAACACCTTCAGCAACTGCACGCCCGTGCCGAGGCTTTGGTGGGCGAGCATCGGGACGCCATTGCCGCCATCGCCGACGAACTCGCCGAAAAGCGCTTCCTCAGCGGCGAAGCGATCAAAACCATCATGGAGCGGTGCCCGCCAAAGAAGCCGCAACCGTCCGGTGACGTCGCCAAGCCCGCCCGTCAGTGACCGACATCAACAGGAGAACGCCACATGCTGCGCGTCATCGTCGAATTGGTACCAGGTGGATACCGGCCGCTGAGGCGGACGATCGCATCCATGAACATCGGCAACATGAGCGATCTGGCCGACATCTCGGATTACAAGATCGACGCCACGGAGCAGGCCAACCAGCTGACCGGTACCCCGTCTCGCTCGGCGACCTGCACCGTCGTCGGGCACCACCGGCGCCAGTCGGTTTGGGCCTTGATTGCGAAGGCGGCGGCCGAAATCGAGAAGGCGGAATTCGATGAACATTGACCCGTCGAAGCTCAGTGGCGAGATTTGGGTCGGAGTCGACCTGGTCCCGTACGGCCTGGAGCGCCGGCGCGAAGGTATCGCGGCTTTGCGTATCAGCGCCATTGAGGAGGCAAACGGTGGCGGCTTCACGGTTGAGGGTTTCGACGCCGGAAGTCCGCTGGGCTCCACCCTTCGGAAGACCCGCATCGGACCGCATGGGCGGGGCCAGTCGTTGTGGTTGTTGATCGCAAACGCCGCCTACGCGCTTGCCAACGCGAAATTCGACGAAGTTTAACGAAAAAAAGGCGCATGCTTTCAGGTTTTTCTGCTACCTCAACAGCATGGAAAACCAGGACCACATTCTAGCCGCGCGCCTCATGGCGATGCGCTTTCTCTGCCGGATCGTGTGATCGGCCGAAGGTCCTGACGGACCTGCCGGTCACACCGGCAGGTGAAATCCATCTCCCTGATGCGTCATCGCAACCCGAACTCCGGCCTCGCATCCCGCGTGGCCGACGAGGAGATTGTCATGACCGATGATCCCGACTGCCCCAAGCGTCGTGCGTAGCCGACTGACGGCCGGATTTAACCTCCGCGCATAGTCGGCTCGCCCGACGCTTGCTGCCCTCATCGCTGATCCGAACCAGGTCGAACGCGAGAGCGTTTCAGCCGACGGGAGAGCTATGCCCTCCAGTCCCCTGACCCCAGCGATGACGGCAGAAGTGAACCGGAGTTGGCTTCGAAGACCGCGTCTGAACAACGCCGATTCATAAGCCGGCTTTCGATTCCGAATCAACCTGCCGGCGCAGTCGCTGGCGGGATCACCAGAGCTTTGCCCGGAGTTGGAAGGAAGCCTGACCTCTCACCAGGTCGCGCGTCTTTTCGTCCGGCAGCGCTCCTCGTCGGAGGACCGGACCATGCGTAACGAACTCCCCAGACCTGATTGGGCGTCTCTTCTTGAGACAGTCAGCGTCGACATCGTCTGTGTAGCGAAAGCGCCGGACGATGAAGCAGGCTACCGCGTGACGTGCACGGATGCCGAGACCGGCAAGGTCTTCGGTCGCCGGCTGTTTCCCGCTGTAGCCTGCGGCGGCCCGCCGCTTATCACCTTCGGCGACATCGTCGAAATGATGGGCGGGAGCTACCGCTGCCTTTCGGTTCTCGTCGAGATCCAGGGGCAGAAGGCGCTGCGGCGAAACCGTCGGATTTCCGACATGCTTCGCCGTCACCGCCGCGGTTGGCTGCGCCGCAGTGGATACGACCGCCGTCTGGCGGAAGTGTCGCTGTGAGCTTCGGGTCGCTGCTGCGGCAGACGTCGCAAGCCCTCCACCCGTCAGAAATGCGCGCAGCGGGGTCCGCTGCGCGCACGGAGAGGCTTTGTCGGAAAACGGTGAACGCAACGTGCCCGGCCTCGTTCGAATTCGAACCTTGCCGGACATCTGTTGCCGACATCGCGGCGCCTGCCGCCTGCTTTTCACTCCAGGCCAACCCCCGGAGCGAAATTGGAAAACCGCGTTTTTTCCGAACCGCCGCACGCATGCGTGACGGTGAACGGGCGAGACGTGCCTAACGCAATCCTAAGGACACATGTCATGCCTGTGAAAAGAAAGCGGAAAGCCGGCCAAGGTATTCCTACGATCACGGAGGTGAAGATCATCCGCGGCAAAGGCGGCGGCCCGATCCGAACCATCGTCGAGCGGGGGCATACCAAGCCAACGGGAAAGTTCACGTCGCTGAAGAGCGGACGTGCGCTGCCGTGGGAAGCGGTTGACGAGCGCCACTTCATGTGGATCTCGGAAATCGACTCCCGGGTGAGGACCTTCATTGCCCAGCCGTTTCGAATGGAATTCTATTTCAGCGACGGCAACATGATCGAGTATTTCCCGGACTTTGAACGTACGCTGGACGGCGCCATCGAGATCGTCGAGATCAAGAAGACGAAGGCGGAAGCCTCGCGCGATCCCTATTACGCTTACAAGCTCGGGCTGGCCCGCAAGACCTGCAAGACGATGGGGTGGACATTCCGCATCGTCTGCGCCGACGAGGATATCCTGCCGACCCGGCTGTTCGAGAACGCCAGGCTGATCCGGCTTGACCGTCTCACCCTGCTCTCCTCGGTCGACCACATCAACCTCGGCGACGCCATGAGCAAAGCCAAGGGCCGGCTCACCTATGGACAGGCGGTCGCCGCGCTCAGCGGCCGCGACGACCCCTGGGACCCAAACGGTACGGCGAAGCTGCATGCCATGATCGCGCGCCGCTTCGTGTGCATCGACCTCACCCGGAAGATCACCCAGAGCTCCCTCGTCGTCGCCCTTCACTAGACCTCACCAGGCGGCCAGCCGGCCGCCTGGTGTCTATCGATTACCTGAACCTCGTCCTGAACACTAGAGACACGCCATGCCGATCACGATCGACATCAAACCGCAGCAGCTCATCAGCCTGCCGACCGGCCTGCATCGTTTCGTGAAGGAAAAGCGGAACTGCGTCCTGCTGCTTGAGCGGCTGGGCACGGGGTTAGAGCTGCCGCTGCCCGAATACAAGCTGATCGACATGCTGGGCAAGGGCACGGCAAAGATCATCGACATCACCGAGGACCAGACCGCGGAAGAAGCGCGGCAAGGACCCGACCTCGATAACGGCGATCCATCGAAGCGAAGGCCCGGTCCGGCGGACAATGCCGACTTCGGTCCCGGCGAAGCCTGGCAGGAAGGCGACGATCCGGAGCAGGCAAAACTCATGCCCGAGGGTCGGCGCGCGCTCGCGCTGCAGTTCTACACCCAGAAATGGGATGCGACCAAAAACGGCAGCCTCGGCGAGATCGGGCTACAAGCTCTCATCACCGCAAACAGGATAGACGCCATCACACTGGGCTTCGAGCGGCCGGATGGGCAAGGAGGATACCGGGTGCAGCCCGCACGGCTCAAGCATGTGATCAAGAACTGCGGTCGTCCCGGCGAACGCCCGCTGCGCGCGTTCCGGTCCCTTCGCGGCAAGACCCCGCGGCAATATTTCGACGACATCGTTGAACACAAGATGAAGGAGGCGGTCCTCTACTACTGGAGCGACCGCCCCATCACCTATGACGACGCCTACGCCAAATTCAAGACGGAGATAGAGGAATTCAATCTCGGGCGGGCGGACCCGTTGCACTACCCGGACCGTACCGAAGTCCTGCGTCGCCGGATCAACAAGGCCGCAAATTTCGCCACCTGGTCCTCGAAGTATTCATCGAGCGAGGCCCACCGCAAATTCAAGGGCATCAAGAACGGCCTGGTGGCGACGTGGCCGCTCGAGCTCGTCATCATGGACCATACCGTGATCGACACGCACGTCGTGATCGATACCCAGACCTACCTGCCGCTCGGCCGGCCGACCCTGACGGTCGCCATCGACGTCGCCACCCGTATGATCCTCGGCTATCTGATTTCTTTCGAGCCGGCGAGCCTGTACTCGGTGCTCACCACCCTCAAGCGCGTGAACAAGAACAAGCGGTACGTCCGCAAGCTCTATCCCGACATCAGCAGGGGATGGGACGGCTGGGGACGGCCGGAAGAAATCCTGGTCGACAACGGCTGGGAATTCAAGGCGCCTTCGCTGCAGCACGCGCTGCACAATCTCGGTACCAGCCTGACCTGGGCGCCGGTTCGCACTCCCCAGTACAAGGCGATCGGGGAGCGTTTCTTCCGGACACTCAATTCGAAGCTGTTCCACAAGCTTCCCGGCGGCGTGCCTTACAATCCGTACATCATGCGCCAAGTCGGTCTCGATCCCGGGGCCGACGCCGTGATCACGCTCGACGATCTCGACGCGCTGATGCATGAGACGATCATTCTCTACCAGAACGAGCGGCATGAAGGTCTGAAGGCCATCCCGGCACGGGTCTGGCGCGACAAGATCGCGATCAAGCGCCGCCCCTTCATCCGCGACATCACCGCGCTGGATCACATCCTCGGCCGGGTCGATACGGCGCTGCTGACGACCTCCGGAATCAAGTTCAAGAACATGCACTTCCACGACGATGCCGTCACAAGCGGCCTGCTCCACGATCTCCTCAAGGATGAAGCAAAGCGCGGCCAATCGGACAAGACCTACGGACCGGGGCGGGCGAACGTCGTGATCAAATGGAACCCGGCGGACGCCAGCTCGATCTCGGTATGGAATCGAGGGAGCTCCCAGTACGTGACGCTCCCCAATCGAAGCAAATTCTTCGACGGCCTCTCGTTCTGGCATTGGGAGCAGATCCAGGAGTTCGGCAAGAAACAGGATCAGAAGTTCGACAGCGAAAGCGAAGCCGACTGCTGGAAGGCTCACGACCAGCTGCGCAAGAATATCGAGAAACTGACCGGCACCCTTCTACTGCGCAAGACGCGCGACGCGCGACGCGGGCTGGCGTTCTCGCAAGGCACCTTCGACGGCAAGAATATCAACGAGGACACCGATATCGATATCGAAAGCATTATCCAGACAGAAGCAGAACCCTCGACCGACGGAAGAAACCAACCTGAAGGCGTCAGCGACGAGCTCGCGATGCGTCTGTTGAACCAGGAAAACCTGCCACCGAAGGGAAAGACGCCCTCCAAGAAGTCCATCAAGAAGGGCCAAAAGACGAAGGCCGATAACAAGGCGGCAACCGACGCGGCCGCGCATGAGGCGCAGGTCCGCAAGCAACGTGGCGATCCTACCGGTCCGGTCAGCGAGCCCGATCGAAAGCCCGACTCATACGAAGAGAATCTCGGCGTCGACCCAAGATGGGGCGAGGAAGAACAACCAACCCCTCCAGTTGCGGAGGCACCGTCGGTGGTTCCGGAGGAGCCAGAGGAAGAAGAAGAAGGATGGAAGGACTGAAATGACGCTGGCCAAAAGAAAACCGAAGATCGAAATCCCCGCCGATGAGATCCAGCGCCGCATGGATCTGTTCGACGAGATCATCTTCACCCACCCCAGGATGAAGACCATCGGCGCGCGCACGGTCACGCTCAAGCGCGAAACCGAATCCCGCATCGCGCAGAATGACGCACGCAAGGAGAAAGTCCGGGGCCGCCCCATCAAGGCACTCGAACTCTGGGTACTTCCCATCATCGGGCCGACCGGCTCGACCAAATCCTATTCCATGTGGAAGGTCGTCGAGGAGATCAATTCGGATCCAGCTGTGCCTGACGGCGAGATCCCGGTCCTCATGGTCACGCTGCGGGATGTGCGCAGCATGAAGGATTTCCATCTCGCAATCCTGGAACTCTACGACGACGGGGCAACCGATGAATTGGGCCAGAATCCCGCCCACAATCCTGTCCTGGCCAACGCCGCCATCGCAAAAATCGCACGCAAAAAGAAGACCTCGCTCATCGTCATCGACGAGGCGCACAACATCCTTGCATCCGACGCCGGAAAACGCGGCAAGCAGATGGCCATAGCCCTGAAGAGCCTCGTCAACGAAGGCGTCTTCTCGATCATCCTGATGGGTACCGAGCGCACAAAGGATCTCTTCAAGTATGACCCCGAGCTTCATTCGCGATGCGTGGTCGACGGAGGGATCATGCTCGACGCATTCGACGTCTCCAAAGAAAACGACCGCCTCTACTTTTTCAAATTCGTGATGAAGCTGGAAGACCGCATGCTGGCGGACGGCATCATCGACGAGCCGATGGGCCTGATCTCGAGCGCGGAAGACCGCGCCAAGGTCTTCGACATGGCCGGCGGCGTCATTGGCATGGTCGGCAAGTTCCTGCGAAGCGCGCTGCGTGTCGCGCTGGACGGCGGCCGCACGACAATCGATTGGGCCGATATCCAGAACGTCTTCCAGGCCTGGAACGCGATCTCGAGCGAGAAAGCCTTCGATCCGTTCGACAACGGCCCGCAGAAGAAGACGCTCGCATACGTCTCCGTGCCCGACAAGAAAAAGGCCGCGGCATGACCCGCAATACACTCACCACCCCGCGGCGCCGCTTCCAGGCGCTGGAGGGGCCTCCCTTTCCGGACGAGAGCCTGCTCGGCTTCGTGACGAGGTCGCTCAGCATGACCGCCATCGTCCAGTTGCGGACGGGGCTGAAGGTCGGCGGCGCGGTACTGCCGGAGCCGGTCGCGCTTGCGACGACTCTGCGGGACAACGACATGATCGGGTCGCTCGCATTCTGCTTCGGGTGCGAGGCCGATGACATCCGCTCCAGAACCTACGACCTCGGCACCTTCGACCATTCGACGTCGGAGACGCTGGAGTTCTTCGGAACAAAGATCCGCGCGCAATACCGCGAATGCAAGATCCGACGCGTGTCGCCACGCGCACTTGATGTCGCGCAGTATCACAGAGCGATCTGGGAACTGCGGCCTTTTTCCTTCGACCCGACGACGCGGGAATTGCTGCTGAGCACCTGCCCCAAATGCAAGGAGACCCTCGGCTGGCGCCGCGCCCAGGGCCCCACGATGTGCGACAAGTGCGTCGACAAACGAGGCATGCCCTGCGTCGACCTGCGGGACTTTCCCCAGGCCATCCTCGAAATCGAGGACGAAGAAGCCCTGAGCTTTGTCACCGGCCTTGTCGATCCGGATCCCGCCAAAAAAGCCGAGGCGCGCCGCCTGCTTCCATCGCGATGGCGGTCGTTCCAGAATTCCGACCTGTTCGAGACGGTGATCGCCTTCGCCAGCGGGCTCACCTTCGATCCCGCATCGAGTTCGCATGCGCAAGGAAGAACAAAGAGCAACGACCAGTTCGATCGGCTTACCCCGGGAATGCTCGCCCTCGGTGGACGTGCCATCATCGGCGGGGACAAGGGTTTTGCCGCGCTCGCGGACCGCTACCGCGCCGACATGGACAAACGGCCACGGCATTACGGCCGCCGCAAGGAACTCGGTCCGCTCGCCTACATCACCCATGACCGGCATCTCAGCCCTGACATCCGGGATGAGCTGGAAAAGATCATCAACCGCAACATGAAGTTCACCTGCCGGGATTTTCCCCTGCGGACCGGCAAGGATGCCGACCAAGCCCTGCTTTCGATCGAAGCGCTCGGGAAGATGTTCGGTATCCGACGATCCATCATGAGCCGGATGTCCAAAAGCGGACGGGTGCCGGTGGTGCGCACCGAGGACGGCCGGTCGCCGGTCAGAATGGCGGTCGCCGACATCAAGCCGCTGATCCCGCTCCTGAAGAACGCGATCGGCGAAAACGAGGCGGCCGGCCTGTTGGGTCTGCCGGTGCACGTGCTGTTCAACCTGGCCGACCGGAAGCTGATCGACCGGCTGGAAGGCGCTGTGCAAGGGTTCGTGCCCGGAAACGCCGGATATACCCAATCGTCGGTGCACCACCTGCTGGAAAGCCTGTGGGGGCGTTCAGGGACCAAGGTCCCCCTTGCCCCGGTGTCCCTGATCATCGCCGCCCGGTCGATCCGGTCGGGCGAAGCCCCGTGGGGCGCCATCATCGCAACAATCCTGGCTGGCCAGGTCGAAGTTTTCTCCGATCCCGCCAAGCGTAAAAACATCCGGTACAGCCTCGTCGTTGCCGACGCCGGGAAATTCGCGACCGTTGTCCGCAGGCACCTCCGGGCCAGCGACGGCGGCTCGCAGCCCGAATGGATCGGCAAGGCCACCGCCGCCGAAATGCTGAAGGTCACCGAGGTATTCGTCTGGCGCCTGGCCAAGATCCGCCCCGACCTCCTGAAATCCCATGACAACGGCTACACGCCGTTCTCATCGGCCGACGTCACTGAGCTTGCCCGCAAATACTAATCAGTTCATAAGTATCTTCACATTTGTTGTGTGATTTGCTATTGTTATGGGATGGCGAAACTGGATGCACGCAAGCTCGATCACGGGACGCTGGAGCAGA
>Ga0302326_10012306_pt1 | contig 18272 bp, 25 predicted proteins | sample Palsa_T0_3_FD_202264 | JGI IMG/M metagenome (GOLD analysis project Ga0302326, IMG submission 202264) | Peat permafrost microbial communities from Stordalen Mire near Abisko, Sweden - Palsa_T0_3 | ecosystem: Environmental > Terrestrial > Soil > Palsa > Peat permafrost | place: Sweden: Abisko...
GACGCCGCGAGGGTAAGCGGCTTGATCGCGAGCGGCCGCTACCGTCAGTTGTCGCACGCAGCCGGGCTGATCGTACTCGCGCGAAACGAGTAGTAGAAGTAAAACAGTACTTGAGGCCCTTCTGCTGAATGCTTCGGCATGAGAAACGCCAGCCGGATCGCTCGGCCGCTTGCACTCGTCGCGGTGGCGCTCGCGGGATGCAGCTCGGCGCTGACGCCGACGCCAAGCGAAGGGCCGGCATTTCGGGACGGGGTGCGGCGGAACGCCGGGTCGATGTTGCTCTACGCTACGAGCGCCGACCGCCCCAACGTTTACGTGATGACGTACCCGAAAGTCGCGCTGATTCATATACTGAGCGGTTTTACGCCGCCCGGTCCCGCGGGGCTCTGTACCGATGCGGCTGGAAACGTCTACGTCACCGATCCGGGGGCATCCGGAGCTCCCGGAGACGTCTATGTTTATAAACACGGATCGACCCGCGTGAGTCGTACGCTGATCGCGCCGGCAGGGACGCGAGGCTGCGCGCTCGACTCGGCGGGGAATCTTGCGACGGTAAGCAGCAATGGAGCGCTCGGAATTTTTCAAAAGGGGCGCGGCAGCGCCGCGATTTACAGCGACGAGGACCTTCCGTCATTCGAATACTGTGCGTTCGATGGTTCCGGCAGACTTTTTATCGACGGGACCGACGGCACAAAGACGATGCTCGTGGAGTTCGCGCGCGCGAAGTTTAGTGCAATTGCGCTAGACAAAGACATTTCGCCGGTGAGTCTGCAGTGGAACGGCGGCGTCATCGTCGCCACGACGGCGGCAGCCGGATACGATCAGCACGCCTATTGGTTGGACATTTCGGGCGAACGCGGACGGGTGGTGCGAACGATCGATCTACGTCGGCACAGCGACAAGCCAGTCGCCTCGGGCGCACAAACGTGGATCCAAAGCGGCGTGCTTCTCGCGCCCGGCTCGGAGATGGGACGAATCGACGTGTGGAAGTATCCGCAAGGCGGCGAGCAGGCGCGTTCGATTCACGAAAACGGGGGATACTTCTACGGCCTAGTCGTCTCGGTCCATTAGCCCCGCAGAACTAGGCGACCGCACCGAGCCTTTCCAAACTGCGGTATTGAATCGCCTCGGCGACGTGTTCGGCGCGGATAGCGTCGTCGCCGGCGAGATCGGCGATCGTGCGCGCGACGCGCGCGATGCGGTCGAGGGCGCGAGCCGAGAACTGCCGCTTTGCGCTGGCATGCGCCAGGAGCCGCATGGCCGGCTCGTTGAGCGCGCAGTGGCGGCGCATCGCGTTGCCGGGGATCTCGGCGTTGCAGGTCAGCGCCGTTCCGTCGAAGCGCCGGCGTTGGCGCTCCCGCGCGGCGACGACTCGTTCGCGGATTGTGTCGGAGTGTTCGGCACCGTCGTAGCGGACCATATCGTCGAAGGGCACGCGCGCGATCTCGATCTGGAGGTCGATTCGGTCGAGCAGGGGTCCGGAGAGCTTTCCGACATATTTTGCGACCGCCGCGTCGTCGCAGCGGCACTCGACGCTGCGTGTCCCGCGATAGCCGCACGGACACGGATTCATCGATGCGACGAGTTGAAAGCGCGCGGGATACGTAAACGTTCCCGCGGCGCGCGCGATCGTAACGGCGCCTTCTTCGAGCGGCTGCCTCAGGACCTCGATCGCGCTGCGCGAAAACTCCGGCATTTCGTCGAGAAAGAGCACGCCGTGGTGCGCGAGCGAGATCTCGCCCGGCTTGGCGAGGGCTCCGCCGCCGACGAGCGCGATCTGGCTGATCGTATGATGCGGAAAGCGAAACGGCCGCGCGCGGACGATGCCCGATTGGCCGACGAGCAATCCGGCGACGCTGCGGATCTTCGTTACTTCGAGCGATTCGTGAAGCGTCATCGCGGGGAGGATCGAGGGCAGGCGGCGCGCGAGCATCGTTTTGCCGCAGCCGGGCGGACCGACGAGCAGGAGATTGTGCCCCCCGGCGGCGGCGATCTCGAGCGCGCGCTTAGCGGCAACTTGTCCGCGCACGTCGGCCAGATCGCCGTGCGGCATTTCGTCGCCGGCGTCGAGCAGCGGCGACGCGGTGCGGCGGCGCCACTTTGCGCCGTGTCCGCAGAGCACGGCGACGGCCGCCTGCAGCGAGTCGATACCGTACAGCTCCATGCCGTGAACCAGCCCGGCTTCGTCGGCGTTGCGGGCCGGAACGAGAAGCTTTGTGAAGCCGGCATCGCGAGCGCCGAGCACCATCGGTAGAATGCCGCTCACCGGCTGCAGCCGCCCGTCGAGCGCGAGTTCGCCGAGCGCGATGAACGAGCGCAGCGCGTAGCGTTCGATTTGCTCGTCGATCCCCATGAGTGCGAGCGCGATTGCGAGATCGAACGCAGGTCCTGCTTTGCGCACGTCGGCGGGCGAGAGATTCACGAGCAGCCGGCCCGCCGGATAGGCGAATCCCGAGTTGAGGATTGCCGCGCGCACGCGCTCGCGCGCTTCGCCCAGGGCGCGATCCGGCAATCCGATGATGGCGAAGTACGGACTCCCGGCCGCGCTGTCGGCTTCCACGCGCACGACGTAGCCTTCGATGCCGAGCATCGCGGCCGAGAAGGCGAGGGAAAGCATTGGTCTCCTACTGCGCGCCCGGCCCACGACGTCTAGGGCTCGCGCCGGCAAGCCAAGAATCACGCGCTCATGAGCGCCGATATGGTCGCCGCTTTGGCGCAAGTGGGTACGCTCGTCGTCATTCTCCTGAGCGTGGCGGCGGCGCTCGTCCAACTGCGTCACATACGCGCCGGCAATCAACTCCAGGCGCTGCTCTCGCTGGAGCACGATTTTCGCGTGCCGGAGCTGCAAGCGGCGCTGAGCTACGTGCAGGAAACGTTACCGTCGCGACTCGAGGATCGGGAGTACCGGCGCGAGCTGGAGCGGATCGGATTCGTCGACCCGAAGATTCATCCGGAGATGACCGCGTGCAACTGGCTCAACGAAATGGGAACGCTGGTCAAGCGCGGTTACGTCTCCGAGGATGCGTTCATGGACCTCTTCGCGCGCTTGATCGTCCATTGCTGGCGGCAAGTCTCGCCGGCGATTGCGATCATGCGCCGCTCGCGCGGCGACGCGCAATACCACGATTTTGAGTTTCTCGCGGTGCGCGCGACGGCATGGCTGCGGCGCAATCCGCAGGGAATCTTTCCCCGCTCGTTCGAGCGCGAGCCGCTTGCCGACCCGTGGAAAGAGGCCGATTCCGCCGACTTCTCCACAGATTACACAAGATAAAGGTCACAGGCTGTGGACAGGGCGGAAACAGGCCCGGCTCTGCCCCACGAACAAAGCACCGCAGCGATGCCGCTTCCTTGGAGGGGAACGATTTGAAAAAGGCGCCTGCTCGTTTTGCTGTATTGCTCGTCGCGTGCGCGTCGATGGTGGCCTGCACGCACGGAACGTCGCAGTCGAGCGCCTCGTCGAGCTCGCCGGCATCGGGATCGAAAACTATCGGCGTGTCGATCCAAAATCGCGAGGCGCAGTTCTATCAAGACATGGAATCGGGCATGCGCAACGAGGCCGCGAAGTATGGCTACGCGCTGATCGTCGTGGATGCCAGCCGCGACAACGCCAAGCAGCAGAGCCAGGTCGAAGATTTCATCTCGAAGCGCGTCGACGCGATCGTGCTGACGCCGTACGATTCGCAAGCGATCGGCAGCGCGATCGCCGAGGCGAATAACGCCGACATCCCGGTCTTCACCGCCGATATTGCGAGCGCGAGTCGTCAAGGCCGCGTTGTGGCGCACGTCGCGAGCGACAACGTCCAAGGCGGTTATCAAGCCGGAAAACTCATCTGCAAAGCCGTCGGCAATAGCGGCACCGTCGCGATCGTCGACGAGCCCGAAGTCACGAGCGTTCAGGATCGCGTCAAAGGCTTCAAGGCCGCGCTCGCCCAGCTCTGTCCGGGCGTCACGATCGTTGCCGACGTCGATTCGGGCGGTACGCGGGATAAGGCCAACAGCGACACCGGCGACGTGCTGCAGGCGCATCGCGATCTCAAAGGCATCTTCGGGATCAACGACGATTCGGCGCTCGGCGCGCTCGCCGCAGTGAAGGCGGCCGGCATGAACGGGAAGATCGCGATCGTGGGATACGATGCGACGACGGAGGCGCGTGCGGCGATCGCGCGCGGCGATATGTACGGCGATGCGATTCAATATCCGGCGAAGATCGGCGCGACGACCGTCGACGTGATTCACGGATATTTCGGTGGCACCACGCCGCCGCCGGTCGTCAAGATCGGCGTCGGTACGTACACGCGCGCCGACGCCAAACCCTCGCCCTAACGCGTGCCGCTGCTCGAGATGCGGGGCATCGGGAAGAGTTTTCCCGGCGTCCGCGCGCTATCCGACGTCTCGTTGACGCTGGAAGCCGGCGAAGTGCTGGTGCTGGTCGGCGAAAACGGCGCGGGGAAGTCGACGCTCATGAGAATTCTCGCGGGGGCGCTGCAGGCCGACGAGGGCGAGATCCTCATCAACGGTTCGGTCGTGCGGATCGGCACGCCGCAAGAGGCGCAGCGGCTGGGCATCGGGATGATCTACCAGGAGTTCACGCTCGTGCCGCAACTGACGGTTCCCGCCAACGTTACGCTCGGCGCCGAGCCGACGCGCGCCGGGTTGATCGATGCGAGCGCAGGCCGCGCGCGAACGCGTGCCGTGTTCGACGAACTGGGTTTGGAGCTGCCGTTCGACGTACCGGTGTCGCGGCTCTCGGTCGGGCAGCAGCAGCTCGTCGAGATTGCAAAGGCGCTCGCGACGTCGGCACGGATCATCGTGATGGACGAGCCGACGGCCGCGCTCTCGGATCGTGAGATCGAGCGGCTCTTTACGATCGTGCGTCGGCTGCGCGCCGCGGGCACCGGCATCGTCTACATTTCACATCGCATGGAGGAGCTCGGCCGCATCGCCGACCGCGTGCTCGTGATGCGCGATGGCCGCGTGGTGACGCAGCGCGCCGCGAGCGAACTGACGACCGACGAGATCATCGCGGCGATGGTCGGACGACGCCTCGAATCGCACTTTCCCGAGCTGCCGCCGGTCGCACCCGATGCACCGGTCCGCCTCGGCGTGCGCGATCTCCGGCGCGCCGGCTTCTCGACCGACGTCAGCTTCTCGGTGCGTGCCGGCGAGATCGTCGGATTGGCCGGTCTGATCGGCGCGGGAAGGACCGGGATCGTTCGCGCGGTCGCCGGCGCCGACGCGCCGGCGCGCGGCGAGGTGCGCATCGACGGCACCGCGATCGCGACCGGGCGGGTCGGCGCCGCAATCGCCGCCGGAATAGCGTTCATCACCGAGGACCGCAAAGCGCAGGGCCTGGTGCTGGGGATGACGGTGCGCGAGAACGTGACGCTCGCGCACTTGGCCGATTTCGTCGACCGTGACTTGCTCGTGGACATGGCGCGCGAGCGAACCGCGACGCACCGGTTGATCGACGAGCTGCAGATCCGCACGCCGGGCACCGAGCAGCTCGCGCGCAATCTCTCCGGGGGCACGCAGCAAAAGGTCGTGCTTGCGAAGTGGCTGCTCGGCGAGGCGCGCGTCTTTCTCTTCGACGAGCCGACGCGCGGCATCGACGTCGGTGCGAAAAGTGAAATCTACCGGCTGATGGTGGAACTAGCGCGGCGCGGCGCGGCGATCGTGATGGTCTCGAGCGACTTGCCCGAGGTGCTCGGGATGTCGCACCGCGTGCTCGTGATTCGCGGGAGCCGGATCGCGGCGGAGTTTACCCGCGCGGAGGCGACGCCCGATCGCGTCATCGCGGTCGCAACCGGAGCGGCGGCATGAACGAGCGCGGCCGGCTCAGCTATTGGCTGCGCATCGCCGCGGCCGTCGTTTTGTTCGTCGTCCTCGTTGCGATCGTCGATGCGTCTTCGCGCGGCGCGTTCCTCGAGCCGAGCAACATCGTTCGCGTCCTGCGGCAGATCACGTACAATTGCATCCTCGGCGTCGGGCAGACGTTCGTCATCATTACCTCGGGGATCGATCTTTCCGTCGGTTCGCTGGTCGCGCTGACCGGCGTCGTCGCCGCGCTCTTTGCCAACTCCGTGCACCTGAGCGGCTTCCCGCTGATTGCGGCAACGCTCGCGGTCTGTCTCGCGGTCGGCGCCGCGGCGGGCTGGGTCAACGCGCTGCCGGTCGTCAAACTCAACCTTCCGCCGTTCATTACGACGCTTGCGATGCTGGAGATGGCGGTCGGCGCCGCCTTCATTCTCTCGCACGGCCGTCCGATCGCGCTGCAGAGCACGGCATTTCAAAACACCGGCATCGGCTCGTTCTTTGGCGGCGTTACAACGGCGCTGCACCTGCCAAACGTGCCGATACCGGTGATCTGGATGCTCGTCGTGATCGGGGTCGCATCGGTGCTGCTCACGCGGACGCGCTTCGGGCGCTACGTGTTTGCGATCGGCGGCAACGAAGAAGCGGCGCGCCTTGCCGGCATCAACGTCGGCCGCGTGAAGACGGCAGTCTACATGATCAGCGGGGCGTGTGCGGCGATCGTTGGATTTCTCTACATGGCGCTTTTCTCGGCGGGATCGCCGCAAACCGGAACCGGTGACGAACTGCTCGAGTCGATCGCGGCGGTCGTCGTCGGGGGAACGAGCCTCATGGGCGGACGCGGGAGCGTGATCGGCACGTTCTTCGGCGCGCTGCTCATCGGCGTGCTCTACAACGCGATGAACTTGCTCAACGTCGATTCGTATTTACAGAAGGTGCTGCTCGGCGCAGTCATTCTGCTCGCAGTCGTCCTCGACGAGCTAAGGAAGCGCTACTTAGCGCGTTAGCCCTTACCGCGTCAGGCGTCGTCCTTCGCCCTTCGTCCTTCGACTTCGCGTGCTTCGCACGCTCCGCTCAGGATGACAACGTTACGCCGCCGCTCAGGTTGACAACATTACGCCGCCGCTCGGGATGACAACGTTCCGCCGCCGCTCGGGATGACTCTGCTAGAACGGGAAATCCGACTCGGTCAGGCCGACGTTGGTTTTGAGATCGTTCACGCTCTCGTCGAGCACGATCTGCGAGCCGTCGTACATGATCTGCCGAATCGGCCAGTGCGTGTCTTTCGAGAGATAGAGAATCTGCTCGGTCACGCCGCCGTTCGAGGCAGGATCGGTGACTTTGAGATCGAGGCGATCGGTCGGGACGCCGTTGATCTTTCCGCCGTCGGTTTGCGCGAGCTTGCCGGGGATCGTCGCGTAGTCTTGAACGATGCGCTGCAGCAGGCCCTCCGGAATCGTCACGCCGCGCAGCGAGACCGCGCGCGGATCGTTCACCGAGACCTTACGGTGAAAGCCGGAGAGAATGCCGCCTTGATGGCCGCTGACCTCGTCGCCGCCGGCCCAGACGGCGCCCGAGCCCTTGCCGTCGCCGTCGGTGATGAGGGTCTTGGCGTAATGCGGCTTCATGAACTCGTACTGGTACACGCGATCCTGCGTCTGCGTGCCCTTGGCCTCGTGTACGTGCAGCGTGCACGTATAGTCGTTCGTCGCCGCGAAGGCGCGGTCGAAATCGGCTATCGCCGGCGCCGAGTTTGCGGCGCGCAGCGCGCCGAACGGCACGAGCGCAAGACCGGCGGCGATCGCGGCGCACAGCACTACAAGGCGACGTAGGTTCACAAATTTCTCCTCGGTCACACCGGCTGCGAGCCGGCTTGCATCGTTTCATCGATGAGCAGCGTACCGTGCTTCCCTTCGACGCCGATGAGGACATCGCATTTTGCGTCGGCGGCGATCTCTTCGATCGTGCGGCCGAGCGGCGCGCCGCTATATTTGCCTTCGCGGAACGATCCCAAGATAATGAGATCGGCCTTCTCGCGCTTTGCGATGTCGAGCACCGCCTGTTTGGTGGAACGCGCCTTCACCGTCTCGGTGCGAATCGAGACGTTATTGTTGTTGGCGATCGTTTCCGCGGCGCCAAGCGCGTCGAGCGCGGCGCGCTCTTCGAGCGGCATCTCGGCGTCGGGGGGCAGCGTATAGGGGACTTCCACTACGTAGAGCGCGAGCAGCTCGGAGCGCTCGCCGCGCGCGAGCCGCACCGCGAGCGCCATCATGTGCGAGGAGTCGATCTCGGGAGAAAAGGCAACGATGAGGCTGCCCACCATACGCTCGAGCTCGCTCTCGGCCTCCTTGGCGATTCGCTGCACGTACGACGACGGCGGATGGAGCATCCACCAGAGCGTGGCGCCGACGGTGCCCGCTATCACGAGCGCGATTACGACGCCCGCGACGGTGACGTGAATGTCGGCGACCGGAGCGGTCACGAGGTGCGCCTCACGCGCCAGATGAGCGAGAGGCGGTGCGCGCCGAGCGCGATGAGCGCCGCGCCGAGCACGATGCCGGGCAGGATTGCAGCGCCCGCGCGAATCGCTTCGAGCATGCGCGCGAGGATGACGATACCGCAGAGCACCATCGCCGCGGCGAGCGCGCCGCGCAGGATCATCATGGCGGAGCCGCGCTCGCGTTGCGGCGCGCCTCGCTCGCCTTGAGGTTTGCGACGTATTCGTCCATGAGCTCGAGCTCGCCCGAACGGCGCAGGATGTCGATCTGCTCCTTCTTCCAGTTCCGCGGCTGCGAGCGGAAGAGCGGCAGCCCCCGATGGCGCCGGTAGATCAGATAGAGCACGATGCCCACGAGCAGCCAGCTCGGGCCGAAGATTCGTCCGAGCGGATGGGTGCGCAGCGTGAAGAGCAAAATCGAAAAGATTCCGATGAATCCGATCACCGCGACGATCGGAAACTCGGCGCGCTCCCCGCGCCACATCACGGGCAGGTTGAGCGGAATCTTGAACTTCCGCGGACTCAAAGGATCGCTCAAACGCAAGCCGATGAGGCCGAGAAAGACGAACGAATAGCTCGTCGCGGCGCCGAAGGCGTAGAGATCGGCGAGGAAATCCAACCCGCTCTCTCCACGGAAGAAGCGGGCGTAGAGCGCGTCGGCCGCCGGAAAGAGACTCGGCGCGGCCGCGAAGATCAGTTCGACGAGCGCGATGGTCGAGAAGAAGACGATCGAGATGACCGGCGTACGGAAGGTTGCGTGCACGCGCTGGAAGATCGACGGTAGGAGCTTGCTGGTGCTCATCGCGTAGGCGATGCGCGAGCTGCCGAAGACGCCCGAGTTCGACGAGATCAACAGCAGCACGGCGCCGAGCACCGGCACGTAGAGCGCGGCGAACGCGCCGTAGTACGGAACCTGCGCCGCGAGCAGCGCCACGGCTTTGCCTTGATTGTCGGCGTTGTTGGGGAAGATCTGCCAGAACTGCATCGGGTGCCCGTGCGGCCCGACGATCGGATGCCACGGGTGCAGGCCGAGCGCGAGATTCGAGTACGCCAAGGCGAAAATCAGGATCGTGAGAATCAGCGCGACCGACGTGCGCGGAATGACCGAAGCGGGCCGCTGAGTCTCTTGCGCGGCTTGCGAGATCGATTCCAATCCGACGAACGAAACGATGGCGAGCGAAGTGCCGAGCATGAGCTGGTACGGCGAGGGCCAGTCGAACTGCATCGCGTGGATCAGCAACTGCGGTCGAAACGCGAAGAGAAAGCCGAGACAGAGAATCGCCGTCTCGCTCATCACGTCGAGCGCCGAGACGAAACCGTTGAAGGCCGTGCTTTCGCGCACGCCGATCACGTTGAGCAGGCAGAGCCCGAGCACGAGTCCGAGCACGACGATAAAGTGCAGCCACGGATGGACGGAGTTGACGAGCGCCGGGATGAGCTGGCTCGTGTAGTCGACCGAGCTCCACGCAAAGAGCGTGACGTCGATGGTGAAATCGAGCAAGACGGCCCAGCCCGCGATAAAGCCGAAGATATCGCCGATCCCGCGCATCACGAAGTATTGGCCGCCGCCCGCGACGGGATAGGTCGCGGCGAGCTCGGTGTAGGCCAAGCCGATGCAGACGTAGACGACGCCGGCGAAGAGGAAGGCTACGTTGGAGGCGCCCGCGGCCACCGCGAGCACGAGGCCGAGACCGACGAAAATATCGGCTCCGACGTCCGAATAGCCCCACGCGAACGATCCCCACGGCGTTACGCTGCGGCGCAGTTCGGGCTCTGCGGGTTTTGCGGGAGCGGCCACTAGAACGCGTTGCGGTGCAGGGTCAGCTGCGAACCGTCGAGCGTGACGACGTCGAAGCGAATCGTCGCCGCGGGTGCGACGATCTGGGCGTAATCGGCGGCGATGCGCCGCAGCGTCGCGCGCTTTCGAGCGTCGACGGCGCGAAGCGCGGACCCGAACGTACGGGAATCACGGCGTTTGACTTCGACGATCACCAACGTCGGCCCATCTAGGCACACCGCATCGATTTCGCCGCCGGGGAGGCGGACGTTGCGCGCCAGCACGCGATACCCGCAGGCGGTCAGAAAGCCGCTGGCTCGGTCTTCGCCGGCCCGGCCCTTCTCGGCGTTACTGGGCAACGGCGTCGAATGCGTCGGCGAATTCGAGGTCGAGCGCCAGCTGCGCGTCGCGCACGCGCGCCCAACCCGCGCGGTGATGGACGCTCGGGCCATGGGCCCGCAGCGCCTCCAAGTGGTGCGGCGTGGAGTAGCCTTTGTGCAGCGCGAAGCCGTAGCGCGCGTCCTCCTTGTCGAGCTCGACCATGAGCGCGTCGCGATGCACCTTCGCCAGAATGGACGCCGCTGCGACGAGCGCGCAGCGCGCATCGCCGTGAACGAGCGGCTCTTGAGGGCCGCGATACGAGCGGATGCGAACCGCGTCGGTGATGAGATACTGCGGCAGCGTAGCGAGCGCGGCGATCGCACGTTCCATCGCGAGGATGCTCGCCCAATAGATGTTGAGCCGGTCGATCTCCGCGACGCACGCGCTGCCGACCGCCCACGCGGCCACCTGCTGCCTGATCGTCTCGGCCAGCGTAACGCGCACGTGGGGACGCACCTGCTTCGAATCGTTCAATCCCTTGATCATCAGCGGCGCGTCGGCCACGACGCACGCCGCGACGACCGGACCCGCGAGCGGTCCGCGCCCGACTTCGTCGATTCCCCCGACGAACGTGAATCCTTGCGCGCGCGCGGCGTTCTCGAACTGATGCAGGCGATGCAACCGCCGCCGTTCGCGCTCGTAGGCGTTCTTTACTTTACGCTGCTTCGGAGTCATTCGGAGCCTCGAGCGAGATGCGGCCGAACGTGCCTTCGTTGAACGCGCGAATGTACGAATGTGCCGCATTGTGATAATCGATCGTGCCGCCGCGCTGCACGAATCCGCGCCGCGCCGCAAACGCGCCGAGATCCGGCACCTGCGTGCGCGGATGGCGCGCGAGCAGCCAGCGATGGAATGCGGCGGCGATTTCCTGCGGATCGTAGAGATCGCGCGGCACGGCGCCGCAGATCGCGAGCTTCCATTGTGCCTGCGCACCCTCGATCTTCGGCGGCAGCACGCCCGGCGTATCCATGACTTCGATGCCGGGCGCGAGACGAAACCACTGCGTTTGGCGAGTAACACCCGCGCGCGATTCGGTTTTCGCCGAGGCTCGCCCGAGCAGCGCGTTGACGATCGACGATTTGCCCGAGTTCGGAACGCCGACGATCATCGCTCGCGAGATGCCGGTGCGGCCGTTGCGCTTCGATGCGCCGGCGATCGCCGACACGACGCGCGCGACGCTGCGCCCGTGACGGGCGTCGACGGCAACGCTCTCGCCGGCGGCTCCGCTTAACGCGACCAGCCAACCCTTCGTCGTTGCCGCGTCGGCAAGATCGGCACGCGTGAAGGCGAGCACGCGCGTACGCCGCGCGGCCAGCTCGTCGAGCAGCGGATTACGCCCCGAGCGCGCGATGCGCGCGTCGACTACCTCGACCACGACGTCGATGGTCTGCAGCAGCTCGCGTATGCGGCGGGCCGCCTTGGCCATGTGTCCGGGGTACCAAGCAACCTGACGCTCCAACTCAGGCATGGGTGCCCACGCCGTCAGCGACACGGGTCATAATCCGCCGAGCATGCGCGGCGGCCAGATGCCCGCAACGGCGCGTCCGAGCAGCGCCCCGTCGCCCACCGCGCCGAAGGATCGCGAGTCCTCACTCTCCGCGCGGTTGTCGCCAAGCACGTAGACCGAGGCGTCGGGGACGACGACCTCCGCGAAAGTGCGACCGTCGGCGTGCAGCACGTACGGCTCGTCGAGCTTCGTGCCGTTGAGGATGACGGCGCCGCGATCGATCCGGATGTGGTCGCCCGGCACGCCGATCACGCGTTTGATGAAGATTGCGCGCGCGTCGCCTTCGTGGCGAAAGGCGACGATATCGCCTCGATGCGGCGCGCCGAGCCGATACGCGAAGGTGTTGATCATCACGTACTCGCCGGAGCGGATATGCGGCTCCATCGAGAGGCCCGATACCTGCGGGAGCCGGATGAAGAAGGCGGCGATGAGAGCCGCGAGCACCGCGAGCTGCAACGCCAGGTTCGCCACCGGTCGCCATCGCACGAAGCGGACCACACGTGCCGACTTCGCGTAGCGCGTTACAGAATCTTGGCTTGCGACGGCGGCCAGAAAATGAGGAACGCTCGGCCGGTGAAGCCGGCGGTGCCGCCGCTGCGCGGCCCGCTCGCGAATCGTCCCGTACCCTGCGCGAACCCCCACACGTGCGAATCTTCCGAATCGTTGCGGTTATCGCCGAGCATGATGTAACAATCGGGCGGGATGCGATCGGGCGCGCTCCAGTGGGATTTCGGCGGAATGTTGGCCTCGGTCGGGTCGAGCCGCTGCCACCCGGCACCGTAGCTCACGTACACGCCGTAGTCGCGAATCTCGAGATTATATGAGGGGCGCTCGGCAACGTACGGTTCGACGAGCGCTTTGCCGTTGATGTAGACGGTGCCGCCGGCAATCCGGAGGGTGTCGCCGGGGCGCCCGATGACGCGCTTGATGAAGTCGTCCGGCGTCGGCACCGGCGGCGGAAAGACCACGACGTCGCCTTCGTTGGGCCGGTGAAATCGGAACTCGAACTTGTCGACGAGCAGCACGTCGTGGATCTGCAGCGTCGGCAGCATCGATCCCGACGGAATATAGTACGTGCGGGCGACGAACGTGATGAGCACCCACGCCGCGATGCCGGCGATGATGAACGGGTCGAGAAACTCCCGCGCGATGGCCGTGCTGCGGCCGTTCGAGCCGGCGACGACGGGACGCAGCGAGAGGATCGCGCGCGCCACGGCGATGACGGCGACGATGCCCAGAAGCTCGTACGGCGTCACCTTCGCCTATCGCTCCAGCGCATGCAGCCGGTCGAGCGGCCAAAAGATCAGAAAGGCATGCCCGACGAAGCGCGATTGCGGCACGAAGCCCCAGACGTGCGAATCGTCGGAGTAGTTCCGGTTGTCGCCGAGTACGAAGTAAAAGCCGGCGGGGATCCGGTCCGGCGTCTGCCATCGGGCGCGCGGTGGGATGTTAGCGTCGTGCGGGTCGAGCGGGTAACCGTCGACGTAGATGCCGTACTGCCGGAGCGCAAGGTCGTACTTCGGCTGCTGATTTTCATACGGCTCGCGCACTGCGGCGCCGTTGCGGTAGACCGTCCCATTCGAGATCGCGATCGCGTCGCCGGGGAGTCCGATCACGCGCTTGATGAAGTCGTTTCCGCTCGAAGCGATCGGCGGTGCGAAGACGGCCACGTCGCCTTCTTGGGGCGCGTGCAGCCGGTAGGCGATCTCATCGACGAGCAGCACGTCGCCGACCTGCAGCGTCGGCACCATCGAGACCGACGGAATGTAGAACGTTCGTATGACGAAGGTGATGAGAAAGAGCACGGCCAGTCCCGCAACGATCAGCGCGTCCAAATATCCGCGCGCGAGTGCGGCCGGCCGACGGGGAAAGGCTTTAGCTGAGAGTGCAGCTCGCGCGATCGCCAAAATGCAGATGAGCCCTAGGAGCTGAAGCGGTGACGCGGGTCAGCTTCCTTTGACTTTCTTTTCCTTGATACGCGCGGCCTTACCGACTTTCTCGCTCAAGTAGTACAGGCGGCTGCGGGCGACCACGCCGCGCTTGCCGACTTCGATACGCTCGACCCGCGGGCTGTGCAAGAGGAACGTCTTTTCAACGCCGACGCCGTGCGCGATCCGGCGAACGGTGATCGACTCGCCGGCGCCTCCGCCTTTGCGAACGATAACGACGCCTTCAAACATTTGGGTGCGCTCTTTTCCACCCTCTTGGACCTTGGAATAAACCTTGACGGTGTCTCCGGCGCGGAATTGCGGGAGAGCGTCCTTGAGCTGCTCGCGGCTTATCACGTCGATTACATTCATAGTCCTGTCATCCTAGTCAAGAGTATCGTCATCCTGAGCGTAGCGTCCGCAGGACGCGAAGTCGAAGGGCGGCGCAAACGAAGAGCCGGGCGCGGAGCCCGGCAGAACCACCGTATCCTATCATGGGCCTTCCGGGGCCTGCAAGGCGGCATCGTCGAGCAGGTCCCGCCGCCGCTGCGCGGTTCGCCGCCGGGACTCCTCGCGCCGCCACTGCGCGATCTTCGCGTGATCGCCCGATAGAAGGACCGCCGGTACGTCGATTCCGCGAAACGTCGCCGGGCGGGTGTAGCTCGGGTAGTCGAGCAGCCCCGCACTGAAGGACTCGCTCTCAAGCGATTCCGCCCGCACGGCGCCGGCGAGCAGGCGAATCGTCGCGTCCATGAAGGCCAGCGCCGGAATCTCGCCGCCGGTCAGCACGAAATCGCCGACCGAGCACTCTTCGATGGGGTAGAGCCGGGCGAGCCGGTCGTCGATGCCCTCGTAGTGCCCGCAGACGATCACGAGCCGGTCGAGGCCGGCCCAGCGCTCGGCGACCTCGTGCGTGAAGCGCGCGCCGCTCGCCGCCGGTACCGCGATCGCGCGGCGTTCGCCGGCCGGCGCTTCGCGGATGATGCGGTCGAGCACGCGCGCGATCGGCTCGATTCGCAGCACCATCCCGGGACCGCCGCCAAAGGGCGCGTCGTCGGCGCGCTCGGCATCGGCAAGCTCGTCGAGCAAGTGATGGTACCGAACGGCCGCAACTTTGCTTTCGACGGCCCGCCCCACGATCGAGAGTCCGACGAACGGCGCGAAGAGCTCGGGGAAGAGCGTTACGACGTCAATCGTGAACATGGAGGCATCGTGTTTCGGGACGACGGTCGATTTGCTTGCGCGCTCGATGCTCTCGAGCGCGGCGATTTCGCGGGCGCCGAGGAGGCGCTCACGGCATTGCTCGAGGGCGAAGATGCGGCCGAGCGCCGCGCCTTCATTTTGAACAAGCGCGGCGTGGCGCGAATAGGCCTGGAACGACGCAAGCAGGCTGCGGCGGATTTCACCGCGGCCCTCGATGCGCGGCCGGCCTACGCGCCCGCGCTGACCAATCTCGGCAATCTATCCCTCGACGCCGGCGACGCTGCGGCCGCGATCGCGCGGTACGAGGCCGCGATTGCGGCCGATCCGCAGTACGCGATTGCCCATCTCAACCTCGGCGTCGCGTACAAGCGCGCCGGCCGGATCGCCGACGGCGTGCGCGCCTGGCGAACCGCGCAGCGTTTGAAGGGGCGCGCTAGCGCGGCGAGTTCTTGGCGGCCGCCTCGACGGCGGTGATCTCTTGGAGGTATTCGAAGAGCTGCGGCAGGGTAATCTTTTCCAGCGCCGTCTTTTCGCCGATGCGCCGATCGTCCTCGCCGTCGTCGCGAATGTAGCAGCGCGTTTCGATACCCTCCTCGTTGCCGCTGATGAAGGAAACGGCAAAGCCGCGGCCGGGCATCTCGTCGTAGATCCGCATGGTTTGGGGGTTGAGAATCTCGATCGAATGCGACTGGCTGTGCGCGTCGAAGAAGAGGATCTTGAGATGCTCGAAGTTCGTCACCTCGATGAGCCCCACCACAAACACGTTCTTCGTCGAAAAGAACTCGTGCCCGCGCTTGCTGCGGCTCGAGACTTCATAGAAGACGCGGTGCGCAACGAACCGGTTGAGGATCTTCCGCAGCGTCGCCAGCGAGGCCAGCGTTTCCGTGCGGTTGCCGCGTGTATAGATGATTTTCACGGGCGGGCCGTGATGCTTGCACGGCTGCGCAGGTAAGCCCTTCCGCACCATGTTCTCCGTACCGGATATTCTCGTGCTCTCGGTCCTGGCGCTCTTGCTCTTTGGGCCGGACCGCCTCCCGAAGGTCATGCGGCAGGCGGGCCGCGTCATGCGCGACGTCCAGCGGACGTCACAATCGTTCATCGCCGAGATGGAGAGCGCGGCCGAAATGCCGACGCCTCGGCCTCCCCGCATCGAGGAGCCAAAGCCGGAAGAGCCGCCGCCCGCAGTCTAGATGTTGAAGTTCTGGCGCAACTCGGTGATGCGCTGCGCGACAATGGAGCGAACCTGCGCCGTGAGGCGCTGCTTCTGCTCCTCGGGAAGCCGCTGATAGATGAGATAACCGGCGGCCGAGAGCAATCCGCCGAGGACGCCGACCAGAACGATCTTGCCGGCCTCGCCGGAATCGCTCTCGTCGTGTCCGGGCCGCTCGCCGTAGCCGCTCTGATAGCCGTTGCCGGGGTTTGCCGAACCGGACCAGGGCTGGTCGGGCGGCGTCGTACGAAAACTCTCAGACATCTTGATGACTCCTTCGGGTTCGCGGCGCCGTAATCCGTTGCGCGCCCGCGCTCCTGATACCGCGCGAGAGGCGCGCGCGTTTCAGCCGCACGAGCTTGGGATACTGCGCTGCGATCTGTTCGATTGCAAGCTCGGCGGTCGCGAGGATCGCTCGGGTCCCCTCCAAGCCGCGCGAGCGGTCGCCGACGGTCAGCTCCAGCACGCCCGCTTTCTGAGCGGCCGTGACCTCGGCGGCGACGTGCTCCGCCAGCCCCAGGTGCGCCGCTTGTAAGATCGCCGAGACGGCCGCGCAGACGATATCGGCGTCGTGCGGGGCAAAGTTCGCGTGACCGCGTGCGGCAACGCCGGCGATACGATTGCGGCCGTCGCGATAAAACGTCACGTCGAGCATGATAGGAGTGCCGCGAACGGCCGCTACGGCAGCGTGATCTTGGTGATCTTGACTTCGGCGTACGGCTGACGGTGGCCGTTGAGTTTTCGGACGCGCTTCTTCGGCTTATAGCGGAAGACCAAGATCTTCTTGTCCTTCGCTTGCCGTAGCACGGTACCGGAAACCGAGGCACCGTCGAGCATCGGCGTCCCGACTTTGACCGTTCCATCGGTCTCGGCGAGCACCACGCGATCGAAGGTCACGTCGGAGCCCACCTCATTGGCGACCAGATCGCAGCGGATGACGTCACCCTCGGCAACGCGGAACTGCTTGCCGCCGGATTCGATGATCGCGTACATAACCTCGGTACGATAGCAAAACCCCGGTACGATAGCAAATCTTGACACGCGCCTCAAGGGTGTGCTAAAACAGAATAGTCTATGAAACAGATTATTCTGAGAAACGATACCGACCTGACGGTCCGGCAGGTTTGCAGCTCAAAGCTGGTGGCCGTCTGGGCACTCTACGGCCTCGGTATGGCGCTGCTGGCCGGATTTCTGGGGCACGACGCCTGGGGGCAGGCCGTGGCCTGGGCGATCGCACTCTTGATCGGGCTACGGCTCGCGCTTGCCATCACGGAGGCGTGAGGATGGATCGAATTGACGCCGCGCAGGCGCGCGACCACATCGAAATGATCGACCGCATTCTCACTGAGGTGCACCCCCGGCTCTGCGCCGGCGGCGAGTACTTCGTGGTCTGGGGCATTGCCTCGGCCTACATCACCGTCGTGATTCACCTCGTCGATGCTGGAACGCTGACGGCCGCCGCGCTCTGGTCGCTGCCGGTGGTGCTGGCGGCGTGCGCGATCTTCTCGGTGCTGCGCGGCCGGGCGACGCGGCGCGTGCTCGCGCGTACGTCGCTCGTCCAGCGCGAGTTCTTCAACGTGCTTTGGCTCGCACTCGGACTTGCGTTCGTCGTGGACGTCGCCGCGTTCCGGCTCTTCCCCGGCATTGCCGGCGCGGCGATCTGGAGCGTTGCGGAAGCGATCGTCTTGCTCTATATCGGCTTACACGGCAATCGCCGCGCGCAGATCGCCGGCGTGCTCGTCGTGGTGTCGCTGGTCGTCGCGAACTTCACGCCGCCCGGGCTCGCCGCGTACGTTCTCGCCGCCGGTATGCTGGTGGGATACGCCGGCTTCGGTGCCGCTGAACTGCTGAGCACGAGTTAAGCGGTCGAGCGTGGACGAGCTCCTGCTCTCCAAAGTCCGCTTGGGGGTCGTGGCGGAGCTGCTGAACTACGATTGGGTCGCGTTTTCGGAGCTCGC
>Ga0302326_10012309_pt1 | contig 18269 bp, 18 predicted proteins | sample Palsa_T0_3_FD_202264 | JGI IMG/M metagenome (GOLD analysis project Ga0302326, IMG submission 202264) | Peat permafrost microbial communities from Stordalen Mire near Abisko, Sweden - Palsa_T0_3 | ecosystem: Environmental > Terrestrial > Soil > Palsa > Peat permafrost | place: Sweden: Abisko...
ATACTCATAGGCGCTCGTCATATCCGCTTCGTTGATCAACCACTCGGCGTACCGCGACGTCGGCAGGAATGCGTCCCAGGACAAGCCCTTGAAATCCTGGTTCTGGATGAACATGTCCTCGGTCGGCCCATCAGCGTCCTCCCAATGTGGGATCGCCACCCGGCCGTCTTGGATCATCTCCAAAAGACGCTGTCGGTATTCGAGCATGGCCAGACATCGTGGATCGGTGCGTAGCATTTCCGTTGATGCCGGTGGCACCGGCTGCAGACATTCCCAGTGCAGCAACGACCGACGCAGAGGGTCTTGGTCGAGCAGGTAACTGATGACGGTCGTGCCGGTGCGTGGCATGCCCAGCACGACCAAAGGTCGCTCGACCGGAGCGTCGAGCACTTCGGGATGTGACTGGATGTAATCGTGAATCTGAACACGCCGACCCAGTGCGTCGACACAGTCGCCGATGATCTGTTCGCGACCATGCGGTGTGAACGCCGGCGAGTTGTTGGCCTCGTCAAGAACAATGGCCAGGCCGGGGCGCCACGAGTCGGAATCGATGTCGCTGAGACCGGTGCGTTGCGCGACAACCTTGAGGACGTCGTCGGGCGTGGCCACGTCGTCGAGTTCACCCACTTTTGTTGCCTTCCTGTTCTTTTCGGTGGCGGATCGGACCCGAGCTCAGACGGTGAGGTATCCGCCGTCAACGGCAATGCTGGTGCCGGTGATGTAGGAGGCCATGTCGGTGCACAAGAACAAGACAGCGCCAGTGATGTCGTCGGGAACACCGAGCCGACCCAACGGCGTGTGGAATCCGATCTCCACATCCATGACCTCGGGGATGTTTTCTACACCCGCACTCATTCGCGTTGCGATCAGTCCGGGGGCGACGGCGTTGACACGAATACCATCACCGGCCCAGCGACGTGCGAGGTTCATGGTGAACGCGACCAGACCAGCCTTCGATGAGCCATATCCAGGCACCATCACTGCCGAGCGGAACGCCGACATCGAGACGATGCTAATCACGCTGGCGCCCCCTAGTGCGGCGCTGGCCTTGAGTCGATCGTGACAGCCCATAGTTAGGCGCATGGGGCCGAACATGTTCTGAGTAACCGCTGCGGCGTAGCCGTCGGGTGTCCACTCGTCCTGGCCGCCTGGAAAGGTTCCGCCGGCGTTGTTGATCAAAATGTCGAGGTCGCCCAGTGAGTCGACCAGCGCCTCGACGGATGCCGGATCGGACAGTTGGCATTGCCGATAAGTAAACGGGCTCAGGTCGGTGTCGTCGTAGTCGTGCGCTGACGTCTTGGTGCCGGTTACGGTCACTTTCGCCCCTGCTGCGGCGAATGCGACCGCGATGCCGTGGCCGATGCCGCTGCTGGCCCCCGTGACCAGGACGTTGGCTCCGGAGTAATCAAAGGTAAGGGTGTTCATACGCTGGTCCCCAACTCCTCGATCGATTTGCCGAGCCAGGCCTTCTCCCAAAAGTTTTCGGTGCTTGCCCGCAGTGCTTCATGTGCTTCGAGCGCAACAGATCTGGCCGCATTGTCAGTGGGTTCAGCCGCTAAGACAAGGTCGGTCAGGTGTAGCGCCTGCACGGGTCGGCCCTCATCGACGTGGCGACGGGCGGCCTCGACGAGCGCGTCAGTGCCAGCAGCCTTGACCACGTCGGCGGCAACCGATGCTGGTGCGACTCCGTACAACTCCGTGGTCGAACGATGTTGGAACCAGCCGGCGTACATCTCCCAAATCGCCCGTACGTTCCAGGAGGTCTTCCCGTAACCCTCACCGATGTCAAACTGATCAGGCACCCGGACCTCGCGCATCGCGGTGTACAGGTCGGCGCCGGTCGCCATCTTCTCGACAGTGCGGTCATGCACGGCCTGCATGGCATCGCGCATCGCCGTGACTTCCTCAGCGATCCGGTCCGCGCCCTCGATGGGAGCGAAGTGCCCGGTAATCAAACGCTCCGGCCCGAAAGCCAACACGGTGTTCAGCGACTCGATGTACAGGATCGGGTCGCGGTAACGGTCCCCGCGGATGGTCATCAGATTAGGAACGTGGCCAAAGAGCGGCCCAAACAGATTGCCGGTGAATAGAACTCGATCGTGGGGAAGCCACACGACCAGAGAATCGGTGGTCTCCCCACCCGGGGTCCATGCCATTTCGAACCGACGGCCGCCCAGCGTCAGCTCGAGCCGCCGGTCGAAGGTGATCGTCGGCTCGGGAAAGGAGAAGTCGATCGTCGCCGGATCAACGGTCTTCAAGAAGTCCGCTACTCCGTCAGTGAACTTCTGAAAAGCAAATTGCAATCGCGGCACGCGATAGCCCATCAGCCGTTCGTTGTCGTCGCGCCAGTAACGGTAATTGGAGTGCATCACGACTTCGGTGCCGCCATCGCGCAGCGCGTTGATCGCACCCCAGTGATCGCCGTGGCCCTGCGTGACGATGATGGCCTGAGTCGGGCGGGCAATGTCTGCGAAGGCCTGACGCCTCGGCGGACCCTCAAAGACCACACCGGCATTGACGATGACCCGACCGTCGTCGGTGGCCAGGGCGTAGGAGTTGGACACTCCGGGCGACATCCAGATGTCATCGCCCAACGGCTTAGCGGGATCGCCCGTCGCGGCTTTGAGATCAGTCGCGCTTGGGCGCTCCCGATGGATCCCAGCCATTCGACCTCCTCGTCGATTCGACGGCGAACATCGTGCGAGCACGACCTCTGCAGCCGCCTCCGCCCGGCAACCGGCGGCCATGCGTCGTCATGGTTACGCGATCCCAGTGGCCGGTAACGCGGTTAGCTACTTATGAGAACTTATATTCTCACGAAAATCAAATATGGAGTGAAACCGCCAGACCTCTTCCATGCCCTCTCCTACAAGCTCGTAAAATGTCCGCCATCGATACCCAGCGTCTGCCCGGTCACATATCTGGCTTGAGGTCCCAACAGCATGGCGACACCGACGCCCACATCGGCTTCCGGATCGCCGACGCGACCAAGTGGGATTTGACGCGAAAGCCTTTCCCCCATAAGTGGATCGGCTTCTATGGCTGCGGTCATGGCAGGTGAGTACGCGAGCGGCGAGACGATGTTCACGGTGACGCCCGTCGGGCCCCATTCGCGGGCTAGGCTTTTCGCGAACCCTCGCAGGGCACCTTTCATCGTCGAGTAGAGAGGCAGTGTGGCACTCCCCTTCATGCCCGCGGCGGACGTCATCACCACCAGCGTCCCGCCGCGCGCGCTCAGCGCTTCGTACGCCGCCTGCGCGCAGTAGTAGGCGCCGCGCAGGGATACCGAGACGTGGTCTTCCCAAAGCGCTTCGTCGACCGACTCGAGCTGGTGTGGTTGACTCGACGCGCCGCTGGTCGCGTTGTGCACCACGGCATCGAGGCGCCCAGTCGCTACGACCGCGGCCGACACTGCGGTATTCACCGACTCGCGATCGGTCACATCGCAACGAATCCAGGTGGCGTGGTGGCCCCTTGCTCTGATCTCGGACGTGACAACCTCGCCGTTGTTCCCACGAGACCCGACGAACACATGCGCCCCCGCTGCGGCCGAGGCCAGGGCGATACCGCGGCCGACTCCCCCGCCCGCACCGGTCACCAGCACGGTGAGCCCGCCCAACGTCATGGCACCATCACCGCGCCACCATCGACCACCAGGGTCGAGCCGGTCAGGGCCGGCCCCGCGCCAGACAGCAGGAAGTGCACGGCGCGCACGACGGCGTCCACCAGGTCGGCGTCCTTTCGGGCACCCCTGCCGACGTGCGGCACGAGGTCACCCGCATCACTGACGATCAGTCCGAGCGGGACAGCGATGAGGCTGACGCTGATCCGGTCAGCCGCCCACTGCCGAGCGGCCGACTTCGCCATCGTGCGAATGGCCTCGATCCCGGTGACGTAGGGCGATAGGCCCTCCGCGCCTATCAACCCGACGCTCGGTGCGACGACGACGATGTTTCCGCACTTCGACAGTGTGGCTGTACGCGCTCGCTGCAGCGCCCGCATCACCCGCAACGGCGCGGTCTCGGCGGCGGCGCGCCATTCCGCTTCGATCGTGTCGATGAGCGGCCGGCTGTTAGGGGCCGGGTCCGCGCCTACCACGAGGACGATGCCGTCGCACTCGTCTTGCAGCTGTTCGTCGAGACCAGTTGCGCTGACGTTGAATTCGGACGCGATTCGACTTCCCAGGCCGCCCGAACCTCCGAGTACGCAAACCCTCACGTGACCCTCCATTGCCGATCCCACTGGTCGACGGCGGCTACCTCGCGCAATGCCTTTCGTCTGACGGGTCGGTGCCCGCCCCTGGGCCAACCGACGGTGAGCAGCGTCGCGATGTGCCAGTCGTCGGGTATGCCGATCAGCGCGCGCAATTCAGGTGCGCACTGGTCATGCCACAGCGTGATCGCCGCACCCAAGCCCTGCGCACGCGCGGCGAGCAGGAAATTCTGCACAGCGGGGAAAATCGACCCACCCTGTTGCAGCTCGCTAGCGCCGGCCTGCGGTTGGACACAGAACAACACACATTCGGGTGCGTTGCCACCGACGTGCATGTGTTCCCACATCGCCTTCAAGACACGGGACTTCGTGTCAGTCGCATCAACCGGAGGCATGGTGAAACCGTAAAAGTCAGCCATGGTGGCCCACGTCTGCTGCGCTGCCTTCGTGACCACTTCACGGGCTTGTTCTGAGCGCAACACGACGAACCGCCACGGCTGCTGGTTGCCGCCAGATGGGGCCCATGTTGCCGCCTGCAGGCACCGCTCGAGTACGTGATCGTCGACCGGCTCATCGCGATACCTACGCACAGCAGAGGCAGTTTGCATAACCTCCCACAGGTCCGCCGAAATCGGCGGCCCCCCATCGCTGGTCATGCTGGAATCACGGATGGCAACACACCCCGCCACGTTCCCCCGCGTACCGGCCCGGTGACCAGTGGCAGATCCAACGTCGACAACAAGCCGGGCGGTGCGGCCATGACTGCGGGGATAGCGTTGAGTTCCCGCATCACGGTCGCATAAGTCAAGCCACGCATATTGCTTCCCCGGCCGTGCATTTCGATGTCAACCGTGTAGGTAGGCAGACCGTCCACGATCACGCGGTAACCACCGTGTGGCGACGGATGGCGCGGCCAGTCCGGAGCCGAGCCTTCGCCCATGCGGGTGATGTGCTCAAGCACGACGCGCTCCTCGCCGTCCACCATGCCCGCGAGCTTGAAACGCATTCCGCCCATCGTGCCCGGCTCGACCCAGCCCGATGCGACCTCGTAACGCTCCGTCGCCAACCACTTCTCGATCGTCGTGTCGACGCGATCAAGCGGCAAGCCAACCCCGTCGGCAACCAGGTGGACGGTGGGCGCCCATAAGGCGGCGAGGCGCTCGGTGTCGAAAAGCGGAGCCGGATGATCTGGCGGGTGCGCAAATCCCATGAAGTCGAACATGATGTCGGGCTGATTGATTGGGCCGTAGTCGAGTATCTCGAGCATGGTGATGCTGTCGACACGACTGCTGAAGCCCGTCATCGTCAATGCGATCACGTCGTTCGCCCAGCCTGGGTCGACACCGCTATTGAACAAGCTCGTGTGACCCTCCGCGCACGCCGCTCGGAGGAGGTCAACGGTCCCCCTATCAGCGGCCGGCGGGTAGCACATCGGCACCAGCGAGGTGCAGACAACATTCTTGCCCGCACGCAAGCAGCGAGCGATGTCCTGGGCAGCCTCGAGATAGCGGTAATCGCCTGAAGCGAAGTAGGCCACCACATCGGCCTCCAACGCGAGCGATGCGTCGATGTCCCGGCTGGCTAAGACGCCGGTCTTGGGCATGCCGCACAGATCGCCTGCGTCCTTGCCGTCCTTGGCTTCTGCGTGCACGACAACGCCGACGAGTTCCAGGCCCGGATGCGCGATGAGGGCCCGCAAGGCCGCGACGCCGACCTGGCCCGGCCCCCACAGGATCACCCGCGGCTTGGCTTCATCGCCCATGGACATCCCGGATCCGCAGCGCAGCTGAGCTCATGTCGACGAAGTCCTCTCGTGGCCCTGTGAGAATATAGCTTCTCAAGAACCGAGAATACTATTGCCGGATTTGTCGAAGGAGAACCGTGAACGACTACCAGTTCCTCAAATGGGAGACCTACGACGACGGCACGATCGTGCGCATCTCGTTGAATCGGCCCGACCAGCGCAATGCCCAGAACCGCGGGATGCTGGTCGAGCTCGACGAGGCTTTCGCCCTGGCCGAAGCCGACGACGCGGTACGGGTCGTCATCCTCGCCGGCGAGGGCAAGATGTTCTCATCCGGGCACGACATCGGATCCAAGCAGGCCATCAAGGAATACCTGCCTGGCCCCGATCAGCACCCGACGGCGTCGATCAACGGCGGCAGCCGGGAGGGTGCGGAAAAGATCATGCTGCAGGAATGGCACTACTTCTTCCAGAACACGTTGCGATGGCGCAACCTGCGCAAGATCACCATCGCCCAGGTCCACGGCGACGTGTTTTCGGCAGGCCTGATGCTGATGTGGGCGTGCGACCTCATTGTCGGCAGCGACGACGTGCGCTTCGCCGATGTTGTCGGCACCCGGCTCGGCATGTGCGGCATGGAGTACTTCGGGCATCCCTGGGAGTTCGGGCCGCGAAAAGCCAAGGAGCTCATGCTCACCGGCGACGCGATCGACATCCACGAGGCTCATCGGCTCGGGATGGTCAGCAAAGTGTTCACCCGCGACGAACTGGCAGACCGCACCCTGGACATGGCTCGGCGCATCGGGCAGGTGCCAACCATGGCGGCGCTGCTGATCAAGGAATCCGTCAATCAGACCGTCGACAACATGGGCTTCTACAACTCGCTGCAGTCATGCTTCACGCTGCATCAGCTCAATCACTCGCACTGGGCGGGCGTTCGTGACGACAAACGAGCGACCGCCGGCCCCGAGCAAGGCGTCCCCGATTGGCGTGACGCACCGCCGATCGTCCTGGCGCTGAAGGACAAGGTGCGAGCCGGCGGATGACCGACACATCCTCCGCAGAAATGCCGGCGCCGCGCCCGATGGACGTGACACCCGGACATCTTTTTGCTCAGCTGCCGTTCTTCGACGTCGTCGACACGCACGAAACCGTAATTGTCGATCTGCACAACCGATCTGACCTGATGAATAACCGCGGTGCGTTGCAAGGTGGTCTCGTTGCGACCCTCATCGACGTCGCCGCTGGGCTCCTCGCCGTCAAGCACGCCGGTCAGGGGGACGGAGCGAGCACCGCTGACATGTCCATCCACTTTCTGGCCCCGATCATCGACGGACCCGCGCGGGCGACCGCCACCCTGGTTCGCGCGGGCAAAAGGGTAATCGTCGTGGGAGTCGACGTGACAGACATCGGTCGCGAACGGCTGGCCGCCCGCGCGACGTTGAGCTTCGCGGTCATGTCGCCCCGTTGAGCGTTTCGCGACAGTCACGTCAGGTTGTGACTGCCCCATAACGCTTGTCGGCGACACGGTCCAGGGCGACGGCGGGCTCCCCATACATCATCGCCCAGCCCCTCGTGCGCCGGTAGTAGAGCTGAATGTCCTGTTCCATCCCGAAGCCGTAGCCGCCGTGGATGTGCAGACTCCGGCGGGTTGCGTCGCGTGCCGTCTCGTAGGCGAAGGTAAAAGCCATGGCCGCAAGCTCACTGGCGCGCTCAGGCTCGTCGACGAACGAGCACGCCGCCTTGAGCCCGAGTAGCCGTGCTCCATCAGCTGCGGTCGCGCTGTCCGCCAAGGGATGTGAAACCGCTTGGAAAGTTCCGATGGCCGTGCCAAACGCGTGGCGCTGCTTGGCATAGTCAACGCCAAGCTCGACCGCCTTCTGAGCTGCACCGACAAGTGCCATAGCGGTCAAGGTGAGCCACAGGTCGAGTGCGTCCGAGAAGAGGTTGCGAGCCTCGCCGCCCTCGACAAGGACCATGACGTCATCACCGATATCGATGTCCGCCAACGGCATTGAGGCCATATTCTCGACTCGCCTGCGGTTGTCATCATTTAGCGGCACCATGACCAACCGCTCGTCGATCAAAGCAACCACCGCATCCGCGACGGCTGCTGCGGGCACAAGCCCCAGGCGCGAACCTTTTCCGGAGCGCGGCATGAACGTGACCAGCGCGTCCCCGGCGAGCGTCCTCGCCAACGGCTCCGCACCTGACTGGCCGCACCGCGCCAACAGTCGTGCGGCGACCTGAGCCTCGATAACGGGGGCGGAAGCAACGGCGCGGCCAAAGGGCTCGGCGATCAGCGCGAGCTCCAACTCCGATGCGCCCCACCCCCCGGCCGCCTCATCGACCGCCATGTGCACGACACCGTTCTCCTGCAATGTCTTCCACAGGCGTGCATCGAAACCCGATGGCTCAGCCGCTCGCACGCGCTGCGAGGTCGACTCCCGGGCATACAGTGCAGCGAACGAGTCGACAAGCTGCCGTTGCTCACCGGATAAGCTCAGGTCCACGTTCGACGATCCCATCACGTGCGGATATGTTTACTCTCAAATCTGAGAGTAGCATTATCGGCTGCGCCGTTCTGCGGCCGAAGCGACGACAGATTGGTCCCGGTCTATGCACTTTCATCTCGACGCCGATACCGAGGTATTCCGCGAGGGGGTGCTCAAATATCTTCACGAGGCGATGACTCCGGAGTTCGAGGAGCGGCTCTATCGAAGCGGCGTCGCACACGACGACGGCTTTGCCAAGGGTCTCGTCGACAAGGGCTACTTCGCTCCGGGTTGGCCCACCGAATTCGGCGGACAGAGCCGCAACGCCTGGGACGAACAGGTGCTCAATGAAGAGCTGATGCGTGTCGATGCACCGGTTTACCTGTCCGAGACCACCCGCATGGTGGCGTCGATCATCCGCGAGGTCGGTACCCCTGTGTTGAAGGACCGCATCCTTGGTGGGGCGATGAACGGCGACATCACAATCGCACTCGGCTTCACCGAACCTGAGTGTGGGTCCGACGTCGCGGCGGCGGCCACGAAGGCCGTACGGGACGGCAACGAGTGGGTTATCAACGGCTCGAAGATGTTCACCACCAACGGTCATATTGCCGACTACATCTTCTTGCTGGCACGCACGAGTCCCGAGAAGCCAAAACATCAGGGGCTGACGATGTTCCTTGTACCGACCGAGTGCGATGGTTTCGAAGCCCAAGCGGTATGGACGCTGTCCGGGGAGCGCACGAACATCACGTTCTTCGGCGATGTTCATGTCGGCGACGAGTGGCGTATCGGTGACATCGACGCCGGCTGGCGAGTGCTCGGGCTGTCGTTGCAGCACGAACATGCCTCGGGGTGGGGCCCGCACCTTGCACGGCTACTACACCACGCAGAGCAGTGGGCAAGGAACACAGTCGACGAGCATGGCTCGCCCCGGATCAGCATTGCCGACGTCCGATCCCGGATGGCCAGAGTCGCAATCGAAGTCGAGGTGTCGATGCTGCTCCAGCGGCGCTGCGTCTGGATGACGGAGGAGGGCCAGACCCCGGTAGCTGAAGGGCCGATGTCCAAGGTCTTCAGTACCGAAGCCCTGGAGCGCGCCAGCCAAGATATCGTCGAGCTGGTCGGTCCGGACGCACTGCGCAGTTATTTCGAACCTACGGCGCCGGAGCAAGGGCGGCTTGAACACCTACTGCGGTTCTCGCTGGGAACCACAATCTATGCCGGCACCAGTGAAGTCCAGCGAACCATCATTGCCCAGCGTGGACTCGGCCTACCCCGTTAATTTTCTTGGTCGGCGCGGAGCAGTGCTGCGCGGCGCAGCCTTTGCCCGAACCGTCTTCGGTTTGGCGTCCGCAGGAGGCACGAGCGCCCCGCGGCACCATGCCCACAACTGATCTTCAGTCAACTCAGCGCCCTTGACACCCAAGTGAAATACGCCGATCTGCGCGAGCGCCGTCAGCGTCGAGTTCAACAAAGTGGCCAACTGCGTCGGTGTCAGATCCTTGCGCACCAGTCCAGCCCGCGAGCACGACGTGAGGATCTTCGTCAACAGCTTCTGTTGCGGGTCCCATATCTTGGCGAAGTCGGCAGGCCGCTCGATCTCGAGGCTCAGGTTGTAGATCGTCATCACCCGGCCGCCCAAATTCTGCGATGATTCCGCGCGGGAGAGGAACCCGCGGCAGAATGCCTCCAGCTGTTCCATCGGCCCGACCGCTGCCGAGACCTCCTGGCGGATACCCTCGGTGAATTGACTGGTGACGTTCTCATACAGCGCCAACAGAAGTTCTTCCTTGCCCGCGAAGTGCTGATAGAACGCACGCAGGCTGAGGTTCGACCGGTCGATAAGGGTCTGAATCGTGAAGTCAGCCCGTCCAGACTCCTCGACCAGCTCGAGCGCGGTCGCAAGGAACCTCGAACTGCGAGCCAGAGCGCGGGCTCTCGCCGTACTCAATCGGCGCTCGATTGTTCGCTCCTGCCACGTCGTCGGCAGCTCGACTTCGGCATCGACAAGTTCCAAGCCGGCTTCAGGCCCTCGACCGGGGCTCTTCTTCGCGTTCATAACCCCTAGAGAATACCCGCCAACCGCGAGAATTTGCGATCTGCCCACGCGCTATTGTCAATTGCCAAATTCGCGAGCGAAGATTTTCAGGTGCTTGTCGTCGCCGATCGCCGACACTCCGCGCGGCTGGGGCGAGCTCATGCGGTACCCTCGGAAACGATCATTCTCACTAGCCAGAATGGTTGTTCCGCGAGATGAAAGCCGCAGTTCGTCCTCGAAGGAGTACAGCGTTGAGCGCAGACATCCTGATCGTGTCGCCGGACGACCACCTGGTGGAGCCGGCCGATCTGTGGACCAGCAGACTGCCCGAGCGCTATCGGGACATCGGTCCGCGAATCGTCCGACACCGAGGGCGCATGGATCCGACCGTCACTTCCGATGTCGCGTTCGTCGATGACGACGAGGGTCGCGATGCAGACATCTGGCATTACGAGGATGCGGTGATCCCGATCCCGCTCATCAGCGCAGCCGCCGGTTACGAACTCGACGAGCTCACCACCGACCCGATCACCTACGACGAGATGCGCCCCGGCTGCTTTCGTCCGGCGGATCGGCTCGCCGACATGGACATTGCCGGTATCGAGGCCTCAGCCTGCTTCCCCAACACTCTCGTTCGCTTCTGCGGACAACGCTTCCTCTATGGCAAAGACAAGGAACTTGCCAAGCTCTGCGTGCAGGCCTACAACGACTTCCAGATCGACGAGTGGGGCGGCAGCTCGAACGGCCGGCTCATCCCGCTTGGCATCATCCCGCTCTGGGACGTCGAACTCGCCGCGAAGGAGGTCGAAAGGGTCGCCGCCAAGGGAATGCACTCCGTGTGCTTCTCCGAGCTGCCATCTCGCCTTGACCTGCCGTCGATCCACAGTGATTACTGGGATCCATTCTTCGCCGCCTGCGAGCGAAACCAGGTGGGCATCATGCTGCACATCGGGTCGAGTTCGTCACTCACCAAGTCGTCCCCCGACTCTCCACACGTCGTCACCAGTGCGCTGATGGCGGTCAACTGCACGATCGCCATGGTCGACTGGCTGTTCTCCGCCAAGCTCATCCAATTTCCAAAGCTCAAGCTCGCGTTCGCCGAGGCGCAAGCAGGCTGGATCCCTTACTACCTGCAACGTGTCGACGAGGTCTGGCACGATCGTCGGGCTTGGGGCGGCATCCATCCCCTGCTGACCGAACCGCCGAGCAGCCAGGTGCCAGGGCGTGTCTACTTCTCCACTTTCGGCGATCCAGTCGCGTTCCGCATCCTCGATCTGGTCGGGCCGGACCAGCTCATGTTCGAGACCGACTATCCGCACAACGACACGAACTGGCCGCGAAGCCTCGAGGTCGCCAATAAGGCGACGGAGGGCCTAGACGAGGAAACCAAGCGAAAGGTGCTGTCTACCAACGCGAAGAAGTTCTTCGGTATGGTCTAGCGCGCAACGCTATAGTGCCTTCCACTCCGGCTTGCGCTTCTCGAGGAAGGCACGGGGCCCCTCGACGGCGTCTTTGGTCAGGGCCACCTTCATGCGGTAGTTTTCGGCGAGCAATTCGGCTTCATAGATGGGCAGCGTCAGACCCTTTCGCACCGCCATGCGTGATCCCCGCACGGCCAAGGGCGCATTGGAATTCACCACCTCGGCGAGCTCCCAGGCGCGCTCCACGAGCGACTCGTGAGGCACAACCTCCGTGAAAATGCCCAAGTCGTAGGCACGCTGGGCATCGAGGCGTTCGTGCTTGCCCATCAGCACCAGTCGCATGGCGACGGGAAGCGGCAGGATTCGGGCCAGCCGGACAGCTTCTCGACCAGATGACACCCCAATGCTGACGTGAGGATCCATCAGCGTGGCGTTTTCGGACGCAACCGTGATGTCTGCGGTGGTGACCAGATCTATCCCCGCCCCGCACGCGATGCCGTTGACCGCGCAGATGATTGGCTTCGTCATCTGCAGCCACGGCGGGGTGGCCTCCTGCGGGGCATCCCACTGCCGCATGGAGCTCAGGATCGGCTCGCCCTGGTTGTCTATGCCCGCCGCATTCTCCATGTCGTGGTCGGCGGCCTTATTGACGTCTGCTCCGACGCACAGCGCGCGGCCGGCACCGGTGATGATCATGGTCCAGATGTCCTGTGAGCGTTCGATCTCGGCGTACGCCACCGCGAGCTCGGCGATCATCTCGTCGTTGATCGCGTTGAGGACTTCGGGTCGGTTCAGGGTCACACACGCTGTGTGATCCCGGACCTCGAACTCAATGGTGTTGTACTCCGTCACCTGGTGTGCCCTTCTCTCCAAATCTTCGACTCAAGATGGGTTTTCAGTCAGCGACGGTGGTTTGCTCGGATTGAGCGGTGGGACGGAAGCCGAATTCGTCGTGGAACCGTTCGCAGTAGCGGGGCCAGACATCAGGGTTGAGCAGTCGTGGCGGCATGCCGCCGTCGAAGATCGCCTTCCACTGCGTCGCGGTGGCGACCGCGATATCGCGCACGGCCTCGACCGTGATACCGGCGATGTGCGGGGTCGCGACGACGTTGTCCAGGTGCAGCAGTGGGTTGTCCGGGCGCGGCGGTTCCTCGTGAAATACGTCGAGACCTGCGCCCGCGATGCCGTCGTTGACGAGTGCGTCGTGAAGAGCTCGTTCATCGTGAACAGGTCCGCGCGCCGTGGTGATGAAGAACGCGGTGGGCTTCATCGCGGCGAACTCGTCCTTACCGATGAGGCCCTCGGTCTCCGCGGTCAACGGACAGGTGACCTGGACGAAATCCGATCGTTCGACCAAGTCTGACAGCGCTACGCGCTGCACGCCGCGTGCTTGCGCAGCGACGTCGTCCAGATAGGGATCGAAGACGATCGCTTCCATTCCGAACGGTGCGCATAGTTCGACCAACCTGCTTCCAATCGCGCCGAGCCCGATCACCCCAAGCGTCTTGCCCAGCAGCTGGCTCCCCCGCAAAGCCAGCCGGTCGCCAAGCTCGCCGCTTCGCAGGACTCGGTCGGCCACCGTGATCTTCTTGGCCAGGTCGAGCATGAACCCCAACGCGTGCTCGGCGACCGCCTCCGCGCCCGGCCCAGAGTTGTTGCACACCGCGATGCCGGCTCGGGTGCAGGCTTCGACGTCGATTACGTCGTATCCGGCACCGGCCGAACACACGGCCAACAGATGCTGGCAGCGCTCGACCAACGAAGACCCAACCAACCACTGCGCACCATTAGCCACCGATGCAACGTCAGTGCGCGTCGCTACCTGATAGCCGTGTGCGGACTCCAGTGCGGCCCAGCCGCATTCGGCGGGGGCAGCCAGGTCAAGCCGGACCACGTCAATCTCCGCAGCCTCGAGGATGTCACCGGCGACGGGGTCAGTCCACCGCTCGAAAACCAGTCGCGGAAGACCGGCTTCGCTCACCGGCCGCCCACTTTGGGCTTCGCCTGGGCGGCCTTGAACATATCGGCCAGTGCACTGTCCACGTTGGCGTAGTCGTTACGGGCAATTTTTCCGTCGCGGCCCTCGACGACGTCGTAGCCAAGACGTAGGTCCTTGTTCTCCATGAAGTAATACTCGCGGCCGATCGGCAGGCGGCGATCCTTGCGAGGCACTTCCATCCAGGCGCGCAGGAAGCAGCGCGCCTTCTTCGGGTCGTTACTGCTGACGAAGTCCGACCGGGAGTGGCACATCGCGAAGTTATTGGCCACGGCGGCCTCGCCCGATTCGAGCCGGAACTCGACCTGCTGCTCGACGAGCAGGTTCCGCAGCAGCTCAATCGCCTCGTTCTGCTCGGCGGTGAACTCCCGCCCCAGCGTGTGCATCGCCGGCAAGATGCTGCTGTAGGTGAAGTTAATGCAGATCCTCCCGTCGATCTGGGAGAACACCGGCACGTCGTACGGTGTCACGTCGGGCTGATCGTCGGGTTGTTCGCTGCGACGGTGATGCGGGAAACCCTGATAGAGCACGCCGAGCAGGTCGGGTCGCTCCGCCAACACACGGTTGTGTGCCGCAGGGCCGCTTGCGAACTGACTCTCGCCACCCTCAGCCGCCGGGTACACACACAGCAGCGACAGGATGTCCGCAGCGTCGTTGTGCATCGCCAACTCGGCGCGCGATTTGGTACCGCGCGCGGGCTGTACACCATTCGGCAGGATCTCCTCCTGGACGCGCACCATGCGATGGCCGAATGAGTTGTTGGACACGAGATAACCCAGGTGCGTGCAGAACGCCCAGTAGATGCGTTCAAGGTCTTCGATGGAGTGCTGCTCCACGGGGAATCCCCGCACGCACGCGAGGCCCTTGCCAAACATCAGGTCCTGGTAGAGCCTGGCGAGATCGTCGTCGAGGTCGGGGTGACACGCATCATCCGGTGTAATGTCGTCGCGGTCCTTCTTCGCGGTCGCCAGCAGAATCGATTCCAACGCAGCCACATTCCGCGCCGAGAGATCGAACGCGAAGTCTTCCTTGCTGGTGAAATCGGCGCCCGTCCAAGTCATCGGGTCGGTCACTCGTTCGGTATAGATCGCGGTGGGCATCCGGTCCTCCTGTTGTGATGACGCAGCTTTCGGCAATAAGTGCTATTTCCCGGCGCGACCCTCCAGGTCACGGAGTGCTTGCGCGCGGGTCGTCGCCGCCTCGGTCATCATCCCGACGTCGGTCCCTGCTGAGATGAATCGCAGACCCAGGTCTACGAACCGATCCAGCAGGTCAAGGGACTTGATCCCGGCCACTCCCAGCGCCACGCCGTGACTTCGACAGGCCGCCGCGACCGATTCTACTGCACGGTGGAAATGGGCATTCTCATACTGTCCGTGGATGCCCATTTCGGCTGTCAGATCACTCGGGCCGAGCAGGACCATGTCGACACCTTCTACGGCTGCGATCTCGTCGCTGGCGTCGACCGCCCACGGTGTTTCGATCATCACCGCCACGACGGTGCGCCGTTCCAGTTCGGCCGTCAGTTCCGGCGCCGGACGCGGCTGGTATCCACTGACCGCGTTAGGTCCGGCGATTGAACGGTGGCCTATGGGAGGGAACCGTGCGGCATCGACAACGGCTTCGGCTTCTGACTTCGAATTAACATGCGGCACAATGATTCCAACGGCGCCGTTGTCGAGGACACGGGCGATCACGCTGGGGTCATGCGACGGCACTCGAACCAATGCGGATATGCCCGCGCCGACTGCGCTCGCGCACAGCATCGCTGTCGTCTCCAACGAGGTAGACGTGTGCTCGAGGTCGACGTAGACGGCGTCGTATCCGCAGGCGGCCGCGATGGCGGGCACGTCGGGTGTACGGGCATTTAGCAGCGCGAGGCAAAGCACCAGGGCGTCGCCCCGCAGCGCGTCCCGCAGCGATCCCTGCACAGGCTCACGGTAGCCGACCGAGAACGATGGTTCCATCAATTCGTGAACGTCGTTATCGGTGTGATAACCATGTCGTATGCCGTTGAACCGGGTCGCCATCGTGGGCGCCGGGCTATCCGATTGCGGCCGGGTACCCGATAAGACCGCTATGGCGTTGATGGCTCAGTCATCCCGTCGGGCGGTCGCGGATGCCGGGCTGACCAAAGACGACATTGAGGGATTCGGCGCGCACGGCACACTGCTCCCTCCCGTGGAGGTGAGCGAATACCTGGGCCTACGGCCCGCTTGGGTCGATGCGACCAACGTCGGGGGGTCCTCCTGGGAGGTCATGGCGCGGCACGCGGCAGCGGCCATCGCGGTTGGTGAGATCGACATCGCGCTGCTGACTTACGGATCGACGGCGCGCTCCGACGTGAAGCGCCGAGTGCGGGCGTCGGCAGCAGCCATGAATACCGGTGGCGCACTGCAATTCGAAACGCCTTACGGCGCGACACTGATCGCCAAGTACGCGATGGCCGCCCGCAGGCACATGATCGAGTTCGGAACCACTGTGGAACAGCTCGCCGAGGTCGCCGTCGTCGCACACGAGTGGGCGGCCATGAACGAGAATGCCTTTGAGCGCGAGCGCATCACTGTTGAGGAGGTCGCGGCCGCACCCATGCTGGCCGACCCTTTAACCACCAAGCACGTATGCCTACGCACCGACGGCGGTGGAGCGGTTGTCCTCGCCAGCGAACGGGTCGCGCGTAATTGCGCAAAGGAGCCGGTGTGGATCCTCGGCTCAGCAGACGCGACATCACACGTCAGCATGAGCGAGTGGGGCGACTTCACCACTTCGGCAGCGGCGCAGTCGGGGCCGCGTGCGTTCGCCCAGGCGGGCGTCAATCCGGCTGACATCGACGTATGTCAGCTCTACGACTCGTTCACGTCTACCGTGCTCCTGACGGTCGAGGATCTCGGCTTCTGCGCGAAGGGTGAGGGTGGGGCATTCATCGAGTCGGGCGCGCTGCGCCCCGGCGGCGCGCTTCCGACTAACACCGACGGCGGCGGACTGGCCTCGTGTCATCCTGGAATGCGCGGGATGTTCCTCCTGGTCGAGGCCGTCAGGCAGCTGCGTGGGGAATGCGGGCCCCGGCAGGTCGACGACGCGCGGCTGGCGTGTGTGCACGCGATGGGCGGTTTCTTCACCCACAGCGCCACGATGATCCTGGGGAGACAGTGATGACAGCTCCGGACCGGCCCACGATCGATGCCGACAGCGAATCGTGGTGGGCTGCCGTGCAGAACCGCGTGCTGATGGTCAACGCGTGCGCGTCCTGCGGGCGAAATTCCTTGTACGTCCGGCCGTTCTGTCCGCACTGCTGGAGTGACGATGTCCGGTTGACCCCCTCCAGCGGCCGGGCACGGCTCTACACGTGGAGCGTGGTCCACCAGAACGCCGCACCCTTCGGCGCTCGCACGCCCTACGTGCTGGCGATGGTGGATCTCGCCGAGGGACCCCGACTCATGACGATCGTCGAGGACTGTTCCGTCGATGAACTGCACGCCGACCTGGAACTCTCGCTGGGGTTCCGCGACGACGAGGACGGCTTTGTCGTCCCCGTGTTCCGTCCGGCCGTGTGAGGGACGCTGTCAGCCGGCGACAACGCGCTCAGCGAGCACCCTTGGGCGCCCGACCGACCGCGCGTGCAGCTTGCTGCGCTCCACCTTGCCGTTGGCGTTGACAGGCAGAGGCTGGTTCCAGAACACCAGTTCCTCGGGCAGCTTGTATTTGGGTAGCCCCGCCGACACCAACGACTCGGCCACCGTCACCAGCGACATTTCGGCATCCTCGTCGAGCACCATCGCCACGGCCAGGCGCTCCCCCGTCGTGGCATCGGCAACCGAGTACGCGGCGCATTCTCGGACCCCGGCAATCCGGGCGACGGCCTCCTCGACCTCGGCCGCAGGAATTTTCATCCCATTGCGAATGACGATGTCCTTCAGGCGACCCACGATGCGCACCCGGCCCCCCGCGAGGTCGGCCACATCGCCGGTGCGGAACCACTCGCCATCGAATGCCTGTGCGTCGTCTTCGGCATCGGTGTATCCCAGGAAAGCGTGCGGCCCACGGATGCAGCATTCGGTTGGATCGGCGATCGAACCCGTCCGCACCTCGACATCGGCGAGTGCGACCCCGTCGTCGGCGTGGCGCACCGCCCTGCCCTCGGTGCGCAAACCCGAGGTGCTTACGGGCACTTCCGAAGATCCGTAGGCCCGCATCACCACGATGCCGAAGTCGTCTTCGATGTGCTCCACGATTCGGCGGTCCAGCATGGTGCCACCGAGGTAAACGGCACGCAACGGGATGCGCTTGTCGCGTGCCACGGCCTCGTCGAGCACCCTATCGAGCAATCGGTCCGGGCCGCCGTACCACGTCGCGCCGGAGG
>Ga0302326_10012311_pt1 | contig 18267 bp, 17 predicted proteins | sample Palsa_T0_3_FD_202264 | JGI IMG/M metagenome (GOLD analysis project Ga0302326, IMG submission 202264) | Peat permafrost microbial communities from Stordalen Mire near Abisko, Sweden - Palsa_T0_3 | ecosystem: Environmental > Terrestrial > Soil > Palsa > Peat permafrost | place: Sweden: Abisko...
CGATCGTGGATGAGATTGCCCGCGTGCATCAGGCGCATTTCGCCATCCTGGCCGGGACCGGCGGGCGCGGTAGCCGCATGCGCATCCAGTTCGGTCCCCAGGCTGCCGCTGACAGTTAACGTGACGCGCGTCGCAGTTCCGGGGGAATTGCGTGCACTGTGACTGATCGCCAGCTTGGCGCAAGGTTGCCTGTGTAGGGTGCACAGCCATGAACAATCCGTCATCCAGCACATGGAGCGCTCTGGTTGCACCAGGCCAGGCAGTCAGTGGCCGGGCACGAGCGGCGTCGACGGGCTTTACGATGATCGAGTTGATGGTCGTCATTACGGTGGTAGCTATTCTGGGGATGATTGCCATCCCGTCCTTTACCTACATCACCACCGCCAATCGCATCGCCAGCCAGATCAATGGCTTGCTCGGTGATATCCAATACGCGCGGGCCGAGGCGATCAAGGAAGGCCTCAGCGTCGGTGTCTGCAGTTCCACGGATGGGCTAACTTGCTCGGGTAGCAACATCTGGACCACGGGCTGGATCGTCTTTGCCGATTCGGCCGGTAATGGCACGGTCGCGGCAAATGAGCCTGTGCTGCGTGTTCAGACGGCGCTGACCGGCTCCAATTCGCTGTCGGCCGACAACACGACCAATTACATCGTGTTCAATCGCGATGGGTTTGCCTTCGGCCTGCCTGGTACCGTGACCTTCTCACTGCATAGCCCGGGCGCGGTTCAGCAGTGGACGCGCTGTCTCTCGGTCAACATCGTCGGACGGCTGGCGACGGAAACACACGGTCAGACGCTTCAGGGAGGCAATCCATGCACCTGAATCACGCTCCACGAAGACACCGCTCGGCCGGTTTTGGCCTGGTAGAGGTCATGGTCTCGCTGGTGGTCATCGCCGTGGGCCTGCTCGGCATCGCCAAGATGGAAGCACTTGCCTATGCGAGCACCGGGGTCGCGAGCGCCCGCTCGCTGGCCGCGATCCAGGCCGAAAGCCTGGGTGCCATCATGCACGCGGACCGCGCCTACTGGGCCTCGGGTGCCGCAAGCGGCAGCTTCACGGTCTCGCCCACGGCAATCACGAATGTCACGGCGAGCACGCCGCTCACTACAGTGGTCACGTGCACGAGCACTAGCGCGATCCCGGCGCAATGCACGCCCGCGCTCCTGGCGGCCTGGGACGTTCAGCAATGGCAGAGCGCCCTCACCAACCTGCTCCCCAATTATCTGGCGACCGTGAACTGCACGGCGCCGGTGACCGAATCGGTGAACTGCACCATCCAGATCACCTGGTCTGAGAACAGCGTCGCAATCAATACGCAGGGCCAGGGCACGATCGGTAGTGGCCCGAGCTACACCCTGTACGTGCAGCCATGAAGCCCCTCAGCCCCCGTTACTTGCTACCTGCGCAGCGCTCGCAGGGATTCACGATGATTGAGTTGCTCGTAGCGATGTTGCTGGCACTGTTCCTGATCGGCGGCCTGTTGACGATGGAGCAGAGCACACGCAAGGCCTTCGGCAACCAGAACCAGCTCGTGCAGCTGCAGGACGATGAACGACTTGCGATGACGCTGATGGCCGAAGTGATCGAGGCCAGCGGTTACTTCCCAAATCCCGTCCTCTATACCCAGTCCGGCGAATTCCCGACAGCCAGCTCGCCAGCCTATGCGGTCTACGCGACGCCGGGCCAATCGATCTTTGGCGAATCCGCGGTCAGCGCCCAGGGCGATCTCGTCACGGTCCGCTATGTCACGGCGCCTGGCGACAACATTATCAACTGCACCGGCGGTAATAACCCTTCCACGGCGGGCTCCCCCGTCATGTGGGTTAACACCTTCAGCATCGACGCCAGCAACAACCTCAACTGCACGCTCAATGGCAATGCCGCGGTGGGATTGGTCAGCGGCATAACGAACATGAGCATCCTGTACGGGGTGAAGACCAATTTCTCGGTCACGAACACCTCGGCTGACAGCTACCTCACTGCGGCCCAGATGACAGCCACGGATTGGATGAACGTAGTCTCGGTTCAGGTGACGTTGACGTTCACCAACCCGCTCTACGGCGGTGGTCCGGGGTCGACGAGCTATAACACTGGGCAGCCTGCGACGATCACTTTTAGTCGTGTGATCTGCGTGATGGCCAAGGGCGGTGTCAACTCATGAGCACGATTCGCAACCGAGCGCCTGCCCCGCAGCACGGCTACGTGCTGATCACCAGTCTGGTGCTGCTGCTGGTCGTGACGATCATGGCCATCAGCATGTATCGCAGTTTTGGCGTTCAGGAACAGATCGCGGGGAACCTGCGCGAGAAGGGTCGCGCACTACAGGCCGCCGAAGCAGCAGAGCAATATGCCGAACAGTGGATGCTGAACGGCAACGGCGCCCTGCCGCTGGTCAACTGCAACACGTTGCTGGCGGCCACACCCAGTAATAACGTCGGCCAGATCTGCACCAATGCGCTGAATGAACCGACGGTCATCAACGTGCCCTGGGTCACGGGCGCGGGTGCGCCGGTCGGAACCACATACACGCCGACGGGTTTCACCACGGGTTCGGGGCAGAACCTCTTCTACGCCCTGCCGGCGTTCTATATCACCTCACTGGGAATTTCGGCTGACGGCACCGGCACGGTCTATCAGGTCGATGCGGTGGGCTATGGTGGCACGCAGAATGCGGTGGCCGTTGTCGAAAGCACTTACATCGTCGGTTCGAGCACTACGTGTGTCTCCTGCCAGCAATAGCCGGAATGATTCTGGAGTATCGTCCATGAGCAACAAAATTCGCACCCTGGCACTGGCCCTGACGCTCGCTGCCCTGTCCTCGCAGGCGGCACGCGCGCAGCTTGTCGTGTCGGAAAACTTCACCGACGGGACGACCACCAACGCATGGATACCGTTCCTCGGCGCTTGCCTCACCGCGGGTAGCAGGACAAGCAGCACCGGACCCAGTGGCGATGCCACGCCGATCCCGCCCTGCATCACCGCTACCTCGCCGATGACGACAACTAGCTACTACAGTGGTCAGGTGATCCCGGGCGGACACACTTCGCAGATGACCGGCGGCAACACCGGTAACCTGCCTGATGCGGTTGGATACGGCGCGCTGCGCCTGACGAACGCCTACGCTGCTGGTACCAACAACGGCTTCCAGGAAGCCGGCGCGATCATGTCGAATTTCACCTACGACGTCAGCAACGGTTTGACGGTCGTCTTTACAACCTATACCTACGAAGGCAATTCGGGTGGCGGTGGCTCGGACGGAGCTGACGGCATGAGCTTTTTCCTGCTCAGTGGTGCCCAGGCTCCCTACGATGTGGGCGCTTTCGGTGGCAGCCTGGGCTACACCTGCTCCAATTCCAACGATGACACCAAACTGCATCCGGACGGCATAGTACGCGGCTTTGACGGTATTCGCGGCGGCCTGATCGGTCTGGGTATCGATGAATACGGTAACTTTCTCAATGCCGGTGACAATACCAACAGCGGCTTCGGATATCAGTGGGGCCGGATCGGCCTGCGCGGCGCCGGCAGCATTACCTTTGGTGACTTGACCGCTTCGCATCCGCTGCACTATCCGGCCAGCCTCACCACCAACTACACCTGCGTCGGCTACCTCTCCTGCGCCGCCAAGGCGGTGCAGTACACCTGTGAGACTGGCTACGAGTGGAGCTTCGCAAACCCTCTGGCTCCAGTCGAGGCCAGCACGGCGATAAACGACTATCCGGCGGTACCGGGTGGCTACACGGTACTGTCGAGTGCCATCAAGTTGGCCAACGAGAGCGCGACCACGCGTGGCGCGGCCCTGCCGATCACCTACAAACTGCAGATCCAGGCGGCGTCGACCACCTCCTCAGTACCGCTGCTGAGCTTCTGGTACAGCCTCAATGGTGGTGCCTGGCAGACCGTGCTCACGAACCAGAACCTTTACACGGCTTCGGGTCTGACCGCGGCCCAGTGGACCGCGGCAACGACCACGCCCACAGGGGCTAACGGCGTGTACTTCGGCTTTGCCGGCTCCTCGGGCGGCAGCAACAACGTCCACGAGATTCTGTGCTTCCAGGCGGCACCGGCTTCACAGTCCGCGAGTTCGGTCAGCTTGAACCAGAAGCAGACCGCGCAGGTCCAGTACGGCACCCAGGTCTACTTCGCCTCGTACAACACCCAGACCTACGCCGGTGACCTCACGGCCAACAACCTGGTGGCAAACACCACGGCTGGCATCACTACCGTTTCCATTAGTTCAACCGCCAACTGGGATGCCTCGTGCGTACTCACTGGCGGGGCCTGCCCGGCGACCACCGCGACTGCCGGCACTGCGCAAGCCCCGAGCTCGCGCGTGATGATGACTTACAACTCGGCATCCGGCACAGGCGTGCCCTTCGAGTGGAACAACCTCTCCTCGGCGCAGACGACGGCGCTTGAGCAGGGTGATACGCCCAATTGCAGCAGCACCACCAGTGCACCGTGCCGCCTGGACTTCCTGCGCGGTGATCGCACCAATGAGGTCCAGGGCACTGGCGCCAACCTCTATCGCGACCGGCCCAGCGTGCTCGGCGATATCGTCGACTCGAGCCCGACCTGGGTGGGCGCTCCGTCGGCCTCGTTCCCGGCGGTGTTCTCCGACCTCCTCACCCACAGCGATACCAACGCTGTCAACGCGACCGATCCGTTGCCGGAAAATTCCACGACCGGCAGCTACGCTGCATTTGCGACCGCCCAAAGCGGACGCCTGAACGTGGTCTACGCCGGTTCCAACGATGGCTTCATGCACGGTTTCGAGGCCGGCTACTACACCGGCACCGCCTATTCGAACACCAACAATGACGGCAAGGAAGTCATGGCTTACATGCCAGACTTCGTCAGCCGGGATATCCATATCGCCGGCGCCGACGAGGCGGAGATTTCAACTGACTTTGCCAATCCGCAGTACGGCCACAATTTCTATGTGGACGGTACCCCGGGTACCGGTGATCTGTACTACAACGGCGCCTGGCACTCCTGGCTTGTCAGCGGTATCGGCGCCGGCGGTCCGGCGATCTATGCCCTCGATATCACCAATCCGAGCAACTTTACTGAAGGCAGTGGCGTGGGCGGCCCGGCCACCACGGTTATTGGCGAGTGGAGCACGATCACCAAGGCAACCGACACTGCGAGTGATGTCAACAGCACCGGCGGCCCAGGTTATGGCACGACCAACGCGCTCGGGACGCCAGCAGCGCCGACGACGACGATGATCTGTGCCAACGACACCACCTCCAGCAAGTGCGGCCTGAGCCTCGGCAATACCTATGGCATACCGCAGATTCGCCGCTTTCATAGCGGTCAGTGGGGCGCCGTGTTCGGCAACGGGACGGGCAGCTCGACCGGCGCCGCGGGCGTATTCGTGATGCTGGTGACCACCAATATGAGCAGCTCGCTGCCCACAATCAGCTTCTACTTTCTCAAGACACCGGGTTCGGCGGCCGGCAACGGCATCGATTATGCAGTGCCGGTGGATCTCGACGGCGATCACGTGGTCGACTATGTCTACGCCGGCGATAAGCTGGGCAACATCTGGCGCTTTGACCTGACCAGCAGCAACCCCGCGAACTGGGCTGCAGCGAGCGCGCCGCTATTCACCACCGGCGGCCAGCCGATTACGACCAACCTGGTCGCTGTGTCGGTGCCCACGGCCGGCAGCACGGCCAACCGGCTGCTGATCGAATTTGGCACCGGTTCGCAGACGCCGTTCAGTGTCACGGCCGCGACCAGCTATGCCACGGGTCAGCAGGATCTGTATGGGGTCTGGGACTGGAACATGGGTGGCTGGAACGCCGTGTCACCAACCCAGTATGCGTCGCTGACCACCGGCACGACGGTCGTGCCGTACACGGCTTATACGATCTGCGGACCGCTATCTACGACTAGCGGCTGCACCTCATCGAATATCAACCTGACAGCGCAAATCATCAACGGCACCGGCGTTCTGCCCGACGGCACCAACTTCCGCCAGGTTTCTCAGAACCCGGTGTGCTGGATCAGCTCGACCGTGTGCGGCACGAGCGCCGGCTCCAACACCAGCTACGGCTGGTACCTGGCGCTGCCGGGCACCAACGAACAGATCATCTACAGCCCGAACTTCGAGGTTGGCGCCTTCGTGGTCAACACCACGATTCCGACCGTCGCCGGGACGAGCTGCGTGGTCACGCCGACCACTGGTTATACGATGGCGATCTCGCCGTCTACCGGCGGTGCCTTCACCGATGCCTTCTTCGGCAACGCTGCCGGCAACTTTGAAACGGTCAACGGCCTGCTACCGAGCGGCGTGCAGCTGAACGGTACCGGCACGCCAACCAACGTGACGGCGGGAACCAGTTCGTACCTGGTCACGCAGAACATCGGCGGTTCCGGTACTGTAGTGCCGATCAATCCAGCTGCGTCGAGCATCAGCAAGCGGCTGACCTGGGTCGAGAAGCGCTGAACGTCCGTTATCTAACGAAGGCAGTGATCCATGATGCACCCAACGACTGACCGCAGCGCTTCAAGCGCTGGCTTCACACTGATCGAGCTGGTGGTAGTAATGGTTGTGGTCGCGATCCTGGCCGCAATCGCGATACCGAGCTATCAGAATCAGGTCCGTCACTCGCGTCGCACCGATGCCAAGTCGGCGCTTCTCGATCTGGCCGCCCGTGAGCAGAACGTATATGCCACGACGACTGCGTACGGTACGACGCCCGCATCGGTTGGCTATTCCGGCTCCTGGCCCGTCACGGTCGGCAGCGGCTACTACAGCGTGAATCTGACCATCACTCCCGCGGTCGCACCGGCCAGCAGCTTGCTGACGGGTACGCCGGCGACGTTTACACTGGTTGCCACGCCGGTCGCAGGCACCAGTCAGGCCAATGATTCCGCGTGCGCTTCGTTCACGCTGACCTCAGCTGGCGTGCAGACCGCTCTCAACTCATCGGCCCTCGACAACTCGACCATCTGCTGGGGCAGCTGAGGCCGTAGCAGTTGGGCGCGGTGGCCTGCTAGGGCGGCTCGAGTAGCGGCCAGCGCGCACGCACGCACATTTCATCGCCGCTGCGCTCGGCGTCAATCTGACTCTGGCCGGGCCACAGCGCGGACAGCTGCTCGCGCAGCAGGTCAAGTATCGTGACCGAGCCATTCGCCGCGGCGAGCTCGCTCAACGGATAACGCACCGACAGCCCAATAAAGCCCTGCTCGATCGCGCCGCTCAAAGTCACGATGCCGCCGCCGCGCGGCTCGATGCCCTGCGCGATTGCCAGATGCAGCAGCGTCTGTAGCAGCTGGGGTGGTGCCAGCGCGCCCAGCGGCAGATCCGGAATGTCCCACATGACGTGCAGCCGCTCGCCCAGGTGCAGCTGACGCAGTCGCTGGTAGCAGCGCGCGATCTCGACTTCGGTGCCGAGGCGGATTGGAGCAAGCTGCTCCTCCAGGTTCGCGCTCATCAGCGTCGCAAGGTCGCGCGCCATGGCTCCGGCGCCGCCCTCGCGCACCAGCTCCGCCAGATCCTGCACGCTCTGCAGCAGTACGCGCGGTTTGAGCTTGAGCTTAAGCGCTGCCAGATCGATCTGAGCCTGACGCAGCGCGCGTCGCTGCCAGCGCCGGGCGATGTAGGCATACGGCAGTGCCAGGGCGCCGGCGAGCGCAGCGATCAGCAGATTCCGCAACAGGAAGTGCAGTCGCGGTGGCGGAATCTGCAGCGCTTCGGGCATCGGCAGGCTCTGCGAGGTGCTGAGCAGGATGGCCAGCCCCGACACGATTGCGACGACGCCGAGCAGCACCAGCAGCGCCAGTGTGAGCGCCAGGCCAAAGCGCAGGCGCACGAGCGCCGAGCGCAACGCACACAGTAGCCCCGCACTGCCGAGCCCGACCCACAACAGAAACAGCGAGCTTGAGCCAAAGCTCAGGCGCAACGACTGCGGTTCACCGGCCTGTAGCAGCTGCATCAGCAGCGCAAAGATTTCCGCGCACGCGATCACCGCGAGGATCGGCGGTCCCGCGCAGAAGTCCGGCAGCAGCAGCCCGTGGCGTTCCTCAGCTGTGCCGCTGTGCGCTTTCATCACCCGGTTGGGGTTTTGGGCTTGGGCCCGAACAGGGCGTGCTTGATCCGATACAGAGCCGAGATGTCTTCATCGGCGAAGCCGGCGTTGATCAGTTCGGCATAGTCGCTCAGCGTCTCTTCAATGACTGGCAGGCGCACGCCCAGTGCGGCCGCCATCGCCTGGCAGATCCGCAGATCCTTCTGATGCAGTCGCACGCGGAAGCCGGCCGGGTAGTTGCCTGCCGCCATGAAGGGCCCGCGATTTTGCAGATACCAGTTGCCGGCGGCGCCACGACTTAAGGTCGCGACCACCTTGTCCAGATCCAGCCCCTGGGACTTGGCAAACGCCATGGCTTCGGCGTTGGCGCGATTAACACCGGCACAGATGATCTGGTTGGTGGCCTTGGCGGCCTGTCCGGCGCCGTGGCCGCCGAAATGCGTAATCGTCGAGCCCAGGGCCTGCAGCACCGGCCGCGCGTGCTCGAGCGTCGCCGCTTCGCCGCCGACCAGGATGGCAAGGCTGCCCTTGGTGGCGCCTTCGACGCCGCCGCTGACCGGGCAGTCGAGTACTTCTACGCCTTTGGGGCCCAGCACCGCGGCGGTGTAGCGCGCCGTGTCGGCCGAGACTGTCGAGCAGTCAATCAGGATCTGGCCGCGGCGCACGGCGGGCGCCAGATCGGCGACAATCGCGCGCACGTCGGCGTCCGCCGAAACGCACAGCACCAGTAGCTCGCATTCGAGGGCCAGTTGCGCGGGGGTTGCTGCCGCCGCGCAGTTGAGCTCGGCGGCCAATGCCGAAGCCTTGGCTGCAGTGCGGTTCCAGACCCCCTGCAGCAGGCCGGCACGATGAAGATTGCGGGCCATGGGCGCACCCATGGCTCCGAGTCCGATAAATCCAACGCGCATGAGTGGGTTGCCCTCCGGATGCGATTTTAGCGCGTCGCCGGCAGGGGCGGCATCGATTCTGCAGCAGTCACGGCGTTGCCGCGCTGCCGTCTGATTGTTAGCGCTTCAGCCCGAGGCGCAATACTTATCGACGTCGAGCTTTGCCTGAGTACGCTCGTTATCCGCTTCCTCATCGGTGAGGTAGGAGGGCTGGCCGCTGCTGTCGAGCCGATACAGTCGACGGTACTCGATGTCCTTCTGGTAGCGGTCCTGGGCTTGCTTGCACTGCTCCGCACGCTTGGCGGCCACATCGCCCTGCATCGCCTGACGGGCTTTCTGCTGCTCGATCTGGCTGCTGGCGTCAGCGCTCGGGGGCGGCTTCGTCGTTGTCTGAGCCGGCGCCGGGCTGCTGCTGTCGTCCGGGCGGCGCGGCTGATCGCTGCGCACCAGTGTCCACCCTGGAGTCGGGCGGTCGGTGCAGTCATGTCCGTGGGGGTCGCAATAAATATCGCCCGCCGCAGCTGCGCCGCTCAGGGCAAGCGTCAGGCTCAGGCTCAGCAAATGTCGCATCGACGGCTCTCCATGGCGAGAGGGCAGTATCGGCCCAAGCCGGCCTCGGGGCCAAGTGAACTGCTTCACAGACGTGATAGTGGTACTCGTCAGTTTAAAAGAAAAGCCCCGGGCGAGCCTCCGGCCGGGGCTTTCGGTTCCAGGCCGCCGTCCAGGGGAGCCGGCCCGCAAGCAGCTGGCCTTATTCCACCTGCTCGCCGTGCAGGGCCAGATCCAGGCCCTCGCGCTCCTCATCGGCGGTGACCCGCAAGCCGATGGTCTTGTCGAGGACCCAGAGGATGAGCATGCTCATCGTGAAGCCGTAGATCAGCGTCGAGCCGACACCCCACAGCTGCGTCAGCACCGAGCTGTCCATGCCGCTGTATTCCTTGCTCACCAGGGCGCCGGTCAGCAGCGCGCCGACAATGCCGCCGATGCAGTGCACGCCGAAGGCATCGAGCGAATCGTCATAGCCCAACACTTTCTTGAGCGCGGTGGCGCTGAAGAAGCAGAGCACGCCGGCGGCCAGGCCGATCACGACCGAAGCATCGGGCAGCACGAAGCCTGAGGCTGGCGTAATCGCGACCAGCCCCGCGACCGCACCCGAGGCGATACCGAGCACGCTCGGCCGACCCTTGGTGATCCACTCGGCAAACATCCAGGCCAGTGCCGCGGTGGCGGTTGCGATCTGGGTAACGGTCATCGCCATGCCGGCGCGACCATCAGCGGCCACTTCCGAGCCCGCGTTGAATCCAAACCAGCCCACCCACAGCAGCGAGGCGCCAACCACCGTGAAGGCCACGTTGTGGGGCGCCATGGATTCCTTGCCATAGCCGATGCGCTTGCCGAGCATCAGTGCGGTGGCGAGACCTGCGATGCCGGCGTTGATATGCACGACCGTGCCGCCGGCGAAATCGAGCACGCCCTTGGCCGCGAGCCAGCCGGTCGGTTCCCATACCCAGTGGGCGATCGGGAAATAAACCAGCGTCGACCAGATGGCCATGAACCACAACATCGCGGAGAATTTCATGCGCTCGGCAAACGAGCCGCAGATCAGAGCCGGCGTGATGATCGCGAAAGTCAGCTGGAACATCGAATAGACCACTTCCGGGATGGTCGGCGCCAGGTGCGAGACTGTCGTGGTCTTGGGATCCGCCAGCGAAATCGCGCCATGCAGGAACAGGCGGCTGGTACCGCCCAGGTATGGCGTGCTGCCGGGTGTGAAGGCGAGTGAGTAGCCAAAGATCCACCACAGCACCGTGATCAGCGCGGTAATGGCAAAGCTTTGCATCAGTGTGGAGAGCACATTCTTCTTGCGTACCATGCCGCCATAGAAGAGTGCCAGGCCCGGAATGGTCATCATCAGCACCAGTGCCATCGAGGTCAGCATCCAGGCGGTGTCGCCGGAATTGATCTTGTCGTTCGTGACCACGCACGGTGCGGTGAGTACGGCCGCACAGGCACCTGGAGGCGGCATTGTAGTTGGGGCATCAGCGGCCGCGGCACTCGCCGCGGGCGCCTCATCGGCAGCCGCCGTTACGCTTGCCAGCGGTGCCAGTGCCAGCAACAGGCAGGCCACGGTGGCGGCCAGGAGCCGCGGTCCGATCCGGCGATAAGGCTTAGCGCTGATCTCGATGCCCATGTCCGCAAGACTCCCAGATTTGTGGTCTAAATCTTATTAAAAAATCATGTAGCCGCGGTGCCGGTCTCGCCGGTGCGGATGCGAATGGCCTGCTCAAGTCCGCTGACGAGAATGGTGCCATCGCCGATGCGGCCGGTGCGGGACACGTTGGCAATGGCCTCGAGCACAGGCTCGACGATCAGATCGTCGACCGCGATCTCGACTTTGGCGCGCGGACCGTGCTGCATCTCATGAACTTCGGTGACCGTCACGCCCTGAACACCGAGCTGTGCGATGGCGTGGCGCAGCTCGTCCAGCTTGAAGGGCCGCACGACGGCGGTGATCATCTTCATGAGGTGCAGATCGCAATGACGGTTCCTAACGAATCACGTATTTCGGTGACTTGCCGGTGCGCGTATTCTTGGATCGCTCCGCGAACAGCGCTGGTGCGGAAATGCAGAATCCGTGCCACGCCTAAGGCTCTGGAAATCATGGAGCGCGCTGCCTGCCGACCCCGGGGTTGCACGATCGTAGCCTCAAGTCGGTCCGGCTACGCACCGTTTTAGGGCAGCGTTTTCGTTGACCGATGTAAGGAGTCGCCATGTTGGATAACACCCGAATCGAGGATCTGGCTCGCAAGCTGGCCGCTGGTATTCCGGAGGCACTGGGCTCTGCGCGGCGGGATCTGGAGAGCAACTTCAAGGCAGTCCTGCAGAGCGCGCTGGGACGGCTGGATCTGACCACGCGCGAGGAATTCGATGTCCAGAGCCGGCTGCTGGAGCGGCTGGCAAGCCGCCTGGAGCAGGCCGAGTCGCGTGTGGGTGAGCTCGAATCGCGCTTGCATGATCTGGAGGCCGCACTGCCGCCGGTGTCGGACTGAGCCGCGACGCCTAAGTCCATTTGTTTCTCTAAAGGAACAATAGGTGGCCTGATTACCGATGTTGATCCGCTGGTGAATCGAATCAGCGTCGGCGGTCCTCAGCTCGCCGCATGAGCGCGACAGTCACCCACGCACGCCGTAACGTTATTTCTGGGCCAGCGAGACGAGATAGTCGACGCCGGATTTGACCAGATCATCGCTCAGGTCCGTACGGCCGCCCTTGGCCGGCATGACGCCGGTCGTGCCGGTAAAGCCATGCAGGGCATGGTCATAGAGGGTGGCCTTGCCCTTGGCAATGCGCGGGCCCCACAGGGCCTTGTTGCCGGCGGTCGGGGCGCCGGCGAGGCCGGTCGCATGACAGGTCTTGCAGACCGCATCGTAGAGCGCCGGTCCGTCTTTGGGCACCGCCAGCGCAACCGTGGCGCCCCCGGCCGGGGCTTCGATCTTCAGGGCTGAATTGTCCTTGCCGGCGACCGCTTCGCGCGCGAAGGGCTTCACGCGCTCATCGATGCTCGCCACGTACATGGCATCGGAGTAGACCTCGGGGATCTCGGTCCGGGCGGCCACGCTGCGGGCCAGGGCCAGGATCGCCAGGGTGGCCGCGATCAGCAAGCCGATGACCATGCTGAACGTATTGAAGAACTTGGTGTCCTGAGTGCTCACGGTTTTAAGTCCGGTTCCTGCAAGAAATCGACGCAAAAGTATAGCGAATCAATGGCGCGCCCGGCGGGATTCGAACCCACGACCCCTGCCTTCGGAGGGCAGTACTCTATCCAGCTGAGCTACGGGCGCGGCGCGGCGCGCAAGATTACAGCAACCCCGCTCTGGCCGCGACTGCTCCTGCCAGGCTCGGCGCCAACTCAGAAGCTAGTGGTGTTTTTCGCTTGCGACCAGATCGTTGATAACGCTGATCAGGTTCGCTTCGCTCCCGGCCATGGCCACATCGGTGATGTACTTGCCATTGATGACAATGCGCGGCACGGCATCGATCCGGTAGCGGCGCGAGAAGTCATCGGAGCGCTGCATGTCGGCAGCCACCGAGAAGGAATTGTAGGTTGACTGGTAGTCCTGGGCGCTGATGCCGTGGGCGACGGCGAAGGCAGTCTGCAGCCTGAGTGTCGCCGCTTCATCGCCGGGGACATACAGCGGGTTACCCTTGTCATGGATTTCACTGAAGACGGCCGTATGCAAGGCCTCTTCCTTGCCCAGTGCCTGCAGCGTGTAGAAGAGGCGCGCTGTGGCGCGGCGCATCTCATCCCACACCACCGCAACGCGCACGAACTCGACATACGGGGGCTTGCTGCCCTTGCGCCAGGATTCGAGATAGGAGTCGAGCGCATAGCAGTGCGGGCAGGCAAACCAGAACGCCTCGATCACCTCGATCTTGCCCGGCGCCGCATCCGTGGGCTGTGCAGGCACCACCGGTAGGTAATTGACGCCGGCGGTCCAGCGCGTCTGCGGCATCTGTCCTGCCGCGGGCAGCGCCGCGACGCGCTCGAGCGCAGCCTGGCCCGGCGAGGTCGTGGCAGCAGCGCTGCTCGATTCCTGAATCGCGCCGCCCGAGGCGCTGCCTGGGTTGGCCGTGCTGGCGCCAGATGGCGCACTGCTCACAGTCGCTGCAGGCGTCGTTGCCGGGCTCGTGCTGCTGCTCGCAGGCGCCTGGCTGCGGGCGCAGGCCTCGAGCGAGACCAGCAGGCTGACGCACAACAGCCAGCGCAGCGGCGCGATCGCGGCGTGCGCTCGCATCAGCGCAGGCCCTGAATATAGGAGGCGAGGTTGCGCATATCCTCATCGCTCAGGCGGCCGGCCACCGTGTGCATGATCGTCGCGTTATCGCCGCCGTTGCTCGCGCCCTTGGCATTCTTGGTGTAGCGCGCATCGCTGCTGTAGTTGCCAAGCTGTCGCAGCACATACACCGAACTCTGGCCACGCAGCGCCGGATAGCCGGCATCCGGATTGCCAGCCCCGACCGGCCCATGGCAGGCGGCGCAGGCCGGAATGCCGAGGGCGCTGTTGCCACGGGTATAGAGTTTCTGACCGTCCTGCCAGTACGAGGGATCAGCCTCGCCACCGGTCGGGACCTGGGCTGCGAAGTAGGCGGCCACATCCTCCATGTCCTGATCGCTCAAAGTCAGTGCCATGGGCATCATCATCGCGGGATTGGCATCGCCGGGTTTGCCCACGCGCTCATTGGCGTGGAACAGCTTGAGCTGTCCCACAATGTAGGCGGCATTCTGACCGGCCAGATTGGGCCACTGCGGGTTGGTGCTGTTACCCATTGGGCCATGGCAGGCGGTGCAGACCGCACTCTTGGTGGCGCCATCTTCGATCGATCCTTTGGACCAGGAAGCGGGGGCCGCTAGTACGGCCAGTGCAAGGCATACCAACCGGGTCGTCACGGTCATGCAATCAGCTCCAGAAAAGGGATCAGGCGCCCAAATTATCTATGCAAGTCAAGGACGCAGAGAATTGTACACTACCGAATTCCCGCGCGAGCTTTTGAGCATAGCCTTTGAGCCAGTATCCCCAAGCCCAATTCCTGCTCAGCGCGGCTGATCCGCAGCATTTTCCGCCCGATACCGGCGCCGAAGTGGCGTTCGCGGGCCGCTCCAATGCAGGCAAGTCCACGGCGATCAACGTGCTGGTCGGACACCACCGGCTGGCGCGCACCAGCAAGACGCCGGGCCGGACGCGGCTGCTGAATTTCTTCACCCTGGCGCCGGGGCAGCGCCTCGTCGATCTGCCGGGTTACGGCTACGCTTCGGCAAGCGTGGCCGAGCGCAACAGCTGGGCGCGCATGATCAATGCGCTCGCGAAGCGCGAGAGCCTGCGAGGTTTGGTCCTTTTGATGGACAGCCGCCGCGGCGTGCTCGAAGGGGATGAAGTCCTGATTGCGTGGGCCGGTGCCGCCAGCTGCCCGGTGTATGTGCTGCTCTCCAAAGCCGACAAGCTGACCCGAAATGAATTGGCCAAAACGAGTGCGGCGGTACGTCGCGAACTCGGCACGCGTGCCGAAGTGCAGCCGTTCTCGGCCATTAGCGGATTGGGATTGGATCAGGCGCGGCGGCAGATCGATCACTGGCTGGCGCGCCAGTCGCCGAAAACCGTAGAGGCATAAAAAACCCCGGTGGTCCGTATTTGGGGGAGGACCACCGGGGCAGACTAACCCGGCACAGGTCTCGATGAACCGGGTTCGAATCACCCGCCTAGGGAGAGAAGCGGGGAGCTATTGGCTCATTTAGTTAGAGGGGGGACCCTACCGGAAGTTCCGGCAACATCCAAAAATCTTTTCTTTTATTTTCAACGAGTTAGATGTCGAGTTGTTGCAATTTTGCTACAGCCTTATGACCAATGCTTCGCTCGCGTCGCAGCATCGCCCAAAGGTCCAGTCAGTGGGCCTGATCCCAGTTCGCGCCACTGCCACTGTCGACCTTTAGCGGCACCGCGAGTTCCGCGGCACCACTCATCAGCGCACACACGCGCTCGCGGGTGTTCTCCAGTGCCTCGGTGCGCACTTCCAGTATCAGTTCATCGTGCACCTGCATGATCAGGCGCGCGGCACCCTGCTGCGTACTGCACCAGGCATCCACGGCAAGCATGGCCAGCTTGATGATATCGGCTGCAGTGCCCTGCATCGGCGCATTGATCGCGCTGCGTTCGGCGTACTGCTGCAGCTGGCGGTTGCGTGAGTTGATCTCCGGCAGATACAGCCGCCGCCCCAGCACCGTTTCGACATAGCCGTTGCGACGCGCGAGTTCGCGCGTGGCATCCATGTAGCGCTTCACACCGGGGTAGCGCGCGAAATAGCGTTCGACGTATTGCCCCGCGGCCTGCCGATCGATCCCGAGCTGGCGCGCGAGCCCAAAGGCCGACATGCCATAGATCAGACCGAAGTTGATGGCCTTCGCGGCGCGCCGCTGCTCGGCGCTGACCTGCTCGGGCGAGAGTCCGAAGACCTCGGCCGCAGTGCTCTGGTGGATATCACGCTCCGCAGCGAAGGCCTTGAGCAGACCTTCATCACCAGAGAGGTGCGCCATGATCCGAAGCTCGATCTGCGAATAGTCGGCCGCCAGCAGCACGCAGCCAGGCGGTGCGATGAAGGCCTGGCGGATACGTCGCCCCTCGGGGCTGCGGACCGGAATGTTCTGCAGATTCGGATCGGTTGATGAGAGCCGTCCGGTGGCGGCCACTGCCTGGTGATAGGAGGTGTGCACGCGCCCGGTGTCCGCGTTGATCTGCTCCGGCAGCCGCTCGGTGTAGGTGGAACGGAGCTTGGCCAGTCCGCGGTACTCAAGGATCAGGCGCGGCAGCGGGTACTCGACCGCGAGTTCCTCGAGCACATCTTCGGCGGTCGAGGGCTGACCGGTTGGTGTCTTGCGCTTGACCGGCAGTTGCAGCTTCTCATAGAGGATCTGCTGCAGCTGCTTGGGGGACTCGACATTGAACACGCCGCCGGCAGCCACATGGGCCTCGCCCTGCAGCTCGGCCATGCGCTTGGCGAGTTCCTTGCTCTGCAGCTCCAGCATCGCGCGATCGATCAGTACGCCGGTGTGCTCCATGCGCAGCAGCACCGGCACCAGCGGCTGCTCGATGTCGGTGTAGATGCGCGCGAGCGCCGGCAACGCCTCGAGTTTTGGCCACAGCGCCTGATGCAGCTGCATCGTGACGTCGGCATCTTCAGCCGAATATTCCGCCGCCCTGTCCACCGGCACCTGGTTGAACGTGAGCTGCTTGGCGCCCTTGCCGGCAACATCCTCGAAGTGGATGGTGGTGATTCCAAGGTACTTGCTCGCCATCGAGTCCATGTCGTGGCGCGTGCCGGTGCTGTCGAGCACGTAGGATTCGAGCATCGTGTCGAAACGCGCACCCTTGAGCTGGATGCCGTGATTCTGCAGCACGTGCATGTCGTACTTGAGGTGCTGGCCGAGCTTGGGGCGCCCCGCATCTTCCAGCAGTGGCCGCAGCGCTTCGAGCACGCGCTCGCGATTAAGCTGTTCGGGGGCACCGGCGTAGTCGTGAGCCAGGGGCACATAGGCGGCCGTTCCGGCCTCGATGCAGAAGGAGACGCCAACGATCTGCGCCTTCATGTAATCAAGGCTGGTCGTCTCGGTATCGAAGGCCATCAGCGGTGCGCTCTTGAGCGCGCTGATCCAGCGCTCAAGCGCCTCCCAGCTGATGACAGTCTCGTAGTGACGCGCGGGGATCGGTGGCAAATCCGCCGGCCGCGCCGCGGGCGGCGCGGGTGTTGCAGGCACCGCCTCGGCTGTCGCAGGAGCTGTGCCGGTTTCCGCTTCGAGCTGGCGGAGCAGGCCTTTGAGTTCCAGGCGCCCATAGAGCTCGCGTAGCAGCGCAAGATTGGGTGGCTGCATCATCAGCGCCTGCGCTTGCAGGTCAAGATCCAGCTCCGTGCGGATCGTCGCCAGATCGCGCGACAGCGCCAGTGCTTCACGCCCGGCACGCAGATTCTCGGCCGCTTTGCCGCTCAGCTCCTCGGCATGCGCGAGAAGTTGCTCTAGCGTTCCGTACTGGCCCAGCCACTTGGCGGCGGTCTTGGGTCCGACCTGCGCGATACCCGGAATGTTGTCAGAGGTATCGCCGACCAGCGCGAGAAAGTCGATGATCTGCTCCGGATAAACATCGAACTTCGCCTTGACACCGGCGCGATCCATCTGCGTGTTGCTCATCGTGTTGATCAGCGTCACATGCTCATCAACCAGCTGCGCCATGTCCTTGTCGCCGGTGGAGATCAGCACCTGCTGACCGGCCTGTGCCGCGCAACGCGCCAGCGTCCCGATCACATCATCGGCCTCTACGCCGCTGACGCGCAGCAGCGGAAAACCAAGACCCGCAACTGCCTCCAGCAGTGGGGCGATCTGGCTGCGCAAATCATCAGGCATTGCCGGACGCTGCGCCTTGTACTGGGCGAACAGATCGTCACGAAAGGTCTTGCCGGGCGCATCGAAGACCACCGCTACCTGCTGGGTTGGATACTCACGGCGCAAGCGTTGCAGCATGTTGAGCACGCCATGGATCGCGCCGGTCGGTTCGCCGCGCGAATTGCTCAGCGGCGGCAGCGCGTGAAACGCGCGGTACAGATAAGAGGATCCATCGATCAGGATCAGATCGGGGCTTGAGGTCATGGCGCTCTACCGGCTCGTAAGCGCTCCAGTATAAGGGCTGGCCCGAGGCTGCGCGTTTCCGCTGCTACGGATCGGCCGCTCAGTGGCAGCGCGTGTAGCCGGGCACGACGGGTTTGTAGGGTGTCGTCGTCGACGCCGTGGCGGTGG
>Ga0302326_10012312_pt1 | contig 18267 bp, 11 predicted proteins | sample Palsa_T0_3_FD_202264 | JGI IMG/M metagenome (GOLD analysis project Ga0302326, IMG submission 202264) | Peat permafrost microbial communities from Stordalen Mire near Abisko, Sweden - Palsa_T0_3 | ecosystem: Environmental > Terrestrial > Soil > Palsa > Peat permafrost | place: Sweden: Abisko...
CTTCATGAGTGACGCGTTCTACTCGCACGCAAGGCTGTACGACCTGATGTTCCCGGGCGGCGGGCCCGCAGTCGACTTCTACCGCGCCGACGCCAATCGGCAAGGCGGGCGCGTATTGGAACTCGGGTGCGGCACCGGGCACAAGCTGATCCCCATCGCGTCCGACGGGCATCCGTGCGTCGGCCTGGACTTCTCGTCAGACATGCTGGCCGAGGCTCGCCGTAAGGCGAGCGAGCGCGGTGCAGCGGTGGAATGGATGCAGGGCGACATGCGGGCCTTCGATCTGGGCCGCACATTCGACTTCGTGTTCATCGCAGCCAATTCCCTGCTGCATCTGCATGAGGCTGAGGATCTGGTGAGCTGCTTCCGGTCGGTTCGAAGACACCTGGCACCTGGAGCACGGTTCGTCTTCGATGTATTCAACCCGAGCGTGCGCCTGCTTGCCGAAGCCGATGGCGTGCGGCGCACCCGGCAGTCGTTGTCGTTCACCGATCCTGACCGTGGCAACGTTAGCGTCGATGTCGCTGAGATCTACGATGCGCCCGCGCAAGTTACCCGCGGGACGTGGCACCTCTCGACTGACTCCGAGCCCGACTTCGTCGTCGCACCGCTCGAAGTCAGGAGCATCTTCCCGCAGGAGCTGCCGCTGCTCGTCTCGCTCGGCGGCCTTCGGCTCGTCGAGCGCTTCGGCGACTGGTCCGGTCGACCATTTGCCGTGGATACGCCGCTTCAACTCTGCATCTGCGAGTCCGCGTGATTAAAGGCGAGAGCACAGTCTCGGCCAAGCAAAATTCGCCCTGGCGAACGACACGCATGCCGCGGCGTCGATAGGCACTCTTGCGCTACTTCGCGCTCGGCGGCACCGACGTAGGAGGCCCGGGTCAGCCTGCGTCCATGCCTCGAGCCGGATGGTCGGCGAGCATGCCGCGATCATGTGCCGGCGGCCAGCCAGGCTAGGACGAGGCCGCGCGACCAGCAGCGGCCGATGGCTTCGGCGGATTGAGCCGACGGGCCGAACTGCGCTAGGCCGATGATGCTGTGACCGGAGGCGGGGCGGTCGCCGAGGGTCGGTATCGTCGGCGAGACTCCGACTCCTTCCACTGACACCCACGCTATGGTTCGGTCGTCCGCGGACTGCTCGAGGCGCCGCAGGAAACGCGCGCGGGTCTCGAGCGAGAACTGGGACAGCGCCCAGGTCGTGGTGACGACGGGCAGGACGTCTGCGGGGACGCGGGCGATGGCATCGGGCAGCGATTCAACGGGGTCGCCTCGTAGCAGCAGCGGAGGGGCCACCGCCGCCAGCGACATCTCCGCGTTGAGTCTTGCCAGCCGTTCCGGCTGATCCGGGGGGAGGCAGGCGCGCAACCAGCGGGCGTCGTCAGCGTCGGTCACGTCGATCGGATCGAGGTCGACGTCGATGCGGGCGACGACCTCAGGCATCGGCTGGGCCGGGACGGGCCGGTCTTGCGCGATCCGAGACGACACCTGCACGGGAGAGGACGGGTCGCCCAGGGATAGCGCATTGCTATAGGTGATGCCAACGCGATCGACGTTGAGATTGAGCCCGGCCGAACGGCCGATGTCGATCAGCCCGACGGCCTTCGCGCCGGCCCGTCGGGCCGCTTCGGCGGCGGCCGGGTAAAGCACCGCGTACCGTCCGGTTTCGTCGGACCGAAACGGCCGGCGAACGGCTATGTCCGCGACCGCGTCGGTCATTCGAAGGAGCGTGTCGATCGCCGCGCCGGTGGCCGCTTCGGCGTCGGCGTAAGCGGCGGTGAGGGCCGGGGCGCGTCCGGCGAGGGCGAGGTCGTGCAGCGCGGCCAAGATCACGGCGGGGTTCCGCTTGCGGGCGGGCACGGCCTCGATGGCCCGCAGCGCCTCGTCGGACTCGCTCAGCGCGCGGGCGACTCGCTTGTACAGCGGCGACGCGTCGGGGTGGTCGGCTTCGGCGAAGCGCCGGTAGGCCCGAGCGAGCGCGCGGCCGTTACCCATGGTTGAGGGCGCCTCCTGCGGTCGGCCTTGGCATCCCGACGATTGTAGGGCGACCGGGGCCGGCGCGATTGCGGAGGACCGGGGGCAGGCGCGGATATTCGGTGGCGCTACCTTGCGCCCGCATCCGATAATCACCTGTCGTGATCGGCGGCGTCCACCGCACCGACTACATCGGGCTCTTCGGCTGATCCGGCGAGAGGGAGGCTATTAGTGTCCAGCGGGGTCGAGACCAGGGCCGTGCCGGTCGGCGGCGGGCGTGAACTGTGCCTGGAGATCGCCGGTGATCCTGACGGCAAGCCGATCCTGGTCGAGCCGGGCGAGCCGATGTCACGACGCCTGTATGGCGGGTGGATCGCCGACGCCGAGGAAAAGGGCATCCGGCTGATCGGCATCGACCGCCCTGGCTATGGTGGCTCGACGGCGCAGCCCGGTTACACGGTGGCGTCGCACGCTGCGGATGTCCGGGTCATCGCCGACACGCTCGGGTACGACCGGATCGGCATCTGGGGCATATCCGGGGGCGGGCCGTTCGCGCTGGGTTGCGCGGCCTTGCTGCCAGACCTGGCGGTCGCCATCGCGGCGGTGGCTTCGCTCGCGCCCTACGGCACGGAGGGCTTCGACTTTTACGCCGGGATGGGCGAGTCCAACATCGAGGGCTTTCAGCTGTTCTTCTCCGATCCGGAGGCGGCCCGCCTCGATCTGCGTGCGGGCGTCGAGGAGATCCTCGCGGCCACGCCGGAGCAGTTCGGCGCGGACCTGGAGGGCCTCCTCTCCCCCGCCGACGCCGAGGTCCTGAGCGGGGACCTGCTCCGCTGGCTGACCGAGACCCACCAGGTCGCTCTCTCCCCGGGTGATCAGGGCTGGTGGGATGACGGGGCGGCGAAGCTGACGAACTGGGGCTTTGACCTCGGCGAGATCCGGGTGCCGGTGAAGGTCTGGCACGGCCGCGAGGACCGGTTCGTTCCCGTCCAGCACGGGCAGTGGCTGGCCGCCAGCATCCCCGGGGCGGAGAGCGATATCAGTGACCGAGACGGCCATCTGACGATGATCGGCCGAGTCGGCGAGTTCCACGACTGGCTTCTCGAGCATTTCTAGTCCCGACCTCAGCGCCCGGCCCACGAATCGGCAGCCCGTGCTGCTTTGGCAACACCGACCGCCTGCGTTTCGCGAGACTCGGTCATCTTCTTATCACTTCTGACTACTTTTTCAGCTTCATATCGGTTCTGACCACTTTTGCGCGCGAATTGTCCGAATCTTGTGGTCAGAACTGATAGAGAGATGAGCCGCATGGTCAGAACTGATAGATAGACGCGCGCGGCTGTGGCGGGTGTGAATGGTGGGCCGACGACTGCAGGGGCGGCGGCGGTCAACGGGCAGTGACGCGGTTAGGCGGCGGTCAAGGGGCGGCGGCGGTCAAGGGGCAGTGACGCGGTTAGGCGGCGGTCGAGGGCGGAGTTTCTCGGGGGTTAGGGGGTGGTCCAGGGGCGGAGTTTCTCGGGGTTGCGGACGGCCCAGATGCGCCTGATGCGGTCGCCGGAGACGTCGAACGCGAACACGGTCACGATGACGCCGTCTTGCTCGACGACCAGGCCGGGCTGGCCGTTGACGGTGCGCTCGAGGAACACCGCGTGGCCGCCGGCGCGGTTGGCGATCTCGATCCAGGCCCGGGCGATCTGCTCGGCGCCCTCGATGGGGTGCAGGAAGGTGACCGCGAGGCCGCCGCCGTCGGCGGTCGCGGTCGCGTCGGGGTCGAGCAGGGCGATCAGCGCGGTGATGTCCTTGGCCTCCCACGCGGCCTTGAACGCCCTGATGACGCCGGCCTGCTTGGCGGTCGGCGGCGCGGGCGCGAGGGACGACGCCGACAGCCGGCGGCGAGCCGAGGAGGCCAGCTGGCGGCAGGCAGCCGGGGTGCGGCCGACGATCTCGGCCACCTCGGCGAAGGAGTAGCGGAAGACGTCGTGCAGGATCAGCGCGACGCGCTCGGCCGGGGTCATCGACTCGAGCACGACCAGGAAGGCCATGCTGACCGACTCGTCGAGGGTGACCCGGTCGGCCGGGTCGACGGGAGCGGCGCCGCCCGGCCGCCCGCCGGTCCGCTCCCCCGCTTCCGGCAGCGGCTCGGGGATCCAGTCGCCCACGTAGGTCTCCCGCCGGGCCCGGGCCGAGCCGAGCAGGTTGAGGCAGATGCGGCTGGCGACCGTCGTCAGCCACGCGCCCGGTGACTCGATGGACTCCTGCTGCTCACCGGACATGGCGTACCAGCGGGCGTAGGTCTCCTGGACGGCGTCCTCGGCCTCGGCCAGCGAGCCGAGCAGCCGGTAGGTGAGGTTGATGAGCTGACGGCGCTCGCTGATGATCGCGCTCAGGCCGGCCTCAGGCCGGTCGCCTTCCGGTCCGGATCGGGTGGTCATGCCCCAGCACCTCCCTCAATCGCTCCGAGCTGTCCCTGACAAGGGTTCGACCAGACACCGCGCCGGAATGTGAGGCAGCGGCCCGTCACCTCACATCTTGACGCGCTGCCTTGTCGTACGGGCTGAACCCGAGAGGACAAACCCAACAACCCCAGGAGTCACCATGACCACACCGATGCCAGCCACCGCGTTCGCCGACCCGGCCCAGGCGCAGAGCCTGGAGCGGACGGCCGCCGCGCTGACCGCGCACGGCTTCGCGGTGGAGATCGTCGAAGACGCCGCCGCCGCCCGCGAACGGGTCAAGGACCTCATACCCGCGGGCGCGACCGTCCTCACCGGGGCGAGCGAGACCCTCCGGCTGTCGGGCATCGACGAGGACCTCAACGCCAGCGGCCGGTACGAGTCCGTCCGCGCCCGCGGGATGAAGCTGGACCGGGCCAAGGACGCCGACGAGATTCGGCGGCTGCTCGCCAGCCCCGACGTCGCCGTCGGCAGCGTCAACGCCGTGACCGAGACCGGCGCCCTGGTGATCGCCTCGGCCAGCGGCAGCCAGCTGCCCGGGTACGCCGGCGGCGCCGCCCACGCGATCTGGGTCGTCGGCGCGCAGAAGGTGGTGCCTGACCTGGGCACCGCGCTGCGCCGGATCGACGAGTACGTGCTGCCGCTGGAGAGCGCCCGCGTCCAGGTCGTCTACGGGGGGCCGAGCGCCGTCAACCGGGTGCTGATCCTCAACGCCGAGCCGCACCCCGGACGCGGCACCGTGCTGCTGCTGCGGGTGGCGATCGGCTACTAGGGGCGTCAGTACCGCCAACGGAGGGCGGCGATCGTCTCCTCCGCTGAGCGGTCGGCCGCCCAGGCGGCGTCGGCCCGGCGGACGGCGGTGAACGCGCCGAGCAGCGGCTCGCCGAGGGCGTCGCCGATCCGCTTGCTCGCGAGCAGCGCCCGCTCCTGTCCTTCCGGCGTGACCGGCAGCGGGACGAGCCCGCGCTCCGCCCGCTGGGCGTCGCTCCAGCGGCCGGGGTCGTCCTGGATGGGCGGCGGCAGCTCGGCGTTGTCGTCGATGCCGGCCAGCCCGGCCGCCAGCACGACCGCGAGCGCCAGGTACGGGTTGCCGGAGGCGTCGGACGCCTTGAGCTCGACGTTGGCCCGGTCGGTCCCGATGAACGGGGAGGAGGGCACGTACCGCAGCGGCGCCTCGCGGTTCTCCACCCCCCAGAACTGGTAGGCCCCGGCGAAGTAGCCGGGGCGGCGGCGCAGCAGCGACGGGACGCTCGGCGCGCTCACGGCGGCGATGGCGGGCAGGTCGCGCAGCAGCCCGCCCAGGAACCGGGCGCCGTCGCCTTCCGGCAGCCTCCTCCCATGGGGGGCGCCCGCCCCCCGTTCCCCCTGACCGCTGGCCGCGGGGACGAACAGGTTGTCACCGCCCCGGCTGACCGATACATGCAGGTGCAGGCCGTTGCCGACCCCGTCGGCGGTGACCATCGGGGCGAAGCTGACCCGGAGCCCGTGCGCGCGGGCGGCGGCGTGGATGGTCTGCCGGGCCAGCAGCTGCCGGTCGGCGGCGGTGACCGGGTCGGACGGCCCCAGGCTGACCTCCAGCTGCGACAGCCCGTACTCGGCGTGGAACTGCCCGACCGGAACGCCGTTGGCCGCCAGGTCGCGCAGCACCGCCGCCGCGAACTCGTCGACCTGGAGCAGCGCCGCCGGCCCGTACGCGGGGCCCTGCTGGGCCGCGGCCGGCTCGTCGCCCGCCCGCGACACGAAAAACTCGAGCTCGAAGCCGGCCCGGACCGACAGGCCGGCCGCGGCCGCCCGCGCCACCTGCGCCTCCAGACGGCTCCGCTGGTCATACGGGTAAGGCTCGCCGTCCGGGCCCAGCTGCCGCCCCGGCGCCCAGGCGAAGCCGGGCTGGCCGGCCAGCGGGGTGACCCGCTCCATGACCGGCAGCAGGCGGATGTCGCCGGACGCGTTCGACAGGCCGCCATGGGCGAAGGAAATGACGTCGCGAGAATCGAAGACGGCGAACAGCGGTGACATGCCGACGCCGCGCTCGGCCGCGTCGGCCAGCCCGGCGATGGGGACCGTGCGCGAGCGCGGTATCCCGTTGTTGTCCGCCCAGACGATCGTGATGCCCGCGACGTCCGCTTCCGCCAGCCGGTCCTGGATGGGGGCAATGCTCGAGGTCATTCAGTCACCACGCCTTTCGACCGTTCCCAGTAAAACACCGCCGCGATCCGATTTCGCGGACGACGGCCGTATGCTGACGGCCATGTCCGGAGTGCGCCGTGTGGTCCCAGTAACGCTTGGCCTGATCGACCTGCCGGAGAGAATCCTGGTCCAGGACGGCTCCGACCGGGAGCTGCGGGTTCCCGTGCCCGGGGTGCTGGTGCAGTGCGACGGCGGCTGGCTGCTGCTCGACACCGGGTTCAACACCGCGCTGATCACCGACCCGGCGCTGCGACGGCGGTTCCACGGCGACCCGGTCATGCGGCCGGTCATCCCCGGGCCGGGCGAGCCGCTGGCTGAGGCCCTGGACGGCGCGGGCATCGACATCGCCGACATCCACGCGGTCGCGGTCAGCCACCTGCACTGGGATCACGCGGGCGGGCTGCGGCATTTCGCCGGCCGGGCGCCGGTGCACGCGCAGCGGGCCGAGTACGAGTACGCGAGCCAGCCGGGCCCGGTGCCGGAGGAGCACGGGATGTTCCGGATCGACTACGACGACCCGCGGATCGACTGGCGGCTCGCGGCCGGCGACGTCGAGCTCGCGCCCGGCGTCACCGCCGTGCTGACCGCGGGCCACACCCCCGGTCACCAGAGCTTCGTCGTCGACCTGGCCGACGGCGGCGGTTTCGTGTTCGCGTTTGACGCCGCCTGCACCACCGACGGCTGCGACCGCGAGGTCCCGGGCGGCCTGATCGACGTCCCCCTCGAGGAGGGCGCGGCGCAGATCCGGCGGCTCAAGCGGCTCGCGGCCGAGCGCGGCTATCAGCTCATCCCGGGCCACGACCCGGTCGCCTGGCCGGCCCTCACCGCCGCCCTCACCGGGTAACCCTCGCAGAGCGGCCCCGATCCCGGACCGAAGAGTTAACCCCGCGTCGGGACTGAAGAACGGCTCCGCGCGGTTGTCAGTAGACATGACGACCGATGAACTGCGCGCGAGGCTCGGGCGGATAGGGATCTGGATGTCGCCGCCGGCGGCGGTCGGGCTCGATCCCCAGACCGCGGCCGAGGCGATCGAGCGGGCCGGGTTCAGCTCGGTCTGGGTCGGCGGCGGCAACGCCGGGCCCGCCGACTTCGCGGTCCTGCGCGGGCTGCTGAGCGGCAGCGAGCGGCTGATCGTGGCGCCCGGCATCGCCAACATCTGGGCGTGGGAGCCGGCCGCGATCCGGTCCGAGGCCGAGCGGCTCGAGGCGGACTTCCCCGGGCGGTTCATCCTCGGGCTCGGCGTCAGCCACGCGCCGCTGGTCGCGCAGCTCGGGCAGACCTACGAGCAGCCGCTGCGGAAGATGGAGCGGTTCCTCGACGAGCTCGATCACCCCGCGCACCGCCAGCGCGGAAGCGAGCCGCCGCCGATCGTGCTGGCCGCCCTCGGGCCGAAGATGCTGCAGCTGTCCGCCCGGTTCGCAGGCGCGCACCCCTACTTCACGACGCCGGCCCACACCGCCGAAGCCCGGGCCGTCCTCGGCCCCGGGCCGCTGCTGATCCCGGAGCAGGCCGTCTCGCTCGACCCGCTGGCGGCCGAGGGCGTCCGCGCCTACGCGGCCAGGTACCTCAAGATGGCGAACTACACCCGGATGCTCAAAAACTACGGGTTCACCGACGCTGACATCGCCGACGGCGGCAGCGACCGGCTGGTGAACACGGTCATCCCCTCGGGCGCGGCGGCCGGCCCGGCCGTCCGGGCCCACCTCGACGCGGGCGCGGACCATGTGGTCGTCCAGCCGCTAGGCGCGGACGGGGCATTCGACCTCGCCCAGCTGAGCGAGCTGGCCGACGAAGTCGACGATCTGCTGAAGCGATAACGAGGGACCGCTCCGCGCGGCCTGGATCCTCCCTGAGCCGAAAATACTTCGTAAGGTAAACTAAACACTGATGGCACTCGTTCTTAGGACCCCCGGTGACGGCTGACTCGATGCAGCGCTCCCCCGCGCTCCCCAACGATGAGCGGCCCGCACCGCGGCAGAAGAGCCGCTGGCGGGCGTGGCTCGACTGGCTCGACTCGACCGACCCGGGGCTGATGCGACTGCGGATGGCGACCGAGGTCGTGGCCGCGATTGGCGTCGTCGTCGCCGCCGAGTGGGTGTTCGTCCGCGCGACGGGCGCGCTGCAGACGCCGATCCCGGCCCACGCCCCGGCCGCGCTGGCGGCGGAGCTGTGGACGCTGAACCACGCGCTGCTGGTGATCGGGATCATGCTCGGCGCGATCCTGGCGATGATCAGCGGGTTCGGCATCAGCATGTACGCCACCGCCAGGAGCCAGCTCGTCACGCTGCTGTTCCTGCCACTGCCGCTGCTGGCGATGCTCGCCGTCGGCCTGTCGGTGCACGTCCGGGTGGTGTCGCTGGCGCTGCTGGCGATCACGCTCGCGATCGGCACCTACTGCCGCCGCTTCGGCCCGCGCGGGTTCATGGGCGGCATGCTCGCGTTCATGGGCGCCTTCCTCGGCTTCTTCATCCAGGATTACATCAAGATGAGCCAGTTCGGCTGGCTCGCGGCCGAGATCGCGCTCGGCGCGGCGGTGACGATCGTGGTGCACTTCGCGCTCTTCCGCCCCCGGCCGGAAGTCGCGGTCCGGCGGATGCAGCGCTCGTACACCGTCCGCGCCCGCGACCTCGCCAGTGACATTGCCGAACTGTTCGAAGCCACGGTCCGTTCGGAGAAAACTAAGGACGGCAACCAACGGGCCGACCGGCAGCTACAGCGCCAGCTGCTCAGGCTCAACGAGGCCGCCCTGCTCATTGACGCGCAGCTGAGCGCCCCGGCCGCGATCCCGGCCGGCTGGAGCGCGGCCACCTTGCACCAGCGCCTGTTCGACGCCGAGGTCGGGCTGGGCAACGTGGCCCGGTTCGCGATGGTGATCGCCGGCGGCGAGTACCCGGCGTCGGTCACCGCGCTGGTCTCCGACGCCCTCGCGGGCGTCCGCGACGCCGACCTGGCCGCGGTCCTCGACGCGGCCGCGGCGATCCGCGAGCTGCTCGACAACCGTGATATCGAACGGTCCGGGCTGACTCCGGATGGCCGGGTGGTCCTGCACCGTTTCGCCACCTCGGTCACCGAGTTCGCCGTCGCGCTGCGGGCGTTCCGCCTGTACCCCGAGGGCCAGGCGCCCGACGACGCGCCCGTCGGCGAGTTCACGACCCAGGTGGCGACGTTCGGCGGCTGGCTGCCGGGCTCGGCCGCGGTGGCCGGGGCCGCGTCCCAGGAGCGGGGCGGCAGCGGGCTGATCGAGCGGATCAGGCTCGCCCCGTACGCGCGGATCTCGATCCAGATGGGCGTCGCGGTGGGCCTGGCGATCATCGCGGGCGACGCGCTGTCCGGGCGGCGGTTCTACTGGGCGGTGATCGCGGCGTTCATCACCTTCATGGGCGCCAACACCGCGGGCGAGCAGATCCGCAAGAGCTTCTTCAGGATCGCGGGCACGTTCGTCGGGGTGATCGTCGGGGCGGTGCTGGCGCACCTGGTCGGCGACCGGGTGCTGCTGCAGCTGCTGGTGGTGCTGGTCTCGCTCTTCCTCGGCCTCTACCTGTTCCGCGTCAACTACGCGTTCATGACCATCGGGATCACGGTCATGGTGTCGCAGCTGTACGTGGAGCTCGGCGAGTTCTCCAACGCGCTGCTGGTGCTCCGGCTCGAGGAGACCGCGATCGGCGCCGGGGTCGCGATCGCGACCGTCCTGCTGGTGCTGCCGCTGCACGTCGGGCGGGTGGCCCGGGTCGCCGCCCGGCAGCAGCTCGAGGCGCTCGGCGACCTCATCGACCGGTGCCTCGCCCGGCTGGCCGACCCGGCCAGCGCGACCGGCTCCGACCTGGAGCTGCGGGCCTCGGCGCGACGGGTCGACATCGCCCACCAGGCAATGACGGCGACGACCAGGCCGATGCGGACCCCGCTGTTCGGACAGCTGGCGTCGCGGGTGGCCGGGTTCACCGCGACGACCGACGCCGCCCGGCACTACGCCCGCAACCTGCTGCTCGACGCGTCCACCCGGTGCCCCGCGCTGGACGCCCGCGCCGCCTCGGAGCTGGCCGCGGCCACCCGTCAGCTCGACTCCTCGATCGCCGCGATCACCTCGGCGCTGGCCGAGAACGGCACCGCCGACGGGACCGCCTACGTCCGCTCCGCCTCGCTGTTCGCGCGGGTGGCGGACCGGCTGCCGGATGACGCGCCGCTCAGCCGTCCGCAGCTCGCGCTGCGCGACCTCGAGCTGCTCGACGGCGCGCTGGCCGAGGCGGCGCGGTGGGCGGGCGTGTCGGTCAGCCAGGCCGAAGAGCCCTCGCTTCGGTAAACGCCGGCTCAGGCGCGGGCGGCGCGGGCGGCCCCCGGCCGCTCGCCCAGGATCCGCGCGATGGCCGGGGCGTTCGCCAGCGGCTCCAGCGCCTTCCCCTTGACCAGCCAGGAGATGCCGAAGGTGAAGATCGCGACCGCCTCCGTGTCGTAGATCGCCAGCGTGCTGTTCTGGATCGACAGCGGGAGCAGGATGGCCACGCCCGACAGGAGCACGAAGCCGAGCATGACGCAGGCGCTGGCCCGGTAGAAGACGGATCCGCGGGGCGACGGCGGCGGGGCGTCCGGGCCGTCGCTGACGGCGTAGCCGAAGCGCCACATGGTGGCGGCGAGCCCGAGGAACGCGATCGACGCGAAGAACACGTGCAGGTTGCCGATGACCTCCTGGCTCGTGGTCAGGTGCGGGACCGGGGGCGACCCGGGGAGGAAGGCGACGCCGAGGACGCCGATGCCCGCGGCGTTGGTGATCCAGCGGTCGACCCGAACGCTCACGTCGTACAGCAGCAGGAAGACCCCGAGCACGCACAGCGCGCCGACCAGGATGTTGCGCATGGGGGTGTAGTAATAGTCGCTCAGCGAGTTGGGCAGCGGGCCGGAGGAGAAGGCCGCGTCGCCGACGATCACCACGATCGGCAGCAGCGTCCCGATCCAGCCGATGGCCTTGCGCAGCAGCAGGAAGGTGCCGACCATACTGCCGGTTTCCGTGCTGGTCATGGTCATGGTCATCGTGACATTCTCCGTCCCGGGGGCCGCGGCGGGGCTGCGGTTGGGCCGCTGCGAGTGAAATTTAGCCTCTACGTTGAAAGAGGCTGCGGCGGCGCGTCAGATACACCGGATTATGACGCCCGCATCGTCACCGCGACGCCGCGCCCGCGCCGCGACCTGACCTCGTAGCCGAGCGCGATGACGGTCACCAGGGCCAGTCCGGCCAGCGGGAGCGCGAAGGAGGCCGCGTCCGGTTGCAGCGGCACCGGGACCTGCGACTGGGTGAACACCGACAGGTTGAGGGCCGGGTCCACGACCTGCGGCAGGGCGATGGCGCAGCCGATCGCGGCGACGGCGGCGGCGGCGATCGCCGGGAGCACCTCCACCGCCGCGAGCAGGCCGCGCCGCCGTTCCGGCAGGCCCATGGTGGCCAGCCGGGCCAAGATCACCTCCCGGTCCGGCGCGCCGAGCGCCAGCTGGAGCAGCACCACCGCCAGCGCCAGCGCGATGGCGTACCCGATAGCCAGGGCGAAGATCAGGAACGTGCCCTGCTGCAGGGGCGCGCCGGCCAGCTGCTGCAGCGCGGCCGACCGGGTGCTGATGAGCAGTTCGGCGCTGCCCGTGGTCGCCTGCGCCAGCGCGCGGAGCCTCGTCATGTTGATCGAGGGACCGTTGAGCAGCATCAGGTCGACCGGGTGGGCGGCGCCGATCGCGGACTGCGGCAGCACGATGAACGCCCCGCCGCCCGGCAGGGCCGGGGTGGACGCGAGCTCGCCGGTGATCCGGACCCGCAGCCCGGGCAGGCCCTGCTGGGCGAAGATGGAGTCATTGCCGGGAGCGGCGAGGTCGGCCGCCGCCTGCGGCGACGCCAGCACCGGGGTGACTGCGTCGCGGCCGCTGGCCGCCGTCAGCAGGGCGGGGTTGACCGGGGGGAACACCTTCGACGAGGCGACCAGGGCGGCGTAGCTGGCGGGGTCGACGACGATGCCGGTGATCACCGCCCCGCCGGCGACCGACAGCGGCACCACCAGGACCGCCGCCGCCCGCGTGACCCCCGGGACCTCGGCCATCGACGCCACCGCGGACGGGCTGATCAGCGAGGCGGCGATGTTCTGGGCCCGGGGGCCGGAGACCGCCACATCGGCGCCGGTCATCTGCCACGACGCCTCGACCTCGCTGTTGGCCACCGCCTGCTTCACCATCCCGGTGAACGACGCCATGGTGACCGCGAGGACCAGGGTGAGGGCCGGCAGCGCGAAGGTCACGGTGGCGGCGGACGCGCGGGTGAGACCGACGAACCCGACGACGCCGCGGCGGCGGGCCGACGCCCGCGCCAGCGCGCGCAGCAGCACCTGGTACAGGCGCAGGATCACGATCACGGCCAGCACCGCGACCAGCACCGGGGCCGCGCTCGCGTACAGGTCGACCATGCCCGCCTGGGTCCGGGCGATCACGATCCCGCCGATGGCGACGGCGGCCGCGGTGACCTCGACGATCACCCGGGTCACCCACTGGCGGCGACGCCGGCGCGTGCCGCCGGCCCGGGTTGCCCGCCGTCGGCGCGGCAGTCGGTGCTGCCTGGCCGCCACCAGGCCTGGGCCCGCGGTGGCGATGACCAGCGCCGCCAGTCCCGGCCACCAGGCGGCCGGGCCGGGCGGGGCGGCGTTCGGTATCAGCAGCACGGCGAGCGCCCAGGCGAGCGCGGCGGCGGGCACGCAGGGCAGCGCCGCGCCGAGGAACCCGAACCAGAACAGCTGCCGGAGCGACGCTCCCCGGGCTCGCAGCAGGGCGAATTCGGCCGACCGGCGGTTGGCGATCATCCGGGCCGCCAGCAGCAGCATCACCGCGCTCGCGACCGCCAGGCCCACGTAGACCATGAGCAGCACGAGGTTCACCGCGTTCGATTCCTGGACCAGGTCAACCAGCGGCTGGAGCAGGCCGGAGGTCACCGTGAAGTCGTCCGATAGCGGCGCGACGAACCCGGTCAGCTTCGGATCGCGGTTGGTGATGTCGTTGACCTGGTTGTACAGGGCCGGGGGCTGGCCGCGCAGGCTGGCCGTGTCCACCGGGAGCTGCCACTGCAGGACGAGCCCGTCCTGGCCGAAGATCTGCTGCATCGCGCCGAGCTCGCCGGGATCGGCGATGACCGCGCCAATCCAGAGCGGCCCCGCGGAGGTGTAAGAAAGGGTCGGCCCCGGCAGCAGCGGATCGGTCGTCCAGAACAGCGAATCCGGGTCGGTGGGCTCGACGATCCCGGTCACGTCGAGTTGGATATCGTCGATCAGACCCGGATTCTGGGTCGAGGGGACGCCGATAGACACCGACGAGCCTGTCTCAAGCCCGAACCCGCTGGCCATCGCCTGGGTGATCACGACCTGGATGACCGTGTCGACTGCGGGGAAGGGGAGCGCGGCGGCCGGCATGCTGCCGGCCACCAGCCGCAGGTGGCCGGCCAGCGGGTAGCGGTAGGCCACCTCCAGCTTCGCGGGGATCCCTCTCAGTTTTTTGAGTACGGGGAACCGGCCCAGGCTGTACGGCTCGGAGGTGAGGGCCGCCCAGTCCGCCGACTGCGGGTCCAGGGTGAGCGGACCGCCGCTGAAATCGGTGCGCAACTGGCTGGTGACGGTGGCGAGGTTGGACTGGGTCAGTGCCAGGCCGGTGCCGCCATAGGTGCCGCCACCGTCGCCGTAGGACGTGTTGACCAAGGACCAGTTGGTCGTGGCGACCATGCTCTGATCGAGCGGTGACACGCTGCCCAGCGTCTGCCGCAGCGCTCGCGTCCCGGTCGCCTGGGCCTGCCGGGGGCCGGCTGTGGCGGCCAGCACGCAGCCTCCGGCCAGCAGCGCGAGGGTGACGCTGGCCGCCGCCCCGATGCCGGTCAGCCGGCCGAGCACGTTCATGCTTCCTCCGCCGCGCGCAGGTCGGCGGCCGGGTCGGGCCGCCGGGTGGCCGCCAGCGCGGCGATCACCACCGGCACTATCGCCACCACGAGCGCGAGCGCGACGGCCTGTGGCAGGTCATAGAGCGTGAGCGCGGGCGGGGTGGGCTGCCGCGCGGTCGGGCTGAGCGTGACGGCGGGCACCAGCAGCCGGGCGACGAGGGTGCCGAGCAGCACCCCGAGGGCGGCCGAGGGCAGGCTCAGCAGCAGCTTTTCCAGGCAGAGCGACACCGCCGCGCTGCGTCGGGTGACGCCCAGGGCGGCCAGCAGCGCCGCCCCGGCGCGGCGTTCGCGCACGTCGGCCGCGATCGACACCCAGAACCCCATGATCGCGAGCAGCGATGCCGCCGCGGCCATCGCCAGCAGCGCCAGCTGCGGCGCGGCCGACAGCGGGTCGCCGGTGTTGGCCGTGGTCAGCCCGGCCACGCTGGTGATGACGGTGCCGGCCGGAACGCTGGCGGTCAGCGCCGGGGGAACACCTCCGCCCGCCGTGGCCAGCCACCACTGGGTGACGGGCAGCGGGGGAAGCGACTGATGGGCCAGGTAAGCCTGCAGGCTGCCGAGATTGGTGATCAGCGCGCCGCCGGACGCGGTGACGGTCGGGAACGAGGCCACCTCGGCGACGATTCGAAGCGGCACCGTCGCCCCGTCCACCGACTCCGGCACCACGGAGCCGATCTGCTGGCTGTTCGCGTTCATGAAGGCTCTCGTCGCGATGGCGGGGATGGCCGGCACCCGGGGCTCGCGCGGCAGCAGCAGCAGCTGCGCGGCGACCTGCTGGATCGGGCCGGTTCCGGCCACGCCCACCGCGACGGCGGGCGCGTGGCCGGCGCCGAAGGTGAACGTGGCCGTCGTCGCGGTGATGCGCGTCTTACCGTCGAAGGGCTCGCCGACCTTATTGGGCGGGAAGTTGATCGGGTCGGGCGTGCTTGCCTGCTGCGTCCAGCCCGCCAGCGGCACGCCCCGCAGGGTCAGGGCGAGGGTCGGGACTTTGGCGAGCGGCATCCCGAACGTGACCGTGATCGCGGCCACCCGCAGCGGGTACAGCGCCTGGTCGCCGCCGAGGGGCACGGCGATCGGGTGCGGGTGCCCGTCCGCGACCAGGGCCCCGTCTTCGACCTGGAAGGCGGCGCCGGTCCGGTCGAGGATGGTCAGCGTCATCACGATCGGTCCGAGCGCGGCGGTCACCCCGCTGGCGTCCGGCGACGCTGTTGCCGCGGCCGGGCCGAGCGTGACCGTGATCGGGATCGTGCCGGAGCCCGCGCCGGGCTGCGGGGCCGGCAGCGGCGCTCCCTGCTGGGTGGCGGACGGCGTGACGACGGCGAACAGCCTGGCCGGCGGCAGCGGCGTCTCGTCGTCGCGCAGCCGGACCACGCCGGCCGCCTGGGTCGAGTCGATCCCGACGAGCTCACCCGGAGTCCCGGTGTTGTCGACCGCGACCGCCATCGCGTGGGTGACCCCGCGCGCGTCGGCCACGGCTCCCGTTCCGCCCGGGCTGAGCGCCGTCGGCAGGTCGACCTGGACGTCGGCGCCAGCGGCGAAGTTGGCCTGATCCGATGCCGACCGAGTCCAGCTCTGGTGCTGCGCGAGCGCGAGCGTCCCGGACGCGACCGCCATCACCAGCAGCATGGCCGCGCTCCCCTGGCGGACCGGCATCCGGCTGAACTGCCACGAGGCGAGCGCGGCGAGCAGCCCGCGGCCCCGGGCGGCCAGCCTGTCCGCGACGACGGCCGCCAGCGGGAGCAGGCGCAGCACGACGACGCTTCCGGCCGCGAGCGCGAGCGCGGGCGCCAGCGCCAGCACCGGATCGATCCCGCCGGTCCCGCTCGCGCCGACGGCGGAGAACTGGCGAAGCTGCCAGCAGGCCAGCACCGCCAGCGCGATCAGGGCGATGTCAAGGCCCGCCCGGGTCACCCCGGCCACCAGCCCCTGCCTCCCGCCGTGCGCCCGCGCGACGGCGGTGAGCCCCGGCGCGAGCAGCGAGGCGATGGCGATGAGGGCGACGACGATCGCCGCCGCGAACGCGTCGGGCCAGACCCCCGGCCGGCCCGCCAGCCGGATGCCGGCCGCGCCCAGCGCCCCCGCGCCGACCAGCGCGTCGGCCAGCCGGACGCCCGCCAGCGCGCCCGCCACGGCCACCACCGCCGACAACGGGACCACCTCGGCCGCGGTGAGCTTGGTGAGCTGCCAGCGGGTCCCGCCGCGGGCGATGAGGAGCGCGGTCTCCCCCTCCCGCTGGGCGGCGAGCAGCCGCCCGACCGCCGCCAGCGCCACCACCGCGAGCACGAGGATCTGCAGGACGCTGATCACCAGCAGCGACCAGGCGACGGTGAGGTTGCTGCCTGCGGCGGCGACGACGGTCGGCAGGCTGGTGGTCATCTGCGCGCCGTTGAGGAAGGCCGCGTTCGGCAGCGACGCCGCCAGGGCGGCGACCCTGGCCGAGTCCGGGCCGAGGCTCCCGTTCGGGAACGCCGTCATGTCGGGCTGCGCGAGCCACGACCCGCTCTGCTGCGCGAGCGCCGGCCCGAAGGCCGCCTGGCTCACCACCAGCGGGCCGTAGGTGCTGGACGTGTAGCTGGCGGACACGCCGCTGGCGGGGATGTAACTGAGGGCCCAGTACGAGTCGTCCGGGCCGGACGCTGCCCGCGGCGCGAACACCCCGGTGATGGTGAAGCTCACCAGCGCGTTGGTGAGCCGGTCGCGCAGGCGCAGCACGTCCCCGACCGAGACGTGCAGCGACTTCGCGGCCGGGGCGGGCAGCGCGGCCGGGATCGCGCCCGACCCGGCGGCTGCGGCGGCTGCGTCGCTCGGGGCGGCTGGCCAGCGGCCGGCGATGAGCGTGGCGTGGCTGGCGATCCCGCTCATCGAGGCCGCCTGCAGGAGGGTCGTGTTGCCGGCGCCCACGTTCGCCGGGGACGCGGGCAGCGCCCCCGGGACCAGCCCGAGCGGATCGGACCAGGAGGCCGACTGGAAGCTGAACGGCACGCCGGGCATCGCCGCGGCGATCTGCGACCGCAGGGCCGCTCCGCCCGAGGAAGCCTGGCTGCCCCCGTTCACCAGCGCGGTGACCGACATACCGGTGCCCGGCGCGGTGGCGAGATCGTGCTGAACCGCCAGCGGCAGCGCCTGGCCCATGAAGACCGCGACCGCGGCGGCGACCGCGGCCGCGACCAGCGTCGTCAGGGCAGCGGCGGCGAGCACGCCCCAGTACGCGGTCATACGGCGGGCTGCCATCGGACCACGGGGGCTGAACACGTGCAAAGCATGCCGCACTAACGCCAGCATGAGCAATGTAAAACAATGTAAGGCGGTTTGGGATAGCGGAATTACGCTGGCACGCGCCAATTACCCCCCGTCAATCGCGGGCCAATTGGAACCGGGCCCCGAGCTTCGCGCCCGCGACCAGCTCCCCGCCCTTGATGATGGCGAGCAAGGCCTCCTCGGGCCACCCGATCTGACGGAGGAGGAACGTTGAGTCACACCGGCCGAGAGAACCGCGCCCGGCTGATCGTGATCCGCGGCAATTCGGCGTCGGGGAAATCCGCCGTCGCGGCCGAGATACGACGCAGGCACGGCCGCGGCCTGGCCATCGTGGGCCAGGACAACCTCCGCAGGCAGGTGCTGAGGGAGCGGGACGTGCCCGGCGGCGCGAACATCGACCTGATCGACCTGACGGCCCGGTTCGCCCTTGACCGCGGGTTCCACGCGATCGTGGAG
>Ga0302326_10012313_pt1 | contig 18266 bp, 18 predicted proteins | sample Palsa_T0_3_FD_202264 | JGI IMG/M metagenome (GOLD analysis project Ga0302326, IMG submission 202264) | Peat permafrost microbial communities from Stordalen Mire near Abisko, Sweden - Palsa_T0_3 | ecosystem: Environmental > Terrestrial > Soil > Palsa > Peat permafrost | place: Sweden: Abisko...
GTAGCGGGTGGCTCCGGCTCCCCGGACGCCTTCAAACTGGTAATTCCCGTAGACACGACTCCAGTCACAATGGAGGGCGTCGCCGGAGCCACCCGCTACTACTCCGTCAGCCAGATGATCCCTTACGGCACAGCCTGCAATACCAGCCCTTCCACAGTAGGCGTAACCGGCATGGCCGACGGCATTGAGACTTCCACCTACACCGTCTCATCCCACATCCCCGTCGGCCTCTGCCCGGTATATGCGGTTGGAAGCGCCGATACCAGGCGGGTCTACGTGCTCAATCGTGGCAGTGACACCATCTCGGTAATCAACAGCCAGAACAACGCCATCGATAGCTGCGTTTGCCCACCCGCCGGCTGCGTGAACCAAAGCGGCAGCATTTACACCTGCCATCCCACCCTGCCGCTCTCCACCACTGCGGTAGGCAAAACCGGGATAACGCCTCCCAATGGCGTCAGCGGCATGACCTCCGTTGCCGGCCCGGTCTACGCCGAGTACAACACCACAACCGAGCAACTCGTAGTTTCGAACTACGACGGCAACACCGTCAGCATCATCGACGTCAGTCTGGACGAGTACGGCAACGATAGCGCGACCTTCGGCACCACCTATACTGTCCCAGTTGGCAAGAGCCCCGCTGCCGTCACCGTGCTCGCCGACGGTACCCGCGCCTACACCGCCAACCAGGCAGACGACGCAGTAGGCGGCGCAGGAAACGGCACCGTAACCATCATCAACCTGAGCTCGCACAGCGTAGAAAACACGCTGCCGGTCCATGGCCATCCCCGCACGGTCGTCTCTACGGAGAATTCCCTCTACGGCAAGGTATACGCCGTAGCTCCCGACAGCCCCTACGTGACTATCATCCGCACCGACGAAGACATCATCGATACCACCGTGCTGGTGTCCGGTAACGCCATCGACGTACGGGTCACCACGCCGGACGGCATCAATTCAAATGTGAATCTCATCAGCCGTATTCCCGGTGGCGGCCAGCCCTGCTATCTGCCGCCCGACGAACTGCTGCCAGCCAACATTACCTCCGCAAATTGCCTCTATCAGAGCACCAGCCAGCTGACCACGCCTTAACAAGTCAGCTTCAAAGCGAATAAGACCCACCCAAAAGCACAAAGGCCAGTCCGAATCCGGACTGGCCTTTATGCTTTCCTGAACATCGCCCTGGGACGTTTTCAATTCAAGTATTTAACAAAACTTCGGTGCCCCATCCATTGTGCGTCCTTTGCACAATGGGTGGGATACCACAGATGTTCATCTGGCCTGTAAACGGTTAGACCGAAAACGCTCTAATTCCCGCTCAGGATGATCGGCGAAGTCGGCGCCGGAGATCCCGCCGCGTCCTCAACCGTGACTCCAAACCCTCCAGCCTGCACATTAGGTGGAAGATCCGGGAAGATTACCGCTGCATTCCCTTGCAGATCCGGCGTGAACATGCCCGCCGGAATCGGCTTGCCGCCGGTAGCCGGCAGCAACCACAGCTCATAAGCTTTTCCAAGCGGCGGAGTCGCGATGTTCGAAGCAGTGAAGACCAGTTTGCCCGAAGTTGCCGAATAGAGGGCATGTCCCTCCGGCGATTTGGTCAGCAGCGGCTTCTCGCGCAGCGACACTTGTTGCGCATGATTTCCCTGAAGGAACTGCTTCAGTTCCGTAAGCTCCCCAGTATCTTTCTCGAAGCGCTTAATCTCCGGAAGCAACTGCCGTATCTCGTGGATGTGCGAAAGGTCGTCATAGACCACGAACAGCAGAGCAGCCGCCAGTGCGCCCGACAGGATTCTCAGAGGCATCGGAGTCTCCAGCCAATGCTGGAAAGACTTCGACAGAATGTAAAGACGGCTCTGATTCCGCGCCTGAACAAACTTCGATTCAGTCACCGCGCCGCTCTCAAGGCGGCTCAGAAAGCGCTCCCGCGCTCCGCCAGGCAGTTCCGTCATCGGTAGCACGGTGGAGTAGCTGGCCAGTTCAACCTGAATCCGCCCCAACTCAGCGCGGCAGGTGTTGCACATGGAGACGTGAGCGGTCAGCGTACTCAGCTGGGTATCCTTGAGCGTGCCCAGCGCGTACTGGATCAGGTCGTCTTCCTCGATATGAAATGCTTCCGGCATGCTCATGCTTCCAGCGCCCTTCTCACCGCAATCAACGCCGCGCGAATGCGCGTCTTGACCGTTCCCAGCGGTGTACCGGTGCGCTCTGAAATCTCAGTGTGTGTCAATCCTTCAAAGTAGGCCATGTGCAGCGGGGCCTGTTGTTCCTCGGGCAGCGTGTTAACCGCCACCCGTACCTGATCCATCAGATGATTCTCTTCTACTGCTCGCTGCAGGTTCCTCGGTTCCGGAAGCACCATGTCTTCCAGCGGCGTCAACCGTGCCCGTCGCCGAATCACATCGATCGAGCGATTCCTAGCCACGACCGCGAGCCACGCTCCCAGGCTGCCACGTTGCGAAACGAACCCTCCGGGCTGTCTCCAAACCTGTAGCAGCACTTCCTGCATCACATCCTCCGCGAGACTTGGCTCACGCAAAACTCGCAGGGCGATCGAGTAAACCAGGCGCGAGTATTTGTCAAAAAGCGCTGCCATCGCACCCTGATCCTGCGAAGCAACAGCTTCAAGCAACTCGGCATCATCCATTTGCATGGCTTCCGTTTCTTCTGCCGATGTCGCCTGCTTGATTAAAGTACGAGGCGCACCGGGCTTTGGATTGCGTGGGTCTTCCTGTCCTGCGAGACTGGCCGATTCCGAAAAACATACTGCTCTCGCCGGAGCGTTACAACACTCACGCCTTCTTAGAAGCATAATAGAGTCAAAAGGATGACGGCTCCTCCCAGAACCCGAATTGACACTTTAATGGCACAAAAAGGGCTCGTTCCAAGCCGGGAGCGTGCCCGCGCCCTTATTCTCGCTGGTCGCGTCCTCGTCTCCGAGCAGAAGATCGACAAACCGGGGCTGACATTTGCTGAAGATGTTCCCATACGCATCCTCGGCGAACAACAACGCTATGTCAGCCGAGGGGGTATCAAGCTTGAAGCCGCCCTAGCCCATTGGGCAATTCTCGTCGAGGGCCGCGCCTGTCTAGACATCGGCACCTCCACCGGAGGCTTTACCGATTGCCTCCTGCAGCACGGCGCCACCCACGTCTCCTGCGTTGATACCGGATTCGGCCAGATCGACATGAAGCTGCGCGCCATGGCCTCCGGAGACTCCCCCCGCATCCGCCTCTACGAGCGAACCAACGCCCGCCTGCTCGCGCCCAACTCCCTCAACCCCGCATCTGAAGCAGACCCGCATCTTACGCTGCTCGTAATGGACGTCTCCTTCATATCGGCCACGCTCGTTCTGCCCGCTGTTCTGGCCGCAGCCACCACGCTTACCGAGGCAGTAGTCCTGGTCAAGCCGCAGTTTGAAGCAGGCCGCGAACACGTCGGCAAAGGCGGCATCGTCCGCGATCCTCGCGCCCACCAGCTCGCCATCGACCGCGTAACCACCTGCCTCAGTGAGCTAGGCGGCCATTCCATCGAGATCATCGATTCACCCATCACCGGCATGGAAGGCAATCGCGAATTCCTCCTCCACGCGCTCCTCAAACAGCGCTGAACTCTTCACCCGGTTCCCCTGGAGTAAACTAAACCCCAATGAACCGCGTCGCGATCGTCTCCAAGCCGCTCAGAGAAGAGCTATACCGCCTGATTCCTGAACTGATCGCGTGGCTGCGCGCGCACGACTTTGAGCCAGTCCTGGATCGCGAAAGCGCGTCCTATGTGGCTGGTGCCGATGCGGACTGTGATGGCCAATCCGGCAGCCATGTAGCTGGAGTGGAAGTCCGTGACCGTCCCGACCTGCCTACCGCCAAACCGTCGCTGGTCATCGTCCTCGGTGGGGACGGTACCCTTCTCGCCGTAGGCCGCATCTTCGCCCGTTCCGACACGCCCATCCTCAGCGTCAACCTCGGCTCGCTCGGCTTCCTTACCGAAGTGCGCCTCGCCAGCCTATACCCCACCCTTGAGGGTTGGTGCGACGACTGCTGCACCATCGACGCCCGCACCATGCTCCACGCCGACCTGTGGCGCGACGGCGCCTGCATCGCCAGCTTTGAGGCAGTCAACGATATCGTCCTCTCCAAGAGCTCCATCGCACGCATGGCCGAGTTCGCCGTCGAGCTCGACACTATGCTCGTAGCGCGTTTTCGCGCAGACGGAGTCATCGTCGCCACTCCCACCGGCTCCACCGCATATACCCTCGCCGCAAACGGCCCAATTCTCGTCCCCGGCGTTGATGCGCTGGTAATAACGCCTATTTGTCCCCACCTATTGACGCTTCGTCCACTGGTCGTTCCCGGCAACGCCGCCCTGACCCTGCGTATGGAAGGACCGAAAGGCGGCCTGCCCAACCCCACCATCCTCACCGTCGATGGCCAGCAGGCAGTCGATCTGCGCATCGGCGACGAACTACGCTGTCACCGCTCCGAATACACGGTCAAGCTCGTGCGCCTCGGCGGCAACGGCTTTTTCGACGCCCTGCGCAGCAAACTCAAATGGGGCGAGCGGTAGACGATTCTGGGTAGTGGATCAATTTGAATCCACAGATGGAACCACAGTTGAAGTAAGCTGCCAATTTCTAGGTAGCCGGCAAACCATGAGTAAAGTGACGAGAACGGCGTTTATGAGGACTTATCCATTGGATTTGGAAGATCAGGCTTTTCCGCACTACTCGGGATCGCTAAACTTGCTGTCATGGTTCGTTCGATTGTGATGACGCTCGCGAAGAGACCGATCCCGATGATCTACGTGTTCGTGCTGATGTCAGGCACTCGGCAGACCCTCGCACAAAGCACAAGCTCGAACTCTCTTGATTTGTTTCCTAAATATCGAGTTACGGACACCTTCAAAGGTAGACCGGCGCCACCAGTCCTTTCCTCCCCAGACGCGCGCGAGTTTCGGACGAAAATCCGTGAAGGCGTCGCGAAGGGAGTTGTCTTCGCAGGTCACTACGAAGTAGCAGTGTGGGGATGTGGGTCCGGATGCCTTTCGTTTGCCGTTGTTGACGCGTTCACGGGTAAAGTGACTTTCTTTCCTGCGTCAGTGTCGCAAAACCGAGAGGCGGGCGAACGGCTGACGTATAGGCGAAGTAGCAGAGCCATCCACATCATTGGCAGTTTGAACGAAGAAGATTCGGCAGACCGTTGGTATGTCTGGGATGGGAACGCATTCAATCTGATCTCCAAGCGACCCGCCGTTTTAGTGGATGACAATGGCGACCCGTTGAAACCCTAGAGAACGAAAACAACCACGCCAGCGGAACTAACGAGATCAGTCCTCATAAGTCGCATTCTCGTCAGTGACGGGTGAATACAGAGAACGGCGTTTATGGGGACCGATTCTCAACGCGCCAGCTCTGCGCAGTCATCGCCCACATGCACACCTCGATCTCCTTCGGACCCCACAGGATGTTGTGTGTGTACTTGAATCCCACCCGCTCAAGCAGCTTTCGCGAGTTGTGGTGTGCGACCCCATGTCCAGCGACGATTACCGGCAGGCCCAGCGTATCGAAGCCATACGCGAGTACAGCGAGCAAAGCCTCCTCGCCCAGGCGCAGTCCCCAAGCGGACCGCATAAGATTCACGCCGGCCTCGATTGTCTCGGAATCCATCGACCACGGCCGTAGACCGGCACACCCTGCAAATTCGCCTGTCTCATGTAAGAAGATTGGCCAGTACTGCATACCGAGACTACTGTCACGTTCACATTCGATATGAAGCCGCTCACGTGCCTGTTCCCGGCTTATAGGGCCGCCGAAGAAGCGAGTCACCTCCGGATCGCACCACAACGCTTCAGCGAGCGCGGTATCTTCGTGAGTCCAGCTTCGAAATGTCAGACGGGCAGAGGACGGGGGAACCATGCGCAAAGGAAGCTCCAGCACCTTGTACAACGATACCGTGTTACCCGTTTACTACCGTGTAGTCGTCTTGTGGATTCAAATTGACCCACTACCCGATTCTGCGGTCAGTAGCCTTGCAATAGCTTGCGCATGATAAAAAGGTGTTGAACCGATCCTGACACTCTACCGGCAATGGAGATCAGCCACGATGAAGGATCTTTTTCACACCACGTTGGCAGAAGAGATAAAACATAGGATTCTGCAACTGCGTCCTGAGAGCGAGCGGCAGTGGGGGAGCATGACCGCCGCTCAAACCCTCGCGCACTGCACGTCTAGCCTGGAAATGGCGACGGGCGTCATCAATCCCAAACGTGCACCATTTCCTGCCAGCCTCATCGGCCCACTTATCAAGCCACTGATGTTCCGCGACGACAAGCCAATGCGTCGCAACTCGCCCTCCGTGCCGGAGCTCTTCTCAGCGGACCCTGCACAGTGCGAACTCCAGCGGGAACGCCTTAAGCTTATTGCCGCAATTGACAGCTTCGTTACACAAGGCGACGCGTGTTGTTCCCAATACCCACACCCTTTTTTCGGTCCACTCAAACCGCAGCAGTGGGCCATTCTCATGTACAAACACATCGACCATCATCTGCGACAGTTCGGCGTTTAAAGTTTTAAGAAATAGTATTCGAGCGTAGCCACTGGACAAGATTCTCGAACCTGAACGTGCCTGCTTCATAGAGGCCGGCAATGAAGAGATACGTCTCGCCAGAGTCCGCCGTCAGTCGAATGCCGTTGATGGCCAGAAATGTATATGTCGCGGCAAAAGCCGTCCGTTTGTTGCCGTCGATAAAGGGATGATTCTGACCCAGGCTTTCCCATAGAGCCGCAGCCTCTTCGATCAAATCGGAATAATACCCCGTCTGAGGCCGGTAGAGAGCAGATTCCAGCAACCCATAATCTCTGACGCCATGAGTCCCGCCATAGCGCTCAATTTGATCGCTGTGCATGGCAAGCACTTCGATCTGTGTCAGGTAGTCGGTCATTTGGCGAGCTGTTTGTAAAGCTCGCTGTATTTTTCATGGCTCGCCTCATAAGCAGCCATCACATGGGCTCGTGGACGGCTGTTCTTGCGCTTTTCGATCAGGTCGGCCAATGCCTCGTCGACGAGCGCCTGAAGCTGGCGTCCCTCATTCTGTGCCAGCGCCCGCACCGTCCGAAGAATCTCCGAATTTACCTGAGTCGCGAATTTCTCCCGAATCACGCAGACCTCCCAGTCAAAGCCTCAGCCTATCATGATCTGTCATGATAGGCCAATCGACGGATTCCAGCTCCCGGGGACAGCCGAGCCCGGCTACGTGCTAAACTCGCTCTCATCCGGTCAGGATATATACGACAGGTCTTCGGTTAGCAAGCATTACCGTAAAGACCACGCGCGAGTCGCATGACCGGGCAGTGAAGCCATTTAGTCGATCTTCATTCCTGACACGCAAATCTAAAAACCAAACCACGAAGGGGAAGTCCACCGTGCTCTATTCGCGCAAACTGAAGATTACAGCCGCCGTTCTCGCGCTTGCCTTCGCATCGCCGATTCTCACTGTCTCCGCGCAAGAGCGCCGCGCCGTCACCGACACCAAAGAAGAGCCCTCCAAAGACATCCCCATCCCCAAGGAAGAGACCTCCGTCACCCAGCACCAGTGGGCTGTCGGCGGACAGACCATCCACTACACGGCCACCGCAGGCAATCTCCTCATCAGCAAGGAAGATCACGACCAGCTCGATAAGCCCTATCACAGCATCTTTTACGTGGCCTATACCCAGGACGGCGCAGACACCAAGACTCGCCCGGTGACCTTCCTCTACAACGGCGGTCCCGGCTCAGCCACCATCTGGCTTGAAATGGGCTCAGTCGGCCCCGTGCGCGTACTGACCGATAGCCCCGATGCCACCCACGGCGCACCCTTCCAGGTCGTGCCCAACGAATACAGCCTCATCGACAAAACCGACCTCGTCTTCATCGACGCGCCCGGCACCGGCTACTCGCGCCCGGTAGGCAAGGGAACCATCAAGGACGTCGCCGGCGTCGACGAAGACCTCACCGCATTCACCAAATTCATCATTCGCTACATCACCGTCAACCATCGCTGGAACTCGCCCAAATTCCTCTTCGGCGAGTCCTACGGCACCACCCGCTCCGCCGGTCTTTCCGCCACGCTGAACTCAGAGGGAGTGCAGCTCAACGGCATCGTCCTGCTCTCTTCGATCCTCAACTACAACGCCGAATCAGCCGGTCTGGACAACGAATACATTACGAATTTCCCCAGCTTCGCGGCCATCGCCTGGTACCACAACAAGGTTCCCAACAAGCCCGCCGACATCCTCACCTTCGTCGAGCAGGCGCGCGCATTCGCTCGTGGACCGTATGCCGAAGCCCTGTATGCAGGCAACGCCCTCAGCGACGCCGACGCCGATAAGATCGCCGCTCAGATGAGCAGCCTCACCGGACTCAGTCCAAAGTTCATCAAGGAAGCAAATCTGCGCGTATCCCCAACCCGCTTCCGCAAAGAACTCCTGCGCGACCAGAACATCATCCTCGGCCGCTATGACGCACGCTTCGAAGGGCCCGATGCCGACGCGGCCGGCGAATACCCAGGCTACGATCCATCCGACACCGGTATCTCCGGCGCCTACATCGCATCCTTCCATGAGTATCTTGAAAAGGAACTGAAGTTCATCAGCCAGGATACCTACAACAACAGCGGCCCAGGCCTCAACCAGAACTGGGACTGGAAGCATCGCGGAGCAGGCGGCAGAGGCTTCGGCGGTCAGCAGGCAATGCCATACGTGGCCGGTGACCTCGGCGATACCATCCGCAAAAACCCGCACCTCAAGGTCTTCGCAGCCAACGGCCTCTACGATCTGGCGACACCCTTCACCGCCACCGAGTGGGAACTGGCGCACATGGGTACCGAATCAAAGATGCGCGCCAACGTCACCTGGGGCTACTACCCCGCGGGCCACATGGTCTACCTCAACGTAGAAGCCCTCAAGTCCATGCGCCAGGACTTAGGCAAGTTCTACGACAGCGCCAAGTGATGCGTGCAATTGTGAAGTGAAACAAGATCGGGTGCCCCACCCTCGCCACGTTTTTGTTTTTGTGGCTAGGGTGGGTTCACGGTCCTGATGAATTGAGTTCTAAAACAAAGGACTCATTTACAATCCCGCCATGCCCAATCCACGCATGGCTTTCGTTTTCCTGCTCGCCGTCGGCATCCCCACCACGACTTGCGCGCAACAGCCCTCCGCCCTCGCCGATTCCGTCCAGTCCCAGTTACCATCCCTCATCGAAACCTACAAAGACTTCCATCGCAACCCCGAGCTCTCCCATCATGAAGAGCAAACATCGGCCAAATTGGCTGCGGATCTGCGCAAGCTCGGCTACACCGTAACCGAGCATGTAGGCCTCTATCAGGACAGCTCCCGCGCCTTCGGCATCGTTGCAATCCTCGAAAACGGTCCCGGCCCACGCCTGCTCATCCGCACCGACATGGACGCTCTTCCCGTCGAAGAGAAGACCGGCGTCGATTACGCCTCACACATCCACTCCACCAACTCGGACGGCCAGCCCACCAGCGTCATGCACGCCTGCGGCCACGACATTCACATGACTGTTCTTCTCGGCACGGCCAAAGAACTAGTCGATCTGAAAGCAAAGTGGCACGGCACGGTAATGCTGATTGGCCAGCCCTCCGAAGAGACCATCGACGGCGCCCGCGCCATGCTAGCCGACAAGCTCTACGAGCGCTTTGGCAAGCCGGACTTCGTTCTCTCCGAACACGACGACAGCAGCATCGCCGCCGGCGACATCGGCATCAAAGGCGGACCGCTCCTGGCCAGTTCCACCAGCATCGACGTACTCATCCGCGGCATCGGCACCCACGGTTCGCGTCCTGAGGGCGGCAAAGACCCGATCGTCCTTGCCGCCGAATTCATCCTTCTAGCGCAGACAATCGTCAGTCGCCAGGTCGACCCTCAGCAGCCCGCCGTACTCACCGTCGGCACTATCCACGGCGGCCTCAAGCGCAACATTATTTCCGAAGAAGTGACGCTAGGCCTGACCCTGCGCACATATTCGGACGCCGTCCGCGACCAGATCATTGCCGCCGTTCGCCGTACCGCCGAAGGCGTAGCCGTCGCCTACGGAATGCCCGCCGACCGCATGCCGGTCGTCACCGTCAGCCAGACCGAAATCACCCCAGCCACCATCAACGACCCCGCATTCGCCGAGCGCCTCAGAACTATCGCCATAGCCACTCTTGGCGCGCAGCATGTAACCACCCCGGCAGCCGTCATGGGCAGTGAAGATGTCGGCCTCTTCTCACTCAACGGCACGATTCCGGCAGTGATGTTCCGCCTGGGAGCATCCGACCCCGCAAAGCTGGCAGAGAGTCTCAAAACAGGCGTATCACTGCCCGGCCCGCACTCGCCGCTCTTCGCGCCAATCTACGAGCCGACCATCCGCACCGGGGTCACAGCATTGACCGCCATGGCCATGAATATTTTGAAATAGTCTCGTTGTGGGAATAGTAGGGCAAAAATAAATAGGGTCTACTGCGGATTCAACTCACCCAGCAACACCTTGGCCTTGATCGCCAGGGTCTTCGCGCCATCCACGTCGCCGGTGGCCAGCGCTTCCCGAGCCTGCTTCAGAAATTCACGAATCTGTGCCGCGGTCTTCAACTCCGCATCGCTTAACGGCCGCGTGATGCCGTTGACGCCCTTTTCCGTGGTGTTGATTGTATCTTCCGTTTCAGCGCGTTGGTCTCCGGAAGCTCCGCCAGAAAGCTGGCCGATCGCGCTCACGCTGGGCGCACTTCCCGGCGCTGCATTCGCGGTTTCCTGCGTCGTCGCAGGAGTTCCGGCAGGAGGCGTCGCCGGCTTCTTAGGATGATGCACAGTCTTCTTTTGCGTATCCGCCGGCTTGGCCGCCGTGTCGTTCGTCGCAGGCTTGGCAGTTGGATCGCCAACTACCGGAGGCGGCAGATCGGCAGGCGACACTGCAGCCGGCTTGGGCGGCGGTGCATCCACAATCGGCGGCGCCAGCGTCTGTGTCTGCGCTGTTTTTGTCTTTTGATCGCAACCTTGAACCAACGGCATCAAAGCCAGCAGCCATAAGGCGTACTTGACCGAAATCCTCATCCTTCGAACCCCTTCACATTTTCTAAAACCGTCGGCTGAGGATGCCGTCGTCCCCGGTCCGCGGCGGAAAGGGGTATTCGCAATTGGAATACCGAGCCACGTCCTAATTCTGATTGTACGTCGATACTTCCGTGATGCAACTGAAGAATGCGGTAAGTCATAGCCAGTCCTATGCCGCTTCCCCCTTTTTTTGTAGTGAAATATAGATCGAATATACGCTCTCGCAGCTCTTCTGAGATGCCTGATCCTTCATCCTGCACCTGAATAATTGCCGACTTGCCATCTTCCAGCAGCACTACTTCCAGCCTTCCGCCATCCGGCATGGCCTGGGCGCCGTTCTGCACCACATTCAGGACCGCCTGTTTGAGCAGGTCCACATCCACCTTTGCCACCAAAGGATAGGACGGAAGCCGGTGGCTCAACGTCACCTGCCTGGTGGACATTTCTGCTGCCGATAGCGTCACCACATCGTCAACCACGTGACGCAAATCGTATTCCACCAGCTTTACTTCCACCGGACGCGAAAAATCGACCAGCGTTTGCACCACCCGATCCAGACGATGAATCTCCGAGTCGATAACCTCAAGATGTCCATTGGCCGGCGCGCCTGCATTGCCCAGTTTTACCTTCAGCAGTTCCAGATGCACCACGATCGCGTTGATGGGATTCTTGACCTCGTGGCCCACGCCCGAGGTAAGCCGGCCAATTGCAGCCATGCGCCGCGAAAGCTCCAACTCGCTCTCAATCACTTCCACCGATTCCTGATCGTGCAGAGTCAGCAGCGCGCCCAATCCCTCGCGCGTGTGATCGTCCTGCGTATCGTCATGGATGAAATCCAGAGAAACCTCGATCCGATTGCCGCTCTCGGTCACGATCTCTTCCTGCACCAGCGTCACTCCGGCATCCCACGCCTGGCGAACAGTTCTGCCCAGAACCGTGTTCCGGTCAAAAATCTCCCGCGCATGCAGCCCCAGCAACTCACCCCGGTCCACATGCAGAAAGCGCTCGACCGCATTGGAAACCAGCACCGCGCGACCATCGCCGGTAAAGAGCATAATGCCGTCCTGCAAGTTGCCCAGCACCTGGTCAAGATTCTCCTTGAGCGCCGAAAACACTTCCTCCACATTGCGCATCCGTTGCCCAATGCGCTCAATCTTGTTCGAAACACGCATCACCGTGTCTGTCCCGCCCTCTTCGGTAGACTGCTCTTCTGCCGTTGGAGTCCAGTAATCCAGCTGCATGTTCAGCTCTTCCATCGGCCGTAACGCCAGGTTTCCCAGCAGAAAGGCCACCAGCAGCGAGGTTCCCAGAGCCAGACCCATCAGCGTCATAGCCGCGTTTACCTGAGGCTGATACGCATCCCGCAGCAGCGTAGTGCGCACCCCGACGCGCACCGTGGCAAACAATTCGCCATTGCGCTCCAGCGGCACCACCACGTCATACACTCGCCCCTTGCCGATGACGGCCTTCACCAGTTCCCACGGGTTGCTCTCCTTCAGCAGCTGATAGTCAGGACGCGCCGGCAGCAGTTGATCCTCGCCGCTGGGCCCCGTCGTCAGCAAGGCTCGATTAGTGTTGTCGCTGATGCTGATGTCATACACAGTCGGCGAATACCGGTTGACCGACTCCACCACCGCTGTCAACGCCGCATTGTCGCGCACCGCCGCGGCCGCCAGCGTACGCAACTGGGTCTGATCATTGGGATTGACCGTCTGGTCTCTCAAGCCATTTTCGAGCGCCAGTTGCAGCGCATATCGAATCTGCCGCGCCACCAGCAGATTGGTGTCATACGACTGGTTTACAACCGACTGTAGCAACTGGCTCACATACACCAGAGACAGCACCACCGTCACCAGAAAGACCAGGCTGGTGATCGCCAGAACAAGTTTTGTCTTCAAACTCATTCCCGCGAACCCCCGTTCTCCCGCGTGTATTCATACTCTTTCAGCTTGTTGTGCAGCGTCTTCAGGCTCACGCCAAGCAGCTCCGCCGCCCGCGTCTTGTTCTGCCCTGTAAACTCCAGCGTCCGCAGAATCAGCAGCCGCTCTGCCTCGCCTACCGTCGCTCCCACCCGTACCGAAACGCTGTTCCCATCCGAAACCGCAGTCGCAGGCGCAGCAGCCCGTCCAAAGCCCGTCGGCAATTGCGCCTCATCGATCAGCCCGCCATCCGGAGCCAGAATCACCGCCCGCTCCATCAGGTTGCGCAACTCGCGCGCGTTACCGGGCCATTCATGCTGCGATAAACGCTCCAGCACCGCTGTCGAAATCCCAGCCACACGGCGGCCATGCTTCTGATTCATCTCCACCAGCATCGCCTCCACCATATCCGGAATATCCTCCGGATGCCCTCGCAGCGGCGGCATATAGATGTGAAAAACATTTAGGCGATAAAACAAATCCGAGCGCAGCTGCCCGGCAGCCACGGCATCTTCAGGGTTGCGATTGGTCGCCGCCAGCACCCGCACATCTACATCCTGCTCAGTGCGAGCGCCAAGCCTGCGCAGCTTGCGTTCCTCCAGCACCCGCAGCAGCTTGGCCTGCGTTCCAATCGGCATCTCGCCCAGCTCATCCAAAAGCAGAGTACCGCCCTCAGCCAGCTCAAAACAGCCCGCTCGCCGTTCAACCGCACCCGTGAAAGCGCCCTTTTCGTGGCCAAAGATCTCGCTTTCCATCAGCGTCTCGGGAATCGCGGCGCAGTTCACCGCCACAAACGGCCGTCCTTTGCGGTCGCTCAACTCGTGCAACGTCCGCGCCACCAGCTCCTTGCCTGTCCCACTCTCGCCGGTAATCAGTACGGAAACATTCGAAGGCGCGATGCGCTCAATCAGCCCAAAGACCTCCTGCATAGGCCGCGAATGGCCCACCATCGAGCCGAGCACGCCGCTCTGCCGCAACTGCCTCCGCGTCACCTCCAGCTCAATATCCGTATCCAGCTGCCGCGTAGCGTTCGCCAGGATGGTCCTCAGCCGCGTCGCATCCACCGGCTTCTGGATAAAGTCATACGCGCCCAGCTTCATCGCATCCACAGCCAGTTCCACTGACCCCTGAGCCGTCAGCACGACCACCGCCATCTTGCTGCCGGACTCGGTCAGCTTGGTCAACAATCCAAGTCCGTCCATCCGGGGCATCTTCAAGTCGGTAACCACGATCGCCGGATCCCAGGCCAGCACTTTTTCGTACCCTTCAATGCCGTCGCGCGCAGTCTCCGTCCGATAGCCCCAGCCGGAGATCAACTCCGCCAGACCCATCAGCGCGTGGATCTCATCCTCCACTATCAGCACTTTGGTAGATGTCTGCATTCTCTCCAGTATCAGCCCTTTTGGGTGCCTATGGTAACTTTTGGTAATTCAAACTACAGCCCAAACAGGCAAACCCCGTTCTACCATACTTACCCTGCCAAGTCTGTGAGCTTTTCTGCCTGAATAGCAGAACCATTGCACGAGAATGACAAGTACAGGGTAGGATGCAATCCTGAAGAGGATCTCGTGTCCAATCAGCGCCAAAGCGCGCTCTGTGTCAGCCCAGTGCATCGGCCAGGAGCACCACAGAACTCCGCGCCGAAAAGAAGTATCCTATAGGCATGTACGATTTCGAAGTAACCGCCCAGGACGCCAAGATCCTTCTCGAAGAAGGCAAAGCCAAACTCATCGACGTCCGCGAGCCATGGGAATACGCAACCGCCCACATCGAGCCCAGCATCCTGATGCCCATGGGCGACGTACCATCCCGCGCCCATCAGGAACTGGACCCGGATGAGCGTCTGCTCATCCTCTGCCACCACGGCGCCCGCTCGCAAAGTGTCACCAACTGGCTGCGCCAGCAAGGCTTCGACGCCGCGCAGAACATCGCCGGAGGCATCGACGCCTGGTCCTGCCAGGCAGACACCCACATCCCGCGCTATTGAGCCTCAGCGCCCAAAAGCATACGTCACCTGAAACAGACCATTGTCGATGCCTGGATTCGCAGTAGCCGTATCGTGGTTTGAAATATGGTGATATCGATATTCCGCGCGAATGGATCGAGTTTTCGTCCGGTACAGCTCCAACCCCACGCCCAGATCAAAAGTAAAGTTGAAGTTCCCCGCTTGTGCCACCGGTATCGCCTGCGTGGAATACATATACCCTCCATGACCAATCAGGAAAGGCTGCAGCTTCCGCCGGGGAAGAAAATTCCACTGAAATCCCACCGGAGAAATTCCTTCTCCGATCGTCCATTGCCGGCTGCACGTATCGACGTACGTATAGCTGAACGTCGTGCCGTCGATCGTCTCGCTAAAACTGCCGGACCCGCTATGGCAAGCTCCATACGGCGCATAGGTGGTGCTGAACGAGCCCGGCAAAGGAGACGTAATAGTCTCGACCTGGTGCACCAGCGGATCGCTCTCCAGAGCTACAGGCAGTATTTCGCCGTTGTACTGCCAATTCACAATCCGGTTTTGAAACAGCCTGCGGCTATAGCTTGCTCCCACGTCAAAAAGCCTGCGCTGTTCCACAGCGCCCAGCAGAATATGGCTGGAATCGTTGGAGTAAGCCACAAAGACTCCAAACGTATTTCGCCTGCTGAAATACGGATTCTCCGGCGGGGTTTGAGCAAATGCGATTGAGGTTGAGAGCATCAAGGCAAGCAAGAGCAAAGGGCGAAGTCTGCGCATAAGCAAACCCAGCCTGACAGCGGATTTTCTCAACACGATTACCAACCTTTCACGTCAACAGTCCCACAGACTCGACTACCCCGGAACGCATATACTCCACTTTGGCTATCTTCGTTTTTAACAGGAGCGCTTCCTTGTCATCCTCAGCCACGTCATCCTCAGCCATCGCCTTCGCCCAGCAAAACCAGCCCCGCTTCCTCGAAGAGCTGAAATCCCTCCTGCGCGTCCCATCCGTCTCGACCGACCCAGCCCACAAAGCCGACGTCCGCCAAGCCGCCGAGGTCCTCGCCGCCGAGTTGAAGCGCATCGGCATGGAAAACGTAAAGCTCATCGAAACCGCAGGCCACCCGCTCGTCTACGCAGACTGGCTCCACGTACCCGGTACCCCAACAGCCTTGCTCTATGGACACTATGACGTTCAGCCGCCCGATCCGTTAGACGAATGGCTTTCGCCGCCCTTCGAGCCCACCGAGCGCAACGGCAACCTCTACGCCCGAGGCGCAGTCGACGACAAGGGCCAGATGTACATGCACGTCAAAGCCCTCGAATCCCTGCTAGCCGCAACCGGCAAGCTGCCGCTGAATGTCCGCGTGATCCTAGAAGGCGAAGAAGAAGTAGGAGGGGAGGGAATCGCAGCCTACGTCGCTTCCAAACCCGCCCAGCTCCAAGCCGATTTCGCGCTCGTCTCCGACACCGAAATGTTCGCCCCGGGCCTGCCCACTCTCTGCGTCGGCCTCCGCGGCATGATCTACACCGAAATCGAAGTCCGCAGCTCGCGCACCGACCTCCACTCTGGCATGTACGGCGGAGCGGCACCCAACTCCTTCGTCTCGCTCTGCCAGATCATCGCCAGGCTCAAAGATGAATCCGGCCATATCCTCATCCCCGGCCTTTACGACAAAATCATCCCGCCCAGCGGCGAAGAGCTGGCGGCCTGGCAAAGCCTTCCCTTCGACGAAGAAGAGTACCGCGAAAAAGAAGTAGGCTCCCGCGAACTCGCCGGCGAACCCGGCTACTCCGTCCTCGAACGCACCTGGGCTCGTCCCACTCTCGATGTCCACGGCATGCCCGGCGGCTTCATCGGAGCTGGCGCAAAAACCGTAATCCCCGCCAAAGCGACCGCCAAAGTCTCCATTCGTCTCGTTCCCGGCATGTCGCCCACTGAAACCTTCGCCCAATATCGCGACTACATCCAGCACATCGCCCCCAACGGCGTCGATGTAGAGGTCCGGCTCATCCACTCCGGCGAACCCTGCCTCATCCCGGTCGACAATCCCTACATCCAGGCTGCAACCGCGGCGCTCAAAGAAATCTGGGGCAAAGACACAGTCTTCATCCGCTCCGGCGGCTCCATCCCCGTCGTCGGAGATTTCGCCCGTCACCTCAATCTGCCCAGCGTCATGATGGGCTTCGGCCTGCCTGACGACAACCTCCACGCCCCTAATGAAAAGTTCCTCATCTCCAACTTCCACCAGGGCATCGAGTCCATCATCCGGTTCCTCGAACTGACGGGCGAGATCTCTGCCGAGCCGGACGGAAAATAGCCCGTGGTGCAGAACTCCCACGCACCGGAATCCGCCGCAGGCTTCGTCCTGGCCGGCGGCCACTCCTCGCGAATGGGTTCAGACAAAGCGCTGGCTCTCTTTCAAGGCGTCCCTCTCGTCCAGGTCGCCCTGAATACCCTCGCCGCCGCAGGAGCTCCCGCCCGCATAGCCGGCTGCCGCAGCCCGCTCAAAGCATTCGCAGAAGAGATCCCCGACACCTTCCCAGAAACCGGACCCATGGGCGGAATCCACGCCGCGCTATCCGTCTCCCAGGCAGAATGGAACCTCTTCCTCCCCGTAGACCTGCCTCTGATGCCCTCATCCCTGTTAGCCTGCCTGCTCCAGAGAGCCAGACTCACCGGCGCCCCGGTCACTGTGGCAAAACTCAACGGCCGCATTGAACCGTTCCCCGCAGTCCTGCACCGCACCGCTCTCCCATATCTCACCCAGAACCTCCAATCCGGCCAGACCGCCTGCTATCTCGCCTGGCAAACCATCCCGGCATCTCTCCACTCCGCCCTTGACGCAGTTCCGGTCGAATATCTGCTGCAATGCGGCCACTGCCAACACCCCCTCAACCTTCCACCGCTGCTCTGGTTCCAAAGCGCCAACACCCCAACCGAGCTCGCCCGGCTCAATCGCCACCCCCGCCGGGAAACTTGCTAACCCGCCAACTTGCCAACTCGCCAAACAGCCAAACTCAAGTAATCTGGTACCGTGAGCGACCCGAAGCAGCCTGAATTCCCGCCCGCGAGCCCAGCCCCGCCGTCGTTGGGAGAAGAACTGGACGAACTCCAGTCCTCCACCACCGTGCAGGAGCTGGAGATGGCCTCCTCGGTGACAGCCGCACTCATCTCAGAAACTCTCGCCTCCACGCCCGCCCCACTCGCCGGCGAGCCGGATAAACCCACCCCCCCCCCCCGCCACCACTTGGAATGAGGGTAGCTCAACAAAAGCGCATGAAAAATAAAGGGAGAGAT
>Ga0302326_10012317_pt1 | contig 18263 bp, 13 predicted proteins | sample Palsa_T0_3_FD_202264 | JGI IMG/M metagenome (GOLD analysis project Ga0302326, IMG submission 202264) | Peat permafrost microbial communities from Stordalen Mire near Abisko, Sweden - Palsa_T0_3 | ecosystem: Environmental > Terrestrial > Soil > Palsa > Peat permafrost | place: Sweden: Abisko...
ACAAATTCACCCCCGCGCCCGAGTTTGAAGTTCGAGCCGAAGTCGCGCGCCAGCCCCCCGACAATCATCGAAGGGTCCCGGCCCGCGCGGTCCAGCACGCGCGCCATCATGGCGGTCGAAGTGGTCTTGCCGTGGGTGCCGGCAACCATCAGGACGCGGCGATCGACGAGCAGGAAATGCGCGATCGCCTCGGGCATAGAAACGTAGGGGATTCCGCGTTCCAGCACCGCGCGCGCCTCGTGATTTTGCGCCGTAACGACGTTGCCGACGACGACCAGGTCCGGCGCCGGATCGAGGTTGGCCGGCCCGAACGGCGATCGCACATTGATTCCCAGCGCTTTCAACAGCGTGGCGGTCGGCTCGTAGACTGGACCGTCGGATCCAGTAATCTCGAAGCCGCGGGCGGCCAGCATGCCGGCCAGCGCGCCCATTGCTGTGCCGCCGATCCCGAGCAGATGGATCCGACGCGTGGCCGGACTGATTCGATTAAGCCGCACGGCCGAGTCCGCCGATACTTCCCGCCCCATCACAACCACCCTCCGCGACGCCTCGCCCTAAAGTTTCGCGCGCCGCAGCCGCAGCGCGTTGGTAACGACCGATACCGAGCTCAGGCTCATCGCCGCACTCGCGATCATCGGATTCAGCATCAGGCCAATCAGCGGATACAGCACGCCAGCCGCGACCGGCACTCCGATCACGTTGTAGATAAAAGCGAAAAACAGGTTCTGCCGGATGTTACTCATCGTCGCTCGGCTGAGCCGAATCGCCTTGGCAATCGCACGCAGATCGCCCTGCACGAGCGTGATTCCCGCCGTCTCCATCGCGACGTCGGTGCCCGTGCCCATCGCGATTCCGACGTCCGCCTGCGCCAACGCCGGCGCGTCGTTGATGCCGTCGCCGGCCATGGCCACAACTCTGCCGCTCGCCTGGATACGCTTGATCACCGCCGCCTTGCCGTCCGGCATCACTTCCGATTCGATTTCGTCGAGCCCCAGCTTTCGTCCGACCACCGCGGCAGTCGCCCGGCTGTCGCCGGTCAACATAACCACCCGCAGACCGGCGGCGTGGAGCAGCTTTATCGCCTCGAAGGACGACGGCTTGATCGGATCGGCAAGCGCGATCAGTCCGGCCGCGCGGCCGTTGATCGCGGCAAAGATTACCGTCTGTCCGTCGGCGCGCATCGAGTCGGCGCGCGAAGCCAGATCGTCTGAGGCGGCGCCGATCTGAGCCATCAGCTTTTCATTACCCGCCGCGACACTGCGCCCATCGACGCGGCCGATCACGCCCTTGCCGGGCACCGCCTGAAAATCCTCGACACTGCCGGGCTTGAGATTGCGCGCCGATGCGGCTGCGATGATTGCGGCGGCCAGCGGATGCTCACTGGCGCGCTCGATCGCCGCGACCAGACGGATCATTTCGGACTCGTCGACGCCCGGTATCGCGAAAACCGCCGCCACGGCAGGTTTTCCTTCGGTCAGCGTGCCGGTTTTATCGACGACAATCGTGTTGACCTTTTCCAGTCGCTCGAGCGCCTCAGCATTGCGGATCAGAACGCCAGCCGCCGCGCCGCGCCCGGTGCCGACCATGATCGATACGGGCGTTGCGAGCCCGAGCGCGCACGGACAGGCGATAATCAGCACCGCGACCGCGGCGACGATCGCGTGCGCAAGCGCCGGCTGCGGACCGACGACGAACCAGACCGCGAACGTCGCCATCGCGACGAGGACGACGACGGGCACGAAATAACCTGCCACGACGTCGGCCAGCCGCTGGATCGGCGCGCGCGTTCGTTGCGCATCGGCAACCATCTGGACGATTCGCGCGAGCAGAGTGTCGCGGCCGACACGCTCGGCGCGCATCACGAACGAGCCGGTGCCGTTCACGGTCGCGCCGATAACACTATCGCCGGCGCGCTTGGCATTCGGAATCGGCTCACCGGTCACCATCGATTCATCGATCGCGCTGGACCCTTCGATAATCACTCCATCGACGGGAATCTTCTCGCCCGGCCTGACGCGCAGACGATCTCCAACCGCCACGCTTTCGAGCGCAATCTCATTCTCGATACCGTCGTCGCTCACCCGATGAGCGCTCTTGGCGGCCAGCCCCAACAACGCGCGTAGCGCCCCGGCCGTGCGGCTGCGCGCCCGCAGTTCCAGCACCTGTCCGATCAGAACGAGCGCGATGATCACAGCGGCCGCCTCGAAATAGGTCGGAACGGCGCCTCCGGTCACCATCGATGGCGGAAAAATCGTCGGCGCGAGCAGCGCAACGACGCTGTAGGTGTAGGCGATTCCCACACCGAGCGAGATGAGGGTGAACATGTTCAGATGGCGATTCAGAATCGAACGCCAGCCGCGCGCGAAAAATGGGGCGCCGCCCCACAGCACGACCGGCGTGGCGAGGACGAATTCCACCCAGCTCAGTCCGGTCATGCTGACGAAGCGACGAAGCGGCATGCCGGGAATTGAATCCGTCATCGCGAGGACCAGCACCGGTAGCGCGAGCGCCGAGCTGACCCAGAAGCGTCGCGTCATCGCGATCAGCTCTTCGTCGCGTCCTTCTTGCGCAGGCGGCGCCACGGGCTCGAGCGCCATGCCACAGATTGGACATGCGCCGGGCCCAGCGCGGCGGATCTCCGGATGCATCGGGCAGGTATATTCGACCGCCGCAGGGACGAGCGGGACGGACGGTTCGAGCGCCATCCCGCATTTCGGGCAATCGCCCGGCTTCGAGCCGATAACATCGGGATGCATCGGGCAGGTATATTCGACCGCCGCGGGAGTCGGTTTGGGTGCGGCTTCTGGAGCCGGCGCGAGCGACTTCTTTGCCGGATCGAGGTACGCACCGGGGTCGGCAACGAATCGCTTCAGGCATCCGGGGCCGCAGAAATAAAACTTCGCACCATCGTGATCGTGCGAATACTTTGCGGATGCAGGGTTGACTGTCATGCCGCAGACTGGATCGCGCGCGATATCCGGAGTTGGCGATTCGACTGAGGTCGAGTTCACGCCGTCACCCCCAGCGCTTCCATCGCCAGGTCATGAATTCGCGGCCGAAACTCGCGTATGGCCTGATTGTCTCGACGGGGATGCACCCGATTCGTCAGCAGCGTGATCGCAATTTCCTTCGCCGGCTCGATCCAGATGGAGGTTCCGGTGAAGCCGAGATGGCCGACGGCCTCCGGCGAAAAATGGCGGCCCGCCGTCGAGCCCTGCGCCGAGGGAGAGTCCCATCCGAGCGCCCAGGTAGAGCTGGCGACGGTCGGATCACGCCGCCAGAAATCGGCGACGATCTGACGCGGGAGAAATTGCGAACGTCCCGCGAAAACCGCGATTAATTCCGCCGCGATACGATCGACTTCGCGCGCCGGTGCGAACAACCCGGCATGACCGGCCACACCGCCCATCGCAAACGCGTTATCGTCATGCACCTCGCCGATCAGCAAACGCTTGCGCGAGGGACAGACTTCAGTCGCCGCGAACAGTTCCGCAACCGGTTCGAGCCGGCGCGAGCGTGCCATCGAGATGTCGATGAAATCGGTCGAGCGCAGGCCGAGGGGCCGGTAAATGCGATCGCGGCAAACCTTGTTGAGTCCATTGGTCGAAACCTGCTCGATCGCCTCGCCCAGCAGCATGAAATTCAAATCCGAGTAGATTGTACGCGTCGTCGGCGGCGCCTCCGGCTTCTCGCGGTGGATAAAATCGAAAACCAGTTCCTTGGCGCCCCGGCTGGCCATGAAATTGACCTTGCCCGATCGCTCGACATCGGCGATCTGCTGATAAAAGGGCCGCCACGCGGCAAGGCCCGAACAATGAGCCAGCAGATGGCGAAAGCTGACGACGGTTTTGCCGTGGACGCCGAAATTGTGAAAAAAGCGCGTGACCCGATCGTCGAGGCGGAGCTTGCCGTCGCGCACCAGCATCATGACGGCGATTGTCGTCGCCAGCGGCTTGGTCAGCGACGACAGGTCGAACACGGTGTCGAGCTTCATCGGCGACGGATCCGGCACCAGCGTTCGATTGCCGAACGCCCCTTCATACGCGATATCGGCGCCGCGCCGCACCACGATAACGGCGCCCGGAATCCCGCCGGTCTGGCATCCGGCAGTCAGAGCCTCTTCAAGATCGCTCCACGCCACCTTAGTTTCCCTTTGTGACCGCGGCTTCGGTCACGATCAACCGGCTGTTGCGACCGTCAACTATCGCCCGCACTCCAAACGGCAGCGTGAGATTTTCGGTGCCGTGTCCCGCCTCGATTCCGGACAGCACGGGGCAGCGCAGATTACTCGTCTGCTCGGCGACAAACGCGGCCGTCAGACGCGCCTCGAATTCACTCCCCTCCGGCGGGCGGAACGCGCCGAAGACGACGCCGGCAACGCGATCGAAAATCCCGGCCTGCTTGAGCTGCACGAGCATTCGATCGATCCGATAGGCCTTCTCTCCTGTATCTTCGAGAAACAGAATGCGCCCGTCGAAGGTGGGTAGATATGGCGTCGCCAGCATCGCGGTCACGACGGACAGGCATCCGCCGATAAGCTCGCCCTCGGCAACACCCGGGCGAATCACCTCACGTGCCTCCAGCGTAAACTCGGTTATCTCGCCGCTGAGCAAGAGCCGCATATGATCGAGGGAGCGCGCCGTCAGCCCGCGGGCGAAATCCATCGCGACCATCGGGCCGTGAAAGCAGACGATCGAGCTGCGTGAAATAAGAGCGTTCAAAAGGAACGTCGAATCCGAGAATCCGATGAACGCCTTGGGCGTGCGCGCAATCGCGGCGAAATCGAGCAGCGGAAGCAGGCGGCCGGTGCCGTAGCCACCGCGGGCGCCGAAAATCGCCTTGACGTCGGGGTCGGCGAAAAACGCCGCCAGTTCAGTCGCGCGCTCAAGATCGGTCCCAGCCAGGATGCCGTCGCGGGCGAGCGCCCGCTCCGAAACTTTTACTTTGAAGCCGAGCCCGCCGAGCACGCCAATACCGCGCTCCAGATGTCCGCGCTCGATAGCGGCTGCCGACGCTACGATACCGACCGTGTCGCCCGGCTCAACCGCGGGGGGCTTGATTAGGTTGCCAGCCACGTTGCGCGAGGATATTACCACGCCGCGCGACGGAAAGCGCGCCGGTATCGCGATTTGACGGCTTTCAGCGAGCCTTCGCTAGAGCGTACGGCCGACCGCTTCGGCCACCGGCTTCAGGATCGCCATCAGGTCGGCGAAGCGCGAGGGCTTGAGCTGCTGCGGACCGTCGGAAAGCGCGGCGGACGGATTCGGATGGACCTCGATCAGCAGGCCGTCGGCTCCAGCTGCGACGGCGGCGAGCGCCATCGGGGTGACGAGCGACCAGATGCCAGTACCGTGGCTCGGATCGACCACCACCGGCAGGTGCGTCCATTCCTTCATCAGCGGAACCGCATTCAGATCGAGCGTGTTGCGCGTGGCAGTTTCGAAGGTACGGATACCGCGCTCGCAGAGCACGACGTTGGGGTTGCCCTCGGACAGGATATACTCGGCGGCCATCAGAAATTCCTCGATTCGCGTGGACATTCCGCGCTTGAGCAGGATCGGCTTCTTGGTCTTTCCGAGCCTGCGTAGAAGGGAGAAATTCTGGGCGTTGCGCGCGCCGACCTGGAGCATATCGGCGTGTTCGATTACTTCATCGATATCATGCGGATCCATTATCTCGGTGACGACCGGCAGTTTGTGCCGGCGGCCCGCCTGCTCGAGCAGCTCGAGCCCGGCGTTTTCCATCCCCTGGAACGCGTACGGCGATGTGCGCGGCTTGAACGCGCCGCCGCGCAGCATATGGGCCCCCGCGCGCTTGACCGCCACAGCCGCGTTTTCGATTTGCTCGGCGCTTTCGATCGCGCATGGCCCCGCCATCACGGTGATCTGCTTGCCGCCGATCGTCACGCCGCCGACGTCTATCCGCGAACCTTCCGGGCGCACTTCGCGGCTGGCGAGCTTGAAAGCTCGCACGACCGGCATCACGCGCTCGACCCCGCTCAACGACTCGAGGTGCTGTAACTGATGGCTCTCGCCGCGTTCCTCGCCGACGCACGCAACGACGGTGCGCTCGATACCCCTGATGATGTGGGCGTGGTAGTCGAGCTGCTCGACCTTGCGGACGACCGCTTCGATATCGTCTTCGTTCGCGTGCGATTTCATTACGACTATCACGGTATGAGACGAACCTCCTGTCCTGCGCGATCGACTGCGTGACGAAGTAACTTGTGGGCGCGGCTGGAGAAGCGTCACGGCAGCCGGTAAACTGACTATTGGTAGGCGGAATCACATAGTCAAGGCGGTTCCGCCCGGCGCAGGCGCACGGCAGGGTTAAAAAAGTAACTTGAAGCACGAACGAAAGCTGCGACTGGTGCATACGTCGGACGTTCACCTGGAGACCGATCTTTTCGGCACCGGCGAGACGGGCGCGATTCTTCGCGGGCGCGTACGGGCGGCCTTTAGCTCGGTGATCGAGTTGGCGAACTCGCGCGAAGCCGACCTGATGCTGATAGTCGGAGATCTGTTCGATTCCAGCCGAATCGAGCCCGGCGCGGTCGAATTCGCCATGAACGAAATCGCGCGGGCGCGGATGCCGGTCGTGATGGTGCCGGGCAATCATGACGCCCACGACGAGCGATCGCTCTACGCCGATCTGCCTGCCACCGCGGTTCCGCGCAACCTTCATCTGATTCTTGAAGCTGCCGGACGAACGATCGACTTCGACGCTCTGAGCGCCCTCGTATGGGGCCGCGCGCTGGTCGAGCATTCGCCGGAGTACCATCCGTTGTCAGGCATTCCGGCGCCGGCGGACGATCGATGGAATATCGCGCTGGCCCATGGGTTATTCACGGGGACGGACACATCGGAGCGATCGTCGCAGATTACGGCAGCGGAAGTCGCGTCGAGCGGTTATGACTATATCGCGTTGGGCCACGTGCACGTTTTCGGCGACGCGTCGTGCGGCGATACTGCGGCCTTTTACTGCGGTACGCCGTCTCCGCTTAACGGTGCGGGCCGCAGCGGCAGCGCCGCCTGCGTGGATCTGATTCCCGGCAAGGCGCCAATCGTCGAATCGGTATCTATTGTCGTTTGACCGAATAGCGGTTTCGTTTCACCCAATACTAATCTGTTTGACCTGGCATCCGCCTTGGCGGTTTCTCTCGCGTCCCGCCGGCGCAGCTTGCGTTCAGATGCGCGGTCCCGATGGCGGCGGCGTGTTGTGCCGCAGTGGCGACGCGTCCGGTTGACCCATCGCGGGAAATCGAACCATCAGCCGCTGCCTTATCTGCTGAAATGTTCGCGGGCTGAATGGCTTGAGGATATATTCGAGCGCGCCGCCGTCCATAAACTGCGCCCGAATCTCGGGGTCGGCGACGACGCTGACAATTATCACCGGTACCGCCGGCGCTTCGTTGCGCAGTATCCGGAAAAACCCGAGCGAATCGATATTGCCGACTCGAGGCATCAGCACGTCGAGCGTGACCACGTCGGGCCTGACGGTGCGGAAAAGATCGAGCGCCTGGGAGGCGTTCTCGGCCTCGGCAACGACCTCGCAGCCGATTGACTCCAGGTCAAGCCGCAGTACGTCACGAATCGCGACCGAATCGTCTACGATCAGAACCTTTATCACCATTGTAAAATGCTCCTCTGGCCGCCGAGGACAACCGTTGTCATCGTCATCCGCTATGATTTCCTCATGACGATGAGAACGCTGCCACAGGACTCACTGGCCTCCCTGGACTACCCGAATCAGAGCAAGCCTCGGGCCAACCTTGAGAAGACGCGGACGTCCTTGAACTCCGATAAGCTGGCCTTTAATCGCTTACGACGACTACCCGCGGGAACGAGCTGTCGCGTCCTGGGACATCGCAAGAGCGATATGTGCACCGGCGGGACATACGAAATGCAGCGCGCCGACTATACTGAGCAAATCTCATGTGACCGAATCGGCTACCGCGAATGATGACGACTCGACTTTCGATTTACCCGACCTCGGCCAAGGTCGAAGACGTGCTCCGGCGCTCGAGCCGCGAGGCGTGCCAGTGGGATCACAAAATCCTGACCTTCCCGCAGCTGATCGATCTGATTTGGCATGAGGCGCATCCGGAGCGCATAGCCCTCGATCCGATCGGCGAGCGGCTCGCCTTTGAGGAGGCCCTTCGGAATGGATCATGGACGCGCGCCACCAGTCCGGGCGTCGTCAGCCATTTGCAGGGCGTAATCCGGCGCTTCAAGAGCGCCGCTCTGAGGCCGAGCGAAATTACCGACGCCGCGAGGGCGCTCGACGGTAGCCAGGCGGAACGCCTGCACACAGTCGCGGGAGTGTTCGCCGACTACGAAGCGATTCTCGGACGCCGTGGGCTCGCCGACGCTCACGATCGCGAGCGGACTGTCCTCGAAAGACTGCAAGCGGCGGAGCTCGGCGGCGAGCGGCCCCGGATGCTGCGCGGCGTCGATAGCCTGCTGGTCGCCGAGGTTTACGATTACAGCCTGCTTCAGTTTATGATCGTTACCGCGCTGATCAGGATCATCGGCGACGCCGAAATTACCGTCCAGGCGCAGTCGTATCGCGTCGACGCTTCGCGTTTCATCGATCTTACCTGGAACCGTTTCGTCGGCGACGAGTCGATCGCCGATAAAGTACTGCCCGATTTCGTCCGGCGCGGCGGACGAAGCGGCCGCCTCGGTTTCATTCTCGAGCAGGTTTTCGAGGCTCCCAACGATAGCGCGCCGATTCCGCCGCCTGCCGACGATACCGTTCGGATAATCCGCGCGGACTCGCGCGAAGCGGAGATCGAAGAAGTCTGCCGGACGATTAGGCGGACCATCGCGGCGGGCTGGGTGACGCCGGGGCGGACGGCGATCGTTGCCCGCGACCTCGAGCCCTACGTCGGCGTGCTCGAAGCAACCTTCGCGCGCTTCAAAATTCCGATTCTGATGTATCAGGCTCCCCGGCTCGCTGCGTGCGCTCCCGTGCGAACCGCTCTCGATATCCTCAAGTCGGTGTCGATCGGAATGAACCGCGAGAGCCTCGAGCGCATCCTGACGTCGCCGCATGTTTCACGGCGAATCGCCGCGTGCGGATCGCTTTTACGGAGCAGCGGCTACCTGGCGGAGGATTCACGGCCACTGGCCGTATGCCTGACCGCCGCGGCCGCTGAACTTTCGCAGCGCGCGGCCGAGGCGACCGATCCGGAGCGCCGGGATCGGCTTAACCGAGCGCTCGAACATCATACCCGTGACCAGGCCACGCTGTTGCAGGTCGCCGATGCGATGGCCTCGTTGTCAGGCGCCGTATCCGTGCATGGTCACGTCAGGCAGCTCGCCGGCGTGATGCGCACGCTAGAATTTGATCCCGCTCGCGCGGTCGATTTGACCGATACGAATATCCGCGCGTGGAGCAGCTTTATCGGTATCCTCGATCAGCTCGCGCAAGCGGCCGAATGGATCGCGGCGGGCCGCGCGGTCACCGCCGAGGAGTTTGCCGCGACGGTCGACGCGGCCGTCGCCGACGCCCTGGTGGTCCCCGGCTTCACTGCCGGGGACGGCGCGGTGCGGGCGCTTTCGGTGCTCGACGCGCGCGGACTCGATTTCGATCTCGTCTTCGTGATCGGACTCAACGAGGGTGCGTTTCCGCGCCTCAACGCCGACGATCCGATTCTGCCCGATCGGATTATCAACGCTATCAATCGCCCGTTGGCGGCCGCGCTGCGAAAGCGTCTCGGACGATTCTCCCCCACCGCGCTGAATCCGGTGCTGCGCACCAGCGCCCATCGCAACAGCGAGGACTACTTTCTGTTTTTTTTGGCGCTCTCGATGCCCGAGCGAAAGATCGTCCTTTCATATCCGGCCGGCGACGAAGCTGGCGCGACGATGGCGCGTTCGCCCTTTATCGATGAGGTTGCAGCGCTGCTCGGCGGCGACCTGAAGGAGGAATCCGCGCCGGGTCATCATCTGATCGAGAACCCCGATCAATGTTTCACCGATACCGAATTTCTCGGTTTCGCGGCGCGGCGCAGACTTCTTCCGGCGCTCCGAGGCCTCGGAAATCTGGATACTCGTATCGACTCAATTGCAGCGCGAATCGAAAGCACGCGGAATCGTGAGCGCTATCTGGCACTGCCGACCCGCGAGGACAATGACGGAACGCCCAACGCGCGCAAGCTTGCGATCGTCGATCGATTCAACGGACGCGTTGTCGCCGACGAGAGGCTGGCGGCGATCGTGCTCGGCGTGCCCGACTCTCCCATGAAGTGGAGCGGCTCGAGATTCGGCGAGATGGCGTCGTGCGGATTCAAGTTTTTTGCCCATCGTGTCCTGAACCTTACCGAAGATGAAGACGTCGACTACGAGTACAGCGCGCTCGAGACGGGATCGGCCGTCCACGAGATTCTGCACGAAATCATGGAGGCCACGCCGGACTTTCGCGATCGTGAAACCGCGCTGGCAATCGTCCGGCCGATTCTCGCGCGGATCGCGGCCGAGCGCAAAGTCGTCGCGCCGGATCCCGATTTTTTCGATATCCGGTGGGCGATAATCGTGCAGGTAATTCTCGAAGCGATCGATTACGAGATCGAAACTCGCGACCCCACAAATGAATCTTATTTCGAACGTGAGTTTGAGTTCTCGCTCGCCGACCTCGAAGGACGGCTGCCCGGCGAGCGTTCTGAAATCTTGCTGACGGGCCGGATAGATCGCGTCGAATTGACTCTCGCGGGGCGCGACCGGATCAACGAGCTGACCGTTATCGATTACAAGACATCGCGCAGCGCGAAGCGATACGCCGATCTGCTCAAGCCCGACAAGGCATTCGGACGAACCGAATTTCAGATCGCCGCCTACCTGATGGCGATGGTTGCCACCTTCGCCGACCGTCTGACGCCCGACGCGGTCCTGAAAGGGGTGTACCGGGTCTTGCGCAGCCGCAACAAAGTCGCCCAGGAAGAAATTCCGCTCAACCTGATCGAGCCGAGGCCCGCCCAACGGCGGCGCCTCATCACGGACGGGACTCCTTCGATCGCGGAGCGAATGGTTGGACTGGCGGCCGAGGCGTCTGCCGGGCACTTCGACGTCGACCCGGCGCTGTGCGACGACTACTGCGCCTATCGGCGCGTCTGCCGCAACTTCAAAACTGTTGCGCGGACGGGAGGCGTTTGAGATGCCGCCGATCTCTCTCAGTCGCGAGCAGCATGAGGCGATACACGAGCCCGGTCATTTGCTAGTCAGGGCCGGCGCCGGCTCGGGCAAGACCGAAGTGCTGGCGCGCCGCTTCGTCGCGCATATTGCCGGCGATATCGACGGATGTGAGCCGCTCACCCCGGCGAATATCGCAGCGATCACATTTACCGACAAGGCGACGGACGATATGCGGCGTCGTGTCCGCGAGGTCCTCGACGAAGCCGGCGCGACTGCGGACGCCGATACCGCTGGCGATCCCGAGCGCCGAACCCGGCTGTTGCGCGCCCGCCGGACCTTCGGTCTCGCGCGTATCTCGACGATCCATGGATTCTGCTCACGGATTCTGCGCGAAAATCCGCTGGAGGCTCATATCGATCCTGATTTCGAAGTGCTCGACGCCCTCGAAAGCGCCACGTGGATCGAACGCAACTGCCAGGAGTTGCTGATCGCGGCGGTCAAGCGCGGCGACTCGGCGGCGCGTCGGCTGGTTACAACGCGCAATCTGCGCGGCGCCAGTATCTATCGCGCCGGCGCGCTGGAACTCGTGATGGAGCTGACCAACGCGCTCGCCGCGACCGGCCACGATGACAAATGGCTGCGCGAGCAGACGCGCGTGTCAGCGGAATTGGCCGCTGACGACGCCCGCCAGGTACGCCCGCTCGCGATTGAGCTCGCCAAGCGAATCGAAACATTATTGAAGGCCAAAGATCGCAAAATCCAGCAGCGAGTCGAAGAGTTGCGGGCGAACTGGCCACGTTTTCGGTCGCTTGTCGAATCGATTGATTCGGACTCGCCGCCTGAGGTGTTGGAGGAGCTTCGCAAGCTGACCGATTATTTTCCCGAGGCGCGAATCGAAGCGATTAAAGAGCTGGTCGCGGCTGTGCGCGAGATCCTGAACGGAGGTGGTCCATTCGGAGTGAGAGGCAAGCTCGTCACCGCCTATGGTACCGCGCGCGCGGCCGCCGCGATGGTCGAAGTCGCCGATCTGATCGCCGATATAGCCGAGGAAATCGACCGCCGCGCGCGCGCCGACCGCGTCCTGACCTTCGACGGCCTGCTCAAGATGACCCGCGAACTGTTGCGCCGCGACGATATCGCCGAGCGCTACCGCTCTTCACTCGGCGCAATCCTGGTCGACGAATATCAGGACACCGATCCGATTCAGGACGATATCGTCACGATGCTGACGGCGCCGCGCGCCGGGTTTCCGTCGCCACGCCTGTTTATCGTCGGCGACGAAAAACAATCGATCTATCGTTTCCGCGGCGCGGACGTGACCGTGATCAATCGCCCGCGCGATCCCGCTCCGACCGAGCGCCCGCTGCGAGAAAATCGGCGCTCGACGCCCGGGATTATCAATTTTATCAATGCGCTCAGCGCCCACGTGATGCGCACCGACCAGCCTTCCGCGCATTGGGTGACCTGGAATTCCAAGCATGCCCTCAAGCAGGTACGGCCGCCCGTCGAAGGTCCGGCCGTCGAGATTCTGTTCGCACTCGCCAAGAGTGTCGACAAGGATTCCGATCCGACCGACTCGGCCGATTCCCCGGAATTGCCGGAATCCGACAACGCACGCATCCGCGAAACCCGGGCGATAGCCGACTGGATTGCCTCGGCAATCCAGTCGGGTCTGACGGTTATCGACCGAACAAGTGAGGCGCCGCGGCCGCTGCGGCACGGCGATATCGCGATCCTGCTGCGATCGTTCACCGACGTCGATCTGTACGAGCGCGCGCTCGACGCGATCGGAATCGAGTTTTACACCGTCAAGGGGCGCGGCTTTTTCGGCTGCGCCGAAGTGATCGATATCGAATCGATACTGGCGGCGATCAACGACCCCGAAGATGGCGTCTCGCTCGCCGCCGCGCTGCGCTCGCCGATTGTCGGACTTTCCGACAATTGCCTGCTCGAGCTCGCATACCTGGGCCGGGAATCGCGGATACCGATCGCTCGTCTTTTCACGTTGTCAGAGCCGCCTGACTTTGGCCGGCTCGGTCCGGAGGGTTCTGCAGCCGCCGCCGCGCGGGTTTTGATCGCCAGTCTGCGCGAGGCCCGCCTGCATATGACGATCACCGGACTGATCGAATGGATGCTCGAGCGAACCGGCTTCGAGGCCGTGATGCTCGGGCAGCCCGGGGGCCGTCAGCGGGTCGCGAATATCCGCAAGCTGGTCGAGATTGCGCGCCGCTTCGACGAATCGGGCCTCTTCACGCTCGGCGACTTCGTGAACCATCTGCGCCGCCTCGCCGAGTACGAGCCGCGCGAGCCGCAGGCGCAAATTCTCGGCGAAGACGACAATGTCGTCCGCCTGATGACGATCCATCAGTCGAAGGGGCTGGAATTTCCGGTGGTGATTCTTGCGGATATCGGACGCGGCCAGCCGACCGACAACCGCCGCCACGTCATCTCGTCGCGTCACGGCCTGGTGATGTGCGACACGGCGGGCAGCGGTCAAGACGATATCCCGAATCGCATGCTGGACGAATTTCGCGAAGACGAAAAAGATCGCGAACTAGCGGAGCTCGCGCGCATCCTCTACGTGGCGACGACCCGCGCGCGCGATCGGCTGATTCTGAGCGAAGGTGCCCCTGGGCGCGGCCACAACTGGGCCAGTCAGATTCGTAAATTTATCGGCTATCACTATGTCGAGGATTTCCTTGCCTCGACGGATGCGGAACGCCTTGTCAGCACAGACGGAGGCCCGATTCTGATGCGCCGCGCGATGGCCCACGTATCCGCGAACGATTCTTCCATCGATGAAGAAGTGGACCGGTCAGAGAGCGCCGAGATCGTGCGGCTCGCGGGTGAACGGCTCGGATACGCCGCCGCCGCGCCGACCGAAATCGTCGCCAGCCCCACGCAGCTTGCCGATTTCGATCGATGCCCGCGCCAGTACATGTTCCGATACGAGCTGGGAATGCCGGAGACGGCCATCTTCGGCTCGACCGCCGGAGGAGCGCTCGAGATGGGATTGGTTGCCCACGCGGTGCTCGAAGCGATCGACGAGCCGCCGCCCGCTGACGATCTTGTCAAAACCGTGCGCGCGACGGTCGATCGGCATGCCGCCGGCACCGGTCTGAGCTCGGCGGAGCGTGCCGAAATAGCCGCCGACCTCGCGTGTTATCTCGCGGCGTATCCGCCCCGCGGCGCGGCGGCGGACAAGTCGGTGGTCGAGCGCGAAGTGCCGTTCTTTATCAATCTCAGAGACGATGGCGTCTCGTTGTACATCAGGGGAAGAATCGATCTGATCGTGCGCGCCGAGCGCGGCCTGATCGTGCGCGACTATAAGTATGCGCGCCATGTCTCTTCTGATAAACGCGCGTATCAGATCCAGATGGAGTCGTACGCGATTGCGGCCGCGAGCCGCTATCCCGACGAGACCGTCGCAGCCGAATTGCTGTTTCTTCGCGACGGGCCGGCGGCGATGGAAGTCGCGCTGCCGCCGCGGTCGGACAGCATCCGGCATCTGGCGGCGCTTGCCCGCGAGCTAATCGACGCGCGGCAGAGGCGTGACTTTCCGCGCCGGCCGGAATCCCCCGATACTTGCCGGAAGCTCCGCTGCGGCTATATAAGGCGTTGCTGGAAAGGAAATGAACCCGTCTGAAAGATTCCGCAAGAATCCTGCTGAAAGATTCGCGAGATTCGCGTTGGCCGTTATCGCGGTCGCCGCGATTTTAATGATTGGGGGATGCAAGGCGCAGAATCCGGCAACCGTCGCAGGCGTCTATTCGGCCGACTACGACGGCGCCACGGAGATGCTCTCGCTCGACTCCGGCGGCGACTTTACGCAGACCGTGGAACTCCATCCTTCAGGCAAGCGGACGAGCTCGCACGGCAAGTGGCGGCTCGACGCGCCCAGCGGATTCGTCATTTTCGATTCCGGCTATCTCGAGGTGCTCGACGTGCTCGGCCGCGTGAGGCCCGATTATTCGGACCCGCTGAAGGGGCTGATCGATCTGCCGGCGGTCACCTGCCTCGGCCAGGTATATCTCGGCACCAGTCAATTCGTGCTCTATCGGAAAGAATCACCGAGCTCGATTCCGTTCAGCGGCGGAATCTGCCGCGACATTCTCTAGACGACCACGAGGCAGCGAGAAATTTATGCCAACTATACCGGCGGCTCCTCGGGGTACTCCCCGGGCGGTCCGAAAAAGATCGAATAGAGGACGCCCTCGCCGAGGCGGCGTCTGATCTCACGCAGCGAGAAATAGCAGGCAAACATCACTGCGACGCATAGCACGATCGCGAAGAAGCGGCCGGCGCGGAAGCGAGCGTGAAATAGCGCCAGCGACCCCGCGATCGATCCGGTCTCGCGCAGTCCCTCGATTATCCGCTCGGTGATGCCGATAATTATGGCCGCCAGGCTGTAGAGCCCGGTCCGACCAACGATCATCACGATCGCCGGATAGCCGCGCGCCCGCGCCCATCCGATCTTGTCCATCACGAGCGTTGCCTTGGCCGCGATCAGCGCACCGAGTAACGCGCGTGAGAGCACCGGAATTTCGATCGAGTACTGCGAGACGAACAGCTTGAGCAGTATCAGGATGAAGCCGAAGCCGACGAGAAAGAAACCGACGGCGGGGGCGAGCTCGCGTGCCTCGCGGCCGATCCAGTTCGCGAAACGAATCGGTATGGGACGGGCGGTTTGATGGTCGGCGGGTGCGGACATTCTATGTCAAACTTGCGGTGCGAATCTTGCGCGAACTTGCGAACACAGAATCTCTGCCGAGCGCGCGGCGGTCAAGCTGTGCGGGAAATGCGCGGCGGCATAAAAGCAACGCGGCGGACACCTTTCGATGCCCGCCGCGTCTTCAAACACTAGCTAATGCGGAACAGATCCGATCGTTACATCATGCCGCCCGGAGGCATCTGTGGTGCCGACTGCCGATCGTCCGGCTTCTCGGCCACCATGCACTCGGTGGTGAGCAGGAGGCTCGCGACGGAGGCCGCATTCTGCAGCGCCGAGCGAACGACCTTGGTCGGGTCGATGATACCGGCCTTCATCAGGTCCTCGAACTCTTCAGTGGCGGCGTTGAAACCAAACGCGCCCTTGCCGTTCTTGACCTTGTCGACGACGACCGAGCCTTCCCAGCCCGCGTTGGCCGCGATCCAGCGGGCCGGATCTTCAGCCGCCTTCTTGATGATATTGATGCCGATCTTCTCTTCCTCGCCGGCGCGCAGCCCTTCGAGCGCCGCGATCGCGCGAATCAGCGCCACGCCACCGCCAGGAACCACGCCTTCTTCAACCGCGGCGCGGGTCGCATGGAGCGCATCTTCAACGCGCGCCTTCTTTTCTTTCATTTCGATCTCGGTCGCGGCGCCCACCCGGATGACCGCAACGCCGCCGACCAGCTTGGCCAGCCGCTCCTGCAGCTTCTCACGATCGTAGTCGGACGTCGTCTCTTCGATCTGCGCGCGAATCTGTTTGATACGCGACTCGATGTCGGCCTTTTTGCCGGCCCCATCGATAATCGTGGTGTTGTCCTTATCGGATACGAGCCGCTTGGCCCGGCCGAGGTCGGCCAGCGTGACGCTTTCGAGCTTGATACCGAGCTCTTCAGCGATCACCTTGCCGCCGGTCAGGATCGCGATATCTTCGAGCATCGCCTTGCGCCGATCGCCGAAGCCGGGAGCCTTGACCGCCACGCAGTTGAGCGTGCCGCGGATCTTGTTGACGACCAGGGTCGCCAGCGCCTCGCCTTCAACGTCCTCGGCGATCAACAGGAACGGCTTGCCGGTCTTGGCAATCGATTCGAGCACCGGCAGCAGGTCCTTCATCGAGGAGATCTTCTTCTCATGGATAAGGACGTAGGCGTCTTCGAGGCGGGCTTCCATCCGCTCCGGATCGGTCACGAAGTACGGCGACAGGTAACCGCGGTCGAACTGCATACCCTCGACGACTTCGAGCGTGGTCTCGAGGCCCTTGGCCTCTTCAACCGTGATAACGCCTTCCTTGCCAACCTTTTCCATCGCCTCGGCAATGATGTCGCCGATAGTCGCGTCGTTGTTGGCGGAGATGGTTCCGACCTGGGCGATTTCCTTGCGGTCCTTGGTCGGCTTCGAGAGGCCCTTGAGCTCCTGGGTCACGACGCTGACGGCACGATCGATACCGCGCTTGATCGACATGGGATCATGGCCGGCAGCGACCATCTTGATGCCTTCGGTGTAGATCGAGCGGGCCAGCACGGTGGCCGTGGTGGTGCCGTCGCCGGCGACGTCGGAAGTCTTGGAGGCGACTTCCTTGACCATCTGGGCGCCCATGTTCTCGAACTTGTCTTCGAGCTCGATCTCTTTGGCGACCGTCACGCCGTCCTTGGTGACGTTGGGGGCGCCGAAGCTCTTTTCGAGCACGACATTGCGTCCCTTGGGGCCCAAGGTCACGGTAACGGCGTCAGCCAGGACGTTGACCCCCTTAAGGATCTTCTCCCGTGCTTCCTGGGAAAAACGGACCATTTTGGCGGCCATAGTTTCTTGTATTCTCCTCAGTTGTTCAAAAAATCGGTGATAGTCGGCGAATGCGGAACGCGGGCAGCTCTATTCGAGTATGCCCAGGATATCATCTTCACGCATGATGAGATGTTCTTCGCCATCGAGCTTGATCTCGCTGCCCGAATACTTGCCGAAGAGCACCTTGTCACCCGCCTTCACGTCGAGCGGAATCAGCTTGCCTTCGTCAGTCTTCTTGCCCTTGCCAACCGCGACGACTTTGCCTTCCTGGGGCTTTTCCTTCGCGGTGTCGGGAATGATTATCCCGCCCTTGGTCTTTTCCTCTTCCTTAATGCGCTTAACCAGAATCCGATCTCCCAGCGGCCGAATCTTATCCATAGGGGATCAGCAACCTCCTTGAACCTGCCCGAATTTGAGTTTTTTTTGGAACAGTTGTCCCGCTACTAAAATAACCACAAGCGGACGGATGTCAATTGGCACTCGCCCGCTTCAAGTGCCAATTATGTATTAAAGGGCATGCCATAGAAAGCGGGTGGGACGAAATTTTATCGAAAGTTTGGTGTAATCGGACGATACAGTCTCTTACGTTCGCCAAGTAACATGAGCGGCCGAATCGTTTGGCAGAGATGCCGCTCGAGT
>Ga0302326_10012320_pt1 | contig 18259 bp, 15 predicted proteins | sample Palsa_T0_3_FD_202264 | JGI IMG/M metagenome (GOLD analysis project Ga0302326, IMG submission 202264) | Peat permafrost microbial communities from Stordalen Mire near Abisko, Sweden - Palsa_T0_3 | ecosystem: Environmental > Terrestrial > Soil > Palsa > Peat permafrost | place: Sweden: Abisko...
CGGACGCGCTGCTCAGGCGTGCGGTTGCCGATGCGGTGTCGTGGGATGAGCTGATAGCGGCGCTGGGCCTGGCACCGAATCACGGGGACAGTCGCATCATGGTCAAGGCACACGCCGTCCGCCTTGGGCTCGACCTGAGCCGACTGCAGCCCCCGGCGGTCGCCGGGGGCGCTGCTGACCTGATACCCGACATCAAGAGGCTACGGGACGCGGGAGCAGCTATCGCGGCCATGTGGTTCCTGCTATGCGGATGTAATGCCTCCTTTCCCGTGGAGCCCACGATTTACGACCTGCTGGTTTCCATGCCGGCCGGAATCAAGCGAGTTCAGGTCAAGACAACGACGTATAAGAAAGACGGCTGGGAAGTCCAGGTGGGCAGGCGTCCTTACTCCGTGGGGAATCGCGGCCTGCAGGTGCCGTACGACCCGGACGCGCTGGATTTCTTCTTCATCCTGGATGGCGACCTCACCATGTACCTGATCCCCAGTCGGGTCATCGCCGGACGCGTCGGAATCCTCTTGCGCAATTACTCCCAGTACATCGTGGGCAACGTCGGTTTCCTCTTGCAGTGCAAGGCTCCTGCCGCCTGAGCCCGTCCTGCGTGCATGACGCCCCATTGGAGCGACGCTGGCACTAACCGCGCGCTCAGATCGTTGGCGGACGAGAGCGACGGACCGAAGCGACGGACCGAAGCGACGGACCAGCCAGAGCGATGGAGCACAAGACGGAGCGCAGAACGTGCGGCGACCAGGCGAAGGCGCCGGGAGTTCCGGCGAGATGACCGTGCCGCGATCGGCCAGCCGCGCCGCAGGCCCGCCCGCGCGACCGGCTGCAGCGCGCGGGGCACCAGGCGCGGGACAGCGACGGCGCAGCCGCTGGCGCAGGATCGTGCGCGCCGTGGCCAGTTTCGTGCTGGTGCTTGTCCTGCTGGGAGCTGCCGCCTTCGGCGTGCTGCTGCTGGTCACTCCCTCGGTCGGCAACGCGCGGTCCCTGGTCCGCGCCCAGGACCGGGCACATCACGCCGTCTACCCGGGCCCGCGGGTCCCGCGCCGCTTCGCCGCCGCGCTGGAGGCCACCGAGGATCACCGGTTCACCGAGGAGCCGGGCGTTGACCCCATCGCGATCGCCAGGGTCGTGCTGGCCAAGCTGACCGGCCACGGCGATCAGGGCGGAGCGACGCTCTACCAGCAGCTCGCCAAGCTGCTCTACACCTCGGACCAGGCTGGCCTGGCGGTCAAGCTGAAGCAGGTGGCCCTGGCGGTCAAGCTCAAGTTCAGCTACGGCTCGGCCGAGGTGCTGCGGATGTACGCCGGCGTGGTCTACTTCGGCCACGGCTTCTACGGCCTGAAGGCCGCCAGCTGCGGTTACTTCGGCACCAAGCCAGACCGGCTGTCCTGGCCGCAGGCAGCGCTGCTGGCCGGGCTCGTGCAGGGTCCGTCGGCTGATGACCCGCTGGCCTTCCCGGCCCGGGCGCGGGCCCGCGAGGTGCACGTGATCGGGCGGCTGGTGGCGACTGGCGCGCTGACTCAGGCCCGGGCCAGCGCGGCACTGGCCAGACCGCTGTCCAGCCTGGTGGCGGATGCAGGCCGGGGCTGCGGCGCCTGACCGGCAAGCCCGTACTCAGCCAGCCCGTACTCAGCCAGCACTGGCTCTGGCCCCGCGCTAATTCAGCATTGATTCTTAACGGGAACTTCCTGGGCCGTCATGCAGTCCACCGCCGGTGCCGCCGACGGAGGCGGGGAACGACGAGACGGGGTCAGGGCCGCCGACCTGGCCGACGGCATCCAGATCGGCCGGCGGCACGACCCACACCCACTTGCGGTACGACCAGAACCGGAACACGGTGCCCAGGCCGACGCCGACCGTCAGGGCGACGAAATTGGCGATCTTGCCGGTCTGCCCCAGACCGTAGTTGACCAGCCCGATGCAGGCGTACTGGATCAGCAGCCCGACGCCGTTGAGCGCGAAGAACATGACGACTTCGCGGGTGGTCCCGCCGCCCTGGCGGTGCCGGAAGGTCCAGTACCGGTTGCCGATGAACGTCGCGATGGTAGCCGCCACGGTCGCGATCGTGACCGCAGTCAGCGGTCCCATCGAGAGGGGGTAGTGCAGGACGTAGTAGCCGATCTCGGTGACGACGAAGCCGATCAGCCCGACCACGCCGAACTTGGCGGCCTCGTGGATCAGTCGCTCGAACCGCGTATACAGCCCGCGGGCGATGGTCACCGGACGGCCTTCCTTTCCCTGGGCCCTGTGGGTGTGACGCGCCCTGTTCTGGGCAGGCGCTGGCATGCCGCCGAGAGTACCGTGCCAGCCCACCCCGGCGGGCCGAACCTGGCCGAACCTGGCCGGGCCGGGCGGTTTCCTTGCCGTCCATTTGGCGTTATCTTGACCCGTTCACGACGCTTTCTGCGGTCCTGGCGCCTTCTGAATCCGCGGGCTGGCAGCTCAGGCAGGCGGAATCCCGTTCGGAATTGTCGGCTGATCCAGGTAATGTCGCGGGCGTGCCCGATCCCGGTGTCCTGATCCGTGCCCGCGGCCTGACCAAGAAGTTCGGCGATTTTACCGCGGTTGACGGGATCGACTTCGAGATATGCACGGGCGAGGCCTTCGGGTTCCTCGGCCCGAACGGCGCCGGCAAGTCGTCGACGATGCGCATGATCGGCTGTGTCTCGCCGCCGACCGGCGGCGAACTGTCGATCTTCGGCCAGGACCCGGTTGCCGACGGGCCTGCGATCCGGTCCCGGCTGGGTGTCGTCCCGCAGGACGACACCCTGGACGTGGAGCTGACGGTAAGGGAGAACCTGCTCATCTACGGGCGTTACTTCGGCCTGCCCAGGGCCGTCATCGCCGAGCGGACGACCCGGCTACTGGACTTCGTCCAGCTCGCCGACCGGGCGAATGACCAGGTCGAGCCGCTGTCCGGCGGGATGAAACGGCGGCTGACGATTGCCCGTTCGCTGATCAACGAGCCCGAGGCCCTGCTGCTGGACGAGCCCACCACCGGCCTGGACCCGCAGGCCAGGCACGCGGTCTGGGACCGGCTGTACCGGCTCAAGCAGCAGGGCGTCACGCTGGTCCTGACCACGCATTACATGGACGAGGCCGAGCAGCTCTGCGACCGGCTGGTGGTCATGGACGGCGGCCGGATCGCCGCCGGGGGATCACCGCGCGAGCTGATCGCCCGGTACTCCACGCCCGAGGTGCTCGAGGTCCGCTTCCACCCGGCCGAGCATGACCAGGCGGCGGAGAAGCTGACCGACGTGCCCGCCGACCGGACCGAGGTACTGGCCGACCGGATCCTGCTGTACGTGCCCGACGGGGACGCGGCCCTGCGCGCGGTCCGTGCCCTGGGCCTGGATCCGCAGACATCCCTGGTCCGCCGCAGCACGCTGGAGGATGTGTTCCTGCGGCTGACCGGCAGGCGGCTGGAGGACTGATGACCGCAGCAGCCGGGGCGCGCCCGTCGTCGCCCCCCGCCGGTGCCTCGCCGAAGGCCAGGCGGCGGGCCCGGCGGACGACGCAGCCAATGACAGCCCTGTTGATGGCCCTGCGGGTGTTCCGCTTCTGGCTCACTGATTACCGGCGTACCTGGCGCGGGTCCATTTACTCCAGCGCACTGAGCCCGGTGCTCTACCTGGGCGCCATGGGCCTGGGCCTGGGGAAGCTGGTGGACGCGCACGGAACAGCGCGCCTGGGCGGGGTGAGCTACCTGGCGTTCCTGGCCCCCGGGCTGCTCGCGGCGACTGCTATGCAGACCGCCACCGGCGAGTCGACCTACCCGGTGCTGGCGTCGGTGAAGTGGATGAAGACCTACCAGGCGGCGGCGGCAACCCCGCTGCGGCCGGCCGACATGTTCCACGGGCACCTGATGTTCACGGCGATGCGGCTGGTGATGAACTGCTCGATCTTCCTGGTCGTGATGGCCGCGTTCGGTGCCGCGCGGTCGGCCTGGGTGCTGGTGACGATCCCGGCGGGGGCCCTCACCGGGCTGGCGTTCGCGACGCCGATCGAGGCTTATGCAGTGACCCGTAACAAGGATCAGTCGTTCGCGATGCTGTTCCGGTTCGCGGTGATCCCGCTGTTCCTGTTCTCCGGCACGTTCTTCCCCGTCACCCAGCTGCCGGCCTGGCTGCGGCCGGTGGCTTATGCCACCCCGCTCTGGCACGGTGTCGCGCTGTGCCGCTCGCTGAGCTTGGGGACCGCGAGCCTGGGCAGCTCGCTGGTGCACGTCGGCTACCTGGCGGCCCTCGCGATAATCGGCGTCGCCGTCGGGAACCGCACCTACCGGCGGCGGCTCTATGTCTGAGCCGCTGCTGTCTGAGCCGCTGCTGTCTGAGCGCAGGGCGGCGGCCCGGTGACGGCGCCAGCGCTGCGGCGGCTGCCGCTGCGCATCCTGCCAGCGCCGATGCTGCTGGCCCGCCGCGGCGGGCTCGGCGGCAAGGGCAGCGCGCACCTGATCGAGCGGCACGCCCGCGCCTACCGGCACGTCTGGGTCCTCCTGGTCTCCGGCGTGTTCGAGCCGCTGTTCTACCTGCTGTCGATCGGGGTGGGCCTCGGCGCCCTGGTCGGCAAGGTCGCCGCAGGTCCCGGCGGGCAGCTGGTGGGCTTCACGAGCTTCGTCGCCCCGGCGCTGCTGGCCACCTCGTCGATGAACGGCGCTGTCTTCGACTCCACCTTCAACGTTTTCTTCCGGCTCAAGTACGCCAAGCTCTACGACAGCGCGCTCTCCACTCCGATGCGCTCGGGCGACGTGGCCCTGGGGGAGATCGGCTGGGCGCTGATCCGCGGCGGGCTGTACGCGGCGGCGTTCATGGTCGTGATGCTCGCGATGGGACTCATCCACTCGCCGTGGGCGGCGGCGGCGCTGCCGGCGGCGCTGCTGATCGGCTTCGCCTTCGCCGGCGCCGGGATGGCCGCCACCACATTCATGCGCAGCTGGCAGCACTTCGAGTTCGTGACCCTGGCGACCCTGCCGATGTTCCTGTTCTCCACCACCTTCTACCCGCTGAGCGTCTACCCGCGGGCGATCCAGATCGTGGTCGAGTGCACCCCGCTGTTCCAGGGCGTGTCCCTGATGCGCGCGCTGACCCTCGGCGGCGTTACGCCCGGCCTGCTCTGGCATGTCCTCTACCTGGCTGTGATGGGCCTGGCAGGCCTGTCGCTGGCCGGCCGCCGGATCAGCCGCCTGCTGCTGAAGTAGCCGGATCTGTTTTCTGCTGCTGAAATAAGAACGGGCGCCGACCGGCCCGCTGAGGAGGACCTGTGCGAGTGCTGTTCATCGAGCACGATCATTGCTCCCCGACGGGCCTGGTAGGGGAGCGGTTCGCCCAGCGCGGCTATGACGTGACGGAATTGGTTGTCGTGCCGGAAAGCCGCTACCACGATCCGGGCGTGCAGGTCAGCCTGCCGGATCCGGCAGCATTCGACGTCATCGTGCCCATGGGCGCCATCTGGTCGGTCTACGACCACGCGCTGATCGGCAGCTGGCTGGAGCCCGAGCTTGACCTGCTGCGCGCCGCGCACCGGCTGGCCATCCCGGTCCTGGGAATCTGCTTCGGCGGCCAGGCCCTCGCGATGGCGCTCGGCGGCAGCGTGAGCGCCGCCAGCCAGCCGGAGATCGGCTGGCGGGAGATAGCGACCGCAGACCCGGCGCTGATAGAGCCCGGGCCGTGGTTTGAGTACCACTACGACAGCTGGACCCCGCCTGCCGGTGCCCGTTCGCTGGCCCGGACGGCGGTCGCGCCGCAGGCCTTCACCGCCGGGAACTCGCTCGCCCTGCAGTTCCATCCCGAGGTTACCCCGGCCGTGCTGCAGTGCTGGCTCGACAACGGCGGCGCGGCCGACCTGGCGAAAGCCGGCCTCAGCGCGGCCGAGCTGCTGGCCCAGACCACGCAGCTGATGAGCGAAGCCGCGGCTCGCGCCTACCGGCTTGTCGATGTGTTCCTCGACGTCATCGCGGTCGCCGGCGCGCCGGTCCCCGGGTAGGACACATCAGCCCGGCCTGCCCGCCCGGCCTGCCCGCCCGGCCTGCCCGCTGCCAGGCACCGCCCGCCCGCCGGGGCCGCCCGCCCGCCCGGCCTCGCCCGCTGCCGGGGCCGCCCCGCTGCCGGGGCCGCCCCGCCGCCAGGTCCGCTCACCGCCGGGCGAGCTGCTCGACCCGGGCGTGCAGCGCCGCCACGTGGCTGCTGGCCTCCGGCTTCATCAGCACGCTGCGCAGGATGCGGGCGCCGTCGGCGTCGGGGTCGACGGCGGGGTGGCGGCGGGCGAATTCGCCCGCCGGAACCCGCAGCGTGCTGAGGAACACCGGGTCCGCCTTGTCGGCCATGCCATCAGCCAGCATCCGGGCGCTGGCCCGGTCGATAGCCGACAGGCTGCGCGGGTCAGTGGCCGCGAAGTAGCTGACGATGTCGAGTTCCGGCTGCTGGTAGAGCTCCAGGCAGCCGGAGGCCGCGATGAGTTCCGACCAGTCCAGGGCAGCCCGGCGCCCGCCGGCCAGTACCTGCCCCAGAGCGCCCGGCTCGGGCGGCAGCAGCCGGAAGGTCAGCCAGAGAGCTGCCGCCGCCGCCCCGGCCCGGGAGCACTCCAGGCTGATCTCGCCCAGGTGCAGCTCGCCGGAGGTGAAGTAGGTGTAAGGCGAGTCATGCAGGTAGAAACGGCCCACCGACGCATCGCGGAACAGCACGGCCCCGCAGCCGTACGGCTGCAAGCCGTGCTTGTGCGGGTCGACCACCACCGAATCGCACTCGCTGATCGCCCGCCACGGTGCCGGGTCCAGCCCGGCCCGGTCGTCCAGCCCGGCCAGCAGGGTGAAGAAGCCACCGTAGGCGGCGTCGACATGCACCCGCACCCCGTGCCGGCGAGCCACGGCCAGGATCTCGTGCACCGGGTCGACAGCGCCAAGCCCGGTGGTCCCCGCCGTCGCGACGACGGTGCCGATCCGCCCGGAAGCTAGCAGCCCGTCCAGTGCATCGAGGTCGAGCCGGCCAGCGTGGTCGACGGCGACCGGGGTTCCCGGCACGCCCAGCACCCCGCACATCCGGCCGTGAGTGTAGTGCGCCTCCGCGCTGTAGCCGATCCCGCGGTCCGGATGCAGCTCGCGCGCGACAAACAGCGCCTCCAGGTTCGCGATCGTGCCGCTGGTGGTCAGGTGGCCAAGATGCGTCGGCAGGCCGAACATCCCGGCCAGCTGGGCCACGACCTCCTTCTCCATCCGGGCGGTGGCCGGGCCGCCGTCGAGCGCATGGTTGTTGGGGTTGACGAGCATGGCCGTGAAGTAGCCCACCACGGCGGCCGGGTGCGGCGGCTTCAGCATCTGGCCCGCGTAGCACGGATGGAAGAACGGGTAGTTGTCCCGCAGCCTGTCGGTGAACTCACCGAACGCATCGGCGAACTGCTCGTCGCTGACGTGCAGGCAAGGATCAGCCTCGAACGGGGCAAAAGCGGCTTCCCAGTCCCTGATCGCATCGACGCCGCTGCTCAGCCATCGCTGCAAGTCCATGCCCGCCCCTTCAGTTCATGATCGTGGAGTGTTCACCGCGGTTCTCCGCAATGAACACTCCACGATCATGGACCGGGCCTGCCGTCACAGCCGGGCCAGGGCCTCGCGCAGCGGGTCAAGGCCCAGGCAGCCAAGGGCCAGCGCCTGGCTGTGGAACTCCTTGAGATCGAAGTCAGCGCCCTTTCGCCGCCGGGCATCCTCGCGGGCCTGCAGCCAGATCCGCTCGCCGAGCTTGTACGACGGCGCCTGACCCGGCCAGCCGAGATACCTGTTCAGCTCAAAGCGCAGCATCTCGGCGTCCATATGGACGTGCGAGCGCAAGAACTCCCAGGCCAGCTCCGCGTTCCAGGTTTCGCCGTCATGCCAGCCGGTCCCCGCCGGTATCGGCAGCTCCAGGTGCACGCCGAGATCGACGACCACCCGCGCCGCCCGCAGCAGCTGCATGTCGAGCATGCCGAGGCGGTCGCCGGGATCGGCGAGGTATCCGAGCTCGTCCATGAGCCGCTCTGCGTACAGCGCCCAGCCCTCGGCATGCCCGGAGACAAAGCACATCAGCCGCTGCCACCGGTTGAGCCGCTCGGTCTGGAAGACGGCCTGCGCGATCTGGAGATGGTGGCCAGGCACGCCCTCGTGATAGATCGTGGTGACCTCCTTCCAGGTGGAGAAGGTCTCGACGCCGTCCGGCACTGCCCACCACATCCGGCCAGGCCGGCTCCAGTCCTCGCTCGGGCCGGTGTAGTAGATCCCGCCGTCGCCGGTCGGCGCGATCATGCACTCGATGCGGCGGGCCGGCTCGGGGATGTCGAAGTGGGTGCCGTGCAGTTCGGCGATAGTGCCGTCGGCGAAGTCCTGCATCCAGGACCGGAGGTTCTCGCGTCCGGTGATCCGGCGGGCCGGATCACCGTCGAGCGCGCCGATGGCATCGGCGAGGGTGCCGCCGGGCACGATCTGCCCGGCCACCTGCGCCATCTCCGCCTCGAGCCGCCAGACCTCGGTCCAGCCCCAGGCATAAGCCTCGTCCAGGTCGACCGAGGCTCCCAGGAAGCCGCGCGAGGCGCGGGCGTACCGGGCCCGGCCGACGGCATCACGCACCGGTGCCAGCGGCAGCAGCTCGGCTTGCAGGAAGCGGCCGAACTCGGCTGTCGCAGTCGTGGCGGCCTGCGCAGCCTGCGTAAGCTCGGCGCGCAGCGCTCCTGCCGCCTGGGTGCGGCCGACCAGGCCGCGGTAGAAATCCCGGCCCGGCGCCGACCAGTCGGCGCACTGCAGCGCGCACGCCTGGACCTGGCGGCGGGCGGCCACCCGGCCCAGCGCAGCGGCCGCCGCATAAGTGGCCCGCAGGCCCGCGTAGGCCGCCGGCACCGCGGCCATCCGCGCGGCGAGGTTACCAAGCGCCTCCTCACTGTCGGCGGGCATGAGATCGAAGACCCGGCGCACCTCCTGCACCCAGCTGGCAATGACGTTCAGCTCACTGGTCAGATCGCCGGCGTCATACTGCTCAACCGCAACGCCCAGGCGCTCGATCATCGCCGCCTTGGCGACCCGTTCGCGCTCGCCGGCGGCAGGGACATCGCGCAGGGCCGCGATCGCGGCGCGGTCGAGCTCGGCGCGGGCCGCGAAGCCAGCCGGGCTCAGGTCAGGCAGCTGGTCGTCGTATCCGGCGATCCCGGCGCCGGTCGCGATGACCGGGTCGAGTTCGGCAGCCTGCTCGACGTACCGGGCGGCGATCTCATCGACAGTGCTCATGGCCGGACACGCTACCGAGCACCGTGATCCGGCGGTACTGCGAGCAAGTCCCCGCAGCGGCGTCCCGGGGCTCGCCACCGCCTGCCGGGCCGCGTACCGTCTCGACCAGCGCCAGGCGATGACCGAAGCTGGGGGTGACCGAAGCTTGGGGGATGACCGAAGCTGGGGGATGACCGAAGCTGGGGGTGACCGAAGCTGGGGGTGACCGAAGCTGGGGGTGACCGAAGCTGGGGGTGACCGAAGCTGGGGGGATGGCCGAAGCGTGGGGATGACCGTAGCGTGGTCCCCGTACTGGCCGGTAGGTAGTCTGGTCCGGACTCGCCAGGAGGCAGCAGATGGAATTCGCATTCGACGCGCGTACCGAGGAACTCCGCGCCCAGCTGCTGTCCTTCATGGACCAGCATGTGTACCCGGCGGAGAAGGTGTTCGCCGAGCAGGTAGCGGACGCCGCGGCGGCGGGCCGGATCTGGGAGCGGCCGCCGGTGATCGACGAACTGAAGGCGCAGGCACGCAGTCAGGGCCTGTGGAACCTGTTCCTGCCCCACCACCCAGCCGGCGCCGGCCTGACCAATCTGCAGTACGCGCCGCTGGCCGAGATCACCGGGCACAGCCCGGCGATCGCGCCGGAGGCGCTGAACTGCGCGGCCCCCGACACCGGCAACATGGAACTGCTCGCCGACTTCGGCAGCGAGCAGCAGCAGGCCCGCTGGCTGCGCCCGCTGCTGGACGGCGAGATCCGCTCGGCGTTCTGCATGACCGAGCCCGACGTCGCCTCCTCGGACGCCACGAACATCGCGACCAGGATCGAGCGCGACGGGGACGACTACGTGATCAACGGGCGGAAGTGGTGGTCGTCGGGCGCGATGGACCCGCGCTGCCAGATCCTCATCGTGATGGGCAAGACGGCGCCGCAGGCGGAGCGGCACCGGCAGCAGTCGATGATCCTGGTGCCGCGGGATACGCCGGGTGTCTTCATTAAGCGCGGGATGCAGGTCTTCGGCTTCACCGACGGCACCCACGGCGGGCACGCCGAGATCGAGTTCACCGACGTGCGGGTGCCGGCGGCGAACCTGATCGGCGCCGACGGCGACGGCTTCGCGATCGCCCAGGCGCGTCTGGGCCCCGGCCGGATCCACCACTGCATGCGGCTGATCGGGATGGCCGAGCGGGCCCTTGAGCTGATGTGCCGGCGGGTCAGCGAGCGGACCGCGTTCGGCAAGCCGCTGGCCGAGCAGGGCGTCATCCAGGACTGGATCGCCGAGTCCCGGGTGCGGATCGAGCCGGCCCGGCTGCTGGTGCTGAAGACCGCCTGGCTGATGGACACCGTGGGCAACAAGGGCGCGCACTCCGAGATCCAGGAAATCAAGATCGCTACCCCGGCGATGGCCGAATGGGTGATCGACAAGGCGATCCAGGCGCACGGCGCCGGCGGGATCAGCCAGGACTTCCCGCTCGCCCAGCTGTGGGCGGGGGCCAGGACCCTGCGGTTCGCCGACGGGCCCGATGAGGTGCACAAGCGCTCGCTGGCGCGGCGCGAACTGAAGAAATACGCCTAAGTAGGAGGATGCACATGTCGCAGGTAGCACAGCGGGTCGCCATCGTCACGGGGGGCGCTCGCGGCATCGGCGCGGCCACGGCCCGCCGGCTGGCCGCCGACGGGCTGGCGGTCGCCGTGCTCGACCTGAAGGAGGGCGACAGCGGCGGCACCGTCGATGCGATCACCACGGCGGGCGGCGCGGCGCTGGCTGTCGGCGCGGACGTGAGCGACGCCGAGCAGGTCGCGGCGGCGGTCGACAAGGTGGCCGGCGAGCTCGGGCCGCCCGCGGTCCTGGTCAACAACGCCGGGGTGATCCGCGACAACCTGCTGTTCAGGATGACCGAGGACGACTGGGACACGGTCATGGGAGTGCACCTGCGCGGCGCGTTCCTGATGAGCAGGGCCTGCCAGAAGCACATGGTGGACCAGCGCTTCGGCCGGATCATCAACCTGTCGTCCAGCTCGGCGCTCGGCAACCGCGGCCAGGTCAACTACTCGGCGGCCAAGGCCGGGCTGCAGGGCTTCACCAAGACGCTCGCGATCGAGCTCGGCCAGTTCGGCATCACCGCCAACGCGATCGCTCCTGGCTTCATCGCCACCGACATGACGGCCGCCACGGCGGCCAGGGTCGGCATGGACTTTGGTGACTTCCAGCAGGCAGCGGCGTCGCAGATCCCGGTACGCAGGGTCGGCCAGCCCGACGACGTGGCGCACGCGATCTCGTTCCTGGCCAGCGAGGGCGCCGGCTTTGTCTCCGGCCAGGTCATCTACGTCGCCGGGGGGCCGCTGTGCTGACATCAGCCAACCCGGTGACCGCTGACGACCTGCGCGGGCAGGTACGCGACTTCCTGGCCGCCCACGATCACACCGCGATGGACCGGCTCGACTTCCTGCGGGCCAGATTCGACGCCGGGCTGGCCTGGGTGCACTACCCGGCTGGCCTCGGCGGCCAGGGCCTTTCCCGGGCGCTGCAGCAGGTCGTCGACGTGGAGTTCGCGGCGGCCGGCGCGCCTACTAATAAGCCCGAGCGAAACGGGATAGGCCTCGGGATGGCGGCGCCCACCATCCTCGCTTACGGGAGTACTGAGCAAAAGCAGCGCTGGCTGCGGCCGTTGTGGACGGGCGAGGAGATCTGGTGCCAGCTGTTCAGCGAGCCCGGCGCCGGCTCGGACCTGGCGGGCCTGGCCACCCGCGCCGTGCCGTCTGCGGACCACTGGACGGTGAACGGGCAGAAGGTCTGGACGTCCTCGGCGCATATATCCCGCCGGGCGCTGCTGGTCACCAGGACCGACCCGGACGTGCCCAAGCACAAGGGGATGACCTACTTCGCCGTCGACATGACCGCGCCGGGCGTCGAGGTCAGGCCGCTGCGCCAGCTCACCGGCGAGGCCGAGTTCAACGAGGTTTTCCTGTCCGACGTGGTGATCCCCGACGCCGACCGGATCGGCGCGGTCGGCGCGGGCTGGCAGGTTGCCACGGCGACGCTGATGAACGAGCGGGTCGCCATCGGCGGGGGAGCGGCGCCCAGGGAGGGCGGCATGATCGGCTCCGCGGCGTCGACCTGGCGGGAGCACCCGGAGCTGCGCACGCCGGGGCTGCAGGACCGGCTGCTCCGGCTGTGGGCGGACTCGGAAGTGGCCAGGCTGGCCGGCGCCCGGCTGCGCCAGCAGCTGGCCGCGGGCGAGCCGGGCCCGGAGGGATCAGCGGCCAAGCTGGTCTTCGCCCGGCTGAACCAGGAAATCTCGGAATTCGAGGTCGAGCTGGCCGGCGCCGCGGGTCTTCGTTATGCCGACTGGACCATGCGCAGGCCCGACGGTGCCAACTTCTACGGCCGCGACCCCGGATACCGCTTCCTGCGGTCCAAGGGCAACTCGATCGAGGGCGGCACGTCGGAGATCCTGCGCAACATCATTGCCGAGCGGGTACTCGGCCTGCCGCCGGAGATCCGGGTGGACAAGGACGTGCCATGGAAGGACCTGCCGCGATGACGGTCGTCGGTGAAGCCAAGCAGCAAGCAGAGCGCAAGCAGCCAGCCGCCGCAGCCGCCAGCCTGCCCGACCTGCTCTACAGCGAGGCGGAAAGCCAGCTGCGCGCTGCCGTGCGCGCGCTGCTGACCGACCGGGCGGGCTGGCGCGAGGTCCTGGCCAGGACCGAGACGCCGCAGTCCTACGACACCGGGCTCTGGCACGCGCTGGCGGCCGACGTCGGCTGCGCCGGGCTGCTGGTTCCCGAGGATCTCGGCGGCGCGGGTGCCTCCTACCGTGAGGCCGCCGTCGTGGCCGAGGAACTGGGCCGGGCCGTCGCTCCGGTCCCCTACCTGGGCAGCGCGGTGGTCGCGACGACAGCGCTGCTGTCGGCCGGCGAGCGGCTGCTGCTGCCCGATGTCGCCTCTGGCGCCTTCACCGCGGCGCTCGCTGTCCCGTTCGCCGCAGGTCCGCCGGGCCGGCCGGCCCCGGCAGTCCGGATCGGCGCTGCCCGCGACGGCGACCCGGCGGGGACCTCCCGGCTGACCGGAACGGTCGCCGGGGTCGCCGATGCGCTGCCCGCCGATGTGCTGCTGGTGCCCGCCGACGGGGTCCCGTTCGGGCTGTACGCGGTCGCGGCGGGGGAGGCCGGGTACAGCGCGGCGCCGGTCGTCTCGCTCGACGCTACCCGGCAGCTGGCCGACCTCACCTTCGATGACGTGCCCGCCCGTCAGATCGCCGCCGGCGACGCCGCTGACGCAGCGATCGCCGCGGCCCTGACCGCCGGTGCGGTCATCATCGCCTCCGAGCAGCTCGGCCTGGCCGAGCGGTGCCTGGAGATGACGGTCGGCTATGTCAAGGAGCGGCGCCAGTTCGCCCGCCCGGTCGGGTCCTTCCAGGCGATCAAGCACCGGCTCGCCGACTTGTGGGTCGGCGTGACCCAGGCCAGGGCAGCCGCCCGCTATGCTGCCGCCTGCCTGGCGGCCGGCGATCCGGACACGCCGGTCGCGGTCGCGCTGGCCAAGGCAGCGTGCTCGGATATCGCGGTCAAGGCTGGTCAGGAGACCGTCCAGCTGCACGGCGGTATCGGCTTCACCTGGGAGCACCCAGCGCACCTGTACCTGAAACGGGCGAAGGCGGATTCGATCGCCTTCGGCACCGCGGACGCGCACCGGGCGTCGCTGGCGCGGCTCGCCGACCTGCCGGCCCCGGCGCAGGCAGGCTGAGGCGGTGCCGCGGACCGTACGCGGGGCCGGCATCGTCATAACCGGCGGGGGCAGCGGCATCGGCGCGGCGCTGGCCGCCAGGTTCGCCGCCGAGGGCGCGCGAGTTGTCGTGAACGACATCGACGCGGCCGCGGCGGCGCGGGTCGCCCGGTCCAGCGGCGCCATCGGGGTACCTGGCGACGCGGCCAGCGAGGACGGCGTGGCCGCGCTCATCGCGGCCGCCAGGGCGGCGCTCGGTGAGATCGACATCTTCTGCGCGAATGCGGGCATCGCGCGCAATGGCGGGCCGGAGGCCCCGGATGCCGACTGGGATGCCTCCTGGCAGGTCAACGTCATGGCGCACGTCCGCGCCGCCCGGCTGCTGATCGGGCCCTGGCTGGAGCGGGGCAGCGGTCACCTGATCTGCACGGTGTCAGCTGCCGGGCTGCTGGCCATGCTCGGCACCGCGCCGTATACGGTCACCAAGCACGCGGCGCTCAGCTTCGCCGAGTGGATGGCGATGACGTACTCGCACCGCGGCATCACCGTTCAGGCGATCTGCCCGCAGGGGGTGCGCACCGGGATGCTGGACGGCAGCGACCCGGTAGCCGAGAAGCTGCTCGGCGACTCGGTCATCCAGCCGGAAGCGGTGGCCGATGCGGTGCTGGCGGGCATCGCCGACGGGAGGTTCCTCATCCTGCCGCATCCCGAAGTGGCCGCCATGTACGCCGGCCGGGGCTCGGACCCCGACCGGTGGCTGCGCGGCATGAACAAGTTGCAGCGCTCGGTAGAGGAGCCGTCCTAGCGCCGATCTGGCGGCGCGGACTGAGCAGGGCGGACTGAGCGGGGCGGACGGAGCAGGATGGACGCCGGATGCGGATAGCGGGCTCGGTGGCACTGGTCACCGGGGCCGGACGCGGCCTTGGCAGCGTGCTCGCGCGCGGGCTGGTCGAGCGGGGCGCTGCGACCGTCTACGGAGCGGCGCGCGATCCGGGCAGCGTCACCGGGCCCGGGGTCGTGCCCGTCACACTGGACATCACCGATCCGGATCGGGTAGCCGAGGTCGCTGAGCAGTGCGCGGACGTCGATCTGCTGGTGAACAATGCCGGCGTCCTGACCGGCACCCCGCTGCTCGGCGCGGCCACCATGGACGGCGCCAGGCTGGAGATGCAGACCAACTACTTCGGCACGCTGGCCATGTGCCGGGCCTTCGCGCCCGTGCTGGCAGCCAACGGAGGCGGTGCGCTGGTCAACATGCTCTCGATCGTCAGCTGGTTCGCCAACCCCGTCAACGGCAGCTACAGCGCATCCAAGGCAGCCGCGTGGGCGATGACCAACGGCATCCGCATCGAGCTGGCCCGGCAGGGGACCCTGGTCGTGGCCGTCCACGCCGGCTTCATCGACACCGACATGGCCGCGGGCATCGACGCGCCGAAGATCAGTCCCGCGGCTGTCGCCCGCCAGGTGCTCGACGCCGTCGAGGCAGGCCAGATCGAGGTGCTGGCCGACGACCGGACCCGCCAGGTCAAGGCGTCGCTGTCGCGCGATCACGAGCTGATCTACCCCGCCGTGCAAGCCGGCTGGGACGCCGCGCACCCTGGACGATGACCAGGAGATCCCGAGGTGTTTCGGCCCTGTTGCTGCTGTCCCCCGCCGTCCGGTCCGCAACTGCGGTGATCCGCTCACTGACGGCCTGATTGCCCGTCAATAACACGGTAGAGCATGATTTGCCGGACAGCCCTAAGCATTATAAAACGGGCGAGCCGAAACAGTCAGTTAACACCAGCGGTCAGTGAAGCGCGCCTGTTGCCGACGCCGTAACACTCAGGAAACGCGCGTGAAACTCGCGCATGGGAAAACTGATTCGTTCCTGACGGACACCGAAGCGGTCGGCTGGGACCGTGCTGGTCGGCGCTGCCTAGCTCCCCGGCAAGCCCTTCGCTTCTGCCTCTGGAGGGCGAAGAGTGGTTCCCTATGCAAGCTGGCTTAGTTCTGGGGATAACGCCTGGCAACTGACAGCCGCAACGCTCGTCGGTCTGATGAGCATCCCCGCCCTCGCAGTTCTGTACGGCGGCATCGTGCAGAAAAAGTGGGCCGTGAATACCATGCTCATGGTGTTCAGCACGTTTTGCCTTACCCTCATCGTGTGGGTCCTGTGGGCCTTCAAGATGGGATTCGGAACGCCCTGGATCCATACGTTCGTCGGCCGGCCGGACACGATCCTGGGACAGGGCGGCGAACAGGGACAGGCCAACATCCCGCTGCTCGACGGCCTGATGCCGAAGTTCAGGTTCCCTGAGTCGTCGCTGGCGTACTTCCAGTTCGTGTTCGCCGCGATCACGCCGATCCTGTTCATCGGCAGCGTCATCGGCCGGATCAAGTTCAAGGTGTGGCTGATTTTCGTGCCGCTGTGGATCACGTTCGCCTACGCGGTGAACGCGTTCCTGCTGTGGGGCGGCGGCTACTGGGCAGGCAAGGGCGCGCTGGACTTCTCCGGTGGTTACGTCATTCACCTGGCTGCAGGCGTCTCCGGGTTCGTGGCCGCGGCGATGGTCGGGCCGAGGCTGCAGCGTGACCGGGAGAAGGCAGTTCCCAACAACCTGCTCTTCATTGCGGTCGGAGCCGGCATCCTGTGGCTCGGCTGGAACGGGTTCAACGGCGGTGACCCGTACTTCGCCGGTGCTGACGCGGCGGCGGCCGTGATCAACACCAACCTCGCGACGGCTGTGGCCATGATGACCTGGATCATCATGGACATGTCGTTCGGCAAGGAGAAGAAGGCCACCTTCCTCGGCGGCGTTAACGGCATGATCTGCGGCCTGGTCGGGATTACCCCGGCGGCCGGTTATGTCAACGGCGTGGGTGCGATCGTCATCGGCCTGGTGGACTCGGCGCTGGTATGGGTGCTCTGGGCCTACCTGCCCAAGCATGTGTGGCCGTTCACCAAGGTGGACGACGCACTCGGGGTCGTCTACACGCACGGCTTTGCCGGGCTGGGCGGCGGCCTGATGGTAGGCCTGCTGGCCGACCCCAAGATGATCGAGTATCTCGGCGTCGGCAAGAACCCCAGCATCTCCGGCGCCGGCTTGTTCTACGGGCACGGCAAACAGCTGCTGATCCAGGCAGGTGCTGCGCTGACGGTCATCATCTGGGATGCGTTCGTCACGTTCGCGATCCTGTGGATCATCGGGCGGTTCACCAAGCTCCGGATGAGCGACGCGGAACTGATGGTCGGCGACCTGGCCGCCCACGGCGAGGTTGCCTACCCGGAGGAGGAGCCGGATCTCGCGCTGGTCGGCGTGAACGGGCAGGCGCCTGGCGCCGAGGATGAACCGATGGGCCCGTCGAAGGTGCTCACCGAGTGAGGCTTCAGTGATGTAAGTCACTTGAAGAGGACAGGGCGCCCGCGGAATCGGCCTCCGCGGGCGCCCTTTTCTGCGCCTGATCTGTGCTCTGATCTGTGCTCTGAGCCAGCCCCGGGAGGCCAGCCCGGCAGGCCGGCCCGGGGGCCTGGCGCCAGCTGGCGGGCTGGCGCCGGTCGCAGCGCGACGGTGTTCCAGCACAATAGGTATATGACCAAGCAAGTGACGAAAGCCCGCACGATCGTGACCGATGACGGCGTGCCGATCGATGTCGCGCACCTTCCTGGCGACGGCGGCCTGGCGATCGTCCTGGCGCACGGCTTTACCCTCAACTGGCAGCGGCCGACGGTGTGGCGGGTCGCGACCAGGCTGAACCGGGTGGGCGGCGTGGTGACGTTCGACTTCCGGGGTCATGGCCGGTCCGGCGGGGTCTCCACGCTGGGCGACCGGGAGATCAAGGATGTGGATGTCGCGGTCGCCTACGCACGGGAGCTGGGGTACGAGCGGGTCGCGACCGTCGGCTTCTCGATGGGCGCGTCGATCGTGCTGCGGCATGCGGGCCTCATCGGGGGCGTCGATGCGGTGGTCTCAGTCAGCGGCCCCGGCTGGTGGTATTACCGCGGCACCAAATCGATGCGACGGGTGCACCGGGCGGTGCAGCACCGGGCTGGCCGGCTGGTCACCAGGACCTTCCTTAACACCAGGATCAGCGACGGGCGCTGGGATCCGGTCCCGATGCCGCCGGCTGAGGCGTCCGCGCTGATCGCGCCGACGCCGCTGCTGATCGTGCACGGCGACCAGGACGGCTATTTCCCGGTGGAGCACGCGCATCAGCTGTACGAGGCGGCCCGCGATCCCAAGGAACTGTGGATCGTGCCCGGATTCGGCCACGCGGAGGCCGGTGCCGGGCCCCCGCTGCTCGATCGCATCGGCGAGTGGGTGCGCAC
>Ga0302326_10012321_pt1 | contig 18258 bp, 17 predicted proteins | sample Palsa_T0_3_FD_202264 | JGI IMG/M metagenome (GOLD analysis project Ga0302326, IMG submission 202264) | Peat permafrost microbial communities from Stordalen Mire near Abisko, Sweden - Palsa_T0_3 | ecosystem: Environmental > Terrestrial > Soil > Palsa > Peat permafrost | place: Sweden: Abisko...
GCGTCCCTCACGTCCCGATGTCCCTTGCAACCCCTTGCAACCCCTTACGCCCCTTGGGCTCCGCAGCTTTGGGCTTCCTTGGCGCAATCGCCATCATCGTGGGTCGTTCGGGCGTCTTTTTGGAGCGTTGGTCGTCTTCGTGGGTCGTTGGGGGCGCCCCGCGACCCAAAGTGCACCCAATGACGCCGGAGGGCCGGTAGTTCTCAGTCAGAGTTGCCCGAGGGGCACGTGTTGCTGGCCCTGGAGTCTCCAGCGATGCCTTTGACCATGCCGCCGCAGTGGACTCGCCCCCCGCTTGGCACTAGACGCCGCCTTGCTACTATGTACGTACGTAGATAGTAGATCTTGGAGGTGCCGGTGTCGGGATCTAGTTCGCGGGAGAGCAGGCGTCGGGCGATTGAGGAGGCCAGGCGGGCAGAGGCGCGACGCAAGCGACGGGTGCGCCTGGGCTTGGCGGCGGGCGTGATCGTGGTGGTGGCAGGCGCCGGGGTCGGGGTCGGGATTGCGGTCTCCGGCGGCAACGGCGGCGGCGGCAGCAACGCAGACGGCGGCAGCGGAGTCGTCGGTAACGCCGCCGACTACCTCCCGCTGTCCACGCTCGGGACGCTCACGGCGGCGCCCGCGGCGGGGGCGCTCGGGCCAGAGAACGTGCCGATTCCGAGCGCTCCGGTGCTCGCGGGGACCTCGGGCGCGACGGCGGGGCAGACCATCGACGGGATCGGCTGCGAGACGAGCGAGCAGACGGTTTTCCACATCCACACGCACCTGACGATCTTCGTGAACGGGAAGCAGCGCCAGGTCCCGGCGGCGATCGGCATCCCCGGCGCTGTCGCCCAGCAGACCAGCGCCGGCCCGTTCATCGACTCTGGCACCTGCTTCTACTGGCTGCACACGCACGCGGCCGACGGCATCATTCACATCGAGTCGCCGGTCGAGCGCACCTACACGCTCGGCGAGTTCTTCGACGAGTGGGGGCAGCCCCTCGGCCCTGACCAGGTAGGCCCGGCCAAGGGCAAGGTCACCGCGATCGTCAACGGCAAGGTCTTCAAGGGAAACCCGCGCGACGTGCCGCTCGGCTCGCACGAGGACCTCCAGCTTGACGTGGGCACCCCGCTGGTCGCCCCGGAGACGATCAACTGGTCCACCACCGGCCTGTGACTGCGCGACCCGTGACCCCGCGCGGGTTTGCGGCCGTGACGGGCGGAAAGCCTGCGAAGCGTGACTGTTGCTTTCGTGCTTGGCGGCGGGGGACTGCTTGGGGCGCATGAGGTTGGGATGCTGCGGGCGCTGGCCGAGGCAGGGGTGCGGGCCGACATGGTCGTGGGCACGTCGATCGGGGCGGTGAACGGCGCGTTCGTGGCGGCCGACCCGGACGGGGCGGCGCGGCGGCTGAGCGAGCTGTGGCAGGGCGAGTCCTTGCGCGTGGTGTTCAGCGAGACCGTGCTGGGGCGGGCAGTACGGCTGGTGCGGTCGGGCACCCACCTGCACGCGATCGAGCCGTTGCGGAAGATGCTCGCGGAGACGCTCCCGGTTGACGACTTCGCCGACCTGAAGGTGCCCTTTCACTGCGTCGCCGCCAGCATCGAGGACGCGACCGCGCACTGGTTCGCGGCGGGACCACTGGTGCCGGCCGTGATGGCGTCGTGCGCGGTGCCGGGGCTGCTGCCTCCGGTTGAAATCGACGGGCGGCACTATTTCGATGGCGGGCTCGTCCACTCGATCCCGGTCGGCCGGGCGATCGCGCTCGGCGCCAGCACCGTTTACGTGCTGCACGTCGGGAGGATCGAGAGCCAGCTCCCGGTGCCGACGCGGCCGTGGGAGGTCGGCCTGGTCGCGTTCGAGATCGCCCGCAGGCACCGGTTCCACGAGGAGATGGCGGCGATTCCGGCGGGCGTCCGCGTGCACGTGCTGCCGTCGGGCGGCGACCAGCCTCAGCCTGGACTTGGCCAATTCCGTTATCGAAGCAGAATTAAGGTAAGTAACAGCATCGACCGCGCGTACGCGGCCTCAGCGAGCTACCTGGCCCAGCAGGGCGCCACCCGCTGACCGACCCTCAGGAGACGCGATGCTTCCGCCGAGGCTGATTCGCCGCCTGCTGCTGGCGCCGCTCGTCGTCGTGATCGCGGCCGGCCTGGTCGTGCTGACGCCGGCCGTCGCTCTCCTCAGCTTCACCTTCAACCTGATCAGGCGGTGGACCGGGCGCGGCCACCGGTCCCGGCTGCTGCGGGTAGTGTTCCTGGCCCTCACCTGGTCGCTCGGGGAGACGGCGGCGCTCACCGCGCTGCTCGGCCTCTGGATCGCGAGCGGGTTCGGCGGCCGGCTAGACGCCGAGCCCTACCGGGCCCGCCACTACGCGATCATGGGGTGGTTCCTCGACCTGATCTACCGGCAGGCCCGCCGCGCCTGCGGGCTGAGCGTCGAGGTGACCGCGCCGCCGGACGCAGTGCTGGCCGGCGACCGCCCGCTGATCGTGCTCAGCCGGCACGCCGGCCCGGGCGACTCCCTGCTGCTCGTGCACCACCTGCTCACCGTCTGCGAGCGGCGCCCCCGGGTCGTCATGAAGGCGACGCTGCAACTGGACCCGAGCCTGGACATCGTGGCCAACCGGGTGCCGAACGCGTTCCTGCGCCGCCGCTCGCCCGCGCCCGCGGGCAGCGCCGCCGGCGGCAGGCCCCAGACCGACCAGATCAGGCAGATCAGGCGGCTGGCGGCCGGCTTGGGCGGGCGCGACGCGCTGCTGCTGTTCCCCGAGGGCGGGAACTGGACGCCGCTGCGCTGGCGTCGGGGCATCGAGCGTCTCCGGCGCGGAGGCCATGCCGATCTGGCCGAACGGGCGGCGGCGATGCCCAACCTGCTCCCGCCCCGGACCGGGGGCGCCTTCGCCGCCATTGCCGCCTGCCCGGCCGCTGACGTGATCTTCGTCGCCCATACCGGCCTGGACAAGCTGGTCAGCGTCCGTGACGTCTGGCAGAGCCTGCTGGCCGACATGACCGTCCAGGCCCGGTGGTGGCGGGTGGCGGCGGCCGACGTACCCCGCGCGGCCGATCACGACACCCAGACCGGCTGGCTCTACGACTGGTGGGAGCGCCTCGACGAGTGGATCTCGGCGCAGTCGCGGGGCTCGCTCACCGCCCGGCGATAAGCCGAGCTCTTCGGCCTGGACGGTCATGGACTCGAGCAACGGGCCGCCGAAGGTGGTGGCCACCGCGACGTCGGTGGCGTCCCGGCCGCGGCCGATCACCACCCGGCCCTTGCGGCGGGCGTTGTTGCGCGGGTCAAAGGTCCACCAGCGATCGCCCAGCCACACCTCCATCCAGGCCGCGAAGTCCATCGGCGCCGGGTCCGGCGGGACGTCCAGGTCCGGCAGGTAGCCGAACGTGTAGCGGGCGGGGATGTTCAGCGCCCGGCAGAACGAGATCGCCAGGTGGGTGAAGTCCCGGCAGACCCCGTAGCGCGAGTTGTTCACGTCCACCGCCGTCGACGTCGCCGTCGAGCTGCCGTACTGGAACGTCAGGTGCCCGTTGACGTGATCGCAGATCGCCTGGACTCGCCGGTAGCCGGGCGCGAGCCCGCCGAAGCGCTGCCACGCCTCGGCCGCCAGCAGGTCGGGCAGGCAGTACCGGCTCGGCAGGGTGTAGATCAGCGTGTCATCCGGCAGCTCGTTCGTCGGCACCTCGGGCGCGTCGGGATCGGCGTCCTCGGTCGCATCGGGCACATCCGCCACCGCCGAGAAGCCGAACTGCGACCGGCCGGCGGGCAGCACGGTGCGCGCGCAGTCGTTGCCGTAGAGGTCGGTGTACCCGTGCACCTGGGCGGGCGGATCGCTGAGCCACCGATCGCCCTCGGTGCTGACCGCAGGAGAGATCGCCGGGCGCACCATGAACACGGTCGGGGTGGGGATCTCTGCCACATACGTGAACAGGCATCCGATGCTGAGGCGCCGTCGATCCGTCATCTGCATATCGTCCTCGCGCCGTGTTTCCCGGAGATTACCTAGGAGGTGTGAACTGGACGATATGCAGTAAATTGCCGACTGGCTAGGCGCACGGTGCCCGGCAGGCGGCAGTGCGGACGATCAGAGCTCCTCCATCTGCTCGGCCAGTCGGCTGAGCGCGGGCACGGCGGCGCGGATCGCCTCGCGGTCGGCCGGCGGCAGCCGCTCGAGTGCGCGGCCCGCTAGCTCGGCCCGCATGTCCCGCCACTGCTCGACCCGGGCGGCCCCCGCCTCGGTCACGGTGAGCCGGATCGAGCGCCCGTCTGCCTCAGTCCGACCGCGGTTGATCAGGCCGGCCGCCGCGAGCTGGCTGACCATCGTGCTGACGCTGTTGGGGGCCAGGCGCAGCTCCTGCGCGGCCTCGGCGACGCCGATACCGGGCCGTCGCGCGGCCAGCCTGAGCAGCTCGGAGCGGGCCGGGGGGAGCGCCCCCGACGAGGCCGAACCGCGCACCGCGCGGCGCGCCACCCGGCGCACCGCGCCGACGGCGGCGAGCAACTCGGCCGCCTCGGCCTTGGCCGCTTCCGCCTTGGCCAGCGCCGCGTCCTCGGCCGCATATGCATCGTTCACAGAGCTAACTATACGGACCGGGTTGTCCCACGCCAAGAGCCTTGCCACATGCATGTTTGGAAATCGCACGGGTAGCGGGGCGGGTGTGCCCGAAACATTGGGGTAACAAAGGCGAAAGGGTGCGTGATGGGTAAGGGGAGCAGCTCGGGGCGGGGGATACCGGAGGGTCTCGAATGACAACTCGATCCGTCGAATCAACAACAGACAGTCCGAATATCCGCAGCCTGATCCCGGCCAGGATCGACCGGCTGCCTTGGTCTCGGTTCCATACCAGGCTGGTCACAGCGCTAGGCGTCGCCTGGATCCTCGACGGCCTCGAGATCACCATCGCCAGCAACGTCGGGCCCGACCTGACGTTGAAGACCACGCTGAACATGGGCGCGGGCGCGGTCGCCGACATCGCCTGGTGGTACCTGATCGGCGAGGTCATCGGGGCGCTGTTCTTCGGCCGGCTCTCCGACAAGCTCGGCCGCCGTAACCTCTTCATGATCACGCTCGGCGTGTACCTCATCGGCAGCGGCCTCACCGCCGTGACGCCGGCCGGCGGCCACTGGTTCATCTTCCTCTACGGCACCCGGGTCCTGGCGGGCATGGGGATCGGCGGCGAGTACGCCGCGATCAACTCGGCGATCGACGAGATGATGCCCGCGAGGTACCGAGGCCGGATCGACCTCGCGGTCAACGGCACGTACTGGGCGGGCGCGATCCTCGGCACGATCGCCACCCTGTTTTTGCTGAACCACGTGGCACCCGACTGGGGCTGGCGGATCGCCTACCTGGTCGGCCCGGTGCTCGCGCTCTGCATTATCTTCGTGCGGCGTAACCTGCCGGAGTCGCCGCGCTGGCAGATCATGCACGGCAGGCAGGCCGCGGCCGAGGTGTCGATCAAGGAGATCGAAGACCACGTGGCCGCGACCAAGGGCACGCTCCCGCCGGTGGACGAGAGCAAGGAACTGGAGATCCGTCCCGCCACCCAGATCGGCTACCTCGCCCTGCTCAGGGCCCTGTTCAGGCAGTACCCCGGGCGCTCGGTCCTGGTCGCCGCGCTGATGATCACGCAGTCGTTCCTCTACAACGCGATCTTCTTCACCTACGGCCTGGTTCTGGAGTTCTTCTTCCACGTCAAGGCCACCGACACCGGGTACTACTTCCTGGCGTTCGCGGCGGGCAACCTGGCCGGCCCGCTGACCCTCGGCCGGCTGTTCGACACGATCGGCCGGAAGAAGATGATCGCGGGCACCTACATCCTGTCCGGGATCCTGCTCGCGATCAGCGCCGTGCTGTTCAAGAACGGTTCGCTGAACGCGACGACGCAGACGATCTGTTGGACGGTCACCTTCTTCTTCGCCTCCGCAGGCGCGAGTGCCGGCTACCTGACCGCGAGCGAGGTCTTCCCGCTTGAGGTCCGGGCGAAGGCCATCGCGGTGTTCTTCGCCATCGCGCAGTGCTTCGGTGCCTTCGGGTCGGCCTGGTACGGTCACCTGATCGGCACCGGCACCGACAGGAACTCGCTGTTCGTCGGCTACCTGGTCGGCGCCGGCGCGATGATCCTCGGCGGTATCGCCGCGATCATCTTCGGCGTCAACGCCGAGGGCAAGGCCCTGGAGGACGTCGCCAGGCCGCTATCGGTCATCGCCAAGCCATCCGAGGCTATCTTCCGCGCCGGCGGATCTGACGGCCCTCCGACGTAACCCGTACCTTGGCCCGGCGGGCAAAGCCGGATATCGTCTACGCCGGGCCAGGGTATCTTCAGCTCATGCCCCCGCGCCCAGCGCCGCGCGATCTGCGCGCTTCCGACGCCGACCGTGAACGAGTCGTGGCCATGCTCGGCGAGGCGCTCGCCGACGGCCGCCTCTCCCACGATGAGTACGGGGAGCGGATGTCGGCCGCGCTCTCCGCCCGCACGCTGGGCGAGCTCGCCCGGCTGACCACCGACCTGGCCGCCCCCGAGCACCAGCCGGTGCAGCTGGACGGCGGCCGCCCGGTCGCGGCGCTTTTCGGCAACGCCGAGCGGAGCGGCCGGTGGGTGGTGCCCGCCACCATGACCTGCGTCGCCGCGTTCGGCGAGGTGGTGCTCGACCTGCGTGAGGCGCTGCTGCAGGACCGGCACATCGTGCTCAGCGTCTACGCGGTCTTCGGCCGGGTCCGGATCATCGTGCCGTCCGGGGTCGAGGTCGTGATGAACGGCACCGAGATCCTCGGCCGCCAGCGGGGCGGCACCGCCCGGCGGGTGCCGACGTCCTCGGACACGCCGGTGGTCGAGGTCCGGGGCTACGTGGCCGTCAGCGAGGTGCTCGCCCGCACCCCGCCCCGCCCCCGCCGCTGGCTCCGCTGGGGCCGCGCGTCGCTGCCCTGAGCGTTCAGGCGGCGCCTCAGTCGTACTTGACGGCGGAGTAGGCGCTCAGCTTCCACAGGGCGTGCTCGCTGCGGATCGAGCGGATGGTGCCCGACCTCGAGCGCATCACCAGCGAGTGGGTGGTCAGGCCGCCCGGCTTGTAGCGGATGCCCGCCATCAGCTCGCCGTCGGTGATGCCGGTGGCGGAGAAGAACACGTCGTCCGATGAGACCAGGTCGTCGGTGGTGAGCACCCGGCTGAGGTCGTGCCCGGCGTCGAGCGCCTTGCGCCGCTCGGCCTCGTCCTTGGGGGCGAGCTTGCCCTGGATGACGCCGCCGAGGCACTTGAGCGCGCAGGCGGCGATGATGCCCTCGGGGGTGCCGCCGACGCCGAGCATCAGGTCGATGCCGGTGTCGGGCCGGGCCGCCATGATCGCGCCCGCCACGTCCCCGTCGGTGATCAGGTGGATCCGGGCGCCGGCCGCCCGGACGGCGGCGATCAGGCCCTCGTGCCTGGGCCGGTCGAGGATGACCACGGTCACGTCGCCCCGCGAGATGCCCTTGGCCTTGGCGACCGCGGCGATGTTGGCCGCCGGCGGCGCGTTGATGTCCACCACCGCGGCGGCCTCGGGACCGGTGGCGAGCTTGGTCATGTAGAAGACGGCGGACGGGTCGTACATCGAGCCGCGCTCGGCGACGGCGAGGACCGACACCGCGTTCGGCATGCCGTTGGCGCACAGCCGGGTGCCGTCGATCGGGTCCACGGCGACGTCGACCGCCGGGCCGGTGCCGTCGCCGACCTCCTCGCCGTTGAACAGCATCGGCGCGTTGTCCTTCTCGCCCTCGCCGATCACCACCACCCCGCGCATCGACACGGAGTTGATCAGCGTCCGCATCGCATGCACGGCGGCGCCGTCCGCCCCGTTCTTGTCGCCTCGGCCCACCCACCGGGCCGAGGCCATCGCCGCCGCCTCGGTCACCCGGGCCAGCTCGAGCGCTAGGTTCCGGTTGGGCGCGTGCTCGGCGGGCTCCGGCGTCCCGGGAATGCCGGCGGTCACGTTCTCATCGGTCATGGTGAATACCTACCCGTTCCGTTACGTCCGCTTTACCGTTCAGGGCGCATATTTACCAGGTCGGCCGGCCCGGCCGTGTTAGCCGCGCCGTTCCCAGGCCTGCTCGAGCGCGCTGGCGAACATCTCAGTTGGCTGCGCGCCGGAGACCCCGAGCGCCATGTCGAACACGAAGAACGGCACGCCGCTGACGCCGAGTTCGCGCGCCTGCAGCTCGTCCTGGCGCACCTCCTCGGCGTAGGCGTCACCGTCGATAACGTCCCCGGCGGCGGCGCCGTCCAGACCTGCCCCGGCCGCGATCTCGGTGATCACGTCGCGGTCGAAGACCTGCCGCCCCTGCCCGAAGTAGGCCTCGTTGACCGCGTCGAGCAGTTCCGCCTGCACCCCCTTGGCCAGCCCGAGGTGGAGCACGCGGTGAATGTCGAAGGTGTTGCCGACCGGGCGCTCCGGATGGAAGCCGAGCCCCTCGGCCTCGGCCAGCCCCGCCAGCCGCGACTCGGCTGCCCGCGCGTCCGCTTCCGACAGGCCGTACTTCCTGGTCAGCATCGTGAACGTGGTCTCGTGCTGGTGCGTCGGGTAGCTCGGGTCGAGCTCGAACGAGTGGTAGACGACCTCGACCTCATCGCGGTGGGCGAAGGAGCCCAGCGCCTTCTCGAACCGGGCCTTGCCCACGTAGCACCACGGGCAGATGACGTCGCTCCAGATATCCACGCGCATGCCTACAGCCTAGGATGCCCGCCCGGCGCCGGGTATCCCGCGTGGGTGTGACGTTGAATCCTCAGAAGGGGGCGCCCTCGGCGGCCGGGTCGGCAGGCTCGCGGGCGGCCATGGCGGCGGTCAGCCGGGCGCGAGCGCCGTCCAGCCACTCGGCGCATACCGCGGCCAGCTTCTCGCCGCGCTCCCACAGGTCGAGCGACTGCTCGAGGGTGAGCCCGCCCGTTTCGAGCCGTTTCACCACGCTGGCGAGCTCGTCCCTGGCCTGCTCGTAGGTGAGGGCTTCACGATCGGTCACAACGAAAAGCCTACTCGTGATCCACGGTGGCGGTCAGCTGGTCTTCGGCGAACCGGAGGGTCAACCGCTCGCCGGGGGAGACCTCCTTGGCCGACCGGATCACCGCCCCGTCGGCGTCCTGGGCAATGGTGTAGCCGCGCCGGAGGGTCGCGGCGGGGGAGAGCGCGAGCAGCCGGGCGCGGGTGTGGGTGACGTCGTCGCCCGCCCGGGCCAGGCCCGAGTCGAGCGACTGGCGGGCGCGGCGGATGAGCGCGTCGACCTGCTCGGCCTGCCGCTCGATCTCGCGGACGGGGTCGGCCAGGGCCGGGCGCGAGCGGGTCGCGTCCAGCCAGGCCTGCTCGCGGTCGAGCCAGCCGCGCATGTGCCGCCGTGCCCGGTCGCGCAGCTGGGTGACGAGCGCCAGCTGCTCGGCGACGTCGGGCACGATCCGCTTGGCCGCGTCGGTCGGCGTGGAGGCGCGCAGGTCCGCCACGTAGTCGAGCAGCGGGGTGTCCTGCTCGTGCCCAATCGCCGACACCACCGGGGTCCGGCAGGCCGCCACTGCCCGCAGCAGCGCCTCGTCGGAGAACGCGAGCAGGTCCTCGAGCGAGCCGCCGCCCCGGGCGATCACGATCACCTCGACCTGGGGGTCGGCGTCGAGCTTGCGCAGCGCCTCGATTACCTCGGCCGCCGCGTAGGTGCCCTGCACGGCGGACTGCTCGATCCGGAACTTGACGGCCGGCCAGCGCCGCTGCGCGTTCTGGACCACGTCCCGCTCGGCGGCCGATTCCCGTCCGCACACCAGGCCGATGACGCCGGGCAGGAACGGCAGCGCGCGCTTGCGCTCGGCCGAGAAGAGACCTTCGGCCTTCAGCTGGACGCGCAGCCTCTCCAGCCGCGCCAGCAGCTCTCCGACGCCGACCGCGCGGATCTCGAGCGCGGTGAGCGCGAACGAGCCGCGCGTGGCGTTGAAGTCCGGCCGGACGAACATCACCACGCGCGCGCCCTCAACCGGGGACACCACCTCAAACACCTGCCGGGTGCAGATCACCTGGGCGGAGACGGCGGCGATCGGGTCCCTGAGCGTCAGGAAGACCGTGTTGCCGCGCTTCTTGCACTCGGCGATCTGCCCCTCGACCCAGATACGGCCGAGCTTGCTGATCCAGCCGCCGACAGCCTGCAGCACGGTCCGGACAGGAACCGGTGCCTCGGCGGACGTCTCTAGGGCCATATCACCTATCCCATCACGACGCCGGGCCCCGGTTAGCCTGCGACGCGCTACTCGGTAACCTTCGGCAGCGCCTGGGTGAGCCCGAGGTTAAGCTTCGTGATCCGGCGCTCGAACATGGTGATCACTTCCGCCCGATTGGCGTGGGCCTTCTCGTAATCGATCAGCTGCGTCAGCTGATCGGCGGAAAGGTTGCGAAGCCGGGCGCGCAGCGACGCGATCGACAGGTCGTCATAATTCGCCAACGGCAGCGCGGCGGCGTCTTCCGGGGCAGCTGCGTCCTCGGGCGCGGCGGCGTCCTCGGGCGCGGCGGCGTCCTCGGGCGCGGCGGCGTCCTCAGGCGCGGCGGCGTCCTCAGGCACGAAGGTGACTTCTGGCGCGGTGGTGACTTCTGGCGCGGCGGCGTCTTCTGGTGCGGCCGCGTCCGCCGGCGCGGCGGTTTCCGGTGCTGTCGCCGGGGCGGTCGCGGACGCCTCGGCCGTGGCCGGCTTATTGCGAACTTTGTCGCTGACAGAAAGCAGCGAGCCGATTCCGCCGAACACTGCCCGCAGCGCGTGCGCCGGGGCCTCTTTAACGCGCTCGGTGACGCGCATATCGCACTCTCCTCAAATGGGATGGGGTGTGCCCAGTCTGCCCCAGGAAAGGCCTCATCCGTTGTGTCTTGATTAAGGTGATACCTACCTGATTTTACGCAGTCGTCGCAAGATGCCGGCGGCTGCCCGACGGGCGGCGGCTCTCGCCTACCATGGGAGACATGTCTGAGACCCACCGACGGGTCCTGCTGGCGAAGCCACGTGGCTACTGCGCAGGGGTCGACCGGGCCGTGCAAGCCGTGGAGATAGCGCTCGGCAGGTTCGGCGCACCGGTATACGTGCGCAAGCAGATCGTCCACAACAAGCATGTGGTGAGCGATCTTGAGAAGCTCGGCGCCATCTTCGTCGAGGAGAACGACGAGGTGCCCGAGGGCAGCGTGGTCGTATTCTCCGCCCACGGCATCGCCCCCGAGGTCCGCGAGTCGGCCAAGGCCCGCGGGCTGACGGCCATCGACGCGACCTGCCCGCTGGTCACCAAGGTCCACAACGAGGCGAAACGCTTCGCCGCGACCGACTACGACATCCTCCTGATCGGCCACGAGGGCCACGAAGAGGTCGTCGGCACCACCGGCGAGGCGCCGGCCCGCATCCAGCTGGTGGACGGCCCGGCCGGGGCCGACGACGTCGAGGTGCGCGATCCGGCCAAGGTGGTCTGGCTCTCCCAGACGACGCTGTCGGTCGATGAGACCGTACAGACGGTCACCGCCCTCCGCGAGCGGTTCCCGCAGCTGATCGATCCGCCCAGCGACGACATCTGCTACGCGACGCAGAACCGGCAGACCGCGGTCAAGGCGATCGCGCCGCAGTCCGACGTGGTGATCGTCGTCGGCTCGCCGAACTCGTCCAACTCGGTGCGCCTGGTCGAGGTGGCCAAGGACGCCGGCGCGCGCGCCGCCTACCTGGTCGATGACGCCGGCGAGGTCGACGCGGAGTGGCTCTCCGGCGCGTCCACGGTCGGCGTGACCAGCGGCGCCTCGGTGCCCGAGGAGCTCGTGGCCGGGGTGCTGGGCAAGCTCGCCGCGCTCGGCTTCGGCGACGTGGAAGAGGTCGAGGCGGTCAGGGAGCGGATGACCTTCCAGCTTCCCCGCGAGCTGCGCAAGTAGCTGGCCTGGGCAGAGTCGGCCGGGACCGTTCGATCGGAAACGCTGTTGAACTTCGCCCTTACAGGGGCTCCGACGAGACCAGTTCCGGCGCCGACAGCGGCCGCGCCGTCTCGGTGACCGGGGCCGGGGCGCTGAGCTCGGCGTCCACCAGGCCGAGGGACGACAGCCGCCGGGCGCTGACCAGGACTCGGCTCTCCATCGTGCCGATCGCCTGGTTGTAGGCGCCGACCGCGTTCGTCAGCGACTTGCCGAGCTTGTCCAGGTGCCGGCCGAGGCCGGAGAGCCGGTCATAGAGCTCACGGCCGAGCTCGAACACCTCCCTGGCGTTCTCCGACAGCGCCTGCTGCTGCCACGCGTACTGGACGGTGCGGAGCATCGACACCAGGGTGGTCGGCGTGGCCAGGTGCACCCGCCGGGCCAGCGCGTACTCGAGCAGTCCCTGGTCGTGCTCGAGGGCCGGGGCGAGGAACGCCTCGCCCGGCACGAACATGATCACGAACTCCGGCGTCTGCGGCAGGGACGACCAGTACGCCTTCGAGCCGAGCTGGTCGACGTGCGCCCGCAGGTGCCGGGCGTGCGCGGCGATGCGCGATTCCCGCTCGCCCTCGTCGCTCGCCCCGGCCGCCTCCAGGTACGCGGCCAGCGAGACTTTCGAGTCGACGACGACGTTCTTGCCGCCGGCCAGCCGGACCACCATGTCGGGCCGCTGGCCGCCGTCGACGACGACCTGCTCGTCGAAGTCGACGTGCGACGCCATCCCGGCCAGCTCGACCACCCGGCGGAGCTGCAGCTCGCCCCACCGGCCGCGCGCCTCCGGCCGCCGCAGCGCGGTGACCAGGGCCTGGGTCTGCTGGCGGAGCTGATCGGCGCCGTGCCTGGTGAACTCCACCTGCTGGGTCAGCTCGGCGTGCGACCTGGCCCGGGCGATGTCGGAGTCGCGCAGCTGCTGCTCGACCCGGGCGAGGGTCTCCCGCATCGGCCCGACCAGCGTCTCGACGTCGAACCGCTGCGCGAGCTGGCCCTCGGCCAGCGCGGTCTTCTCCGCCGCGGTCCGTTCGAGCAGCGCGGCCCGCTCCTGCGCGGAGCGGGCGCGTTCCTCCGCCGTCGCCGCGGCGGTGCCGAGGCGATTGCGGGCCGTGAGGTATCCGAGCACCGCGCCGATCGCAAGGCCGGCCAGCAAGGCGAAGATGATCACATGTTCTAGTATCGGCGCGCCGGCGCCGACCCCGTGGGCCGACACGCGAACGACCGGAGACAATGGTTACCGTGCAGGCGGCCATTGAGGTGCGCGCGATCGGCCAACGGGCCCGATCGTCCGAAGAAGTCACTCTGCGTGACGTGTCATTGACTGTTGGTCATGGTGAGCTGATGGCGATCATCGGCGGCAGCGGGTCGGGCAAGACGACGCTGCTCGACGCGATGTCGGGACTGCGCCCGCCGACCTCCGGGACGGTGGCCCGGTCAACCGGGCGATCGGCGCACGCCGGGCGATACGCCGGGTATATCCCCAATGCCGACACGATCCAGCCGGAACTGTCGCTGGACCGGGTGCTCCAGTACACGGCCGCCTTGCGCGGGGCCGAGGGCGGCGGCGGCCCGGCCGCGGCGGCGCTGCGCGCGGTCGACCTGGCCGGGCAGGCGGCCACCCGGGTCGGCCGACTTGACGCCGGCCAGCGCAAGCGCGCCGCCATCGCGGTCGAGCTGCTGGCCGAGCCGTCGCAGCTCTTCCTCGAGGAGCCCACGATCGGCCTCGACCCCGCGCAGGGGACCGAGGTGATGCGCCGGCTGCGGCGGCTGTGCGAAAGCGGCGTCACGGTGGTGCTCACCACCCAGAATCCGCTCGACGCGGCCCGCTGCGACAAGGTGGCCGTCCTCGCCACCGGCGGCCACCTCGCGTTCTTCGGCGCGCCTGCCGCGGCCTGCGACTACTTCGCGGCCGACAACCTCGACGAGATCTACGAGCGGCTGGCTGGTCTCGGCGACCCGGCGGCGGCGTGGTCCCGCCGCTTCCCCCAATTTTCCCGAACGGTCCCTGGTTTCACCGCCTCGCCGACCGTTCCTCCCCCGCCCGGGCCGGCCCGTCTGCTGCCGGACACGGCCGGCCCGCACTCGGCCGGCCGGGCGTCCACCGGACCGCAGGTGGGGCTGCTCGACGACGAGCTGGCCGAGGCCGACCTGGTAGCCGATCTGGATGCTGACCTGGATGCTGACCCGGATGGCGGGCTGGGCGGCGTCGAGCAGGTCGAGGGCAGCGAGGCGGGTCGGCCGGCGCCCGGGTCGGCCGGGCCGATGATCGGCCCGTTCCGGCAATGGCTGGTGCTGACCAGGCGGAACGTTGACGTGCTGGTCCGGTCGAGGCCCACGCTGGCCGCGCTCGCGGGCGCGCCGGTCGCGGTCCTGCTCGCGCTGCTGGTGCTGCTCGGGCTGGGGGCATTCGACCCGGCGCGGCCGGGCACGTCATTCTGGGCGGTGTTCGGCGGGTTCTTCCTCGGGCTGGCTTACGGCCTGCCGCAGATCCGGCCCGAGCTCGGCACGCTCCGGGCGGAGCGCTTCTGCGGTCTCAGCCCGGGCGCGTACGTGCTGGCCAAGGCGGTCGTGCTGGTGCCGGCGCTGGCCGTGGCGGACGCCCTCGTGCTGCTCGTGCCCGCCCTGTCGGGGCGGCTGGACGACGGCGGGTACGGTCCGGTCTTCGTGACCCTGCTGCTGTCATCGACGGTTGCGCTCAGCCTCGGCCTGCTGCTGTCGGCGGTAGCGCCCGGGCAGCCCCGCGCGCTGACCCCGATCGCCGCCTGCTGCCTGCCGCCGGTCCTGCTGGCGGCGGCCGTGCTCACCCTGCTGCACCGCCCGGTCTGGGGTAACTGGCTGGGGCTGGCGGCGTGCCTGGTGGCGCTGCTGGCCGCCACGACCGCGATTATCTACCGCCGGCTGCCGTCCCCCGACCGGGCCTGGCGCGGCGCCTAGCAGCTGTGCCGCGGCGGCAGGGCGGCCAGGTCGGGGCGGCGGTCGCGGTACGTGCGCTCGGCGAAGTCGAGGAACGCCTCCACGTCGTCGAGCGTGGAGGCGACGCCGAGCGAGACCCGGACCGCGCCGCCGGTCGGCAGCCCGACCAGCGACAGGTACTGGTCCATGGCGGGAGCGCCGCGCCCGCGTGACAGCGCCCGCCAGGCCGCCCGCAGGTCCCGCCGGGTGAGCCCGAACGCCGCTTCGCCCGCCCCCGGGTTGCAGAAACAGCCGGTCCGGAGCGAGATGCCGGCCGCGCTGGAATCGCGGGAGACCGCGCGCTCGTCGATGATCTGCCCGTCCGGGTCGAGGAAGTTCAGCGCGACCGTGCCGCCGCGCGCGATCCTGGTCGGCGGCCCGTAGACGCGGACCATCGGCGCCCCCGAGCTGTGCCGCATCCGGCCCAGGCAGTCGAGCAGCCATGAGGTCAGCATCCCGACCCGCTGGTGGATGAGGTCGATCCCGACCCCGGAAATCCAGTCGAGCCCGACCGTGACGTCGGGGATCGACAGGAAGTTCACCGTCCCGTCCTCGAACCCGGCCTCGCCCGCCAGCATCTGATGCCAGCCGCCGTCGACGCTCACCCCCCTGATCGTGCCGCCGGCGAACCACGGCCGCCGCAGCCGGGCCAGCGCGTCGTGCCGGGCGAGCAGGCAGCCGACCCCGGTCGGGAAGCCGAACACCTTGTACCAGCTCACCGCCACGAACTCCGGCTGGACAATCGACAGGTCAAGGCGGCTGGTCGGCACGTACGCGGCCGCGTCGAGGAGCACGTCGTAGCCGGCCGCCTGCGCCCGCGCCACCCACGCGAGCGGGTGCCGGACCCCGCTGAAGTTGGACTGGGCCGGGTAGGCGAACAGGCCCGGCCGCGACCCGTGCCCGCGGCCGATCGCGGCCAGCATGTCCGACTCGCTCACGCGCAGCTCGCGGCCGTGCAGCCCGACGTACGCGACCCGGGCGCCCGCCCGGGCGGCGTACTCCCTGATCCCGTTGACCGAGTTGTGGTTGTCGGCCGTCAGCACCAGCCTGGTCCGCCGCCCGAATGGGTATGCCTCGCCGACCAGGCGGCAGGCCCCGGTGGCGTTCGGCGTGAAGATGACCGCGTACTCGTCCGGGCTGGTGTTGAAGTACCTGAGCACCGTCGCCCGGGCCCGCTCGACCAGCAGCGTGGCGGCCGACGAGGTCGGGTTCGCCGAGTGCGGGTTCCCGTACACGGCCGCCCGCAGCCGGGCCGCGTGCGCGTGCAGCTGGGACCGGGCGGGCAGCCCGGCCCCGGTGTAGTCCAGGTACACGTGCCCGCCCTCGTCCAGGTACGAGTATTCGGTCGCCCGGAGCTCGTCGAGCCGGGCCGTGGTCTCATAGCCCGGATATGCCGCGTTGAAGTCACTCATTGCATCCCCCCGATTGCACTACGTTTACAAGAGGCGAGATCGGCAGGAACGCCAACAACAACCGCAGCGAAACTTTGGCGTTCCTGGCCGCCCGGCCGGCGGCACTAGACTCGCCGTTCGTGAGCCTGTCTATCGGAATCGTCGGTCTGCCCAACGTCGGCAAGTCCACCCTGTTCAACGCGCTGACCAAGGCGGGGGCGCTGGCCGCGAACTACCCGTTCGCCACCATCGAGCCCAACGTCGGCATCGTCGGCGTCCCCGACCCCCGGCTCGCCGCCCTGGCGGCGCTCTACAAGTCGGCCCGGGTGGTGCCCGCCTCGGTTCGCTTCACCGACATCGCCGGGCTGGTCCGCGGGGCCTCCGAGGGGCAGGGGATGGGCAACCAGTTCCTCGGCCACATCCGCGAGACCGACGCTATCTGCCAGGTCGTGCGCGTGTTCGGCGACCCGGACGTGACTCGGGTGGAGGGATCGGCCGATCCCGAGGGCGACATCGAGACGATCGTCACCGAGCTGATCCTGGCCGACCTGCAGACGCTGGAGAAGGCAATGCCCCGGCTGGCCAAGGAGACGAAATTCTCCAAGGACCCGGAGAAGCTCGCGACGGCGGCGGCGGCCGAGGCGGCGGTGTCCGTGCTCGACTCGGGTACGACGCTCTTCGCGGGGGCGGCCAAGGCGGGGATAGCGCTCAAGGACCTGCGCGAACTGCACCTGCTGACCGCCAAGCCATTCATCTACGTCTTCAACATGGACGTGTCGGACCTGTCCGACGATGACCTGAAGAAGGGGCTCACGGCGCTGGTGGCGCCGGCCGAGGCGATCTTCCTCGACGCCAAGACCGAGGCCGACCTGACCGAGCTGCCCGACGACGAGGCGGCGGAGCTGCTGGCCGAGGCGGGCCTCGGCGAGCCCGGCCTGGCCCAGCTCGCCCGGGCCGGCTTCCGCGCCCTCGGCCTGCAGACGTACCTGACGGCGGGGCCGAAGGAGACCCGGGCGTGGGAGATCCCGATCGGCGCGACCGCCCCCGAGGCGGCCGGCGTCATCCACACCGACTTCCAGCGCGGCTTCATCAAGGCCGAGATCGTCTCGTTCGACGACCTGATGGCGGCCGGCTCGGTGCCCGCCGCCCGTGCCGCGGGCAAGGCCCGCATCGAGGGCAAGGACTACATCATGCAAGACGGCGACGTCGTCGAGTTCCGGTTCAACGTGTAGCTGTCGACTGCGGAGCGCCGCATCCAGTGGTAGTTCGCGGACAGTCTTCGATCGGTTTATTCGCTTGATCGGCCTGCGCCCGGGTGGGAATGTGATTGCTCCTGTGGCGGTGCGGAGATGTCGCGCTGGTCGAGCCGGTCGGCTGCGCCACCGCCTACCGGCGTCGCGGCCTCGGCCCAGGGGTCACCCTCGCCGCGCTCGTGGCGGCCCGGGAGGATGGGGCTGCCACCGGCATCGTTCGTCCACGGGGCGACTCCGGATACCCCGTCCCGGTTCGGCTCTGCCGATCGATTGGCTTCACCGACCAGGCGCGCACCCGGGAATTCCGTTTCTCCTGATGCGGTCGGCCCTGCGATGATGCTGCCGTGACCGATGCAGACCTTGCCCGCCGGGTTCGTGATTGCTGTCGCCTGACTGGCAGTTTTGTCCTGCGTTCGGGGCGGACGGCCGACGAGTACTTCGACAAGTATCAGTTCGAGGCCGATCCGGCATTGCTGAGCGAGCTTGCCGGTGCGATGGTGCCTCTCATCCCGGCCGGGACGGAGGTTCTGGCGGGCCTGGAAATGGGGGGTATCCCGGTCGTCACGGCGCTCGGGCAGCGGACTGGCCTGCCGTGCGCCTTTGTGCGGAAAGAGGCTAAGAGCTATGGCACGGGCCGGCTCGCCGAAGGCGCCGAGCTTGCCGGACGCCAGGTTTTGATCATTGAAGACGTAGTGACGTCGGCCGGGCAGATCGCCATCTCCGCTGAGCGGCTTCGTGAACTCGGCGCATCG
>Ga0302326_10012322_pt1 | contig 18258 bp, 11 predicted proteins | sample Palsa_T0_3_FD_202264 | JGI IMG/M metagenome (GOLD analysis project Ga0302326, IMG submission 202264) | Peat permafrost microbial communities from Stordalen Mire near Abisko, Sweden - Palsa_T0_3 | ecosystem: Environmental > Terrestrial > Soil > Palsa > Peat permafrost | place: Sweden: Abisko...
GTCATCGGCGCCAACAATGCCGGGGAATGGGACGGGGACTCCGTGGATCCCGTGATTGCCGACGCCTACGCGTACGGGGCACGGAATTTCAACGTCAAGGACGCGCTCACGTTGATGATCCACGGGGCCACGGTCCCGGGAAACGGTTTCATCGTGGAACGCCAGAACCTGCAACAGTACGAGGACCAGGGCTGGGTCCCCCAACTGACGTACGACGTCACCTCGTACCCATACACCGTTGGTGGATCGGAAACCCTGGAGTACGCGCTCGACGACTTCTCGATCTCCCAACTCGCCCGGGCGCTCGGTGAAAAGGGGGAGGCTGCGACGTTCGCCAAGCGGGGTCAGAACTGGCAGAACCTGTTCGATCCCAGTACGGGTTACCTCGCTGCACGCACGATAGACGGGAGCTTCCCGTCCGGACCGGCCTTCCAGCCGGCGAGCGCATCCGATCAACTGCAGGGCATTGCCCAAGAAGGGTTCGAGGAGGGAAACGCCATCCAGTACACCTGGGTGGTGCCCCAGAACCTGGCCGGGCTGATCGGACTCATGGGTGGGGATCAGGCGGCAGTCGCCAAGCTCAACACCTTTTTCACACAGCTCAACGCCACACGCTTCGACCCCTACGACTGGGCGGGGAACGAGCCCGCCATGTCCGCCCCGTACACGTATGACTACGCCGGGGAACCGTGGGGAACCCAGTCAGTCGTGCGAAGAATAATGGACCAGCTCTATTCCGACACCCCGGTGAACGAGCCGGGCGAGGACGACCTGGGTGCGTTGTCGTCGTGGTATGTCTGGTCCGCTCTCGGCCTCTACCCCGAAACCCCCGGCGTGGCTGACCTCGCCATTACGAGTCCGCTTTTTCCCAAGGCCGTTGTCACCGAAGGCGACGGCCACAGGCTGACCATCGATGGCGCACATGCTCCGGACACGTTCATCCAGCGTGCCTCGGTACGCATCGGTTCCGGCCCGTTGCGTACCTGGAACAAGCCCTGGCTCCCGGCGACGAGTATCGAGGAGGGAGCGACGCTCGAGGCAGATCTTGGGGCGAGCCCGAATACGACATGGGGCGGCGCGCCATCCGATGCTCCCCCTTCGTTCCCCCAAGGGGCGGCGCCCGCAGTGCCGTTCACCACGCCCGGCGGTGCCGTGACGATGCCGCTCGGCGCCACAACTGCCCTCCAGCTCGGCGTCCAGCAGGGGTCCGCATCGGGATCGGCGCCAGCCGTGACATGGCACCTCGTCATGGGTGCGAGTACGGCGGGAGTGAACCTCTCATCGGATTCAGGGACCTTCGACGTGTCCGATGGTCGCTCCGCGACACCGCTGCAGCTGTCCGCTCAACGGGCGGGGAACTTTGTCCTCACATTCGACCTGACCGAGGGCGGTACGCCCCTCCCGAGTCTCACGCTGGACGTCGACGTCACGCCGTGAGGGCGAGCGAGCTTTGTGTGGTTCCTCGCCCCGTCTGACAGCCGTCGCTAATCCAGGTTGACGGGTGGGGCGCGCAGAGCTCGCTCTAGATCCTCCACCAGGTCGTCGACATCTTCGAGCCCGACCGAGAGCCGCAGCAATGCCGGATCGACCGCGAGGGAGGAATCTGACAATGAAGCGTGAGTCATGCGACGCGGATGTTCGATCAATGACTCGACGGCACCGAGCGACTCCGCCAAGGTGAAGACGGCGGTGGACGCCGCGACAGCCAGGGCGTGCGCCTCCCCGCCCCGCACGGTGAACGAGACCATCCCCCCGAACCCCCTCATCTGAGCCCGCGCTGTTTCATGGCCGCTATGACCTGATAGCCCGGGGTAGTACACCCTGTCCACGGCGGGGTTGGCAGACAGCGCATGGGCGACCCGTGAGGCGTTGTCGCAATGGCGGTCCATCCGGACCGCCAGCGTCTTCACGCCGCGCAACACGAGGAAGCAGTCGAACGGACCCGGGACCGCTCCAACTGCGTTCTGCAGGAAGGCGATCCGCTCAGCGACCTCGTCATCGGAGGTGGCGACAAATCCACCGACCACGTCGCTGTGACCACCCAAGTACTTGGTCGTCGAGTGAACGACCACATCCGCCCCCAACAAGAGCGGACGCTGCAGGTACGGGGTGGCGAAGGTGTTGTCGACCACCAACATGGCGTGTCGCGCGTGCGCCAGCTCGGCCAGCACAGCAATGTCGGCGATGCGCAGCAGTGGGTTCGAAGGCGTTTCCACCCACACCATGCGCGTTGTCGGTTGCCACGCGGCCGCTACCTCGGCCGGATCATCCAGGGCGACGCTGGTGAAATGGACGCCTGCCCGCCCATGGACCTGGGAAAGCAAGCGGTATGTGCCCCCATACACGTCGTTGCCGATGAGCACATGATCATCGGGGTTCAGGAGGCGGAGGATCGCATCCTCCGCCGCCATCCCGCTCGAGAAGGCACGGCCATGCGCAGCACCTTCCAACGCGGCGAGGCAGGTTTCGAGAGCCGTCCGGGTCGGATTGCCCGTTCGGCTGTACTCATAACCGTGTGTCTCGCCCACACTCGACTGGCCATAGGTGGAGGTCTGATAGATGGGCGTGACGACCGCGCCGGTCGAGGGGTCGACCGGTTGCCCGGCGTGGATGGCGAGCGTGGCAAATCCGAGTGGCGAGCCCTCGTCCGGCATCAGGTCCGCTCCAGAAAGGACAAGAGATCCGATCGGGTGAGGATCCCGACGGGATGGCCCCCGTCCAGCACGACCACGGCCGGGGACACCTGCAGCCGGTCCGCTACCTGATCGACCGTCTCGCCTCGTCCGACCGTGGCCAGGGGTGGTGCCATCACCGACTCCACCGGCTGGTCGAATATCTCGGGGTGATGCAGGCTGCGCTCGAGGAGCAAGCGGTCGGAAACCGACCCCACCACCTCGGCCAGCGACAACGGTGGCTCCGCCTTGACGACCGGCACCTGTGAAATCCCGAACTCCTCCAAGATGGCGATGGCGACGCGCACGGTCTCATCGGGGTGGACATGCACCAACGGAGGCAAGCGGTCCCCCTTGCTGGCGAGGACGGTTTCGACGCTCTCACCCAGAGACTGCAAGAACCCATGGTCTGTCATCCAGTCGTCGTCATAGAGCTTGGAGAGGTAACCCCGACCCGAGTCTGGGATGAGGACGACCACAACGTCGTCCGGCCCGAGCGAGCGGCCTATCTCAAGGGCCGCCGACACCGCCGTGCCGGTCGACCCTCCCACCAGGATCCCCTCCTCCGTGGTGACCCGGCGCGCCGTGCGGAACGAGTCCTGATCGGACACCGCGACCACCCGGTCAACCACGGCGGGATCGTAGGTGGTCGGCCAGAAGTCCTCGCCGATACCCTCCACCAAGTAGGGACGGCCCCCGCCGCCTGAATAGATGGAGCCTTCGGGATCGGCCGCGATCACTTCGATGGCAGGATTCTGCGCCTTGAGATAACGCCCGACTCCGCTGATCGTTCCTCCCGTACCCACGCCAGCCACGAAATGCGTCACGCGCCCGGCGGTCTGTCGCCAGATCTCAGGGCCGGTCGACATCTCATGGGCCCTCGGATTGCTCTGGTTATGGTATTGGTTCGGCTGGAAGGCACCCGGCGTGGATGCAGTGATCTCGTTCGCCACCGAGTAGTAGGAATCCGGGTGCTCGGGAGCTACCGCGGTAGGACATACCACCACCTTGGCCCCGAAGGCACGGAGCAGTTGCCGCTTTTCCTCGGCGATCTTGTCGGGCATGGTGAAGATGCAGTGGTAGCCCCGCTGCGCCGCCACCATGGCCAAAGCGACGCCTGTGTTGCCCGACGTGGGCTCGACGATGGTGCTGCCGCGACGCAACAGACCCAATGCCTCGGCGGCATCGATCATCTCCAGGGCGGGCCGGTCCTTGACGCTCCCGCCGGGATTGAAGTACTCGAGCTTGGCCAGGAGATGGCACGGCAGGTCGCGGCCGATCCGATCAAGCCGGACAAGAGGCGTGTTGCCGATGAGATCGATCACACTGTCCGCCACATCCATCGGAGGACCGGGATCGGTGATCGGGCACACCTCCACACCCGCTGGTGCGACCACCGGGCCGTCGGTGAACAGCACGGTCGGTAGGCCGGCCCGGCGCAATTCCCGCGCGATCTCGAGAGTCTGCGAGACATCGCCGGTGACTCCAACGAGTCGGGGGATGCTGCCCCGCAATTCCGCTATCACCGAAGGCGACGCCGGCCCGGCCGGGATGTGAACGACGCGGCTCGCTCGCGCCGTGAGTATGTGCGGGGCTCGTTCCGGCTCGACCACCAACAGCACGTCTACGTGGGGAGGCAGCATGCCCTCAGCTCGGCCGTCTCTGCGCCATATGACTCGATGCTACCGACCGCGGTGGGCTCGCCGCCCGGAGGCTCCACCTGGACTCATTGGCCCGGCGCCGTGGTCCTCTTTGTCGGCATTGGCCCCATCCGCACGAATGGAACAAGCTCAGCCTCGCTCAAGGGCTTCGCCACGAAATAGCCCTGCAAGAGGTCGAAGCCCAACTCCACCATGTACGTGAAGAGCTCCTCGTTCTCGACTCCTTCCGCGACAGACACCAGACCGAGGCGATCGGCCAGCTCAATGATCGTGCGCACGATGGCCAGGTCGTTCTGGGAGTCCCGTGATCGGCGCACGAATTGCTGGTCGACTTTCAGCTCGTCGAGCGGCAGGTGAGGCAACGCCGAGAGCGAGGTATTGCCGCTGCCGAAGTCATCAACCGAGATCTTTATGCCCGCCGCCCGCAGTGGCGTCAACCGCAAGACCGCATGGAGGAGGTTGGTGACTGCCGTCTCTGTGATCTCAAGCGTCAAGCACGACGCCGGGAGAGAGCGGACACGCAACTCTTCCAAGATGGATTCGGCGAGGTCTTGGCGAGCCAGCGTCACGGGTGAGAGGTTCACCGACGTCGAAATTTGAAGACCCTGCTGGCGCCAGCGTACCTGCGTGTCGAGCGCCTCAGGGAGCACCCATTCGGTCAACCGGTTGATAAGACCGGTTCTTTCGGCAAGCGGGATGAAGAGCCCCGGTGACACATCGCCACGGGTGCGGCTCTTCCATCGCAAGAGGGCCTCGACCGAGACCGTCTCACCGGTGCCGGCCGCAACCTGGGGTTGAAAGAAGAGCGCGAGCTCGCCCCTTTCGTCGGCCACCCCGAGCTCGGCCAGCAGCGCCAGATCGTCGCCGGTAAGCGTTTTGGTGTTGGCGTGCCAGACTGCGTCCGTTGTCCCGTCGGCTACGGCCTCACGGGCACTCAGCGTCGCCCGCCGGAATAGCTCCGGAATCGTGTCGCCGTCCCAGGGTGCGACGGAGAGTCCCGCGTGTGCCTGCAGCGAGACCTCGACGCCGTCGACAAAATACCGACCCGCATGTACGGCACGGTCCACCGTCTGGGCCAGGGATCTGGCGACGTCCACGGCCCGATCGGGCACTCCCTCTGATTGCAGTTCGTGCAAGGACAACGCCCCCTCCGCGAGGGGTTGGGCCACGACCAGTTCGTCACCGATCCGCCCGATTATGGCGTCAGACGGCAGAACTTGGCCGATGTCTTCGACAGCGCGACGCAGAAGCTCGTTTCCAGCCTGAAAGCCGAGTGCCTCCTGCGCGCTGTCGATACCACGGAGCACCACGGCGACGACGGCCAGCGGCCCGACGGGATCGCGCTGAGCCAGACGCTGCCCCATGCCCAATCCGTTCGGCAGTCCGGTATCGGGATCGACGGTGCCGATGCTCCTCGTCGAGCGCATCACCAAGGCGACGGCAAACGACGCCGTTGCGAGGGCGATGCCCATCACCACCGCCAAGAATGCGGACCGCAGGATGCCTGCCGGACCGGCCAGGGTGATCCACAGGCAAAGAGCGATCGCCAGTTGGCATGCAGAGACCGTCCGTGTTTTGAAGTACAAGGCGGTGAACACCCCGATGGGGACAAAGTACGGAACCGCAGCGACCGAGAGCCCACCGCCATGGCCGGCAGAGATCAGCACGGAGACCTGCGCGATCCAGAGGCCGCCGAGAGCCGCGCACCACCCGATGTTGACACGGCGAACCCTGAGGAGCGCGGCCCATGCCACCAATGCAGTTACGGCAACGATGAGCACGGTTGACCGATCGGCGTGCGACAAGTGCCAGATCACACCCACCAGAATCCAGGTCAGACCTCCGAAGACAAACACCAGGCGAAGGACCGACAAGGGGCTCAGGAGGGCGAGCGGTGCATCCAGCGCAAACCACGATCGCGTTTTCGGAAAGAGTCGATTCCGGACCTGGGCGTCCGATTGCAGGGGGACGCTGGTCGCCGAACTGACGCCCGCTTGAGACGACGGCCACTTGCGCAGGTGCGAGGCGAAGGTCGCTTGCGACTTCCTCAAGGGCGACAGGCGCGGCACGTGCTACAAAGTCAACCATAGGAATCGTCACATCCGACGGATTCTCGTCAAGCGGCGCGATCCGTGTCGGCAGTCTCCGAGTGCGCTGCTACTGCTGTTGCCGCTCCCCCATTCCGACGTGGTCGAGGATCAACTTCGCCGTGCGTCCCGGCTCCGCCACAGCGAGGTTGTGCGGTGCATCGTCAATGACGCGAAGCGCGGAGAGTGGAAAGGGTCCGATCGCTTCTCTGACCGCTTCTGGCGGTGCCCACTGATCTGCGCCGCCGTGTATGAACAGCCTTCGGGCCTGTCCACTGGCCTTTAGGGGTTCGTCGAGCCTGTAATGCACCATGCAGTTGAGCAGACTCGAGCGGAAGGATTTGTAGCGAGCCCGAAGTGCGTCTTTGGCCATCGGTCCGGTGTAGATGCTGGCGGAACGAGACAGCACCCCGGGAGCGAGCCTGCCCATCCCCCACAGCGACGGAACGAGGACGCCGGCCAGAACCGGATGACGCAGAGCGATGTTCGTCCACGGATTATTTCGCAGCCCGACACGCGCCGCCGCCTCCGACGGGTAGTACGGGAAACCGATCCCGACCATATCTCGCACCTCGTCGGGCCAGCGAAGCGCGTACTCCAACATGAGATTCGAACCCATCGAAAGACCGATGAGCACGTACGGCGGAGCGAATCCCCGTTGGGCCAGCGTTCTCCGGATGGCGGCGACGTGTCGATAGCACGTATGAGCCACTGCCGGCTTGGGTGAGTGCCCATAGCCGAGCAGGTCCACCCTGATGACCGAGAAGTGCGGCTCGAGTAGGGGGACCATGGACCCCCAGACCATGTTGCTCCCGGCGACGCCATGAATCAGCACGGCCGGAGGTCCGTTGCCACTCGTCACCGCATGTAGCACGTACGGATCGAATTCGGGTTCCGTATTGCGGTCGGGCGCAAACCAAGGCAGTACGCGTCCCATGCCGGTCCGACACTATCCGCCACAAATGTCGTCGTGGGACCGCTTCTCTCGGCTCTACCTCACCGATCCGATGGCCTCGTCGGCCACACGACGGGCCCAATCGTATTGGGCCTTTCCGGTCGGACTGCGGGGAATGTCGGCAACAAAAACCAAGCGTTTGGGCACCTTGTAGCCCGCGAGACGCTCGCGCACGGCGGTGCGCAGTTCCTCTTCGGTCGCGTCCCGACCGGGCTGCAGTGCGACGACCGCAGTGACCACCTCATTCCAGATCTCATCGGGGATGCCCACCACGTTGGCGTCGAGAACAGCCGGATGCGCTCGCAGTGCATCCTCGACCTCCTCGGGATACACCTTTTCACCAGCCGTATTGATGCATAGCGAGCCGCGCCCGAGGAAGACCACGGTGCCGTCCATCTCCACGCGCGCATAGTCGCCGCAGATTGAGTAGGGCTGTCCCTGAACCGTGCGGAAGACCTGCGCCGACCGGTCCGGGTCCTTGAAGTAGCCGAATGGGATGGGGGGCATCATGGCGAGCAATCCCGCCTGGCCCGATCCCAGCGGCAGCTCGGAGCCATCCTCGCTCAGTAGCCGGGCCCGCTCACCCAGAATGAAACGGGAATCCTCCACGAGTGTCCCGGGCGGCACCACCGCGACCGCGGTCGGACCTCCCTCGCTGGCACCGATGGTCTCGACCAGCGTCATCGACCCGCGGCATGCCAGGCCCGCCTTGTACTTGTGAGACCAGGGTGCGCCGGAACTCAAGATCCGCTCCACGCTGGACAGGTCGTACGGGCGGCCCTTCGTTTCCGCATCGATCAGCGCCGAGACCATCGGGCCGCCAAACGCATCCCCGACGATGCCGATCTGCGTGACCCGTTCGCGCTCGACCGCCCGCCACAGCTCGTGCGGGTCGAAGCTCCGCTCCTCGAGGAAGACGACCGCCCCGCCCAGGAGCCATGCCGCCGCACTCAAGTTGAGTGCAGTGCCGTGAGCAAGCGGTGAAGCGGGAAGGACGGTCGGGGTGCGGCCGAGCCGTCGTAACTCGATCGCACAGCGCGCGGCTGCGGCGGCGTCTTGCGGTATTGCCAGGTTGGCCAACGAGTATGCGGCAAAGGCATTCATCTCGACGGAGTCACGGTGGCGGTACATCACGCCGCGAGGCCGGCCCGTCGTGCCGCCCGTATAGAGCAACTGCACGTCGTTGCCCGATCGCGTGATGCGGGGCGCCGGGCCGGAGCCCTGGACCAGCTCTTCGTAGGGCAACGCCCCGTCAAGAAGAGGAGACCCATCATCGATCTGCACGACAGCTCGCAGTCCCGGCAGATCTTTCCGGGCCACCGCCACCTGTTCTGACAGGCTCCCGTGGAAGACGAGTACTTCGGATTCGGAATCATCGAGCACTTCCGCCAGCTCGGCCCCCCGGTAGCGGAAGTTCAGATTAATCGGGCACGCCCGCAACTTGTACGCCGCAAAGACGGCTTCGAGGTGCTCCGGAACGTTGTAGGCGAGGACCGCCACCTTGGCCTCGCGCCCGACGCCGATGTCGCCCAATGCTGCGGAAAACCTCGATGCCCTCTCGTCGAGCTCTGACCAGCTCAGCCGGCGCTCCCCTCGGATCAACGCGACGCTGTCCGGGAGTGCGTCGGCGACCGATTCCCACAATGTCGCCCAGTTTTCGTCCACGCCCGTCCCGCTCCTGCCTCGTAAGACTTCAAGGATTACACTAATAGCGACCCAGCTCGATACGGCAGGCACGACGCGGAAGGATGCGGATGACCGACGACAAGGCGGCTCCCCTCAATCTGTTCGACGCCGACAATCACTACTACGAGGCCCGCGATGCCTTCACGCGGCATCTCGATCCGCGCATGGCGGAGCGGACGGTGATGGAGGTGACCATCAATGGTCGCGTGCGCCACGTCATCGGTGGGCGACTGAACCACGCGGTGACAAATCCGACGTTCAACCCGGTCAGCAAGCCGGGAGCGCTCTACGCATACTTTCGGGGTAACCCCGAACGCAAGGACCTCCGGCAACTTCTCGCAGACGCGGAGCCGATTCGACCCGAGTATCGCGATCCCGAGTCCCGGGTGAGCGTCATGGACGCGCAGCAGATAGAGGCTGCGTGGCTGTTTCCCACGCTCGGCGTGATGTACGAAGAAGCGCTCAAGCACGACCCCGATGCTGTCGGCGTCGCTTTTCATGCGTTCAACCGTTGGCTCGACGAGGACTGGGGCTTGCACCACCGCGGACGGGTCCTGGCGGCTCCGTACATCTCGCTGGCCGACGTCGAGTGGGCCGTGGCGGAGCTCGAATGGGCATTGGACCGCGGGGCGCGGGTGGTGTGCCTGCGCCCCGTCGCACCAACCTGCGCCGATGGCTCGCGTTCGCCCGGTGACGCCCGCTTCGACCCGTTCTGGGCGTTGGCGAACGAGGCCGGCATCACGATTGCCGTACACGGCGGCGAGACGGGATACTCGTCGCACGGGTACGCGCCCGATGGCATTGCTGTATTCGCCGACCGCCTGTCGGCTCTGAAGCTCCTGCTCGACGAGGTGAACATCGAGCGCCCGATCATGGACTTCCTGGCCGCCATGATCTGTGATCGCGTCTTCGAGCGCTTTCCAAATCTCCGAATGGCATCGATCGAGAACGGCTCGGGCTACCTCTCGGGACTGTTTGCGCGCCTGGTCGGGCTCGACCGCAAACTTCCGGGCTACTTTGCGCAGGACCCGGTCCAGACCTTCCGTGATCATGTCTGGATCAGCCCGTTCTGGGAGGAGAACATCGAGAACGTCATCTCCCTCATCGGACCTGACCGGGTGCTCTTCGGCTCCGACTGGCCACACGTTGAGGGATTGCCCGAGCCGGTTCGCTACCTCGAAGAGATCGCCACGCTGGACGACGTCGTGCGCCGCCAGCTGGTACACGACAACGCGCATGCGCTCAGCACGTTGCGCCCGGTCTGAGCGGGTCGGTCCCGCCGATGGTCAGCGCCGGTCGGGCGGACGAACGGGCGCCGTGCCTGATCGGCGCGGGCCAGGTCGTGGCGCGCTCATCCGATCCACTCGAGACCGAACCCATCAATTTGTGGGCGGAGGCGTGTTCACTGGCCATCGCTGACACCGGCGCCCGGCGGGGCGTGACCGCATTCGGCTTGGGCGGTCTTTCGGTCGTGTACTGCGGGAGCTGGTCCTACGACTCGCCGGCGCAGAGGCTGGCCCATCGACTCGGGGTCACGCCTCCGTTGCTGGCAGATTCAGGGATGGGTGGCGATCAGCCTCAGCTCCTCCTCCACACGATGGCCGACGCGATCGCCGGGGGTCAGATGGACCTGGGTCTCATGGTGAGTGGTGAGGCGTTGCACACCGTCGACGTGTCGGCCCGGGAGAATCGCCCGCTGCCCTGGAACAACCCGGCCTCGCCACCCCCGGCCATGGACATTGGCGCGTACGTCAGCGACGATGAGCTGCGACACGGGATGCTGCCCGTTATGCGCAGCTTCGCCCTGCGCGACTCGGCGAGGCGAGCGCATCTGGGCATTTCGCTCGAGGAGTACGCCGACGAGCCGGCGCCTGCCTACGCCGCCATGTCCTCGGTGGCGGCCGACAACCCCTATGCCTGGCGCCCAGCCGCCAGGAGCGCGGGAGAGATCCTGCGGGTCCACCCCGGTAACCGCATGCCTGTTCGTCCCTATACCAAGCTCATGATGGCCTCGCCCAACGTGAACCAAGCAGCTGCGCTTCTCATCGCCAGCCAGGCAGCGGCCGATGCGATCGGCGTCCCGACCGAACGCCGGGTGTACCTGCGCGGGTGGTCGGCCGCCCGTGACTACCCCTACGTGGCCCAAAACGCAGACCTCTGGCGCTCCCGCGCCATGGAAGACGCATCCCACCGTGTGCTCGGCGCCGCGGGGATGCATTTCGACGACATCGATCACCTCGACCTCTACAGTTGTTTTCCCAGCGCCTTGCGGTTTGCCGCCGACGCGCTCGGATGCGGGATCGACGACCGGCGCGGGCTGTCCGTGACCGGTGGGATGCCCTATGCCGGCGCACCGGGAAGTGGTTACGTCACGCAAGCCCTGGCCACGATGACCCAGACGTTGCGCGACCACGCCGGTGCGTCGGGGTTGGTGGGTGGACTCAGTGGCCAGATGGCGACGTATGCGTTCAGCCTGTTGAGTACGAACCCGTCCGTGGCCGATCCGACGGCCCTCGGTGCGGCTGGTGCCCACGCACCCAGGGGCGAACCAATGGTCGTCCGACCCCAAGGGGACGGTCCGGCCACGCTGGAGGCATATGCGGTGGCCTGTGACCGTGCGGGGGCCGACGAGCTCGGCGTCGCGGTGTGCCGGCTGCCGGACGACAGTCGCTGCTACGCCCAGACGCGCGATGCGGGGATCCTGTCCTGGCTGTCCACGTCAGAAGGGGTAGGGCACCGGGTCCACCTCACGACGCCCGCGGACGGGCCGAGCCTGATCGAGGTCTGAACGCGCCGGAGGACCGGTGGTCGCACAACGGACCGTAGGCTCACCGCCGTGACCGACTGGACGACGATCTCTTCGCCCGCCATGGTCGGATACCGATACACGGCCGGACGGCCCCGGACCGGCCCCAGGCAGTTGAAGCCGTGAAATCGAAGGCACCACCCTTCGCCCAGGGCATTCCCGATCTGGTCGGACCCGATCTTGCGGTTCTCTTCTGCGGCATCAATCCGGGTCGGCTTTCGGGCGAGCTCGGCCTGCACTTCGCCCGCTCGGGCAACCGGTTTTGGAAGTTGCTCCATGCGGGAGGTTTCACCGATCACGTCCTGGTGCCCTCTGAGCAAGGTGGCCTCCCGGCCCTGGGGATCGGCATCACGAACTTGGTGGAGCGGGTGACAGCGGCGGCCAGCGAGCTCGACAAGGAGGAACTTCGGGCCGGTGCCGTGCGGTTGGAGGGCAGAGTCAGAGCCCTGAACCCGCGCTGTGTCGCCGTGCTCGGCCTCCAGGCCTACCGCACGGCCTTTCAACGCCCCCACGCGGCGATCGGCGAACAACAGGAGCGTCTCGGCCCGGCGAAACTGTGGCTGCTCCCCAATCCGAGTGGCCTGCAGGCGCGGTATCAACTGCCCGAGATGGCCGATTTGTTCTCGGACTTGCATGGCGCATCGTTCATGGCGGACTGACACAGTACGGCGCCCCGATGGTCGGCCCGATGGTGGCCCAGGGCCTCTATGAGTCGAGGGCTGACGCGACGACGTCTCCGATCTGCCCGATCTCGAGAAGGAACCCATCGTGACCGAAAGCGGACTCAACGACGACGAGCGGCCGTCGACCGGGGAGCATCCGGGCCAGGTCCTGTTGGAGCGCGAGCGGATAGAGACGGTCCGAGGCAATGCCCGCCACCGTGACCTCGGCTCGCACGGTGCTCAGCGCTTGCTCTGCGCCGCCGCGCCCGCGCCCCACATCGTGGTGGTTCATGGCCTCGCTCAGAACGATGTAGGAGTTCGGGTCGAAACGGGCCACGAGCTTGCTGCCTTGATGCTGCAAATACGACTCCACCGCGAATCTCCCGCCCTTGAAAGGATCCTCTTCCCCCTGGGCATCTCGCCCGAATCGGCTCTGCAACTCCCCTGCCGTCCGGTAGCTCAAATGCCCGATGCCGCGGGCGAGCGCAAGCCCGTCCACCGGGCGGGCGCCGGTCCCGTAGTAGTCGCCGCCGGCGAAGGCGGGGTCGTTCCGTATGGCGCGAATCTGCAGCGAGCAAAGCGCGATCTCTTCTGCCGTGGCCGCCGCCCCAACCGCCAGGACCACGGCACGCCGGACTCGCCCAGGAAAGCCGATGCACCACTCGAGGACGCGCATTCCCCCCATCGAGCCGCCGACGATGCAGGCCCACTCCTCAATTCCGAGGCGGTCGGACAGCGCAGCCTCCACGCCGACCTGGTCGCGGATCGTAATGAGAGGAAACTTGGAACCGAATGGTGAACCGTCCGGGCCGGGGGACGCCGGTCCGGTTGTCCCCTGGCAGCCGCCCAGAACGTTCGGGCAGACGACGAAATACCGCTCCGTGTCGATTGCCGCACCCGGTCCGATGAGGCCGTCCCACCACCCCGCGCTGACATGACCCGGGCCCGCCGGGCCCGCCGCATGGGAATCGAGGGAAAGCGCATGCAGCACCAACACGGCATTGGTCCGCCCCGCGTTGAGCGCGCCCCACGTTTCGTAGGCAACGGTGACTTGCGGGAGCCGACCACCGCTCTCGAGCGCGATGCCACCGTCGCCCTCTCCAAAAAGTTGAAGGAACTGGCGCCGTCCCGGATCGAGACCGGGCGGCCACACGCCAGGTGGCAACTCCTGACTCATGCTCCCTTGGCAGCCCGGAACCCCGCTTCGAGGTCGGCGAGGATGTCGTCAATGGTCTCGATGCCGACCGACAGGCGCACCAGATCAGGTGAGACGCCGGTGGTCGTCTGCTCCGCCTCGGTCAGTTGGGAATGGGTGGTCGACGCCGGGTGAATGGCCAGGCTCCGCACGTCTCCCACATTGGCGAGGTGGCTGAAGAGCTCGAGCCCCTCGATGAACCTGCGGCCTGCGTCGGCACCGCCCGCGATGCCGAAGGCGATGATCGAGCCACCCCCCTTGGGCAGGTATCGCTGCTGGCGCTCGTGCCAACGACTCGACGCCAGACCCGGATAGGCCACCCACGACACCTCGTCCCGCTTCTCCAGCCATTCGGCCACGGCGACGGCGTTCGCCACGTGGCGCTCCATACGCAGGCTCAAGGTCTCGAGGCCTTGCAAGAAGAGAAACGAGTTGAGCGGGGCGATGGCCGGCCCGGTGTCACGCAGATACTGCAGACGCGCCTTGAGGACGAACCGAGCCGGGAACAGCGCTTCGGGGAGTTGACCGAAGACCAGGCCGTGGTAGCTCGGGTCCGGCTCGGTAAAGCCGGGGAATCGGCCGCTGCCTTCGTAGTCGAAGGCCCCTCCATCGACGATGACACCTCCGATGGACGTGCCGTGCCCACCGATGAACTTGGTCGCCGAGTGGACGACGATGTCCACCCCGTGGCGCAGCGGCTGAGCCAGGTAGGGCGTGGCCAGCGTGTTGTCCACGACCAGCGGGATGCCGTGCTCGTGGGCAACACCGGATACCCCTTCGAAGTCGAGCACATCTCCCTTCGGATTGCCCAGCGTCTCGCCGAAGAAGGCCTTGGTGTTGGGCCGGATGGCGGCTCGCCATGCATCGAGGTCGTCCGGATCATCGACGAAGGTGGTCTCTATACCCAGCTTCGGCAGCGTGTAGTGGAACAGGTTGTACGTTCCTCCGTACAGCGAGGCCGACGACACGATGTGACCGCCGTTCTCCGCCAGATTGAGAAGCGTAATTGTCTCGGCGGCCTGGCCACTTGCCACGGCCAGCGCGGCCACGCCGCCCTCGAGTGAAGCGATCCGCTCCTCGAAGACCGCCTGCGTGGGGTTCATGATCCGGGTGTAGATGTTGCCGAGCTCCGCCAAGCCGAAGAGCGCGGCCGCATGAGCAGTGTCCCGGAAGGTGTAGCTCGTGGTCTGATAGATGGGAACCGCCCGAGCACCGGTCGTCGGGTCGGGCACGGCGCCAGCATGAATTTGGCGAGTTTCAAAGCCCCAGTCGGACATGGCGTCGTCTCCTTCGGTCGGCCGAGCGCTGATACGTAGGCTCGGGACGGCCAATCTTCACAACCCTGACCGAGTTAGTCAACTTGTTTTTCTTCTCCGACCAGGTCCCCCGGTCGGCGAGTTTCTGGCGTTGGCGGCCGATCGCTGCCCGCGCCGCACCGGGCGAGTCAAGAAGGCGCCGCGTCACAGGGGCCTCACAGTGTGGCGATTCATTATGGTCTAGGCCCAATGTCGAGAGCGCAATCACCGACGAGAGCGCCCCAAGGAGGTGCGGCCAGCGTCATAAGAACTCCGACATGCGCCGCCGTGGCTTCATCGACCGGGCGGGTTATCGCTGAGCCCGTGTGCACCCGACTGGCCAGCCGGGCCATGGCGTGACGATTGCTCCGCCGAGTAGAGCGGAAGCTCGCGCCGCCCGCTCCACTCGGGCTACTCGTTCCAACGGAACGGTGCGGGGAGCGCACGTTCGACGGGACAGGCCCCGGACCTCCGATTCGGCGAGGTTCTTTGGAACGTGGATCCGATGCTTTCTGGTGATATTCGTGCTCTGCGCGGCATGGACGGTGGCCATTCCGTTGGGCGGTGCTCCTGACGAGCCGGCGCACATCGTCAAGGCGGCGGGAACGGTGCGGGGCGAGCTCATCGGCCAGCCGGTTCGGCGTGCGCAATCCGCCACCAGGGATTTCCGCGTACCGGCCGTGTTCAAATCCGTCTATCAGCTTCCCGCCTGCTATCAGTTTCATTCAGGTACCCCGGCTGGCTGTGCCCCGCACTTGCGCTCCTCGAGCCGCATCGTCACCGTTAGTTCCTACGTGGGGCGATACCTTCCCCTCTACTACGCCGTCGTCGGGCTACCCACCCTCGTGATGCATTCCGAGAGCGTGATCTACTTCATGCGGTTGCTCAGCGCACTGATATCCGCTCTTCTCCTCAGCCTGGCTCTGAGCATCGCCGTCATCTGGTGCCGCACGACCATGATGATGGAAGCAATTGCCTTGGCCATGACCCCGTTGGCGATTTTCCTTGCCGGCGTGGTGAACCCGAACGGGTTCGAGATTGCGGCCGCCATTTGCGCGTGGACCAGTGGCCTGGCCCTGGTGCGAAACGGGACGGCGCAGCCTCCCCGGGCTGTTCTGGCCGCGTTCATTACCTCAGGTTGTCTTCTCGAGCTGACCAGGGGACTCTCGGTGCTCTGGATGGCGCTGATCCTGCTGACATTGGTCTGCCTCGAACCCAGGTCCTGCTCGCTCTTGCTCCGCCGCTGGAACGTCCGGATCGGCGTCGGGGTCCTCGTAGTCGTCGGAGCAGTCGCCGTGGGTTACGTCGTGACGGCCCGCACCCTCCGCGTGCTGCCTTCCTCCGCGTTGCCGCCCCACCACGAATCATTTGTCGTGCTGACCGAACACGTCCTGGGTCAGTTCGGGTTCTTTCTCCGGCAATTCCTGGGAGTGTTCGGTTGGCTCGACACCCCGTCGCCGCTGTTGTCAACCATCCTGTGGGCATCGCTGCTCGGGTTCATCCTCGTCCTGGGGCTCACCGTCTCGAAGAGAAGCGACGGTGTCGTGCTCGCCCTCCTGCTCCTTGGCTCATTCGTTCTTACGATCGCCCTCATCGAATGGAACTCGCGGACGCTGGGCATTACGTGGCAAGCCCGCGATGGCTTCCCTCTCTATGCCGGTGTACCGCTCGTTGCCGGCATCGTGATACCGCGCCGGGCCCTCGAGGGCTTCGGGACCTCCCCCACAAGGCGCCTGGCACTCGTCGTTGCCCTCGGAATAGGGGTAACCCAGTTGGCCGATCTCCTGTGGACCCTGCGCCGCTTCACGGTGGGCCTCGGTCGTACCGTGAACCCCTTTCACCATGTCAGCCACGGGTGGTCGCCTCCCTTGGGCATTCCTTTCGCCGTGGTACTGGCAACCGCCGCCGTGATTCTCTATACCGGCTGGCTGTTCAAACTGATGGCAGGAGGCAGCGATAGGAAGGTGCCCGCCCTAACCGGGAGCTAACGGTTCGGGCCACCGACGCTGCGGCGCGCGGCGACCCACAGGCTCGGTTCGGGATTCGGCGTGGTACTTTTCGTGAATTCTGCGTTGTTGGGGGGCTACATGACCGAAGACCGCCGGAACCTCGATGCGGTGATCGTTGGGGCCGGATTCGCGGGCCTGTACATGCTCCACCGGGCTCGGGGACTGGGGCTTTCGGCGCAGGTATTCGAGGCCGGTGCCGGGGTCGGAGGCACGTGGTACTGGAATCGTTACCCCGGTGCCCGCTGTGACGTGGAAAGCATGCAGTACTCGTACCAGTTCTCGGACGAACTGGCGCAGGAATGGGAGTGGACAGAGCGCTACGCGGGGCAACCAGAAATCCTTCGGTACCTCGAACACGTGGCGGATCGATTCGGCCTCTATCCCCACATTCAGTTCGAAACGCGGGTGACCGACGCAGCGTTCGACGAAGCACAAGGTCGGTGGACGGTACGGACCGAGGCGGGCGAGGAGTACACGGCCCAGTTCGTGATCATGGCGACCGGGTGCTTGTCGGCCACCAACACCCCGCCCATTGCCGGCGCGGAGTCGTTCAGGGGCCCGACGTACCACACCGGACAATGGCCACACGAGGGTGTTGACTTCACCGGCAAACGCGTGGGGGTGATCGGCACCGGCTCCTCGGCCGTGCAGTCGATACCGGTCATCGCCCGACAGGCGCGTGACCTGGTGGTATTCCAACGCACGGCGACCTACTCGGTTCCAGCCTGGAACGGACCACTCGATCCATCTCACGTAGCGGAGATCAAGACCAACTATCGAGCATTCCGCGCCGCGAACAGCCAAAACCTCACCGCTATCGGTGAGCAGCGGCCTCGCAGCGAGCGCATGGCCCTGGCGGTCTCGGACGAAGAACGTGAGGCCGAATACGAGGCGCGCTGGCAAGAGGGCGGACTGCCGTTTCTGGGCGCCTTCGCCGATCTCCTCTTCGACCCGAAAGCCAACGACACTGCGGCCGATTTCGTGCGGGATCAGATTCGTACCATCGTCAACGAGGAGCGCACCGCCGAAATCTTGTGCCCTGACCAGGTCATCGGCTGCAAGAGGATGTGCGTCGACACGGGCTATTACGAGACATTCAACCTGCCGCACGTGCACCTCGTTGATCTGCGAAAGTCCCCGATTACAGGCATAACGCCCGGTGGCATCCAGACGACAGCGGCGGAATACGAACTGGACGCCATCGTCTACGCAACCGGTTTCGATGCCATG
>Ga0302326_10012323_pt1 | contig 18257 bp, 20 predicted proteins | sample Palsa_T0_3_FD_202264 | JGI IMG/M metagenome (GOLD analysis project Ga0302326, IMG submission 202264) | Peat permafrost microbial communities from Stordalen Mire near Abisko, Sweden - Palsa_T0_3 | ecosystem: Environmental > Terrestrial > Soil > Palsa > Peat permafrost | place: Sweden: Abisko...
CGCCGCGCTTCAGGCATATGCGGTCGCGAAACGGCGCGATGAGCTTGTCCACATAGCTCCTGGCCCCACCCCGCACGGTGAGCCAGTCATGCTGGGTATGCAGTCCGAGAAAGCCGTGATTGTGAAAAAAACGCAGCAGCGTCACCGCCGGAAATTGCAGCATACGGTCCGGCGGCGTGGACCAGACGGCGCAGCTCATGGGCAGCAGATAGTAGTTCAGGAACTGATCGCCGTAGTCGCGCTCTCGCACGTAGTCGCCGAGGCTCAGGGTCTGCACGCCCGGGGATTCGATGAGCGCCGCGGCTTCCTGGTTGAAACGGTTGATCTGCAGCAGCATCCTCCAGAATTCCGGCTTGAACAGGTTGCGCCGTTGTCCGAACAGATGGTTCAGGCTCGAGCCGCAGAATTCGAGGTCGCCGGGCAGGTGTTGGACGCTGAACGACATGGAGCTGGCGCGCGATACCACGCCGAGCTCGCGAAACAGGCGGGTCAGATTCGGGTAGGTTACCTCGTTGTAGGTCATGAACCCGGTGTCTATCGGTACCGGGCCATGCTCCTCGTCAACGCTGACCGTATGGCTGTGTCCGCCGACGTAGTCGCTCTTTTCGTACAGGGTGAGCTGGTAGCGGTGTTGCAAAAAATACGCGCAACCGAGACCGGAGATGCCGGTACCGATGATGGCAATCGTTTCCATTGGAATTTTGGTTAATTCCGCCCCGTCTCGAGCACTATCGTGTCATATAACGCCCCGTGTGGCGCGCCGGACGCATCCCTACCTAAGGCATCCGCCGGAAGGCGCGATTCGTTATTACAGTACTGAATGCGACTTGTTACCGCGGTGGCGGTCTGTTATGAATGAAAGGTTCTACTCACACAGGAGCGTTCGCGCGATCGCCGGCCATGATGGCGGACGCGGACTGGACAGTGGCGGAACAAAACCAGGATGCGGCACTGATCGAACGGATTCGAGGCGGCGAGCGCGCAGCCTTCGTTGCCTTCTACGACCGCTATTCGCCGTTGCTGTTCTCGGTGGCCGCGAGGGTACTCGGCGAGCGCAAGGAAGCCGAGGACGTTTTGCAGGAAGTCATGCTGGTAATCTGGAATAAATCCGGCGACTACGACCCGCAACTTGGAACGCTCTCCAGCTGGGCCGTCACCGTCACTCGCAACAAGGCCCTCGACCGTCTGCGCGCCCGCACGCGGCGGCTGCGCCTGATCGAGGAAGCTGCGATCCTGGCCGAGGATTCCGACGCCACCTCCTATCCTTCGGCCAACGAGATCGTACACGGCCGCGAGCGCGCTGAATTGCTGCGCGAGGCCATGAAGGAGCTGCCGGCGGATCAGCGCATGGCGATCGAGCTGGCCTTCTTCACCGGCCTGAGCCAAAGCGACATCGCGACGCGGTTGCAGCAGCCGCTGGGCACCATCAAGGCACGGATCCGGCGCGGCATGCTGCGTCTGCGCGAGCAGCTCGGAGGTGCGCTGTGATCGACGAAGGCATGCAGGAACAGGCTGCGGCCTACGCACTCGGCGCGCTGAACGCCGACGAACTCAAGGCGTTCGAGGTGTCGTTGCGCGTCGATCCGGAGTTGCGTGCCCTGGTGCGCGAGCTGCGCGCCGTGACCGAAGCGCTGGCGGGCACGGTGCCGGCGCTCGAGCCGTCGGCAGCGGTCAAGGAGCGGCTGCTGCTCGAGATCGACCCGCGGGGCGGCACGGGTGCGAAGGCCACCCAGGCTCAGCCCCCCAGGAGAGCCCTCGGCGGCCCCCGCGACGCGGCCGTCGGCGAGCCGGTCAGCGGACCGGCCGGCCGGCCGGTGCAGGCGTGGATTCCATGGGCAGTGGCGGCGGGGATGGCCGTGCTGTCGGTCGCGTTTCTGTGGCAGAGCACCAGCCTGCGCTCGCAACTGGCCGCTCAGGCAGGGCGCATCAATGAACTGACGGCGAGCGCCGAACTGGCGCACGCCGAGAGCGCCGAGCTGCGGCTGACCGTGGCCAAGCTGCGCGAAAGCAATCGTCTGGCCAGCTTCCGCATCGCACTGCTGGATTCGCTGCTTGCCGGGGCGCCCACGGCGATTGCGGTCAGCGTCTGGGACAACGAGCGCCAGGACGGGGTGTTCATCGTGCGCAATCTCAAGCCCCTGCCGAGCGACAAGGACTACCAGCTCTGGATCATCGATCCGAAATACCCCTCGCCCGTGGACGCCGGCGTATTCCAGGTCAATGCCAAGGGCGCTGTGCGCGAGGACTTCCGGGCCAAATTGCCGATCCAGACGGCGAATCAGTTTGCCGTCACGATCGAGCCCAAAGGCGGAGCGGCGGTACCCAACACCAAGGCGATGGTGCTGGCCGGAAGTTAGGAGCCGTCTTTCTTGGCGTTTTTCGCCTTGTAGATCCGAACCTGCTCATTGAAATGGTCGGCGACGCTTTGCAGTTGGGCCACCGCGGCGTTGTGCCTGGTGGTCTCCATATGATCCAGCTCGGCTTTTTGCTTGTCGGAGAGCTTCTCGCCCTTGGCCAGGGCGTCGTCGTGTTCCTGCTTGATGCAATCCAGGTAGACGCCGATCGCCGCGTCGTAGTCGGCGATGGCTTTCTTGACCGTCATCATGTCGTTCAGACTGGCCGTATTGCCGTCCGGGATCTTATCCGGCGGACTCGGGTACGGGCAGTCGGCGTGGACAGGCCCCGCCGTCAGGGCGGCGAGCGCCGCAGCGGCAATAAGGAATTTCATACCAATGTGATCCCGGGGTGAGTGGTCGGACGGCTATCTTAGTGTGGGGCGGCGGTCCGGGCCAAGTCGACAGCCAAATCGCTATACTGGCTCGCAGCCCCATCGACGTACGCTGACCGGGTGAGACGCGGCGTGAAGACTCCTGTGCTGATTATTGTCGCGCTCCTCGGCTCCTCATCCTGCCTCGCCGCCGAGCCGCCGCTGATTCCGGTGGGCGCTGATGCCTACACCATGTGGGACCGTTGGGCCTACCAGCGCATCGGCGAGCGGGCCTACATGCGCAGCACCTATGATCGGGCCGGCGGCAACGCGTTCGCCGACGGTTCGCACTTCCTGTATCAGGCGGCCGACGATTTCAGCGTCACTCTGGACGTGGCAGGCGCCGGGGTTCTGTATTTCGTGCGCTATAACCACTGGCACGGAAGCCCCTGGCACTATGAGGTCGATCACGTCGATCACATCGTGCAGGAGAGCAGCACCCGCGATCCGCTGCATCCGGCGCCCGATTCGAAATTCCTGCCCGAGCGTGTGTTCCCCGAGCCGTTGGCGATCACCTGGTCCCAGACCCACGGCGCGGACCTGAGCTGGGTGCCGATCGGGTTTCGGCAGTCGTTCCGTATGGCGTATTCGCGCACCTTTTACGGCACCGGTTATTACATCTACCATCAATTCGTCGAGGGGGCACCGCTATCGCGTCCCATCGTCTCCTGGGATGGCAGCACGCCGCCCGATGCGGCGATCCTGGGGGTGATCCGAAGCGCCGGCACGGATATCGCGCCCCCGGCCGGCAGCCCCGGCATCGAACTGGCATCCGGTCACTTCGACCTGCCGGCGAACTCCGCGATCCAGGTCTGGGCTTACACACGCGGTCCCGCGATGCTGCGTGCGCTGGAATTCTCGGTGCCGCGCGCCCAGGCGCTGGCCTTGTCGGCGGCGCGGCTGCGGGTGACCTGGGACGACCGGTCATCGCCGTCGATCGATGCGCCGCTGGCGCTGTTCTACGGCGCGGGCGTTTTGTATAACCGCGAACAGCGCGAGTACCTGGTGCGCTCGCTGCCGATGGTGATTCGCTATGGCAAGGATCGCGTGTACCTGAGCGCCTACTTTCCGATGCCATTTTTCCGCTCGGCGAAGATCCAGCTGCTGGGTGTCGGCAGCGCCGACATCAGCGACGTGCAATGGTCGCTGCGCTATGCGCATTTCAAGGATCCGCCCAATCATGTCGGCTATTTCCACGCCACCTACGCCGACCATGCACAGCCGAAATCTGGGCAGGACCTGGTGCTGCTCGATACGCGTAGTGCCGAGGGCGGCGGCGACTGGTCGGGTCAACTGGTGGGCACCTCGATCGTCTTTTCGCACGATGCCATCCTGAGCACCCTGGAGGGCGACCCGCGCTTTTTCTTCGACGACAGCCAGACACCGCAGGCGCAGGGGACCGGCACGGAGGAATGGTGCGGCGGCGGCGACTATTGGGGCGGTGAGAATACGACGCTGCCGCTGGCGGGCCATCCGACCGGCGCCAGCAGCCCGCGTGCGGCGGTGAGCGCGGAAGACAAGGTGGAATCGGCGTACCGCTTTCTGCTGGCTGACCTGATGCCGTTCGGCAAGAACGCCCTGATCCGCCTCGAGCATGGCGGCGTGGACGAGTCGACCGAGCACTACGAAACGGTCACATATTGGTACGGGCTGCCGGCTGCCTCACTGATCAAGACCGATGAGCTGGCGGTCGGAGACGAGGCGAGCGAAGCGCAGCACCAATACACGTCCGCGGACGCCTCTCGACCCTATGAGCTGACCTCGCGCTACGAGTGGGGCCCCGACACGCTGCAAGGCGTGGAAATATTTCCGGCAACCACCGATCGCGGAAGAATCATGAAGACCACCTCTGAATTCACGCTCAAGCTTAATCCGGCCAATGTCGGAGTCATGCTTCGCCGCAAGCTCGACTATTCGTTTCCGAATCAGCGCGCCGAGGTATTCGTCAGCGACGCGGGCGGACCGGATTCGAGCTGGCATGCCGCGGGCATCTGGTACCTGGCCGGGTCCAACACCACGGTCTTTTCGCGCGGCGGCGATCACGGCTTCTACCAGTATCTTCCCTGGAGCGGCGAGCTTGGCGCGACCGAGCATATCGTGGAGACTTCCAATCGCCGTTTTCGCGACGACGAATTCCTGCTGCCGCGCGCGGTGACGCAAGGGCGCAGCGCCATTCGGATCCGAATCAGGTTCACGCCGGTCACGACGCCGCTGTTTCCAGGCCAGGGGCTGCATGAGCTCGCGTGGAGCGAAATGCGCTATACGGCCTACAGCATCGTCATGCCTGATTTCAAGCTGAATTGAGTCCACGGCAGGCGCGCGGACTGCCTGCTAGTAGGGCGTTCCGTCCTTGTGCCGGAAGCCACCCTTGCCCGAATAGCGCCCGGCGCCAAATGCCAGGTCGATGTCCGGATATTCGCCGTGATCATCGTCATGGCGCGAACCCACGACCAGCAGCTCGGCATCCTTGGGCGACCGGTTCTGAAAGCAATGGCCATTGCGAACGCCGGCCCTGAACCCCGCACACTCGCCGGCTCGCAATGTCTCCTCGCCGTCATCCGTGACGAGCACGACTTCGCCCCGCAGCACGTACACAAATTCATCTTCGTGCGAGTGCCAGTGGCGCTGGCTCGACCAGACGCCGGCAGGCAGGCGCACCAGGTTCACGCCAAACTGCGTCAGTCCCGCCGCTTCACCAAGGCGGCGCCACGTGCGGTTCCTGCAGGGCTGGTCGAAAGGGGCGGGATAACGCGCACCCGAAGCGGTGGGCGCAGCGAGCGGGTCGATTTTGGCCATCGCGATCTATCCTGGTGTAGGGCTGGCGCTTAAATGCTACCGGTGATGCCGGTACCCAACAAGCACGGCTGCTCGATTCCCGGATCATTCAGCGCGCATTCATCCTGGGGCTCGCGAACGACGATCTACAACGCTCGCAAGGCGGTAATCACGCGACTGTAGGAGGTCACCGACGGTCGGTGACGGGGCGGGACGAATTCAATGCAGTGCCGATAGGGTCATGCTGCTCGCGCATCAGATCCGCACTGGGAAGTAAGAGGATTCAACATGAAAATTATATTGGCGTCGCTCGTGGTGCTCGCCGGCATATCGGGATGCATCAGTAGCAGCAGCCCTCCGCCTCCACAGAAGAGCTCTACAACCGTGATCGTGCCGCCGGATTCGGGTACGACCGTCATCTGCTCGGACGGCACTCACCCGCCGTGTAACTAGCGTTGCGGCGGCCCGGCTCGGCTCGGCGGCTCGTTGCTGCCCATCGCGCCGGCGTCCTGCCGCTGGCCGAGGCGCCGCACCTGGATCCAGAGCTGACCGGACAGCTCGACACCGAAGCTGTGGACAGGCAGACCCGCGGCTTGCAACGCCTCTGCAGCCCAGGTGTTGCAGGTATGGAAGGCTGAGTAAGCCTGAGAGGCCGCATAATAGAGGCTGCCTTCATACGGTCCGGCGCGCAGCGGTGCGATGGCGCCGTCCTGCGCAGCCAGGCTCCGCCACACGAAGTCTTGCACGTCGCGCACCTGTGCCGTGGTCAGCGGAATTTCAATCACGTTGTCTTCGCCGAAAGCCGTCGGCAAGGTCGTGGTCAGGCCGGTCACCAACATCAGTCCCGGCCCGGGCCAAAGCGCTGCGAGCCCCCCGCCCAGTCCCCGGTCTTCATCCAGCAGGTAGTGGCGGTCGCCGAATCCAAACAGCAGGTACAGCGTCCCCGGAAGATCAGCGCGCAGCGCGGCCAGGGGCGGGTGCACATCGGCAGCGGCAAAACCAATATCGACGTGCCATTTTCGCTTGATGACGTAGAGCACGGCGGAGGAGCTTGAAAGGCCGGAAGAATGTTCCGGCGCGAGGCGCGGAGGCGTGGCGCTGCACGCCACGAGCAGAGCCATCAGCAATACGCGCAGTGATCGTGGCATGCTCGGAGTATAGCGGGCTGCCGCCGCTTGCCCGGTGCGGGTTAAGCTTCCGGGCATGGCACGCACTCACACTCGCGCGGTTACCCAGATGCTGCTGGCTGTGGCATTCCTTTCGGTGCTGGACGTCATGCTCAAGCTGCTGGCGCCGCACTACACGGCGCTGCAGGTGTGCACGCTGCGCGGCATCGCCTCGATTCCATTTTTCGTGGCGCCGCTGATCGCGCGCAGGCGACTGGGGCGGCTGCGGATTCGACGCTGGGACCTGCATCTGGTGCGCGGTGTCCTGGCCATCCTGATGATGATCGGCTTCACCTACGCCATTCGAGGGACCTCACTGTCGAACGTCTACACGCTCTACATGGTGGCGCCGTTGCTGGTGACCGCGCTGTCGGTGCTGGCCCTGAAGGAGACAGTCACGACAGGCGGCTGGATCGCCGTGACGGTCGGATTATTGGGGGCGGCATGCGTGCTGCGGCCGTCCGCACATGGCCTGCCGCTCGCTGCCGCGCTCGCCGCCCTGGGATCGGCCGCCTGCTATGCCATCAGCTACGTCCTGGCCCGCTTCATGGCCGCAACGGAGACGCCCGAGAGCATGGTGTTCTGGTTTCTCACCGTGCTGGCGATCGGCTGCGGTTCGATGGCGGCACCCGGCTGGCGCCCCATCGTAACGAGCGACTGGGCGCTGATCTTCGGTCTCGGCTTATCGGGGGCCGTAGGGCAGTTTTTCATCACCAAGGCCTACGTGCTGGCGCCGGCCTCGGTGATCGCTCCATTCGATTACACGGCGCTGCTCTGGGGTGCGATGTTCGACTGGCTCATCTGGTCGACACGGGCGCCGCTGGCCACCGTCGTCGGTGCTGTGCTGATTGTGGGCAGCGGGCTGTACATCATGCTGCGCGCTCATCCAGCCGGCGACAGGGTTGCCGACAACGTACCCACGGCACTGCCGGCCGACCCGCCGCTCTAGGCGACACGCCGATCTGAGCCACAACCGCTGGTGCTAGGCCACGACCGGCTGGTGGTGCAGGCGCTGGATGAAGCCGTGCCGCTGCGCCATCAAGTCGCGTTCTTCGCGAACGATGAGCTCCCACATGTCTTCGATGCCAGGATGCCGCCACTCGAGGTCGCGCCGCGCCTTGGCCGCACTGTAATTCAAATGTGCTTTGGATGAGTCCACTGTGTCGCGTGACAGGAAGGCGGGCAGCCCGAGCGCCCGCTGCAAGGGTTCGAGCAGCGCCATCTGCCATCGCATCAGCCAGCGCGGCAGCCACACGCGCCTGACCATGCCGCCCTGGTAGCGGCCCCAATGCTCAAACAGCGCGCGGATCGATATCGGCTCGCCGCAGAACAGGTAATCCTCGCCAATCCTCGCCTTTTCGGCCGCCAGGCACAGTCCTTCGGCGAGCGCGCGGACGTGGACCATCGACATCACCGAATCGCCGCCAAATGATGCCGGTGGCAACGCCCCCAGCAGATACAAGCGCAGGAAATAGCCGAACACCGCGTGATCGTTCGCGCCGACCACCGCATTGGGCATCGCGATCACCAGCGGCAGGCCCTTGGCGCGCCACGCGAGCGCCAGCTGATGCGCCCCGGCCTTGCTGCGTTCGTAGGACGTCAGGTAATGGCCGTCGTGGCGCTGAGCTTCGTCCTTCGGCCACGCCGGCGCGGGTGGATAGCCGCTGGCTCCCAGGCCCCACACCGTCGACACATACACGGTGCGCGCGATGCCGGCCTGCAGCGCGGCACCGAGCACGTGGTCGGTGCCATGAACGTTGACCAGCTGCATGCGCCGGCGCTCCCTGGGGCTTGCGCCGAGCTCGTACACACCGGCGTTGTGCAGCACCACGTCGGCCCCTGCCATCGCCTGCGCCAGGCCGTCCTTCCGAGTGACGTCGCCGGTTACCAGCGTGCAGCCCTGTGCTGTCATCCAGCGCGCCGGCGCGCCGAGCGGGTCGCGCACCAGCGCATGGATATCCCAGCCACGCCCTCGCGTGGCACGCACCAGCGCCTGGCCGATGAATCCGGTGCCGCCGGTGAGGAATAGTCGCACGGCTCCTGCATCCTCTAACTTCGCCTGCCATGATCGCGCAATCCCGGCGTTTCGAGCAAGCGACCCGACGAGCATCGCGAGCTGTGTGCCCGCTATTCCCAGACCGCCGACGCATTTGTACACTCAAATGATGGTCCGGCATATCGGTATTGTCGCCTGTTCGGCCGAAGGCGCGGCTCTTTGCTATCGCACGATCTGCGTGGAGGGCGCGCCGTTGCTCGGCCCGCACGCGCATCCGGAGATCTCGATGCACACGCACGCGCTCGCCGAGTACATGAAGTGCATCGATCGCGGCGACTGGCAGGGCGTGGGGGAGCTGATGCTGTCGTCCGCCAATAAGCTTGCCAGGTGCGGGGCCGAGTTCCTGATCTGCCCAGACAACACGCTGCACCAGGCGTTCGATTACGTTGCACCGCGATCACCGCTGCGGTGGCTGCACATCGCCGAGATCGTCGCCGCACAGGCGGCCGAGCGAGGGTTCAGTCGCCTCGGCCTGACCGGAACCCGTTATCTCGTCGACAGTGAGGTTTATCCGGAAAAGCTCGGGGCCCGCGGCCTGGGGTACGTGCGCCCGAGCGCGGTCGAGCGCGAAGAAATCCATCGAATCATCATGGAGGAGTTGGTGTACGGCGTCTTCAGGCCCGCGGCGGTCGCTTATTTTCAGCGGGTCATCGGACGGATGAAAGATGAGGGCTGCGACGCGGTGGTGCTCGGCTGCACCGAGATCCCCCTGATCATGAACGATGCGAATTCACCGCTGGCCACGCTCGATTCGACCCGCCTGCTGGCACGTGCAGCGCTGCACCTGGCGGTGCAGCGCACGCCGGCGCCCGCATAGGCGGGCGGCTCAATCCCTAGGCGACGCGCTCCTCGTCTTCCAGGTACTCGATGGCGCTTTGTATATCCACCAACAGCTCTTGTGCCTGCTCCACACGCTGCAGGGCCTGACGCAGGCGCAGCTCCCCGGCACCGGGCGTCGCCCGCAGCGACTCGTAGGCGGCCTGCGCGCCGGCGAGAACGAAATGCGCACGGCGATAGCGAAGTTCCAGGCGCTGCAGACGACGCTGCGTGAAATCGTCGTGAGTTTGCGGGTCAGGGGGCATCGGTAGGACCTCTCAATAGTACGCGCACGGAGCATGCCGGCTGGGTATGACGTTATGGGGAAGGCCGCGTGATGATTTTTTGTCACCGGTCGCGGGCGGCGGAGGCCGGATGGCCGGGCGGCAGTCTACCTCGTATTGGCCGCAGCCCGCTCGAGCGCGGGCCGATCCCAATCGGCCAGGGTCGCGGCCTGCTCGTAGGTACTGTCGATAAACGCATGAATTTCCGCGTCCGGTAACGCTGCGCTGCGCACGGCCTCGTACGGCAATATGAACTCGCCCAGCCCGGCATGATAAAACGCCGTGGCAGGCAGGACCGGCGCCGTCTTCAGGCCCTTCGGCTCGGGAACGCAATAGGCGTAGAACGCCGGCTCGAGGATCGGGCCACTGCCCGGCCAGAAGCCGTGACTGATCACTTCATGCGAATACGCCTCGCGCATGAATGCCGGGCCGTCGCGCGCAGGGGCGGCCCTGCCCGAAAACCGTGAGACCGCAAAATCAAAACTCCCCCAGAAGAACTGCGCGGGACTGCACTTGCCGATGAACTGACATCGACACGCGGTAAATACCCGTTCCACCTGGACGAGGATGCGCCAGAACCGATGAGCGAACTCCGGATCGTACGAATGATGGATGGTGTCATCTTCAAATCGGATCGGCGAGGGTGTTTCCACCGGCATCGACCAGATCGTGACCGGCAGTTCCATGCTGCGAAGTGCATCCATCACCTCTCGATAGAACTGCGCGACCGAGCGTGGTCTGAGCGGCAGCGCCCGCAGGTCGCCGTCCGTGGTGCGAATGAGCAGCTGGTGGCCGATGAAATCGAACTCCATGCTGAACGAGCGCTCGCCGTGTGGCAGGTTCCTGGTGGCAAGCCCGCGCGCGGTCACGTGCAGCGACACGGCCCAGGAATGATTCATCGGCGGGGCTTGTGCCAGCGCGATCTTGCCCACGACCTGTGACCACATATGCAGCGTCGCGTAGGTGTCCTGCCACGCGCTGTAGGGCAGAGCGGGCCAGAGCTCGCTATCAATGGCAGACATCCGGCACCTCGCAAAGCTCGCAGCCCACGCAGCGGGTCAGGTCGGCGATTATACGTATCACGATCGGGGTCCGTCCCGGCGTTGCGATCCGTCGCCCGGCAAGCGCATACTCGCCCCCCGATTGGCGTTGGGGGTTCAGGCCCGGCGGCAATCGCGGTGTGATCGAATTGAACCAGTTGTCAGCTAGGGAACATGCCATGAACAAAGTCTTTCAGATGATGGTTGTCGGAACGCTGCTTGCGGTCGGCAGCGGCAGCGTGGCCTTCGCGGCCGGCGCGACGGATGCCGCAATTGGTACGTGGACGTTGAATCTGGATAAATCCAAATTCACGCCCGGCCCGGCGCCGAAGTCCCAAACCCGAACCTATGCGCAGTCCCCGGACGGCGTAACGCTCACGGTCACCGGAGTCGCTGCGGATGGCTCGGCAATATCCCAGCAGTCGACCTTCAAATATGACGGCCAGGACTACCCCATCACCGGCTCAGCGGACTACGACACGCTGTCGCTGAAGCGGGTCAACGGCAGCACCGTCAAGAGCGTGCAAAAGAAGGGTGGCAAGTTCATAGGAACGACCGTGCGCACGGTCTCGGGCCACGGCAAGGTCCTGACGCTCACCAGCAAGGGAAAGAACGCGGCCGGTACCCGGTTCAATTACGTCGCGGTGTACGACAAGCAGTAGCACGACACCGCGAAGGAGCGCCGGTGCGCTGACAGCACCGGCAGCGGCGGAGCGCATCGCCCGGGTGGATGGCTCCGCCGTTTTCGTTCGTGGTCTTTAACCTTGCTCCGCACGAGCCGGTAAATCCTTATGCCATCGTTATTCTCGAAGGCGCTGCTGGGGCCGCACGCTCTGCAGAATCACCTGGTCATGTCGCCGATGACGCGCAACCGGGCCATCGGCAACATTCCGAATGAGTTGATGGCGCAGTACTACGCCCAGCGAGCTTCCATCGGCCTGATCATCACCGAAGGTACATCGCCGTCTGCGAACGGGCTGGGCTATGCGCGCATTCCGGGAATGTTTTCGCCGGCGCAGGTCGCCGGCTGGAGCCGCGTCGTCGCCGGGGTGCATGCCGGTGGCGCCAGGATGTTCGTGCAGCTGATGCATTGCGGGCGCATCGCCCATCCGCTCAATCTTCCCGCGGGCGCGCGGGTGCTCGCGCCCTCGGCAATCACGGCCGCCGGCGAGATGTACACCGATGCCCAGGGGATGCAGCCGAACGCGGCGCCGCAGGCCATGACGGAGCCAGATATCACAGCCGCGGTCGAGGAATTCGCGCAAGCCGCGAGGAACGCGGTGGCGGCCGGGTTCGATGGCGTTGAATTACACGGCGCCAACGGCTATCTGCTCGAGCAGTTCATCCGCCCGACCTCGAATCAGCGTACCGATCGTTATGGCGGCGCCATCGAGAACCGCGCGCGCTTCGTACTGGGGGTCGCCGAAGCGGTGGCCGCTGCCATCGGCAAGGACCGGGTCGGCATCCGGCTCTCCCCGTTCGGCGTCTTCAACGACATGCCTCTGTACCCGGCCATGGAGTCGGACTACACCTATCTGGCCAGCCAGCTCAACGCGCGCGGATTGCTGTACATCCACCTGGTGAACCACTCGTCGATGGGCGCCCCTCCGGTTCCCGACTCGATCAGGGCGATGCTGCGCAGCCTGTCCCACTGTGCGCTGATTCTCTCCGGCGGGTATGACCTGCAGCGCGCCGAGAGCGATATCGCTGCGGGCAACGGCGATCTGATCGCCGTGGGACGGCCGCTCCTCGCCAATCCGGACGTGGTGGCGCGATGGAAAACGGGCGCGGCGTTGAATGCACCCGACCCGAATACCTTCTACACCCCCGGGCCAAAGGGCTATACCGACTACCCGGCGCTCGCCTGACCGCCGCGCTCGTCATCGATGCGGGCCCAGGCCTGCATCGAGCGCGAGCGTACCTGCTTCGAGCGTTCCTAATTCGTGTGCGCCTGTGAGAGCTGCAGGTAGGCCTCCGGCGTCATCCCCGGCATGCGCTGCAGGAACGCGACAATGTCCCAGATCGCCGCATCATCCAGGGATTTACCCCAGGCCGGCATCGCGCTCATCTTGATGCCGTGCTTGATCGTCCAGAAAGCTGCGCGCACATCACGGATGTCTTCTTGCGCGAGATTGGGAGGATGCGGATAAAGTCCCGGGCGGATGGCGGATTTCGTCACCCCGGGCGCCAGGTGACAGCCGATGCACAGCGCTGCATAGTGTTGTGCGCCCGCCGCGATATTCTTGGGATCATCGAGATTGGGTACCTCAATCCCACGGGCGCGCACCGCAATGGAGCGGTTTCGCAACTGCTCGATGATCGTAAGTACGATGCGCGTGTGGTGATCATCAGCGCCGATGTTGTAGACACCTGAGCCGACGAACACGACCGCAGCGATCGCGAGCACCAGCAGCGTCGCCGCGACCGTAAGGCCCAGTCTTGCAATGCCCATCATGGGATTACTCGACGACGATGGTGCCGACCATGCGCGGATGGATCGAGCACGTGAAGTGATACGTGCCGGGCTTGTCGAACTTGAACGAGAAGCTCTCGTCGGTATCCACCGCACCGGAACGGAACAGCCCGGTATCGCTGACCACGCTGTGCGGCTCATCGTCCTTGTTCGCCCAGGTCACGGTGGATCCGGCCTTGACCGTCAGTGAATTGGGCGCAAACATGAAGTCCTTGATCACGATTTGCGCGGAGTCCGGCGGCGCCGCGCTCGCCGGATGACCGGCCGCGAGCAACCACAGGAGCGCCGCAGCCGCAACCGCAGGCAAGGTTCGAACTTTTGCGGAAATCACGTGAGTCTCCCTGGTTATATCTGCTGAATACGCTCAAGCGAGCGTCGTGTCGGTCATCAGCATCGAGCTTGGGTGCTTGACGACCGATACGCTGGTGACGCCGAGCATCCCGGGCAGCTGATCCGCGGGGACCTTGAGCGGCGCGGGACCCGCGCCTTCGCCGGCCACCGGCTGTGGATACGCGGTGGAGCGCGCGGTATGAAAGGTCATGTTGCCTTCCACCTTCTGCACGATCTGATGAATATGCCCGTTGAGCACCGTGACCGAGCCGAAGCGCCGCAGCGGCTCCATGAGCTGATCCGCATCCCCGGTGCCCCAGCCCCAGGGTTCATAGATGGTCCACAGCGGCATGTGGGCGAAGACCACGATAGGGGTGCTGGAGGAACGTCCCTTCAGATCGGCCGCCACCCAGGCGAGCTGATCGTCGCCCAGGGTGCCAAGGCCGCCCGGCTTGAATTGCAGCACGTTGACCAGCGCGATGAAGTGCACGCCGGCATGATCAAAGCTGTAATAGCCCTTGTTATCGGACGCCTTGCCGAAGCGGTTGAAATATTCCGTGACGGTCGGATCCTGGGTGTCGTGCTCGCCGGGCACGGTGTGCAGTTCGGTGATCCTCAGGCGCGAGAACATCTGCTGCGCCTGGTCGAACTCCGCGGGCCTGGAGAGGTGAGAAATATCGCCGGTGTGGATGATGAGCGCGGGTTGCACGGGCATCGCGTTCACGATATCAATGGTCTGGGTCAGGGTCCCGTTGACGTCGGGGTTGGCGTCTTTGTTGAAGCCGATATGGGTGTCGCTGATCTGTACGAACAGCGGCCTGCCCAGCCGCGCGGTCCCCGGCTTGTCATCGGCGGCCCTGGCCAGGTCCACCGGCGTAAAGACGCCGCCCGCCAGTACGAACAGTGTGCCGGCCCCGCCATAGGCCATGCATTTGAGCGCATTGCGACGCGATTGCAGCAGTTTATCGTTCGACACGGCGGCCTCCTGAGTGGGTGGTTCAGGAGAAGAGACCTCCGATCGAACGTTTTTATTCCCGCCTTCGGTTCAATTCTTCGACTCTTGCGCGTCGGGCGTGCTCAGACCCTGCAACAGGCGCACCAGTCCGAGCAATTCGTCCGGGGCGGTATCCGACACGGCGCAATACTCCAGGTCCCCGGACTTCCAGAAGATCAGGTGATAGCCGTTGCGAGTCGCATTCGCCGGCAGTCCGCGCTGACTGTCGGCCCAGCTGAAGACGTTGATGACGTGAGGCCCATGCTGGTAGACCACCACCGCTGCACGCTGGTGATCCAGATAGTCTGCCCGTCCGCCTATGAGCCGATAGCCTTGAGCTTCGAAGTCGGCGACCACCGGAGAGACATCCGTATGGCCTGCAAACCACGGCTTTACGGTGTGCTTGTCGGTGGACACCACGTCGATCAGGTGACTGGACATCAGGGAACGCAGGTGCGCGCCCACCAGATCGTCGACCAGCGGATTGGCGAGCCGCGGCGCCCAGATGACGAAGGCGAGAACTGCTACGACCGCCGTGGCGAAGCCGCCGCTGAAGGTACCCACCCAGAAGGGCTGCGCCGTCAATCGCCATCGAGGCCAGGTGAAGCGTCGCGAACTCTTCGCGGTACTCTCCTGATCGAGTGCCCGGCTCAGCCGGGCGCGCAGTGCCGCAGGCGCATGCAAGTGCGGCAAGTCCCGCTGCATCGCCGCGCGCAGCTGTTCGAGATCCTGCACCAGCGCGCGGCACTCGGCACAGTGCTCCATGTGCCGCTCGATGTCCGCTGCGGTGACCGAGTCCACCTCAGCGTCGAAATACGCCTGCACGCGCAGGGATTCAGGGCACTGCACGCGGCACCCCTTCGTTGTGTCGCAGCCATTGCTGTTTCAGTGCCGCGCGAGCGCGCGCCAGCCGGGACATCACGGTACCCAGCGGGACGTTGGTGACAGCGGCGATCTCGCGATAATCCATGTCCTCGATTTCCCTCAATATCAGAACCTCGCGATGGTCGTCGGGCAGCGCCGATATGAGACTTTCGAGCGTGCGCTGCTCATCCCGGCGAATCGACGCGCTTTCCGGATCGGGCGCGGTCGCGATCAGGACGTGCCCGTCCTGCTCGTCGTGCTCTTCCGGCAGCGGCACCAGGCCTCGTCGCTGCTGCTGCTTGAGCGCGGTCAAATAGCAGTTCCTGACGATCGTCAACAGCCAGGCCTTCACATCGGAGCCTCGCAGAGCGTCAAATCCACGAAATGCGCGCAGGATCGCTTCCTGCACCACGTCGTCCGCATCCTCGGGTGAACGCGCCAGCCACCGGGCAAGCCGATAGGCGGCATCCAGATGTGGCATGACCTGCGCCTCGAAGCGACGGCGCCTGTCATCCATCGATCGTACCGGGCACTACATTCACGGCGTTCAACCAGCTTCACTCGACGTATAAGACTCGCGAAGCGTTCGGTTTATTCCCTCAATCTGCTGCCGTATGCGGACCCTGGACCCCTGGCAGCGGCACCCGGCGCAAGCCTGGCAGGGCACACCGGACGTGTTCTATGGTAGCCGATCCTTGCGATCTGGCCAGCAGACGTCGCCCGGACGCCTCAGAGTAGCGAGGCGCCACCGGACTCCGGTAGCGCCTCCACTACGTTTTTGCACGCCGCGTGATCATGTCGTAGCGCTCGAACCAATCTCAACCCGAGGTTCAACCACCGCCGTTGGCGTAGTCAAGCTCACGGTCCAGATCACGAAGCTTCTTGTCCATCTCCACGGCAGGCCGCCTGACGACGTATAAGCCGCCCTCGGCCAGCAGAAAGGTCGTGCCCGTGTCGGCCTTTGCAATTTCCCCGCGGACCTGTTTCACGTCAACGACGCGAGTCATTTCCTGCGAAGCCGCTGTGTCGACCACCTGGTAGTCCCGAGCCGACTGCGCATCGGCATCGCCCGGAGCGCTGACCGTGAATCCATCGTCGCCCAGAGACATGGTCGGGCCCTGCAGTGTCAGCCCTGGAACCTTCTTCAAGGTCGGGGCGCTGGCCGCATGAAAATCCAGCACCGCGTCGCCGTGGCCCTGCTGGAAGCGGACAAGTTCCGCCCGGTTTCCAAGAGTGGATACAAAGTCAAACGGTCCAGCAGCGTCAAGTTGCACCAAGCCCTCGCCTTTGATGTGCCCCGGGTCGGTGACGTCGAGAATGGCCAGCTCGGCCCCCTGGTTGTGCTCGATATACAGCAGCGTTCTGCCATCCACCGTATCGTGGAGGAACATTGCCTCGCCGGTCTGGCGTGCCAGCTCGGGAAGATCCGTCGGTGGCACGATAATCAGATTGTTGGCGGGTTTAGCGAAAGCGGCTGGAGCCGCAATGCTTCCCGTTGCAACAATCGCAATCGCCGCGCGGCGAAGATCTTTCGAAAGCCTATCCTTCACATTCTGTTTCATCGCAGTTCTCCCGTAAATGGTGGTCAGTCGTCAAAGCCTGTCGCCGATGGTGGCGGATCACCGCTCGCCGGCGGTCCACTTTCCAATTCGCTCTGTCCGTCTGTAAGACTGCTGAACTGCTGGTTTTATTCCCGCGCTGCGCGCCAGCGGTGCTGGTATTAAATGGCACCGCGTTCTGCGAGTGCCATCCGTCGTCATGCGCGGTCGACGGCGTCGAGAAAGCTTCCGTAGCGGACCATCAGACGCTCCGGCTGGGGATAGCGCTGGGGATAGCGCAGGAAGCGGAATTTTTCATAGAGCGCATGCGCGTCATCGGTCGCGAGCGTGAAGGTCACGGCACGCAGGTCCGAGTGCGTCATCACGGCCTGCATGAGTGTCGTTCCGAAGCCGCGGCCGCGGTGTGGCGCTAACACGAAGACGTCCTTAAGGTGCGCGAATGTGGCGCGATCGGTAACGACGCGCGCGAACGCAACCTGGGCGCTGTCCAGGTAACCACCGAAGCACAGCGAGTGCTTCAGGGCGCGCTCCAGCACCGGCCGCGACATCCCGGCCGCCCAATAGGATTCGTTCGAGAGAAACCGATGGATCATGCCCACGTCGAGTTCAGCGGGATCGGTCGAGATACGCAGCGCGTTCATGCAGTCTTCCCCTGGCGTGCAGTGATGGGCATCACGATCGTCGCCCAGGCCCCCGGAATTCGCGAATGTCTGTCCCGATGGTAACCAACTGCAGTTGTGCCCTATTAAATTCTCTGAAACAATGTGCGCTTCGGAGATGGCATTCCTCCTGAACCGCCGTTTATGCGGCTGATGATGCCTACGCTCTAACCGGATGGTTGGCGTAGGTGTGCCTCGCACTGTCCGATTTCGGGTACGAGGACAGGTGCCGATTGAAATCGATCATTGCCATCTTTATCGGTGCGGGCGCAGGAGCTTTGCTGCGCTGGTGGCTGGGTCTGACGCTCAACAGCTACTTCCCCACTGTCCCACCGGGCACGCTCGCCGCCAATCTGATCGGCGGCTACATCATCGGCGTGGCCGTCGCGTTTTTCGCGGCCTTCTCGGCGCTCGCGCCCGAGTGGCGGCTGTTGGTCATCACGGGTTTTTGCGGCGGCCTGACCACATTCTCGA